>ERZ773077.64-NODE-64-length-71318-cov-10.220886_pt1 | contig 71318 bp, 49 predicted proteins | sample MGYA00580612_ERZ773077 | MGnify/ENA primary metagenome ERZ773077 (study PRJEB29015, sample SAMEA2737971) | human oral metagenome | biome: human oral; feature: human-associated habitat; material: dental | place: China | collected 2021 ...
CTGCCGGCAGGTGCAGCTGGTTGGGCACCCACACGATCATGGCTGCCAGCAGGTAATTCAGGAGCTTGTTCTGGTTCAAGGGGTGGCGTCGATGATTTGCAGGTTGCGGATGGCCCGTTTGAAGTCACCAACCGGGGTGTCGGGCATGCCGACGCGGGCAATGGCATAGCGGGAGGCCGGTGCCTGGTTGATGCCCCGGCGGGTGTCCACGGCGTGGTGGAAACCGAGTGCCGCGAGCAGGTCGGGCATCCACACCGATGAGCGCCCGCCGGGGTAGGCAAAGCTGTCGACGGGCTGCTGGGTGAGTTCCTGCAGCTGCTGGCGCGAGGCGCCGAGGTCCGTCATCAGCTGTTCGCGGTTGAGCAGCTTGGGGTCGATGTGCCGGGTGGTGTGGGCGCCGATCTGAAAACCACGCCGGGCCAGTTCCTGCACCTGCTGCGTGTTCATGCGCCGGGCCTGCAGCGCGGGTGGAATGGGGCCCGGTTCGAGCATCTCTTCCATCTGTTCGAGGCACTGCTCGATGGCGCCGGGATTGCGTTCCCACAGCGCATTGAGAATGACCTTGCAGCTGTCGGCCCGCACGTTGCGGCCCAGTGGCAGCGGGTGGGGCAGTTCCGGCAGGCCGATGCTGCGCGGGTCCACGCTGTGCGCCTGGGTACAGGCCAGGATGGCGATGGCCCGGTCCCACCACATAGGATGGCCGGTTTCCAGGCCACCGGTGATGACGTAGAAGGTGGCGGGCAGCCGGTATCTTTCCAGCAGGGGGGCGGCGTTGCTGAGGTTGTCCAGCAGGCCGTCGTCGAAGGTGATGGCCACTGCGTTGGGCGGCAGCGGCTCGTTGTTGAGCAGGTGTTCCACCGCCTGGGTGAGCGGCAGGACATGGGTGTGGGCAGCCAGCCAGGCCAGCTGCTCCTCGAAATACTTCTGGCGGACGCACATGCCCAGCGCGAATGGATCGGACGCCAGGTCATCGATGACGCGGTGATACATCAGCACGAGCAGCCGGTTGGGCTCGCCCATCAGCCGCTGGACCTTCTCGTCGTACACGCCGACCTTGTCGGCCAGGGGCGAGACGATCTGTTTGATGATTTGTTTTCCGCGATCTTTCAGCATTACGTCACCGGAGGTCGGGGTCTCTGTTCCGGCAGGGTCTTCAGCCAGGTTTCCAGCACCATCACCATCCAGAGCAGTTCGCCCCGGTCCTGCAGGCCCTGCTGGTGTTCGTCCACCAGGGTCTGGATGCCCTGCATGCTGAAGAGGCCGCGTTCACGGAAGGCGCGGCTGCCGATCGTGTCCAGCAGCATGGGCTTGAGGTCGGTGCGGAACCAGCTGGCCAGCGGAATGGCAAAGCCCTGCTTGCGCTTGTTCAGCACATCGGCAGGCAGCAGCCGGGCGGCAACCTTGCGGAACAGATACTTGCCCTGTTCGCCCCGCAGCTTCATGTCGAAGGGCAGCCGGGCGGCAAAGGCAATGAGGTTCTGGTCAAGGAGCGGCGCACGTCCTTCCAGCGACACGGCCATGGTGGTGCGGTCCACCTTGGTCAGGATGTCGTCGGCCAGGTACGTGTCCATGTCTCCGGACAATATCCGCTCCATGTCCGAATCGATGTCGGATCTGACGAACCGTTGCCGGATACTGCCGAATGGATCGGTTTTCGCGCGCTCGCCGAACAGCAGGCCGAGGTCGGCCGGGCTGGCCAGCCCTACCAGGGCCAGATAGTCGTCGGGCCACGGCAGGCCCATGCGCTGGCCGATGCCGGCCAGCCGGCGGCCCTTCGCGCCGGGAATCAGTGCACCGGCCAGCCTTGCCAGCTCGGGGCCCATGCCCAGCGTGCCGCGGCGGATGCGCTGCAGCGCCGCATAGCGCCTGTAGCGCGAGTAGCCGGCAAAGAGTTCGTCGCCGCCGTCGCCCGACAGCACCATCTTGACGTGTTTGGCGGCCAGTTGCGACACCAGATAGGTGGGGATGGCCGACGAATCACCGAAGGGCTCGTCGAAGTGATGGGCCAGTGTGTCGAGCAGGCCGGTGGCATCGGCACGGACCACCAGTTCGTGGTGTTCGGTGCCCAGGTGTTCGGCCACGCGGCGGGCGTCGGGCAGCTCGTCGAAGGCGGCCTCTTCGAAGCCGATGGAAAACGTCTTGAGCGGCTGCGACAGGTGGCGGGTCATCAGCGCGCAGACCACGCTGGAATCCAGCCCGCCGCTCAGGAAGGCGCCAAAGGGCACGTCCGAGACCAGCCGCACGCGCACGGCATCGTCCAGCTCGGCAAAGAGCCGCTCCTGCAGCGTGTCCTCGTCGTCGGTCCACTTGGGCAGGAAGTCCACGTGGCTGTAGCGGGTCTGGACGATGTTGGGGGCGCCCCCGTCCTGGCCGGGCTCGATGCTCATCCAGTGGCCGGGCGGCAGCTTGCCGATGCCCTCGAAGATGGTGTCGGGCGCCGGGATGTAGCCCAGGCTGAAGAAGTCCTGCACGGCCGGCATGGACAGCTGCGGTGTCCAGCCGGGCACGGCCAGCAGGGTCTTCAGCTCGGAGCCAAAGCCCAGCAGGCCGGGCGAGAGTTCACCCACGTACAGCGGCTTCTTGCCGATGCGGTCGCGGGCCAGCACCAGCCGCCGCCGGTCCTGGTCGACCACGGCGATGGCGAACATGCCGCGCAGCCTTTCGAAGCAGGCGGTGCCGTACTCGGCATAGGCATGGGCGATGACTTCCGAATCGGAATGGCTCTGGAACACGTAGCCGCGGGTTTCCAGTTCCCTGCGCAGTTCGCGGAAGTTGTAGATCTCGCCGTTGAACACCACCTGGATGCGGCCCCCGGCACTGCTGACCGGCTGGTGGCCCCCGGCCACGTCGATGATGGCCAGACGGCGCATGCCGATGGCGGCCCAGTCGTTCTGGAAGGTGCCCTGATCGTCGGGGCCGCGGTGCACGATGCTGGCGCACATGGCCTGCAGCGTTTGCGGCCCGGGCAGGGGGCGGCCATCGAGGGAGATCAGTCCGGCAATGCCACACATGGTCAGTGCATCCGGTGGGAGGAGTCGGGAGAAGAGAACGGGCCGGGAATACCGGCGTCAGCCACGTCTTCGGGGTCGCTGGGGCCATCCAGGGCGGTCAGCGTCCAGGCGTCGCCGTCGTAGATGGTCTGCAGCTGGTGGCCCACCGTGGGGATGGACGCATTGGCCTGCACGAAGCGCCGGGCAGCATCGCCCATGCGGGCGAGGCCGGGACGCCCCAGCCGATGGGCGGCCTGCAGGTGGCGCGCCAGCGCGGGGGCATCACCGGCCCGGAACAGCCAGCCGGTCTGCTGCGGCATGATGAAGTCCTCGTTGCCGCTCACGCGCGAGCCGATCATCGGCAGGCCGGACGCCATCGATTCGAGCAGCGTGTTCGACAGTCCCTCGGTGTAGGAGGTCAGCACCCCCACGTCGGCCGTGGCCAGCTGTTCGGATACATCGTCGCTGTGCCCCAGAAAGCGGACCTGTTCCTCGCGCTGGCCGGCCCGCACCTGGGCGCGCAGTTTGTCTTCGAGCGAGCCGGTACCCACCAGCAGCAGGCGCACCTTCTGTTCGGGCGTGAAAGCCTGCATCCAGGCCTCGAGCAGCACGTCCAGACCCTTCACGGGTTCCAGGCGGCCCACGTACAGCACCACCAGTTCCGTGCTGGTGTCGGCGTCGTGCCGGGCACGCAGGGCCTGGATACGAGGCTGGGCCGGGTCGAAGCGGTCCAGATCGACGGCGTTGGGGATGCGGTAGACCTGTGCTGCCGAGAAGCCCGCCTCCATCAGCCGGTTGGCCAGCGCCTGGCTGATGGCCTGGATCATGGTGCGCTTGAGGATGGTGCGCTTGATCCGCATGAACAGCGAGGGGTGCGGGTCCAGAATGCCACCCTGCAGCTCGGTCATGCCGGTGAGCTTGACGATCAGGGGCTTGCGGAGCTGGCGGTTGACGAGGGCGCTGGCGACGGCCATGTTCTGGGCAATGTGGCAGTGAATGGCCTTGATCTCGCGACGGCGCTGGCGCAGCAGGCGGGTCAGCCGGTACTGCAGGACCAGCCCCCCGAGCAGCGGAACGCGCGGATAGCGCAGCCGGATGATTTCCACCAGCCCCTGCCGTTCGTGGGCGACCTGCGGCCCCCAGGGCACCATCGGAACCACGATGGTGCTGGGAATGCCCTGTTCGGCCAGCCACCGGGTGAGCGTACCCACCTGCGATTCGGCGCCGCCCCCGCCCGTGGACGGGTAGACGCTGTCGAGGATCATGAAGACCCGTTGTGCGAGGTCAGTTCTGCGTGTCATGGGCGTGGCGCTGCAGCCAGAGTTCGAGAACCAGCAGCTGATACAGCTCGCTGGCATGATCCCAGGCACCCCGCTGGTGACGGTCCAGCAGGCGCCGCACCGTATCCATCTGAACGATGTCGCGCAGATGGGCGTTGGGCGATTCGAGCGTATCGTTGAGCAGCTGGCGGAACGGCCCCTGGCCGCGCATCCACAGGCTCACGGGCAGACCAAACCCCTGTTTCTTCTTGCGCCGGATCTCCTCCGGCAGAATCGACATCATCGCCTGTTTGAAGAGCGCACGTTTTTGCGTTCCATGCAATTTGTAATGCGCAGGTAAATGTGCGGTGTATTCCACCAGTTTCCGGTCCAGATACGGGAAGCGCACCGACACGCCGGCACTGCGGCAGGCGCCCGTCACCTTGATGATGTCGTTGTCGGCAATGGCCATCGTCAGGTCGAGGTGCATCAGGCGGTGCAGCTCGCTGGAGGCCGTGAAGGTGCGCCAGATGTCGCGCTGCAGGTTCAGCGAGGTGTCGCGCGGTACCGTGGCCCGGAACGACGGCGTGAGCAGGTCGTCGTAATGGTCGGAGGCGAAGGAATCGTCCGTGTAGAAACGGTCGGGGTTGGGCAGGCTGCCGCGTTCGATGAAGTTGCGGATGCGGTTGGCCCAGCGCTGGTCGGTTCTTTCCAGCTGCTTCGCCACCAGGCTGCCCAGCCCCTTCACCGGCGAGGGCAGGCCGTAGTAGAGGCTGAAGATCCGGTCCTTCAGGTAGCGCTCGTTGCCACCGAAGATCTCGTCGCCACCGTCGCCCGCCACCAGCAGGTCCTTGCCGGCCTCGGCCGCCATCTTCGCGCAGTAGTAGGTGGGGATGGCCGAGGCGTTGCCGAAGGGCTCGTCGAAGGTGTTGATGAGGATGGGCAGCACCTCGGCCGCCTCGCTTTCGCTGACCCGGCGCTGGTGGGCATCGAGGTCGAAGGCGCGGGCGGCGATTTCGGCAAAGCCCAGCTCGTCATAGCCTTCCTCGGTGAAGCCGATGGAAAAGCTCGACACCTTCTTCGGCGCGGCGCTGGCGGCCAGAATGCCACAGATGCTGGAGCTGTCGGTGCCGCCGCTCAGGAAGGCGCCCCAGTGCTGGTCGTCACCGGGCTGGTAGCTGCGCACCGTTTCGATGATCTGCTCGCGCAGCTGGGTGGCGGCGCGCTCCCTGCCCAGGTCGAGATCTTCGGGGTAGCGCAGCTGCCACCAGCTGTCCTGTTCCATGCGGCCATCGCGCCAGCGTAGCCGCTGCCCGCCCGAGAGCTTGCGCACGGACCGGCAGATCGAACTGAGCGCCGGCACGTAGTAGAAGTTCAGGTAGTGGTAGAGGCCCTCGTTCGACAGTGCCGGGCTGAACAGCCGCGTGGCCAGCAGCAGGCGCATGTCGCTGGCGGCCGCAAAACCCTGGCTGGTGCTGTGGCTGAAGCAGACGGGCCAGGTCTTGAAGGTATCGGTCACCACATTGACCATGCCGTTGGGGATGTCCCAGCACACCAGCTGGAAGCGGCCCCGGCAGCGTTCCACCGGCATGTCGCGCGACTGCAGCCAGGCGTGCAGCACGCCGTCCAGATCATCCCCCCGGGGACCGTTGGACAGGCCCATCGCACCCACCTGGGCATCGCCGATGTAGTGCCAGCCCTCGCCCTGCCACTGCAGGTCGAAGCGGTGCCCGTCGGGCAGCAGGCTCTGGTGGCGGTGCGCCTGACGATGGTTCTCGGGACCGGGCCAGCCGGCGGTGATGTCCGCCAGGGCGGGCAGGGGACGATCATTCGGCGCCGTGGAAGACGGCGGCTGGATGACCAGCAGGAAATTACCGTTGACTGACACGCGAATACTCCTTCAGCATGGCACTGACCATGGCGGGGGGACTGTATTGTTCCAGAACCTTGTGCTGTGCGGCATGGCCCAGCCGCGTGCGCAACGCTGGATCGTCGATCAGGGTGAGCAGGGCGCGGGCCAGTGCATCGGTGTCGGTGGGCTCCACCAGCACCCCATGCTGCCCATTGTCGATGGCCTGCGGAATGCCGCCCACCGGCGTGGACAGCACGGCACGGCCCAGTGCCATGGCTTCGAGCACGACGTTGGACAGGCCCTCGCGCAGCGAGGGCAGCACCACCAGGTCGGCGGCCTCCATCAGCGCCGGCACTTCGGACTGTTCGCCCAGCAGCAGGGCATGGTCCTGCAGGCCCAGCTGCCCGATCTGCGCGGCCAGTGCATCGTGCAGCGGTCCGCTGCCGGCGAGCAGCAGGCGTGTACGCGGCCGCTGCTTCACCACCTGCGCAAAGGCCTGCAACAGGCGGGGCAGGTTCTTGTGCTCGACCAGACGGCCGACGAAGAGCACCAGCGTGTCGAATGTATTCTGCAGATAATGCTGGCGCAGCAGGTCCACCCGTGCGGCATCCGGTTCCGTCACCGACACGCCGTTGTGCACCACATGGAAATGGTGCATGGGCCAGTGCATCTGCCGTGCAGCGTATTCGGCCCCCTCGCGTGAATTGGAAATGATGCTGGCCGACTGGCTGCTCACCCAGCGCTTCATCCGCCACTGGTTGCGGCCGTACCACTCGTAGGTGCCGCGCACCGAGCTGATCAGCACCGGCCGCTCGCGGGCCGGCAGCAGCCGGCAGGCAATGGCCCCCCACAGTTCGGCCGTGAACGAGTAGCAGTGCACCACGTCCGGTGCCCACGCGCGAATGGCCTGGCGAAGGCGGCGCACGAAGCCCGGATCGACCCGGGCCGTCTTGTTCACGCGGATGGTTTCGATGCCGGCGGCCTGCAGCTGCTCCACCAGAAACGACGGATTGATGAAGTAGAGCACCGCGCAGGTCACGCCGCGCGCCTTCAGGCCCAGCGCCAGTTGCACGATCTGCCGCTGGCTGCCACCCACTTCCATCTCGTCGGTCATCAGCATGACGCGACGGGGCTGGCCGGGTGCTGCTTCTGCGGCAGGTGCGGCCGTGTGCTGTTTTCGCCGGATCAGGGCCAGCAGCTTGCCGGCCTCGATGTCGGCATCGAAATCCTGCACGATGGTCCGACGGGCCGCTTCGGCCAGCCGTGTGCGCAGTGGGGCATCGCCCAGCAGGCGGGCCATGGCATCGGCCAGTTCGGCGGCGTCGCCCGGGCTCACCAGCAGGCCGTTCTCTTCGTGATGGATCAGTTCCGGAATGCCGGAAACCCGCGTGGAAATGGCCGTGGCCCCGCAGGCCATGGCTTCCATCAGCGCGACCGGAATGCCATCGGCATTGCCGTCGGCCAGCAGCACCGAGGGCAGCACGAACAGGGTGGCCCGGTTGATGCGGGTGCGAACCTCCTGCTGTGGCAGGGCGCCGGTCAGCCGTACCTGTGCCTGCAGGCCGGCGGCGTCGATGGCCTGCTGCAGCGTGTCGCGCAGTGGCCCGTCGCCGATGATGTCGCAGGTGAAGGCCGTGCCCCGTTCCTTCAGCAGCCGGCATGCCTCCACCAGATGGATGAAGCCCTTGATGGGATCCAGCCGCCCGACGCCCACGATGTACGCCGCCTCACGTCCCGCAGCCGTATAGGGCAGGTCGGCCGGCAGCACGCCGCAGTGGATCACGGCCAGTCGTGACCGGTTCTGCGGCATCATGCGCGCGGCCAGCTGCTTCTGGTTGTAGCCGGAGATGGTCACGCTGAAATCGGCTTGGTTCAGCTTGCCGGCCAGATCCTGATCGTGCACGAAAATGTCGTGTGCATGCCCGGTGAAGCTCCAGGGGCGTCCGATGCGCCCGGCCAGAATGCGGGCAGCCGAACTGGGGTAGGTGGCCCAGTGAGCGTGCAGGTGCTGCGGATCGAAGGCGCGGACGGCGTCGATCATGGTCAGCGTGCGCCACCAGCTCACCACCGACTTGACCAGCTCGTCCGGCTTTCGCCAGAGGCTTTTTACCAGCGGGGCCAGCTCGCGCACACTCTGCAGCGGATGGCCCAGCACCTTCGGCAGTGCCGCCTTCAGGCTGCCGGCAAGGCTGGCAGGCGGATAGATCACCCGGTCCAGCAGGATTTCGGCATCGGGCTGCACCATCGGTTCGCTGTGCGGCTTGAGCGAAATGATGCGCACCTCCACCCCCTGCCGCATCAGCGCGTGGATTTCGCGCACGATGAAGGTTTCCGACCAGCACGGAAACAGCGACACCAGATACAGCACCCGGGTGTGGTCTGGTGTGTGGCCCCCGACCCCTGGTGAGTCCGGCTCCTGCTCTGTCGGGGATGATCGTGTGTGCTCCGGGGCGTGGTCTCCTGGCTGTGATGTGCGGCCCCCTGCCTGCGGCGCGTGCTCTTCTGATTGTGGTCCTGTCACGCCTGGGGCGGTTGCCACACCGAGGCTGCTGGCATCGTGGCCGTTCATTTTTCGGCCCCCCAGCGGTGCAGGTTGCGGTTGCGCAGGAACTCGACAAAACCGTACACGATGAACAGGTGCATTTCCACGAAGGTATTGGCCAGTCGCACCGGCAGCCAGCGCCGGCTGGCCGGACGCAGCCGTGCCAGTACGGCGCCACCGATGATCAGCGCCGCGCCCAGGACGTTGAGCCCGAAGAACCATGAGCCCGGCGCGAGCATCAGGCTGGCCAGCAGCATCAGCACCAGGGCCACCGGGGTGATCAGGCGGCAGACCTTGTGCGAGAAAAAGCCCACAAAGGCCGGGTTGCGGCGGGGAGAGACGAGGGCCGGACAGAGCTGGATCAGCTGGAAATTGCCGGCCAGTGTGCGGATCTTGCGGCGTTTTTCCTGTGCCATCGAGGTCGAGGGCAGGTCATACGCAATGGCGCGGCTGTCGAAACCGGCCCGGTAGCCGTCCAGCACTGCCTGCATCGGGATCAGCACGTCGTCCAGAATGGTCTCGGCCGGAATGGGCCGAAAGGCGGCGCGCCGCAGACCGTACAGCGCCCCCGTCATGCCGATGGTGGACGCCACCTGACCCTCGGTACGGCGCAGCCATTTTTCGTAGCGCCAGTAGGCATCCAGCCCCTGACCGACGAAATCCCCCTCGCTCACTTCGAACTGCAGCTCGCCACTGACGGCTGCCATCAACGGGCTGGCCTGCAGCGAGGTCACCAGATGGCGGATGGCCTCGGGGTCCAGCCGCTGGCGCGCATCGGTGAGGATCAGGAATTCCTCGTGGCACTGGGCGATGGCATCGTTGAGCGTGGCGGCCTTGCCGCGATGCTGGGCATGACGCAGCACCGTCACGCGTGGATCGTTCAGCGCCTCGGCGGCACGGGCCGTGTCCTCGTCGTCGCCATCGATAGCCAGCAGCACGCGGATCCGGCCGGCCGGATAATGGCTGTCCAGGCAGCTGCGGATCTTGCGGCCGATCAGGTGCGCGGCGTTGCGCGCCACGATCACCACCGCAATGGCGGGCAGGGCATGATCATCGTGTGCCGCCGCGCCGTCTGTGCCGCTGGCCGTGTCCGCTGCCCCGGCGGCCGGCGGGGGGCTGGCCAGCGCTGCCCGGGTATTGGTGTCCGTATCCGTCGTGCTGACCGTTCCTGCCGCAGGGTTCGTCCCCGCTGCGGCGGCTGGTGTGCTTTCCGCGACGCTGGCTGGGCCGGGCGCCCTGCCGGTCGCTGGGGTGCCCTGCAGCTTCTTCAGCTGCCAGCGCAGCAGCCATGGATAGCCGAGGTACGTGTACACCATCCACGCCGCGGCGATGATGTAGACCAGTATCCAGAAGGTGTTCATGCGCTCAGTCAGTCGTCTTTGGGGGTGTCGTCCGTCCGGGGCGTGCGCAGCAGCAGTGCCCGCAGCCTTTCGTGCCCGCCATTGCCCAGCAGCTGCTTCGACAGCCGCAGCACACGGTAGCGCAGCTGCTGCTTCAGCATTTCTGCCGGATGCTGGGTGATCCAGGCCAGAAAGCGTGCCTCGGCCGTGTTGTGCAGCATGGCCAGCCGCGGCACTTCCTCGGCCTGTCCGCCAGCAGCGCCATGGCCATGAGTTGCAGCGCCTGGGCCATGTGCTGCAGTGCCATGGCCCGACTGGCCAGATGCCACATCACGGTCGGCCTGTCCGGCTGCACCACCCTGGCTCGCCGATACCGGTATCGCAGATGCGGACGCAGAGCCCGGCTGTGATACCGGTGCCGATGCCGGCACGGGACGGCTGGCAGGCCGCCAGATGCCCACACGGGACGAGCACACTGTCTCGTAACCGATACTATGCGCCATCGACAGGAAATCGTCAGGCATCCGGCCGCCTGCTGGTGCGTAAATAACGACAGCCTGCCCGATGGCGTCCTCGATGGCCGCTTTCGAGTCGGCCAGCTCGGCGCGCACCTCGGCTGGCGAGAGCTGGTCCAGATAGCGGTGATGCATGCCGTGCGACTGGATCGACATGCCCATGGCCGCCATCTCGCGCAGGGCCGGCCAGTCCAGAAAGCCCGGCTGGCCCACCATCGACGGATTGACGAAGAATTCGGCGCTGCCGCCCACGCGGGCGATTTCTTCGGCGGCGGCCAGATTGCTCCGCTGCCCGTCATCGAAGGTCAGGCAGACGGGATGAGCATCGGCGATGACAGGCTGACGGGCCTGCCGGATGCCGGACACCCGGCCGCCGTGCTGCAGGATGAGCTGCAGCTGGTGCCGGAAAACGGCCGGTGACACGCTGTAGTGCGGGTCGGCTCCAGTTTCCGCGCCATCGACGATGGCGTGGTACATCAGTACGGTCACCGGTTTCATGACTTGGGTTTTTCCTGCGTTGCGCTGCGATCTGCTGTGGTGTGTGGCTACCCCTGTTTCGTTCCCCTGCCACGCCCCAGCCCGAACCGCGCCAGTACCTGGGTGGCCATCACGCGGGCCTCGGCATCCAGTGCCAGCACGGCCACGGCGTAGATGACGGCGCCCACGGCCATGCGCACGACCAGGGTGGGCAGATCACGGTCGAAATGGATGTATCCCAGTGCCACGTACATCACCCCGGCCGCCACCGTGAAGGCCAGCACACGGCGCCACTCCGGGCGAACCGGTACCGTGGCGCGTCCCTGCCAGGCCGCCAGGGCGTTCATCAGCGCGTAGGCCAGCAGGGTGGCGATGGCCGCCCCCTCGATGCCCAGGAACGGGATCAGCAGCAGGTTGAGCACCACGTTCAGCCCGGCGGCCGACAGGATCGACAGCAGCACCAGCCCGGAACGCTTGCGGATCTGCAGGCCGGCCGACGTGACCGGGAAGAGCCCCTGCAGCGCCACACCGCCGATCACCCACGGGATGATGGCCGCGCCGGCACGGTACTTCTCGGAGGCCACCAGCGCCAGCAGCGGTTCGGACACGGCCGACACGCCGGCTACCATCGGAATGGCAAACAGCAGATACAGGTGGAACACCCGCTGCAGAAATTTCTGCGTGGCGGTTTCGCCCTCGTCGGCCCACAGGCGCAGCACCATGGGCGTGACCGCACCGGTGAAGGCCGTCACCAGCACGGCGCCGATATAGTCGCACAGGTTGTACGGTGCCGAATAGACCCCCAGCCATTCCGAACCCAGCATGCGCTGGATCAGCACGCGGTCGCCCAGGCTCAGCATCACCGACGACAGCTCCATGGCCACCAGTGGCAGGCTGTAGCGCAGCAGCACCTGCAGCAGCGGCATGGAAAAATCGCGGGGCGACCACGGTTCGCGCCGGAAGAACCAGCCGGCCAGCACCACCAGACACAGGGTTTCCGACACGATCTGCGCGCCGTAGAAGCCCCACAGCGTGGTGGATACGTAGAGCAGCGCCAGCAGCATCAGCGCCAGACCCATGTAGCGCTGCACCACCGAATACAGCGACAGCACGCCGCTCAGCTCGCGCGCCCGCAGCTGGTTGACCACCGAGCTGGACAGACACTGCAGCAGCGCCAGCGGTGCCACCAGATACAGCAGGTGATGGTTTTCGGGGGAAGAGAAGAGGGAATCGGGCAGTACGGAGAGGCCACCCATCCAGAGCAGGGCCGTGGCGGTGCCGAAACCGGCCAGGCCCATGTACACCGTGGCCTCGTACTGCGGCAGCGACCAGGGCGACTGGCCGGCACGCACCTCGCTGTAGAAGCGCAGGGCCGCCTGCTGCAGCCCCAGCTTGCCCACGGCCGCCGTGGCCGTGACCAGCACGCCGATCAGGCTCATCATGCCGTAATCGGCCACCGGGAAGATGCGGGTAAGAAACGGGAACGAAACGATGCTCGCCAGCGTGACCAGCAGGCTGGCGAGCGAGTAGCGCGAAAAATGGGCGGCCAGCCGGCTCAGCATGGCCGCCGGTCCGGAAGGAAGCGGGGGTTCATTCCTGCCGCAGTGCGTCCAGACGCACCAGAATCGTGTTGGTCACCTGGGAGATCTGGTTCAGCGCGGCTTCCAGCGCATCGAGGCGCCGGTCCTGCTCCCGCAGCTGGCTGCTGGCGGTCGATGCCACCACGGGAGCCTCGTCACCGGCGGTGCGCCATTCGTCTTCCATGTCCTGCAGCGTGTTGTCCACGTCCTGCACGGAAACACGGGTCTTCTCCTCGACGTAGGCCTGCGTCAGCAGCCGCTCGCACAGGATGTTGATCTGGCGGGGATTGCCGCCGGTGGCCAGCTGGATGCGCTGCAGGGCCTCGGCATCGAACGGGGTCTCGCCCTGCCAGCCGGCCTGCTCCATCCGTTTCTGGATGTACTGGGGCACTTCCTCGGCGGTCAGGCCATCGATGTGGTCGGTGACCAGGAAGCGCTGGCGCAGGGCATCGAGCCGCGGTGCGGCCAGCCGGGCACGCAGGACTGGCTGCGCCACCAGGAAGATCTGCAGCAGCAGATTGCCGTTGAGCTGCATGTCCGACAGCAGGCGCACCACTTCCAGCGCATCGTCGTCCAGGTTGTGGGCCTCGTCGATCACCAGCAGCAGCCGGCGGTTGGCCTGCACCTCGCCCAGCAGGTATTTCTGCAGGTCGTGCAGCAGCTGGGCAGTATCGGCCCGGCCGGGCAGCTCCAGGCCCAGGGCCAGGAAGATCTGCTGCAGCAGCGAGTGGCCATCGGCCTTGGGGGTGGCCAGCGTGAACACCTGGATGCCGGCGTCGGGCAGGCGACGGCTGATGTTCTGGATCAGCATCGTCTTGCCACAGCCCGGGGCACCGGTCAGCAGCACCAGACCCTCGCGCTGGTACAGGCCGTACTTGAGCGTATTGACGGCGCGCTGGATGGCCTCGCTGTTGAACAGGAAGCGCAGGTGCGGATTGAGGCGGAACGGTTTGGACTTCAACCCGAAGAATGATTTGTACATCTCAGTATCCGTAGTAGGCAGGTGCCTTGGGCTGAACGGGGGCCTTGTTGAACAGCAGACCGACAGCCGGACAGTTTTCCAGCTGCAGGAGGGATTCGTTGACGGCGGTGCGCGGGGTCTCGCCGGCGGCCACCACCAGCATCACCTGGCCCACCAGGGCCGACAGCGAGCGGGTCTCGGTGACGGGCAGCAGCGGCGGGCTGTCGAAGACGATCACGTGGTGCGGCAGCAGCGTCCTGAGTTCTTCCACCAGCCGGGCCATGTTGCCGGAGGCCAGCAGGTCCACCGGACGGTGCTTCAGGTGGCCGGCCGGCAGCAGCGTCAGCCCAGGCAGCGAGGTGGGGCGCAGCAGCTCGGTGACCGGGATGGACGGATCGTCCAGATAGTCGGCCAGACCGATCTCGTCCGGAATGTCCAGCTCCAGCGTGTTGGATACGCTGGGACGGGCGATGTCGGCATCGACCAGCAGCACCGGGTGCTCGCCGCCGATGGCAATGCTGATGGCCAGGTTGATCGACGAGAAGGTCTTGCCCTCGCCGGGCAGTGAACTGGTCACCATGATCAGCCGGCCGTTGTCCACCACCGGCCGCAGGCGGCCGAAGGCGTTGTCCAGCAGCCGGCGCTTGACCAGGCGGAACTCCTGGTGAATCTTGGCGGTCTTGTCGTCGGGGGTCAGGAAGCCCTTTTCCTTCAGCCGCTCGAAGTCCAGCGTCAGCTCGTGGTGGCCAACGCCGGGACGGTAGGGGGCCAGCGGCAGGGCTTCCATGGGCGAGCCGGACGGCCGGGGCTGTGTCGAACCCGGCGTGCCTGCACCCCCGGCCATGCCCGCGCCACCGGCCGTGCCGTGGCTGCCTGCCGTGCCGGTGCTGCCCCCCATGCCCCCTGATGGCGGGCTGGCCGTGGTGTATTCGGTCAGCACCGGCACTTCGGTGGCCTGTTCATGGGCAGTGCCATGGGATTGCGCCGTCTGGCCGTGGCTGCTGCTCCAGGACTGACCCGACTGCTGGCGCTGCTGCTCACGCTGTTCGCGCAGAAGCTGGGCCCGGGCGATGTCGGCACGGATGCGTGCCGCCATGGCCTCGTCGGCCTCGGGCGAGGTGCCGATCATCGTGGTGCTCGGCCCGGATACGCTATGGGGGCTGCCCGGCAGGATCGTGGTGGTCACCGGCAGCGGACGTGACGGGTTCTGGTCCACCATCTTCTGCATGGCGCGGTGAATGAGGCGCTTGTTCATGAGTTCACCTGCTGGCTCTGGGTGGCGGAAGTCACGGGAGGCTGCTCGGACAGCTGGCCACCGTCGATCACGTAGAACAGGATCAGCAGCACGATGACCGTGGTGTAGAGGGCACAGACCGAGATGAAGCGCATCGACTTGCGACGGTCTGCCCGCAGGGTGGCGTCATCGCGGTAGCGGGTGATGGCACCGAACAGCGGCACGTTGGTGGCCGCCTTCAGGGCGTTGGGCTCGTAGTAGGCCGGGTTGGCCAGCTCGCGCACCAGCGCCACGGCCAGACCGAGGATGATCGACACCACGAAGGTGCCCACCAGCAGCAGCGGCCGGTTCGGCGACACGGGTTTCGGGCTCACCCGCGGGGGATCGACCACGCGGAACTCGCGCGAGCCGGTGTTCTCCTCGATGCTGCCGGCCAGACGGGCGGCATCGCGGCGCTGCAGCAGCTTCTCGTAGTTCTGCTTGTTGGAGTCGTAGTCGCGGTTGAGCTGGATGTATTCGGCCTCGACCTTCGGAATGGCCAGCGCGATCTCGCGGGCACGCTTGGACTGGGCCTCGGCCTCGGAGACGCGGGCAGCCAGCGAGGCCACCTTGGCATCGGCCTCGGCCATGGCGATGGACATCTCCTGGTACAGGCGGTTGGGCACCTTGCCCCGGCCCGGACGCGGGTCGGCCGGGCGGTTGGATTCGCGCACCAGCTCGCGTTCCAGGTCACGGATGGTGCTGCGGGTGTTGATCACGTCCGGGTGGGCGTCGGTGTAGCGTACCAGCAGGTCATCGAGCTTTTTGCGGGCGGCTTCCAGCCGGCGCTCGGTTTCGCTGCCACCGCCGTCCGTCTGGCTGCCGCCGGCCGGCACGTATTCGGGAATGGCTTCCAGCCGTGCACGGATGGCGCTGCGGGAGTTGACGGCCTGCCGGTACTCCAGGCGGGCCGTCTGCAGCTCGCGCTGGATGTCGGCCGAGCGGGCCACGTAGTCCTGCGCCAGGTTGGGCATCACCTCGATGTGCTGGATCTTGAATTCCTTCAGCGCCGTCTCGGTCTTGAGGAGGGTCTCCTTGGCCTTGGTGATCTCCTGGTCGATGAAGTCCACCGCGTGCTGCGTGTCACTGGTCTTGCCGGTGCGGGCAGCCTTCACGAAGGTCTCCAGCAGCAGGTTCACCACCTTCAGGGCGGTCTGCTGGTCGGGGTTGCGGTACTCGAGGCTGTAGAAGTTGGTGCCACCGGCCGGCTTGAACTTGATGTTCTTTTCCAGCGTCTGCAGCAGGGCTTCGCGGTCTTTCTGGGTCTTGACCTCACGGTCGAGCCCGGTGGCCTGCACGATGGCCTCCAGGTTCGGGCGGCTGACCAGTGTGCGCGCCATCATCTGGATCTGGCCCTGCACGTCGGGCTGAACCGTCATGCCCTGCATCAGCGGCTGCAGGATCGACTTGGTGTCGACGTAGGCACGCGCCGTCGCCTCGTAGTTGCCGGGCAGCACCACCGTGAGGATGATGCCCAGCACGCCACAGATCAGCGTGGCGACCAGCCCGGAGACACGGTACTTCCACAGCCCGGACAGGTAGGTTTTGTAGGACTTCAGAAAGTCAAGCATACAGCTGCGCAGAAGGTGGGTTTGGGCACCGCCAGTATGGACGGTGCCGGTGTGCTGGCGCCAGCCTGGGCGGCGCCAGCGGCCAGTGGGCGGTTACAGCAGGCTTTCCGGGATCATGATCGAGTCACCCGGGGCGATCTCGACGTTGGCACTCGGATCGCCCCGCTTGAGCAGGTCTTCCAGGCGTACCCGGTACTGCTTGTTGTTCTCCACGGCACGGATCAGGATGGCCTGGTTGCCGGCTGCCTTGCGGGTCAGACCGTTGGCCTTGGTCATCACGTCCAGCAGGGTGATGCCGTTCTGGTAGGGCACGGCGCCCGGGCTCTGGGCCTGACCGATCACGCGCACCACCGACAGCGGGTCGCCGACGATCTTGGTCACGACCACCGACACGCTCGGGTCACGGATGTAGGTGGCCAGTTTCTCCTCGATTTCCTTGCCGAGAACCTGCGGGGTCTTGCCCACGGCCACGATGTCCTTGATCAGCGGCGCGGTGATCTTGCCGTCGGGGCGCACGGGCACCTTCACCGACAGGTCGGGGTTGCGCCAGACCTTGATGTCCAGCTCGTCACCCGGGCCGATCTGGTAGATGTAGTTGTGCTTGGGCGCCTTGTCGGGAGCAGGCGGCAGACCGCCCGTACGGATGGCGGCACAGCCGGCCAGAAAACTGGCCAGCGCCAGAACAAACAGGAAGCGGATCGTGGACATGGCAAAAAGGGTCGTTTGTGTTGCAGATCGGTCCAGAAGCACTGCCGCACAGCCCCGGGCAGTCACCGGACCGGCGTGTCTGTCGAAAACAGCCGCCGGGCCGATACTCTAGCCTGCAGACGGGGCGTGATTCCAACAGAATGATCAGGCCAATGTGACCTATGGCCGTAACTTTTGATTTAAGCATGTATCTCTATGTTAATAAGTAATGAATCCCATCGCCTTGTAAACCGCATGCTTTCGGCTTTTTCGTCAAGCGGCTGAATCCGTGGCCGTTGTTCTCTGCTTACAGGTACTGTTTACAGGTGTCGCAGTTTTGCGTCAGTGTCGAAATTGATTACGGATGAAGTGTGGTGAAACGGGGGGGGGGCGTCAGCCGCTGGTTCGTGCGGATGGCGTCAGGCGGCACAACGGGTGGGATTGTCCATGCGTTCTGGTGTTGTCAGGCGGCACGACGGGTGGGATTGCCCATGCGTTCTGGCGTCGTCAGGCGGCACTGCGGGCAGGATCGCCCATTCGTTCGGCACCGTGGGGGCGGGATTGCTCCTTCGGTCAGCGTCGTGGGCAGGGCAGTCCCGCCATGTCCATCGCGGCTCTGCCCGGATGGCCCGGGGCCGGTATCATCGCGCCATGCCAGAGGGCGGTGAGGAGCTTTGCGTGAGTCAGGAAGAGAAGGTAGGCACTGTGCCGAACGGAGACGGTAGCGGGAAACAGGACCACCCGGTGCGTCGTGCCGCGGTGGATGACTTTGCAACCTACGAGCGCTTCAGCCGGGCCGACTGGGCCGGGCTGCGCTCCAGCACGCCGCTCACATTGTCCGAGCCCGAGCTGATCGCCCTGCGCGGCGTCAACGACGAGGTGTCGCTGCAGGAGGTGGTGGATATCTACCTGCCCTTGTCGCGACTGCTCAACCTGCACTTCCGGTCGGCCCAGGCGCTGTCGGGGGTGCGCGACGATTTTCTCGGCCGGCTGGTGGGGGTGCGTCCCTACGTCATCGGCATTGCCGGCAGCGTGGCGGTGGGCAAGAGCACCTTTGCCCGGGTGCTGCAGGCGCTGATGGCCCGCTGGCCGGACCATCCCCGGGTGGCCCTGGTCACCACCGACGGTTTTCTGCATCCCAACAGCGTGCTGCAGGCGCGCGGACTGATGAAGCGCAAGGGCTTTCCGCAGAGCTACGACCGCCGGCGGATGATCGCCTTCCTGGCTGCCCTGAAGGCGGGCAAGGCGGTGGTGGAGGCGCCGGTGTACTCGCACCAGGCCTACGACATCCTGCCCAATGTGGTGCAGCGGGTGGAGCAGCCCGATGTGCTGATCTTCGAGGGGCTCAACGTGCTGCAGACCTGGGGAGCCGAGCGGGGGGCCGGCGCGCCACGGGCCAGCGTTACCGTGTCGGACTTCTTCGACTTCTCCATCTACGTCGATGCCGAAGAATCCGATATCGAACGGTGGTACCAGCGGCGTTTCCTGTCGCTGCAGCAGACCGTGTTCCGCCGGCCGGACTCCTACTTCCATCACTACCGGGACCTGACCGAGGCCGAGGCCCTGCAGATGGCCAGCGACATCTGGCGGGAGATCAACCTGCGCAACCTGCGCGAGAACATCGCCCCCACCCGCGAACGGGCCAATCTGGTGGTGCGCAAGCAGGCCGACCACCGGGTGGGGGAGATTCTGCTGCGCATGATCTGATGCACGTCGCCATGACGGGCACCATGACGCGGCGTGCTGCCGGTTGCCCTGCCCGTGCACGGCGCCCCGTCAGCACAGGGCTGGGGCCAGTGCGGGACTTTTAGCCGGCCAGGCTGCCGGTGGCGGCGGCAGGCGTGATGGCGCCATTGTCGTCGCGTGCAAACCGCAGCCGGCGCGGGTAGGCAAAGACGTCGTCCAGAATGCCGGCCTCGATGCGCTTCTGCTGGTTCTGCCACCAGGCCGGGTCCAGCAGCTCGGCGTGGTATTTCATGAAGGGTTTGCGTACCTGCGGGTTGCCCAGCAGGAAGGTTTCGAACTCTTCCGGAAACACGTCGTTGGGGGCCACCGGGTACCAGGGTTCGGAGGCCATCTCGTCTTCGGGGGTGCGCGGCTCGGGGACCTTGCGGAAATTGCATTCCGTCAGGTAGACCACTTCGTCGTAGTCGTAGAACACCACCCGGTTCTGGCGGGTCACGCCGAAGTTCTTGTACAGCATGTCGCCGGGGAAGATGTTGGCCGACACCATGTTGCGGATGGCCATGCCGTACTGGTTCACCGCGTGCTCCCGTTCGGCCTCGGAAGCGGTTTCCAGATAGAGGTTGAGCGGTGTCATCCGGCGCTCGATGTAGAGGTGGCGGATGATGATGCGGTCGCCCTCGTCGGTCAGCAGGGAAGGCGCCGTCTGCTGCAGCTCGGCCAGCAGTTCCGGCGAGAGCCGGTTTCTGGGGAAGGGCACATCCGAATACTCCCACGAGTCGGCCATCCGGCCGGCCCGGTCGTGGTTCTTGACCAGCTGGTAGCGGTCCTCGATGTATTCGCGGGTGATGTCCTTGCGGCGCACGTCCTTGATGTACTTGAACACGAACGGGAACGAGGGCAGCGTGAACACGCCCATCACCAGCCCCTTGATGCCGGGCGCGATGATGAAGGCGTCGGTCGATTCGTGCAGGTGCTGCAGCAGGTCCCGGAAAAACAGCGTCTTGCCCTGCTTGTGCAGGCCCAGCATGGTGTACAGCTCGGACTCGGGCTTGGTGGGCATCAGCGTGCGCAGAAAGCGCACATAGGCCGAGGGCACGGCCATGTCCACCATGAAATACGCCCGCGAGAAATTGAACAGCCCCTCGATGTGATCGTGCTGGTGCAGCACCGTGTCGATGAACACATGCCCGCGGGAGTCGCGCAGCAGTGGCAGGGCGAAGGGCTGCACCTCGCCGTCATTGATGATCCGGCCGATCAGGTAGGCACCCTTGTTGCGGAAAAAGAGTGAACGCAGCACGTGTACCTGGCAGTCCATGCCCCGGTACGTGTCCGGGCCGAACAGGCCGGGGGCCGCATCCACCACCTGCTGCAGGTCCGACTCGATGTCCTGATAGCCGCAGGCCAGGCCCAGGTCGATGATCACCTGCCGCAGCACCTGCTTCCAGGGGGACGTGCCGGGGTAGTAGACCCGGAAGGAGGGGGGCGTGGCGTCCAGGTGCTCGGTGGACACGGCCGGGCGCACGAAAATGAAGTCGTTGTGGAAATACTGCCGGTGCAGCAGCCGGGTGCTGACCGTGTTGAAGAAGGACTCGGCCAGTTCGGGCTGCTGGTGCCCGGCCAGCAGCAGCACGTAATACTGCTTGACCTCCGCCCAGGTGTCGTCGGCCAGGTTGTCGGTGTCGAACTGGCTGCGCAGGTTTTCCACGGCCTCGCGCACCCGCTGGTCGTAGAAGGTGATCCGCTCGGAGGCCAGCCGGCGCATGGTGTGCCAGGCTGCATTCTCGAAACACGCCTTGGCCTGCTGGGCGTTGTAGCGAAAGAGCGCATAGTGCCGGTTGAAGCCGGCCAGCATGGTGCGGGCCAGGGTGGCCGGCAGGCTGTCGGCATCGAGGGTGCCGGGCGGTGCCGCGGGGGGCAGGGGGGGGTGGGGCAGGGCGTCTTCGTACATGCCTTCCATCTTAAACGCCGCCCGGTCATGACAGGCCCGGGCTGCGGGCAAACCCTGACGCCATGACGCGTGTCATGGACTTCATTCGTCCTCGCGAGCGCCCATGACACGCGCGAACACGTACTGAGGGGGGCGGCCCGCTCGTGGGTGTCGTCCGGATTTTCCTGACTGGCACAATGCTGCGGGTTTTGGCGAACCGATGATGCAGCAACGGCCGGGCACGCCGCGGGATGACGCCTGCCGTTGCCGCTGGTAGGCGCGGGAAGGCCGCAAGTCGGGCAGGGGCAGGCAGCCTGCGGGCGCAGGCAGATACTGCCGGCTCTGGTTGCGCCGCCTCCCGCCTCGGGCCGCAGGGCGCACTCCCTGGAGCAGGTGTACCCCATGCGAACCGAACATCCCTTCCGACTGATTACCCGTTCCGATTTCGATGGCCTGGTCAGCGCGGCCATGCTGCGTGACATCGGCGTGGTCGATTCCGTCCTGTTCGTGCACCCCAAGGACGTGCAGGATGGGAAGGTGCCGGTCGGCCGCCATGACATGCTGGTCAACCTGCCCTATGTGGCCACCGCCGGCCAGGTGTTCGACTACCAGGCCCCGGGCGCACGCACGCTGCCCCGCGTGGGCTACAGCAACCTCGTCATGGGGGTGGGCGAGCGCTCGGTTTCGCGCGTCATTCATGACCACTTCGGGGGCGAGGCACGTTTTCCGCATTTTTCCGCCGCCATGCTGGCAGCGGCCGACAAGGCCGGCAGTGCTGCCTATACGCTGGCCGATGTGCTGCATCCGCGTGACTGGACGCTGCTGGGCTTTCTGTGCGACCCGCGTACCGGTCTGGGCCGGTTCCATGATTTCCGCATCTCCAACCTGCAGCTGATGATGATGCTGGTGGATGCCTGCCGTTCGATGGACATCGATCGCATCCTGGCCCTGCCGGATGTGGCCGAGCGCGTGCGCTGCTACCACGAGCACGAGTCCCGTGCCATCGAACAGCTGCGCCGCTGTGCGTACATGCAGGGCGATGTGGTGGTGCTGGACCTGCGCAACGAAAAGACCATCTACGCCGCCAACCGCTTCCTGGTCTACGCGCTGTTCCCCAACGCCACGATGTCGCTGCACATCATGTGGGGCCGCGAGAAGGCCAACACCGTGTTTGCGCTGGGCCGGTCGATCTTCAACACGACGTCCCGTGTGGACATCGGCAGCCTGTGCACCCGCTATGGCGGGGGTGGCCACGAGTATGCCGGTACCTGCCAGATCGGCAACGACTGGGCCAACCAGCGTCTGGACGAGGTGCTGGCCCGCATCGAACAGGAAAGCCGTACGACGGCACCGGTTGCGCCGGCAGATGCGGCGGTGTGAAGGTGCTGGCGCGACCGTAGCGTCATGCCGCGATCGACACGGCCTCCCGGCATTATCGTGTGAGGAGGCTGTGATTATTGGCCGCGGCTTTTTCATGGGATTCCGCGGTACGGGTGTGCGGTAACGAACGGATTCGTGATGCGTACCCGGGGCCGCAGGACTCCGCCCACGATGGCATTGCAAGGGGATATGCCATGTACAGACACATGAAACTCAGCCTGCTGGCAGCCGCTATCGGCGCCATGATGACGCACGCCTGGGCACATGCCCGGGATGGGGCGGATTCCGGCCGCACTGGGGAACTCATGGCCGGGCCGGAGGCTGCTGCGGGCATTCCCGTTCTGACGGGCCTCCGCCGTCACGACAATTTCTCCCACCGGGGGGAACTTCATGATGGCCAGCACACGGGGAATTTTTCCGGGGAGCGGATGCTGACGGGGGTCGATGCCGTGCCCGTGCCGCTGTGGCCGTCGCGTGCCCTGCCGCCAATGCAGAACCTGCGCAGCGTGGGCCTGTACGAAATTGCGCCGGTGGACCCGATAGGCGACGGCATGGGAGGTGTGCCCGAGGCCCACGCCGTCAACCGTTTCCTGCGTCGTCACCTCGATACTTCCGATGGCGCCCGTCTGCTGGCCGACCTGCCGGAAGTGCACCTGCAGGGGGCGGGTGGCCTGTCGTCGCTGCCGTTCATCCGGGGCCTGGGGGCTGACCGGCTGCGGCTGGTGATCGATGACCAGGACGTGACCGGCGTGCCCGTGCGGGCACTGAACCCGGTCCTGTCCCATCTGGACCCGCAGCGCGTGCGCCGGCTCTACGCCTGGCCCGGGGTGGCGCCGGTCAGCGTGGGTGGTGACAGCATCGGCGGCGGCATCGTCATCGAAACCGCCGGTCCGCGCTTTGCCGATGGCCCCAGTGACCCGCTGTCCGGTGGCCACTGGGGGGCCCACTACCGTACCAACGGTCAGGGCATCGATTTTCTGTACGGGGCCTACTATGCCACCGACACGCTCGGCCTGCGCTACCAGGGCGGCTGGGCCCGCTCGCAGAATGTCCGTGCGGGCGGCAACTTCAAGGCCGCCGGGGCCGGCCGTGACGGCAACCCGGTACTGCGTGCCGATGAAATCGGCTCCAGCAGCTTCCGCGCCCAGCATCACCAGCTGGCGGCTGCCTGGACGGCCGGCACGCACATGCTGGAAGCCGAGATCGGCTGGGAAAGTGTGCCCTTCCAGGGGCTGCCCACCCAGCGGCTGGACCTCACCGACAGCGAAGCCGGCATGGCCGGTCTGCGTTACCGTGGCATGTATGGCTGGGGCGACCTGAAAGCCCGTGTCTGGCACCAGCGCATCCGCAATCACCTGGATACCGGCCGTGATCGTGCCCTGCGCACCGATGGTCTGCGTGCCCGCAACGAAGGCACCACCGACGGCGTACGCGTGCAGGCCGACGTGATGCAGGGCAGCCGTGACATCCTGCGCCTTGGCGTGGAGGGCCTGTCCGAAAAACAGGATACCGGCTGGCAGACTGCTGCTGCCCGGAACACCGTCTGGACCCTCGACGACGGCCGGCGCGAACGCGTGGGCGGTTTTGCCGAATGGGAGCGCAACTGGAATGCCGACTGGAGCACGCTGGTCGGGGTACGCTACACCCGGGTGACCACCCGCGCCGGTGCCGTCAGCGCCACGGGGCCGCTGGATGGCTGGGCCACCGATGCCGCCGCCTTCAACGCCGCTGCCCGCGAGACCACCGACAACCACAGTGACTTCTCCGCCCTGGCCAGTTACGCGCCACGCATGGGCCACCGCTACGAGCTGGGCCTTGCCCGCGCCACCCGTTCGCCCAGCCTGGCCGAACGCTACGGCTGGTCCACCAGTGCACTGGCCGCGGGTGTGGCCGGACTGCCGGGCGATGGCAATGGTTTCGTCGGCAACCCGGCCCTGAAGCCCGAAGTGGCCAACACCATCAGCGCCACCGCCAGCTGGGAAGACCCGACCGGACCGATGCGCTGGGGGATGAGCGTGACCGCCTGGGCCTCCCGCATCCGCAACCACGTGGATGTGGCGCGCTGCGTGGAAGACCAGTGTGGCCGTGGCAATGCCGACGCCACCGGCCGGTTCGTGATGCTGCGTGCCGTCAACCAGAATGCCAGCACCCACGGGATGGACCTGCGCGTCCATCGTGGCCTGGGCGACCGGAAAATACTGGGTGATGCCTTCGTCGTGCACGGCCAGCTGTCGTGGATGCGCGGCCGCAACGACGTGACCGACGACAACCTGTACGGGGTCATGCCGGGCCGCCTGCGTCTGGCCCTGGAAATGAACTGGTCCGACGACCGCCTGGGTCTGCGCAACACCCTCGAATGGGAGGGGGTGCAGCCCAGAAAGCGGCTGTCCGCCGTGCGCAACGAAGTCCGTACGCCGGGCTATGGCCTGATCCACTGGCGCAACCGTCTCATCATCGGCATGGTGGGGCTGGATTTTGGCATCGAGAACCTGCTCGACCGCCGCTACACGCTGACCGGGGGTGAAGCCTGGGTCGGCCAGGGCAACACCGCGACACTCAACAGCGTGCCCTGGGGCGTGGCCATGCCCGGACCGGGACGCACGTACATGGTGGGGCTGACCTACCGGTTCTGAGGCAGTCCGGCTGGCGGGAGCCAGGAAGGGGCTGCGGGATTTTTGCAGAGACATCCGGCGCCGGGGCGAATGGCCCCTGCCCGGCCGTGCCTGCCCGTCCTCAGCGGTCTCCCGCGCGGGGACGCATGAATTCATGAATCCCTCCAGAGGGTGAACGCGATTCGGCGGATCCAGTGACCGTGTATTTCGGTTTACGGGAACAATGGTTCCGACCGTGGGCCGGGGGAATAAATGAACCACAATTCAGTAACGGCGAAAACCGCTGGATCGTGGTCCGGTCGTGGTTTGAAAAAGACGGCGACCGTGTACGCGTCATGCTGGCCACAGCCCGGAAATGCCCATTTTGCTGGGCAAACTGGTTCGGTTTCGTCGAAACCGGGTCGCTAAATTGATATCCATCAAATCTGCACCGACAGCTGCGCAAATATCGGTTTTTGATACAGACCATTTGCCAGTTTGGTCATGAATTTCATCGGTGCGCTGTATATAATGAAAAGAAGCAAAGTACCGGTCTGCGCCCGGTGCGCATTCGATGTGCCAGCGCAGGGTCGGTATCAGGGCATGTTCATGCGCGCTCTGGCGCGTGTCGTGAACATGCTCCAAGGGTAATCCCTGATCTCGCGGCCGCTGCACCTGCATCGGCCGTGCCCGTGACAGGGGTTCCCAAGGGGACACACGGCGGCCGTGCATCTGCCCAGGGGGCACGCGGTTTCGCCTTCAATACAGGTACCGACATGCGGCATTGCAGCAACCGTCATCGCTGGCTGGCCCGGCTGACCTTCCGGTTCTTTCCTGTTCTGTCTTTTTCCCGTTTTCTGCCATGGGGCCGCCTGCGTGCGCGGGTGTTCCTGGCAAGCCTGTGCGCACCTGCGCAGTTTCCCGTTCATGTCGTCGCGCGACGGCATGGCTGTCTGACGATGCTGCCCCGCGTGGCAGGGCGGTCAGCCTTGCCTGCGTGGGGCCTCGTCGGCACACGGCTGCGGCCAGCGCGGGCGCGAACGCGTTCATGACACGCACTGGTGTGCGTGGCCCATGTGTTTTCTGGTTTCTCTGATGCCTTTCCTTTCCCTTTTCGAGCAAGGAGTTTTCCGATGAAACGCTTTTCCAGAACCCCCGTCTGCGCCGGTGTGCTGCTGGCCTGTGCCGTTGGCCTGGCTGCCTGTGGAGGCAGCAGCGGTGGCAGCAGCACGCCCGGTACCAATAGTGGCGGATCGGGCAGTACCGCCTGGCAGACCAATGCCAATGGTGACGTGGCCCTGAAGTTTGCTGCCTACAATGGTGGCGAAAAAATCTCCTGCGCCAACTCGCTGGCCCTGGGCACCAAGCTGCGCAGCGTCAAGATGGAGGACTTCCGCTTCTACATCGCCAATGTCAACCTGATCAGGGCCGATGGCACGAAGGTACCGCTCAAGCTCAAGCAGGCCAACGACTACAACTACACCAGCACCGACGGCAACACCACGCTGAGTCTCATCGACCTGGAGCAGAAAGGCGTGGGCGAGTGTGATGGCACGGTCGAGACCAACGACACCATCGAGGGTACCGTGGCGGCAGGCTCCTACACCGGCGTGGAAATGACGGTGGGTGTGCCGTTCGAGCTGAATCACCTCAACACGGCCGACGCTTCCACCCCGCGGCTGCTGCAGAATTCCGTGCACCCGGGCATGTCGTGGAACTGGCGGGGTGGCCGCAAGTTCACCAAAATCGAATTCGGCCAGAACACGGCGGCCGACCCCACCCCGTGGGAATCGGCCGATGTGGAGAACGGCAAGGCCGACGATGGCGAAATCCGCATGCACCTGGGCTCCACCGGCTGTGTGGGCGACCCGGCCAATGGCACGCCCATTTCGTCCTGCAAGGCACCGAACCGCCTGACGGTCACGCTCAACGGTTTCGATCCCACCAAACAGGTGGTGGCCTTCGATGCCCACGCGCTCTTCAACTATGACATTGCCAGCAAGGCCGAAGGGGCCGGTGGCTGCATGTCGGGGGCAACCTCGGCCGGCTGCGCCAAGCCGTTCGAATTCCTCGCGCTGGACTGGAAGGCCGATGGCAGCGGTACGGGCCTGCCCGTGGCCGGCAAGACGCAGAGCGTGCTGAAGGCCGTCAACGGCCAGTAAACGGAGGGACGGACGGTGGACGGGCAGCAGACGCCGGGTGTCTGGCAGGTGGTGGGGCGCTGGTTGCCCCGTATGACCATGGCGCTGGGCGTGGTGGCTGCCCTGGCCGTGCTGGGGGGCTGCGGGGGTTCCTCCGGCGGCAGCCCGCCGGCGCAAAATGGCAGTGGCAGTGGCAGTGGCAGTGGCAGTGGCAGTGGCAGTGGCGGCCAGAATGCGACGCCGCGCGGCCTGCCCACCGTGTTCAACTGGAATTACCCGGCCTATACCGCGCCCGATGCCTGGGTGTGGAACCTGCCGCCGCACATGCCGCCGCCGCGCGTGCCGGCCGACAACCCCATGAACGAGGCCAAGGTGGCGCTGGGCCGCTACCTCTTTTACGACAAACGCATGTCGGGCGACGGCACGCTGTCGTGTGGGGGCTGTCACGAGCAGGCCAGGGCCTTTGCCGATGGCAAGGACCGCCCCACCGGCATTACCGGCCAGAAGCATCCGCGCAATGCCATGGGGCTGGGCAACGTGGCGTATCACGCCACGCAGACGTGGGCCAATCCATCGCTGCTGACGCTGGAGCGGCAGATTCCCAACCCGGTATTCGGCACCGAGCCGGTGGAAATGGGCGTGAACGATGGCAACGTCGACCAGGTCATGAAGCGGCTGGCCGGGGCGAAGGATGTGGACTACGCCACCCGCTTTGCGCAGGCCTTCCCCGATGCGCAGGGCGACCCCATTACCTGGGAACATGCCCTCAAGGCCATCAGCGCCTTCGAGCGTACCTTCATCACGGCCGACAGCCGCTACGACCGCTATCTGCAGGGCAGGGACACGCTGAGCGCACAGGAGCTGCACGGCAAACAGGTGTTCGAGCAGGCGCAGTGCAGCGCCTGTCATGCGGCGCCCAATTTCGATGACCAGTTCATGTCGGCGCAGACCACGTCGCTGGTCGTGCGCTATCACAACATCGGCCTCTACAACCTGGAAGGCCGTGGTGCCTATCCGAAGGACAACAGCGGCGCCGAGGAAATCACCGGCAATCCGGCCGACATGGGCGCCTTCCGTGTACCCAGCCTGCGCAATGTGGCGGTGACCGGCCCCTACATGCACGATGGCTCGGTGGCCACGCTGGAAGAGGCCGTGCGTATCATGGCGGGCGGTGGCCGCAATGTCGAAAGTGGCCGCAACAAGGGGGATGGCCGGGCCAATCCGTTCAAGGATCCGCTGGTGCAGGACCGTGGCCTGTCCGATCAGGATGTGGCCGATCTGCTGGCCTTTCTCCACACGCTGACGGACGAGCGTTTTCTGAAGGATCCGGCGTTTTCCGATCCGTTTGCCACGCAAAAACAATGACAGGACCAAAGCGATGAACAGAAGAATGAGGGTCAATGTGCTGGCAGCCGCCATTGGCATGGTGCTGGCGCCTGCGGGGGCACAGCAGCCGGCGCAGGATCACCCACCTGTCATGCCGGACTGGGCGGCTCCCGCCACCCGCCTGCCTTCGGTGAACGTGCGTGGCCTGCGTCTGTTCGATACCAGCCAGGAGGCATCGGCCCCCGGTGCCGATGCCCCGGAAGCCAGCCGTATGAGCCGGCGACGCGCGTCCTCACCCGACACCAGCAGCCTGCTGAAGGATATTCCCGGCGTGGAGGTGTACGGGGCCGGTGGCGTGTCAGGCCTGCCCGTCATTCATGGGCTGGCCGACGAGCGCCTGCGCCTGACGGTGGACGACATGGACCTGCTGGCCGCGTGTGCCAACCACATGAACCCGGCGCTGTCGTACATCGACCCGGCCAAGGTGGAGAGCGTGCGTGTGTATGCCGGTATTTCGCCGGTGAGTGTGGGCGGTGACAGCATTGGCGGCAGCATTCAGGTGGAATCGGCCCCGCCGAAATTTGCCGACCCGGGCGAGCCTGCCCTGAAAGGCGGCAACGTCGGTGCCCATTATCGCAGCAATGGCCACGGGGTCGATGCCAGTCTGGGCGCCTACTACGCCACCGAATCACTGCATCTGGATTACGAGGGCACCTGGTCCCGCGCGAAGAATTACCGCGCCGGCAGGGTCTTCAAGGCTGCGGAAGCGGGGCGCGAGGGTGGTCGTGTCATCCCGGCCGATGAAGTGGGATCCAGCGGTTTTCGGGTACAGAACCACAAGCTGGGTGCAGCATGGCGCCATGGTGTGCATCTGCTGGAGGCCGACGTGAACTGGCAGGATCTGCCGTTTCAGGGTTTTCCCAACCAGCGCATGGACATGACGGCCAACCACGCATCGGTGGCGGGGCTGCGATACCGGGGCCAGTTCGGCTGGGGCGATCTGAAGGCACGTGTCTGGCATCAGCGCATCCGTCACAGCATGGACATGGGCAACGATCGCTACAGCTACGGCACCGGCATGCCGATGCGCACCAGTGCCAGCACCGACGGCGCCACCGTGCAGGCCAGCCTGATGAAGAGCGAACACGAAACCATCCGTCTGGGCATGGAGGCGCTTTTTTACCGGCTGTATGACTGGTGGCCGCCCGTCAGCGCCAGTGGCGCCATGGGGCCGAACGATTTCTGGAACATCGACAACGGCCATCGCGACCGGCTGGGCGTGTTTGCCGAATGGGAGCGGCACTGGAATGCGCAGCTCACGAGTGTGCTGGGCGTGCGCCATACGCGTGTGAGCACCAGTACCGCGCCGGTACAGGGCTACAGTAGCCTGCCCACCTGGGCCGACGATGCTGCCGCCTTCAATGCCGGCCATCACAAAAGGAACGACAGCCACTGGGACGTGACGGCCATGGCCAGTTACGAGCCGGCGAAGGGCCGCCGCTACGAGGCCGGCGTGGCCCGCAAGACGCGTTCGCCCAGCCTGTACGAACGCTATCCGTGGTCCACCAACACCATGGCGGCCGGCATGAACAATTTTCTGGGGGATGGCAATGGTTATCTGGGCAATCCGGATCTGAAGCCCGAGGTGGCGCACACGCTGAGCGGCAGCGCCAGCTGGGAAGATGCCACCGACCCGCAGCGTTGGGGCATCACGGCCAGTGCGCACGTCACGCGCATTCACGATTATGTGGATGCCGGGCGCTGCCCGGCCAGCCAGTGCCGCAGCGGCAACACCACGGCCACCAGCGAATTCGTGCTGCTGCGCTACGCCAACCAGGATGCGCGCATTCTGGGGGCGGACGTGTGGGGGCATGTCCGGCTGCTGGAAAAGGGTGCGTGGGGGCGCTTTACCCTCAACGGCAAGCTGTCCTGGCTGCATGGCAAAAACCTCGATACCGGCAGCGGCCTGTACAACACCATGCCGGCCAACCTGCGTCTCGGTCTGGAAAACCAGAGGGCCGTGGCCGAAGGGCAGCTGACCACCACGCTGGAATGGGAGGGCGTGCAGGCCAAGAAGCGTCTTTCCAGCGTGCGCAATGAAATCCGCACGGGTGGTTATGCGCTGCTGAACCTGCGTACCCGTTTCGAGCGGGGAGCGCTGGGCATCGATTTCGGCATCGACAATCTGCTGGACCGGGGCTACGCGCTGCCGCTGGGCGGTGCCTATGTGGGGCAGGACAGTTCGATGATGCTCAACACCGTGCCCTGGGGTGTGGCGGTGCCGGGGCATGGCCGTTCTGTTTACGTGGGCTTCAACTATAAATTCTGAGGGTGGCCATGATGATGAAACGGATCGAACGGGCTGCCGGGGTGAAGGCGGTGGAACATGTGGCCGGGAGGGCAAGGGCTGAAGGGGCGAGGCCGTGCGGAGGGTGGAGACCATGAGCAGTCATGCCTGCACGTGGGATGAGGCAGTATGGCCTGGACGACGGGCTGATCGGCTGCGACCTGTTTCACCGTCCGGGATTCGCGTTGCACGCCGTGCCGGCGCAGCGGCCCTGCTGATGGTGCTGGCTGCCTGCGGTGGTGCCGAAGGCCCCAATGGGGAAAAAGGCCCCGTCATCGGCACCCGCCCACAGTCGCTGACCTTTGCGGCCCTGCCCACGCTGGCGCCGAACGAAACGGGCACCGTCACCGCCACGGCCAGCTCCGGCCTGAAGGTACGCTACAGCAGCCTGACGCCGGGCGTGTGCACGGTGGAGGCCGAAACCGGCAGGGTCAGTGCGCTGGCATCGGGCACGTGCACGCTCTCGGCCAGCCAGGCGGGTGACACCACCTGGGCGGCGGTCACGCAGCAGCAGCAACTGGCCGTGTCGCCCGATCTCAGGTTCGACGACATCGGTGATCTGGTGGTGGGTGACGCCGCCATGCTGACGGTCAGCACACCCCGCGGGCAGAAGGTGCGCTACCGCAGCGAGACACCCACCGTCTGCAGCATGGATGCCAGCAGCGGGCTGATGACGGCGCTGGCGGCCGGCACCTGTACCGTGGTGGCCGAAGTGGAGGGGGCTGCTTCTGGCCAGACGAAGGGACAGTTCACCATTGCGGCGGCCCCGGCCGTGACGGCGCCCTCGGCCCCCGAACAGGTCAGCGCCCGGCTGGGTACCGAAACCGGTACCGTGCAGGTGCAGGCCAAACGGATACGCGGGGGCGGCACGGCCGTGACCCGCTACAGCGTGACTTCCACGCCGGCCGGCATCAGTGCCGAAGGGACTTCGCTGCCGGTGACCGTCAACTGTCCGGCCGGCAGCTGTGCCGGATATTCCTTCACGCTGGCGGCAGCCAATGCATCGGGTGCCGGTCCGGCTTCGGCAGCAGCCGAAGTGATCAGCCGCTATGCCGTGGTGGCGAAGTTCAAGGAGCCGGACTACGCGCACGACATGACCGAATTCCACGGCCATTTCAATTACAACTTTACCCGGATGACCGTTTCCGGTCTGCAGGGGGACCTGAGCGAAGTGATGGCCGGCAACAACCAGGCCGGCCAGCCGTGGCCGGATGGCATGCCGCTGGTGCCGCTGCGTCACCAGCTGTCTGCCGTGAATGCCCCGTCGGGTGACGGGCTGCTGGTGACGAGCTTCCGTCACGACCACACCCGTACGCTCTCGAACGATTCACGCGATGGTGGCACTGATGGCTGGGCGCCGGGCAAGGGGGGCTGGAAATACTGGGGCTATGCGCACGGTAGCCGTACTGCGGAAAATTCCGGCAACGCCTATGTGCGGATTTTTGTGAATACGAAGGATCCGCTCACGCCGTTGACCCAGGCGCAGATCGACCAGCTGGCCTATGCCGACTGTGCGCCCGAGGGCATGATGGGGGATGACTGCATGACCGGTACTTCGGTGGCGGCACATGGCACGCGTGGCTCGATGCGGGGGTATCCGCTGTCGCAGACCATCGTGCGGGAGGAGGAATGACGGATCCGTGAGCATGATAAGAAACGGATTGTCCGGCGGACGGCAGTGACCCAGAATCGGCTCCCAATCTTGCTCAGGGAGAAATCACATGGGACTGCTGAAAGACAAGGTGGCGATCATCACGGGAGCCAGTGAAGGAATCGGATATGAAAGCGCCAGACTCTTTGCCAGGGAGGGCGCCGCCGTGGTGGTGGTAGCGCGCAGGGCGGATCGTCTGGACGCACTGGTAGCCGAAATTGAAAGCGAAGGCGGCAGGGCAGCGGCGCTTGCGGGTGATGCGCGAGACGAGAACTGCGCCCGGGAAGCCGTGGTGCTGGCACAGAAGCAGTTTGGCGGACTGGATATCGGCTTTTACAATGCCGGCACGATGGGTGCGCTGGGCAGCGTGACGGATATTGCGGTTGACGGTTGGCAGGAAACACTCGACGTGAATCTGACGGGTGCATTCCTGTCGGCGCGACACCAGATACCTGCGCTGCTGGAACGAAAGGGAGGGGCCCTGATTTTTACATCGACATTCGTCGGACCCAAACTTGGCCTGCCCGGCATGGCAGCCTACGCATCGGCCAAGGCAGGTCTGGTCGGGCTCATGCATGTGCTGGCTGCGGAGTATGGACCACAGGGGCTGCGGGTGAACGCCTTGATGCCGGGCGGAACGGAGACCGCGATGGGCCGTGCCGCAACACCCACGCCGGAGCAGCAGGCATTCGTCGAGAACCTGCATGCGCTCAAGCGCCGGGCACAGCCGGACGAAATCGCGCGTTCGGCCCTGTATCTGGCTTCGGATCTGTCGAGCTTCGTGACGGGTACGACGCTGTATGTGGATGGCGGCGTGGGGATCACCCGAACCTGATCGAGCCATGAAAACAGGGACGAGAATGCGAAATTCGGCCAAGGCCGCCAGGGCCGCCAAGGCCACCGAGTCTGGCGAGGCAACAGCTCCTCCGGGCGTAATACCTCCGACACAGGTGTCGCCGGACGCAGCTCCTCCGGAGCAGGTGGTGCAGGACGGCGCGGTCGTTTCTGCCGGATCGCAATCGGTAGACCAGCGTCACGCCGCCGTGGTGACGCAGGCCTGCCGGCTGATCGAATCCCAGGGGGAGATGCCGGATCTGGACACACTGGCGCGCAGCGCGGGCATGAGCCCGTCGCATTTTCATCGGGTGTTCAAGGCGCAGACGGGGCTGACACCCAAAGCCTTTGCGTCCGCGCATCGCGCACGTCGGCTGCGGGCGGCGCTGAACGAGCCTGGCGTATCGGTAACCGAGGCAATATACGACGCAGGATTCAACGCCAGCAGCCGGTTCTATGAACACGCGGACCGGCTGCTGGGCATGCGGGCGCGGAACTATCGTGACGGCGGCGCGGGTGAGGTGATCCGGTTTGCCGTGGCGCAGTGCTCCCTGGGCGCCATTCTGGTGGCGCAAGGGAAGCGAGGTATTTGCGCAATCATGATGGATGATGACCCGGAGGTGCTGGTGCGCGACCTGCAGGACCAGTTTCCGAAGGCGCAGCTGCTGGGCGGCGAAGAGGGTTTTGAGCAGGTCGTGGCACAGGTTGTTGGCATGATCGAAATGCCGGAACGCGGGCTGCAATTGCCACTGGACGTGCGGGGAACCGCGTTTCAGGAGCGGGTCTGGCAGGCGTTGCGGGAGATTCCACCGGGCAGCACGATGAGCTATGCGGAAGTAGCAGAGCGCATTGGTGCGCCTCGTGCCGTGCGGGCCGTGGCCAATGCCTGCGCGTCCAACCGGCTGGCCGTGGCAGTGCCCTGTCATCGCGTGGTACGACAGGATGGCCACCTTTCGGGCTATCGCTGGGGTGTGGCGCGCAAACGGGAATTGTTGCGCAGAGAGGGCTGGAGCGAGCCTGCCAGTCAATGTGACGAGCCAAATAATTTGAAGTAAAGGGAAAACATCGTTTTCACCATCCATGCCCAACCCCTTGGGGAGCTGAAACAGGCCCTCATCGAGGCACTGCGCCGTTCCAAACCCCGGCGGCGACTGCTGCATTACAGCGGCCACAGCGTGCAGTTCCGTGTTCCAGGAGCTGCGTATCCTTCAACGCTCCGAGGGGCGCGGAGTCTGCTTCGGGCATGTCCTTGAAAGCCATTGCGCTGTCTGGTTATAGTGATTTTGTTGTGGGGTAATTTATGCCTTTTTTCGTGTACATACTGAGCTTCGGTGCGTTCGTGCTTGGGACTTCGGAATTCATGGTGGCGGGCATGATGCCATCGCTCATGAGCGCTTTTTCCATTTCCGAAGAGATGGCGGGCGGTCTGGTGTCACTTTATGCCCTGGGAATGGTTGTTGGTGGGCCAGTGCTGGCGTGGGTGCTGACCAGGGAGGGAGTTTCCGGGAAGCGCATATTGCTGGGCGCTATGGGGATTTATGTCATTGCGCAGTGTGGTAAAAGTCAGGTGAGTTGTCTTGATCATGCAGCCACCTGTCCGTTATCGCACGGATGGGTGGTGGCCAGAGCCACGCTGTCACGCTCCGGGTTGAGCGTGACTCCGTGATGGGTTGCCAGTTACGGGTATTGTCCGACCAGCGTGATGGTGTCTGGCTGCGTGCTGTCTGGTGCAGGCGGTGCCGGGCCTCCAGGATCCCCATGAAGGGTGTTGTTCGCTGACATGTTCGTCAAGGGCCTTGACCCCTTGACCAGCGCCCGGCATCGCGCTGACGCCAGGTGCCGGGGATCTGTATCATGCAGCCTTGGTCAGCACCATGCGCTGACAGGGCCGGCGCAGTGGCTTTCTGTGTTCCTCAACGAGGAGACACACAGTCTTGCGCTTTCCCGGGCCGCAGCTTTTGATCTTTCATCGCTGCCTTGTCCTGCACGCCCAAGGGGGTTCCTCGCCGGGGCGGCTGAGTTCATGGCACGCTCCAGGTTCTGGCCCTTTCGGGAAATTTCTCTGGCACATTTGGGAACTGTAGCCGGATTTCGGGCTGTTCGTCGGAAAACTTAACACACAATGGTGTCCATGTGTTTCATAATTCTGATAATCGATTTATCATCGTGTGCATATACACGGCTGATGTTTCGATTTCAGTTAATGAAAATTTTGCCGACGCTGCAGGGAGACGTGAACAGGTATGCCCTGCTGTCTGGTCGATGGATGCGGAGGTGTGTCTGTGGAGCAAGTATGGCTGAAGAGTTATCCGGCGGGTGTTCCGGCCGAGATCGATCCGGACAGCTATCCGTCGGTGGCAGCAATGCTGGAAGAGGTGCTGCACAGGCATGCGGACCGTGATGCGGTGGTGTGTCTGGGCAAGGTGCTGCGCTATGGGGATCTGGACCGGTTGTCGGCGCAATTTGCGGCGTGGCTGCAGTCGCTGTCGTTGCCCCGGGGGAGCCGGGTGGCGCTGATGATGCCGAACTGCCATGCGTATGTGGTGGCGCTGATCGGGGTGATGCGCGCGGGCATGACGGCGGTGAACGTGAACCCGCTGTACACGCCGCGGGAGCTGGAACATCAGCTGAAGGATTCCGGAGCGGAACTTCTGCTGGTGATGGAGAACTTTGCACACACGGTGGAAAAGGCGCTGCCGCAGACATTGGTCCGTCAGGTCGTGCTGGTCTCGATGGGGGATCTGCTGGGGCCGCTGAAGGGCCGGGTGACGAATTTCGTGGTGCGCCGGGTGAAGAAGATGGTGCCGCCGTTCCGGCTGCCCGGCGCCATCCGTTTTGCAGAGGTGCTGGCGCAGGGGGCCAAACGGCCGTTCCGGAAACCGGAGGTGCTGCCGTCGGATCTGGCGGTGCTGCAGTACACCGGCGGGACGACGGGGGTGCCGAAGGGGGTGATGCTGACGCAGCGCAATATCGTGGCGAATGTGCTGCAGGACCAGGCGTGGTTCCACCCGTCCATGGAGCAGCCCGGGCGCCCGCGGCCGGAGGGGCCGCCGGTGTTCGTGGTGGCGTTGCCGCTCTATCACATCTATGCGTTCATGGTTTGCCTGCTGCTGGGGCTGCATCTGGGGGGCAAGCTGATTCTGATACCGAATCCGCGGGATGTGGATGCGGTGGTGAAGGCGCTCAGGCCCCACAGGCCCGTTGTGTTTCCCGGGCTGAGCACGCTCTACAACCTGCTGATGGAACACGAGGGGTTCCGGAAGCTGGATTTTTCCAATCTGCGGATCTCGCTGGCGGGCGGGATGGCGGTGCCGTCGGCGGTGGCGGCGCGCTGGCGGGAGGTGACGGGCTGCCCGGTGTGCGAGGGGTACGGGCTGACGGAGGCCGCTCCGACGGTGGCGTGCACGCCGACGGACACGTCCCTGCACGACGGGACGGTCGGATTGCCGTTGCCCTCGACGGAAATACGGATTCTGGACGGGCAGCGGCAGCCGCTGCCGGCCGGTCAGGCAGGAGAGGTGGCGGTACGTGGACCGCAGATCATGGCAGGCTACTGGCAGCGTGAGGAAGAGACGCGGGAATTCCTGATGCCCGATGGCTTTTTCCTGACCGGGGATGTGGGGGTCATGGATGATCGGGGCTTTCTGCGGCTGCTGGACCGGAAGAAGGACATGATTCTGGTGTCCGGCTTCAACGTGTACTCCAACGAGGTGGAGGAGGTCGTGTCGAGCCACCCCGGCGTGAAGGAGTGCGCGGTGGTGGGGGTCGAGGACGAGCGTTCGGGCCAGGCGGTGAAGGCGTATGTGGTGCGCAGTGATCCGGCGCTGACCGGGAAGACACTGCAGGCGCACTGTGCAGAGCGGCTCACGGGCTACAAGCGGCCGCGGATCATCACCTTCGTGAAGTGGCTGCCCAAGAGTGATGTGGGCAAGGTGCTGCGCCGGCCGCTGCGCGATGGAACGGCCGTACCCGAGGCGGACTGACAGGCGGCAGGCACCACTGTCTGGCGCGTGTCATGGACGCATTCGTTCCCGCGAAACCCTCTTTGGGTGTACAGGACGGGGGCAGGACAGGGTGGGTGGCTTCGCCTGCGTCTGGCGCGTAGTCAGTCCACGGATTTTGGGTCAGTGGGGGGACGAATGCGTGCATGACACGCGCCGAGCTGCGTTGCATACACCGGCATGATGTTCTCGAAGCGCTGGCCGTTGAACTGGGCGGGCAGGCGGATCATGTCGATGTCGAACAGCTGCTTCAGGTTGTCCACGGTCAGCACCGTAGCCGTGGGGCCGAAGCGGGCCTGGGGCTGGGTCATCAGCAGCGTTTTGTGGGCCACGGCCAGTGCGTGGTTTGGCTGGTGGGTGGTGAACAGGATGGTCAGCCCGCGCTCGCGTGACAGCCGGTGCAGCAGCGTCAGCAGCCTGTCCTGGTTGTGCACATCCAGGGCCGAGGTGGGCTCGTCCAGCAGCATGATGGGGGCCTCGGTGGCAAGCGCCCGGGCCGCCAGCACCAGTTGCCGCTGGCCGCCGGAGAGCTGCGCAAAATCCCGTCGGGCCAGATCATCGATGCCCAGATCGGCGAGCGCCTGACGGGCGATGGCCACATCCTGCGGCGAGGGGGTACCGAAGGTCTGGATGTGCGTGGAGCGCCCCATCAGCACGATATCCAGCACACTGTAGGCAAAGGGCGGCGTGAAGAACTGCGGCACGAAGCTGCAGGTGGCCTGCTTGCGTACCTGGCCTTCCTGTGGGCGATGGATGTCGAGCAGGACATCCAGCAGGGTGCTCTTGCCGCAGCCGTTGGGGCCCAGAATGGCCAGCACTTCACCGGCCTGCAGGGAAAGATCCAGGCCAAGAAACAGCCAGCGGCCACCGGGATGGTGAAAGCCCAGACCCTGGGCCTCGATCAGGGGGGACGCACCTTCATGCCCGTCGGCACGGACGGAGATGTCCTTTTCGTCGGTACGGCCGGCGATGTCTTTTGCCGGGTGTTCGCCTGTGTCTGGCATGGATGTGATTCTCATGGATTGTCGAGGCGCATGGGGTGAGTCTGGCAGTCAGCGCTGCCGGCCCACGGCCGGGGTCAGCCCGGAGGGAAACTCCCTTTGGGCATGCATGACTGTGCAGGCCGTGTCTTGAGGCCATCAAGGATCTGCGGCCCTGCCGCCTTGTCCCGCATGTCCAGAGGGGAGGCGGGGGACCAATGAGCCCATACACGCTCTATTCGGAAAACTGCTCCTTCTGCCCGCGCCGCAGCTGATACACCAGGACGGCAAACAGCGGCGCACCCAGCAGCGAGGTGATGATGCTGACCGGAATTTCGCTGGTCGAGAGCGTGCGGGCCAGCGTGTCGACGATGATCAGGTACAGCGCGCCCATCAGCAGGGTGCAGGGCAGCAGCTGCTGGTGATTGGCGCCGACCAGCATGCGGCTCAGGTGCGGGATGATCAGCCCCACCCAGCCGATGCTGCCGCTCACGGCTACCTGGCTGGCCACCAGCATGCCGCTGCAGAAAATCACCAGCCAGCGCAGCGGACGGATGTTCACGCCCAGGGCACGGGCTTCGCGTTCGCCCAGTGACAGCAGGTTCATGCGCCAGCGCAGGCCCAGCAGCACCACGCTGCACAGCGTCACGGGCACGACCAGCATCAGCAGCTTCTGCGGGTTGCTGGTGGCAAAGCTGCCCATCAGCCAGAAGACGATGCTGGGCAGTTTGTCTTCGGTGTCGGACAGATACTGCAGCAGACTGACCAGGGCCGAGAAGAAGCCACTGATGATCATGCCGGTGAGAATCAGCATCAGCAGGCTGCGCTGGATGAGGCGGTGGCTGAAGGCAAAGATCAGCACCAGGGTGACGAGACCGGCGAGCAGGGTGCTGAAGAACAGCCCGTAGATGCCCAGCCCCAGAAAGATCGCCATCGTGCCGCCGAAGGCTGCGCCGGAGGTGACGCCGATGACGTGTGGATCGACCAGCGGGTTGCGGAAGATGCCCTGCAGCGAGGCGCCGCTCAGCGCCAGGGCGGCACCGGCAATGCCGGCACACAGGATGCGCGGCAGCCGGATCTGGAAGATGATCTGCTGGTGGATCGGCTCGATGGCCAGGCCGCGAGCCTTGTCCAGCAGGATGCCGGCCACCCTGGGCAGGGGCAGCGCGTACTGCCCGGCGCCCAGCGCCAGCAGCATGGTGAGGACGAGCAGTGCAGCCAGCACCAGCATGCGGGCGTGGGGACGGGAGGGCATTTTTACCTTCACATGGCTTTTTTGTGGGCCGAATGATCGTGCATCGACGCGTCATTGGCGGCGGCGCCCGGCATGTCCGCCTTGCCCGGCTGGTACGGCACACGGTAGAACTTCAGGTACCAGTCGTTGACCATTTTGTCCAGATTCACGTCCCTGAAGCGCTGCGGGTAGAGTTTTTTGGCCATCCACACCTCACCCAGTGCCACGGCTTCGGGCATGGGGTAGCCCCAGGTCTTGGCGTATTCGGGCATCAGGAAGACGCGCTTGCCCTTGACGGCATCGATGCCGGCCCAGCCTGCATCGCTGTCGATGGCATCCACCACCTGCGGAAAGCGGTCCTGCACGAAGATGACGTGCGGGTTCCAGTCCAGCACGTTCTCCAGCGATACCTGCCTGAAGCCCTTGATGGTGGCGGCTGCCACGTTGAGGGCGCCGGCATGTTCCATCATCAGGCCGGTGTACTTGCCCGAGCCGTAGGTGCCCAGATCGGGGTTGGCCATGTAGGTGCGTACGCGCTGGTCGGGTTTGATGTCCTTCAGGCGTTTTTCCAGCATCGGACGGTTGGCAAAGGCGGCCCTGACCAGTTCTTCGCCCTGTTTCTGCTTGCCGAACACGTCGGCGATGATGCGGATGCCCTGTTTCAGGCCGTCGTTGTAGTCTTACTGTGTCAATAAAACAATCGCCAGCAACAAGGACAGCAAGATGATCGCCCGTGAAGCTCGACCAGCAGTCGATGACGCAAACTGGCAATCGAATCAGGTACATGGCGCTGAGCGCGTTGCTGCACCACGGGGCCGGTAATCTTCGGGTAACGCAAGCGTCTGGCCGATGATGGCGTTTTTTTTGACGCCTCGGTCCTTGCCGGCGCTCAGACGTTCAGCCATCAGAAAGCCGTAGGCTGCGATGCACAGCGACGCATGATGATGAAAGCCCCGCCAGCCCCGGCCTTCGTAATGTCCCAGACCAAACTCCTGCTTCAGGTCCTGGTAGTCCCGCTCGATGCGCCAGCGCTGATGGGCTGCCGAAACCAGTGCTTCGAGCGATGTGCCTTCGGGCAGTGTCGAGAGCCAGAATTTCTCGGGTTCGGCCGCGCTTTCGGACCATTGGATCAGCAACCACTGTGTGGGCAGTAGCCGTGCGCGCCCCTTGTTGCCTCCGGCGCAGCGCACACGCACGGCCGCGAAACGATTGCTCAGTGCGGCATTGCTGCCCTGACGCCAGCAAATCTGCTGCCACGCTTGCTCGGGCAGCTGCATGGCCAGCGCTCTGAGATTGACCGGCTGGCGCTCGGGCGTGCGCTGGGGCTGCACGGGTGGGCGACCATGACCACGCCAGGGCTTCGGGGGCAAGGGCTCTACCCCCGGCGGCCAGACCACGAGCGACGAGGTCACGCCCACCACATACGTCAGCCCCATCCGTGTGAGTGCATCCCTGAATCCGGCGTCCGTGCCGTAGCCCGCATCCGCCAGCACCGGATGACGCGGGGCTCCGTCGGCCAGCAGCGCCTGCATCTGTGCCAGCGCAATCTGCGGCTTGGTCTGAAAGGCGATCTCCTCGGGAATCCCGGCCTTTTGACGACGCTCACCATCTTTGGCCCAGCTCTCGGGCAGGTAAAGCTGCCAGGCCACCGGCAGACTGCCCCGCTCACAGGCCAGCGACACGCTCACGGCCACCTGACAATTGTCCTGCTTGCCCAGCTGACCGCAGTACTGCCGGGCAACACCCACGGAATGTTTGCCTTTCTTCGGAAACCCCGTGTCATCGATGATCCACCAGCCGCCAGCCTCAAAGTCCATCTGCGGCACCACCCATTGTGCAACGCGCCTGAGCATCTCGCTGTCCGACCACTGCGCCCTGGCCACGAAGTGGTGCAGCGACTGATGTCGGGCGCTCACGTGAGCAGGATCAAGGTGTGCAGCCATCGGCTCGACGCTCTTTCTGGCCAACGGCTGTATCAGTCCGGTACAGTATCCCCTGAGCCCTTCGTGCCTGTCCCGATGCCCGAGCCCCTCGGCCAAGTGTTTCAGGTACGCGTCGAACCGTTGCGCTGTGCCCATCTCGCGACTCCCCTGTTGAATTGCAGCTATGCTATATTAATACCACATTTATGACACAGTAGGATTAGTCGGCCCTGCAAAATCCAGAACCAGCTCAACCTGCAGACAACGCGGCCGGCCCCAGCCGCGTGATGGCCACTGACAACAGCAGCCCCTGGCGGTACGTGCAGACAATGCTGGTCTTGACGCCAAACTCGTAGCGCTGCCGGGCCTTGCCCTTGCTGATGCACTCGACCTCGGGGGCATGCATCGCATGGAGCTTGTTCTTGCCCTTGGGCTTTTGGATGCCGGCGCGTTCTCGCTCCAGCGCTCCATCAGCGCCTCGTCACTGAGTTGAACCATCGGCTGCGCCTCCGTTTCTCCCTGTTTCTGATGACCCCCATTTTGGTTTCCGGAGGTTCCCGGGCCCCGCCATGCCCCTTCGATCAAGCGTTCATGCGGGGTGGCGGGGGTTTGCAGGGGCGACCACTGATCATGGTGTGGGTCTGCGTGTGCGCCTCCACTTGGCCATATCAGTTCAGCAAGGCGTGCTGAACCAAGTCAGCCACCTCGGCGGCATGGCTCTTGATGAAGTAATGTCCGCCGTCAGCCAGTTCGCGCGTGACCAATTGCTGGCTGAAGCGCTGCCAGTTCTGCGCCAATGCCGCATGGTCAGTGGTGAGCGGATCATTCTGCGCAATTAGGCATAGTAGCGGCTGATCCATCAACGGGCGCGGGTTTTGCCACAACGGGATCAGCATGCGATTGGCTTCGATCGCATCGTTGCGGAATGCGCAGGCCAGATGCTGCGTGAGACTGGTATCGCCCATGTGGTCAAAGGTAAAACCGGTGACATCCACCAGCCAGGAGACGATCTCGGCGTCGCTCAAGGTTTCGTTCTGGTGGATTTGCGTCTGCAGGACATCGGCATCGCGCAACAATTTGCCTGATACCACTGCGCCGACGACTTCCAACCCTGCCGCCTTGGCTTGGCGCACCAGTTCCACCGCGCCACCGGTACCCGAGCAATGGCCCCACGGAATGATCCGGCGGATGCCGCGCTGCTGCAGTTCGGCCACGCAATGGCTGACCAGTTCGGCCACTCCGATGAATGCTTGGCCGGTGCTCGGGTCGTTGCCCGGAGGCTCGACACCGTACAGGCTGACTTTGGCCTGCAAATGTTCGGCCACCGGCAGGAAGTTGATCGAATTGCCGGCTGCGTAGCTGAAGCACACCAGCGCCAGATCGCTCTCGGCGTTCTTCAGTGGTCGCAGCACGTCGCGCCGCGTGACGGCGCGCTCAGAGTAAGTGGCCAAGTCGGCCAGTGTGCGATGCTCGAACAGGTCCGCGATGCTGAAGCATCCGCTCGATCGCATCGCCGCCTGCATCGCCAGCAAGGAGTTGCCCCCGAGGCTGAAGAAGTTGCTGTTGCTGCCGATCTGGGCGACGTCCATGTTCAGCGTGTCGGCCCAGAGCCGGGCGATATCGTGCTGGCGCGACGTCGTCAGTGGCGCGACGGCAGCACGATTGCTGCTCTGGCGGGTGGCAATGTCCAACAGGGCTTTCTTGTCGACTTTCCCGGAACGGCTGAGCGGCAGTGAGTCGATGGCCAACAGCCGGTCCGGTACCATGTGCAGTGGCAGTTTGCGCATCAGTCCAGCTAGCACGGCAGCGGTATCGTCGCTGCCGCAGATGAAGCCAGTGAGAGCGCTGCCGTCGAACACCACGGCGGCGTCGCGCACATTGGTCATGGTCAGCAGCACGTTCTCGATCTCGCCGAGTTCAATGCGCATACCACGCACCTTGACCTGCTCGTCCTTGCGGCCCAGATAGGCAAGGTTGCCGTCGGGTAGCCAGTAGCCAAGGTCGCCGGTGCGGTACAGACGGCCGTTGCTCCATTGTGCCAGCGGGTGATCGAAATCGAAGGCGGCGGCGGTTTTTTCGGGCGCGTTGACATAGCCGCGACCGACACCGATGCCGGAGACGCAGATCTCGCCGGGCGTACCCAGCGGCACTAGCTGGTCCTGCTCGTTCAGCACATGTAGTTGCAGATTTCGCACCGGCCGACCGACGGGCACGATATGGGATTCGACCGGCCCGCGCAGGACGCAATGCGTGATGTCGTCCGATGCTTCGGTCGGACCGTAGGCGTTGGTCAGGGCGATGTCTGGCTGCAGCGCGAACCAACGGTTCACCAGCTCCTGCTTCAGCGCTTCACCGGTCAGGACTAGTGCACGCAAGCGGGTAAAGTGTGATACGTCCGGTGTGCTCTCGAGGTAATCGAGCAGGATGGCAAACCACGATGGCACCACCTCTAGCACGGTAACGCCGTCGGCACCCAGCTGGGCGATAAAGCGTGGCAGATCGAGCTGGATGGTCTTGTCGTAGATCACGGTGCGGGCGCCGACCAAGAGGCCTGTGAGCGCTTGCCAGACCGAGACGTCGAAGGTCACCGGAGCGGTCTGGGCGATCACATCGTCGGCGTCGAGTTGCAGGTCGTCGATCTTGGCCAGCATATGGTTCAGCATGCCTGCGTGTTCCAGCTGTGCGCCCTTTGGTGTGCCTGTGGAGCCGGACGTAAACATCAGATATGCCAGGTCCTGCGGCTGTGGTCGGGCAAGCGCCGTTGTCGATGCATGGGCACTGGCACCGAGCGGCAGACTTACCAGACTGAGCCCGTCGCAAAGGCTAGCGCTCAAAGCCGCGAGCCGTTGTTGCTGCTCTGGCGCACACACGATGGCGTGTACGCCAGCCTGGGTGATTAGCTCCTGCAGGCGTGCATCGGGCATATCCAGGTCCAGCGGCAAATAGATATCACCCTTGGCCATGATCGCGTAGATCGCCGCCGACCAGGCCGTCGAGCGTGGCAGGGCGACGCCAACTACATGTTGCTGGCCGGCCGGCAGCAACGCGCCCAGGGCACCGGCGTGCTCGGCCAGCGCAGCAAAGCTCAGTTGGCCGGTGTCGTCCTGGAGTGCGATGACATGCGGCTGTTGCTGGATCTGCGACTGGATCTGTTCGATGGCGGTGGTCTCGGGCACTGCATGCACCGGGCCACGACCCAGCTTGGCCAGCCGTGCCATCTCGGCCGTATCCAGCAGGCCATGGTCGAGGTAGATCGCGTCCGGAGTACGAGCTAGCTGGCGTAGCGAGGTCTTGTAGTAGCCGGCAAAGCGGACGATCTGGTCGACCTCGAATTCATTGCTGTAGTAATGCAGGCTCAGGCATACCTCATCGGTATATGCGTCCTGGCTAAACTCGGCACGCAGCGGGAACTCGGTTTCGGCGCGGACCTTGACGGTGAATTCGTCCATGCCGGGTAGCACCTTGAGCTCCTTCAGCATGTGGAAGTGGGTGAAGTTGAACACCGTTTCGAACATCGGCTCGGTGGTACCGAGTAGGGCCTTCATTTCCGCCAGCGGAAAGCGGCGATGGGGCAGGAACTCCGCCTCATGCGCATGCACACGGCGGATTAGCCCGCGCCAGCTCTCCTGCTCGGCGAGCTCGAGCTGGTAGGGCACGGTGTTGAGGAACAGCCCCACGCCCTGCTCGGCGTTCAGCTCTTCCGGTCGACCGCTGTGCTCGTAACCGGTGATTACACGCCGACGGTTGCAAATCACCCCGAGCACGTGCAGATGGCTGGCGAGCAGAACGGTCTTCACCGGTACCGCCAGTTCGCTGGCGAGCGCGCGGATCGCTTGCGACAGACCGTTGTCGATCTCCACATCAAAGTAATCGATGACCGGCGTCGACCGAGTTGTCCGCAGCGGGCGCGGCACCGGCATCGCCTCGAAGCCAGTCAGCTCGTTTTGCCAGTAGCCGCGCGCCGCCGGGTCTTGCAGGGTCGCGCGCTCAAGCATCAAGTATTTGCGCAGGAAGTCGTCACGCAGCGGCTGCGGTGGCGTCTCACCACGGCGCGCCATATGGTAGTACCTGAGCAGGCGCGTATGCAGACGGTTGATGCTCCAGCCATCCAGTGCCGAGTCATGGAAGCTGAGCGAGTAGCGGAAGCGATCGTCCGAGAGAATATGGATGTGCACGCGGATCAGGCCCGGCTCGGCCCAATTGAAGCGGTAGTGGCTTTCGTGCTCGAAGAAGGTATCAAGTTGCTCAGCTTGGTCGGCTTCGTCGAGCTCGCGCCAGTCTTCGATGAACAGCGGCAACTCGGTGGATTGGTGGATGTACTGCACGAACTCCGAATGCTGGCTCAGCTGGTAGCTGGTGCGCAGAATCGGGTGTTCGTCGACGATCCACTGCATCGCCTGTGCAAACGCAGTACGGTTGAAGCTACCTTGCAGGTTGTAGCTCTGGATATCGTGATACCACGATGCTCCGCGCAAACGCTCGCTCTGGAAAATCAGCCCCGCTTGCAGTGCTGTCATGGGATAGGCGTCCTCCAGCCCGTCCGGCAGAGCTGCGCGATCTGCAGCCGACAGCAGGGAAAATGGCTGGTATTCGATTTCGGCGAGATTCACCGCCTGCCGAACGAACGGCGAGAGCTGGCTGATGGTCGGGTACTGGAACAGCTCCTGGAAGCTAATTTCCAGACCGGCTTTGCGCGCATGGCTGATGATAGCGAGGAAGCTGATCGAATCGCCACCCAGACTGAAGAAATTGTCGTGGATACACGGATCCTTGACGCCCAGCACCTCGGACCAGATATTGGCCAGCGTCTGTTCCACCGCATTTCTAGGCGGGGTTTTTCGCCTGCTCGCCATGAGCGTGTACGGGTCCGGCAGCCGACCGCGGTCGAGCTTACCGTTGGGGGTGAGTGGGAAGGACTCGACCTCGACAATAAATGGCGGCACCATGAACTCCGGTAGATTGCTCAACAGCTGCTGCCGCACCGCAGCTTCGTTGTAGCCTGCGTTGGTCACTGCGTACGCCGCTAGATAACGGCTGCAATCTTCGCGACTGCGCGGAATCACTCGGATATCGGTGATACCCGGGCAGCGCAGCATCGCGCTTTCGATTTCACCCAACTCGATACGATAACCGCGAATCTTGACCTGATGGTCGATTCGGCCCAAATACTCGATCTGGCCGTCGGCCAGCCAGCGAACCAGATCGCCGCTGCGATACACGCGGCGTGGCGTCGGCAGTGCTAGCTGGCAAAACTTTTCGGCTGTCAGTTCTGCGCGGTTCAGATAGCCGCGTGCCAGGTTCACCCCGCCGATGCACAGCTCGCCCGGCACGCCGATGGCGGTCGGCTTACCGTGCTTGTCGATGATATAGATCTGGGTGTTCTGAATCGGCCGGCCGATCGGCACCGAGGTCTTGGGATCGTCGACAACGCACTCGTACCAGGTCACGTCGACGGTGGCTTCGGTCGGACCATACAGATTAACTAGGCGACTTCCCTGTGGCTGGCCAATCAGCGCGAAGAAGCGGTTGGACTGATGCATCGTCAGCGCTTCGCCACTGGTGAACACGATGCGCAGCACCGCGTCACCGATCGCCTCTTGGGTGAGTTCGAGATCATTTAGGAAGGCATCAAGCATCGTCGGCACAAAGTGCATATGCGTGACACGGTGCTGCTTCACCGCAGCGAGGATTTGCGCCGGCTCCTTCTCGGCCCCCGGTGCAAGCAACACTACCGAGGCACCAGCAAACGGCCACCAGAACAGCTCCCATACCGAGACGTCGAACGACACCGGCGTCTTTTGCAGGATGACGTCATCACGGCACAGACCAAACTGATTCTGCATCCACTCTATGCGGTTGAACGCCGAGCGGTGTTCGATCATAACGCCCTTAGGGTTACCGGTGGAGCCCGAGGTGTAGATTAGGTAAGCAATGTCACTGGCGTGTTTGGCGAGTTCTGGGTTGGCGTCGCAGCCCGCGGCCAGGCAATCGGTGACATCGATGCGACGGACCGTCGTGTCGCTGACCGTCGCCGTGCCGCCTTGCTGCAGCAGCACCACGGCACCGCTGTCTTGCAGGATGTAGCGGCGGCGGTTCTCCGGGTAGTTGGAATCGATGGGCACGTAGGCGGCACCGGCTTTGAGCACGCCATAAATCGCTGCAAGCATGCCGATGCCACGCGGGACCATTACTGCGACGGACTGGCCCGGCTGCACGCCCGCCTCAATCAGTGTCTGCGCCACGCCATTGGCCTGGCGGTTCAGTTCCGCGTAGCTGACGGTGCCGTGCTGATCGGTCGCAGCGATCTTGTCGGCGTGATCGAGCGCACGTTGTTCCAGCATGTGCTCGAGCCGGCGCGTTTCGGTGAACGCGCTCTCGGGGCCATGTGCCAGCCGCAGCGCGTGCTCAGCATTGCGTGGGCTGGTGAGGTCAATGCGCTGCGCTTCGGTGGTCGGTGCGGCGCACAGCTGCGCCAAGATGTGCTGCAGGTTGTCGAGAATTGCTTCACGATAGACCGCCGGGAAGGGGGAGCCGTTGGCGCGGAATACCAGCGCGCCGCCGGCGGCCAGCGTTTCGAGCTGAATTTGCACCACACCTGGCTGCGCCAGTTCTGCCGCGTCGTGGCCGACAGCTAGATGCAGCCCAGTTAGCTGCGTGTTGCAGTCCAGCGGGACGTGGCGGCGAATGTCGTTAAATGAGCCAAAGCCATACGCCAGAGCGTCCAGGATAAGCTGCCGGTGACTTAAGATCAGCTCGGACAATTTTTTCTGTGCGACGGGGGCTTCGTTCAGCACCAGCAGGCAACGCGGCTGCCGATCGCCGACCGACACTGAAATCCCGGTGCAGAGCGGGATGTCGGAGGAAACATGACTGTGTAGCAGCAACTGTGTCGCGACTGACATGACGGCGGCGATATTGATCCAGTCACCCTTTGATATCGCCTGCAGCGATGCCGCAACGTCGCTGGACAAAGCCAGCGAGGAGACGCCGCTGTCCGTTGGATAGCCGGCCATGCCGGCAAAGGCCGCGGGCATCCAGCGAGGGCCCAGCACACTCCTCAGATAGGCCGCGCTTTTCAGTGCGTGCTCTTTGAGTGACGAATCGTTCAGGCTAAGGGCTTGCATGTGTCAATATCCTGTTTCAGAAATCAAAATCTGGGACAACAATCGGTGTCGCAAGGGTATTGGGCACCTCGGTTTCGACTAGCGTCCTAAGCTCCGCACTCACGGGGCTGCTGACCAGGCGACGCAAGATGCGCAGCAGGTTGTTGGTGAACACGCCGATGGTATCGGCGTCAAAGCGCTGCGGGCAGTACTCCCACTGGATTTCGTAGCCTTGCTCGCCCAGATCGAATACGTGTATCACCTGCGGAAACTGCGCCATTTTTTTTGCTTCGCAGAAGGAGCGGAACTTACCACCGACCACGTCGATTTTCTGGTAATCGATGTTCTGATAGACCAGAAGGGCATCTAGCGTCGGACGGGGCACTTCGTTGCGGTTCTGGACATGATGCAGCTGCACCTGAAAAGGGTAGCTCTGGTGATCAAGCGTACCGAGAAACTGTGTAGCCAGCGTCTGTATCGCAGCGCCGACCTGACCGTCGGCATCTAGTGCAAACGGCACAATCACCGTATTCACGAACATGCCGAATACATCAGTCAGCTCCGCTTCAGCGCGGCCGCTGACAACTACGCCGACATGGCTGCGCCATTCATGGGTGAAGCTGATTTTCAGTAGCGCATAAGCCGTTAGCAGGACGCTGAATGGCGTGGCGTCCAGCTGGGCGGCGCGCTGGCGAATTCTCGCGGCCAACACCGCGTCGATCAGCAGGTATTCCACCGCGTAGCTCAGCGGTGCGCTGGTGGACTGCTGATGGTCGGCCGGCCACTGCGGGCGCACGACGACGTCCTGCAGACGCCGTTTCCAGAAGGCTTCGGCTTCGGGTGGCGTGTCGCGAGTATGCGGCCAGAACGTCGTTGCTTCCAGCGTCGTGCGGATGCCAGTGAGATGGTCTTTCAGCGCCTGGATAAAAAAACCTACCGACAGCCCGTCTGCCGCGATATGGCTGAAATCGAGCAGCAGCACAGTCTCGATGCCGTTGAATGGCACGATACCGGCGCGCAGCAGCATGCCCGAACTCAGGTCGAAAGGCTGGACGAAGTGTTCGGTGGCCGCGCGGATACTGCTGAAGGCCTGCAGCGCAATCTCGTCGGGCTGGCCGGGCTCGAACCAAAGACCGGCGGTATTCTGGCTGAATCTACTGAACAGCATCGGAAACTTGCGTGCTGCATCAGTGACAGCCTGCTGAAACCGGGGTGCAGGGATGGCACTAGCGGTGCGCAAAATCAAAGGGATGTTGTACGCGGTAGTCGCGGGGTCCACGCTATGGGCGTAGTAGATCAGCCTTTGTGCGGCGTTTTGAGCAAATCGGCCGGGCACTTTTGCCACCTGTGGCGACGCCGCCACGGGGGCGCCAGTGGCGTGTTCGCGAACATAGTCGAAGACCTCGTGCAGACGTTCGCTACTCAGAATCAGGGACACCGGAACTCTGACGCCGTACTGGCGAAAGCAGCGCGCGGCCAGCGTGGCGGCGAGGATAGAATCGCCACCGCAATAGATCAGCCGTGTTTCGAGTACGTCATCGGGCAGCGGATGGGGGAACACACCATTGAGCAGCGTGATAAAGCCGCTTAGATCGATCTTTGAGGGCGACATGGAAGGGGTCCGAATCAAACTTGCGGCAGCAGGAAATTGAACGCTAGGAAGCTGAGATAACTTAGCATCACGACCGCAAAAAAACTCTTTAAACGCAGCGAGAGTGCTATGGCAACGAAGGTCGCCAGCACATAGGGATTGCGTAGCAGCTGCAAGGCAGCGCCACCACCGCTGCGCTGCCCGGTGATGCTGGACACGATCAGTACGGTCAGAATCGCTGGCAGGAAGAGATCGAGGCAGTCCTTGACGAAGGCAGGCAGCATGATCCGTTCTGCGAACATGAAAGCCACGCCGCGAATGCTCAGCACCACCAGACCCATTAGCACAATGGTTGTTGTCGTATTGATCATGTCGAGGTTCCTCTGACCGCGCGCTTGCGGCTGAATCCGAACAATTTGACCAGCGTGACCGCAGCGAGGCAGGCAACGATCAGTCCCAGATTGTAGGGTAGGTATTGGCATGGCAGATACAAGATCAGCGCAGCCAGCGACACCAGCAGAGAACGCCGCTGCTTCAGGTAGGGGCCGAGCATGGCAATGAACGAGGCGGTCGCGATGAAGTCGAAGCCGAGATGCGCGACATGGCTGGCCATACGGTCGCCGACATAAATGCCCAGTGCCGTGCCGGCTAGCCAGTTGAAGTAGAAGATCAGCACGCAAGCTAGGAAAAAGACATGCTTGGCGCGTGCGCTGACCGGCTCCTTGTAGCGGACCTTGGCCAGGAAGAACACCTGGTCAATCAGCCCGAACGCCAGCAGTGCGCGATAGCTGATTGGCACCGCCTTGACATCATCCACCAGCGACATAGCATAGATAAAGAAGCGCAGGCTGAGGAGCAAGGTCGTCAACAGCACTACGGCCAGATCTGCGTGTGTGACCAGCAATTGCAGCCCAACGAACTGGGCCGCGCCGGAATACACCCACGCCGACATCAGCAGGGAGTTGCCGACCGACAGGCCCGCGTTCTTCGCCAGCGCTCCGAACACGATGCCCGACAGGAACGCTGACAGAAGAAACGGTGATGAGCGCTTCAGCGCCGTGACCCAAGCGCCATTACTTTGCATTGCCCGCCTCCTTGTCCGCCCAACGCCGGGTTTCGGCAAAGAAACCGGGGATCTGGTGCGCCTGATTGGTTGCTGTGGCTTGTTCGTATACGAACTGACCGACCGCCAGATCCAGAACACCCAGGCCAAACGGCGAGAACAGAGTGGGCTTGTTGCTATCGAGCATGACACCACCGGTGATCACTTGCGCCAGCGTGCCGTTCACGAAGCTACGGGTCTGGTATTTCTGCTCGGCCAGATGCGGCGAGGTGTTGGCCTTCATGCAATGTTCGACATCGTCGACCACGTTGTTGGCCGCCATGACGAGCTCCGGGGCGATATCGCGCAGCGAGATGTTCAGAATCAGTTGACCCGGCTTGAAGGTATCTGTCTCGGTTATGTACGGAGTTGACGCGGTGGTGGCCAGCACCACAAGATCGGCGCCTTCGAGCACGTCTTGCAGCGAGGCGGAGACCACGCTGTAATATCCCGCCAGATCGTGGCCGTGCCTGGCAAGCCGTGTGGCGTCTTGTGGGTTCTGATCGAACACCGCCAGTTGGTCGGCACGCCAGTCCTGGTCGATCAGGAATTCCAAGACATTGCGAGCAATGATGCCGGCACCGATCACCGCGATCTTGCGCGCGTGGCGCTGGCCTGAGCCCAAGACGTTGGCGGCCAGCGCCGCCGAGGCTGCGGTGCGCGCGGCGCTGATCAGCGAGGCTTCGAGGCAGGCGTACGGGTAGCCGGTGTCGTACTGATTCAGAATTAGCGTCGCCGAGGCGCGTGGCAGATTGTGCTGGATATTATCGGGATAGCTGGCGATCCATTTGATGCCGGACAAACGTGTATTGCCGGTCAGCGCAGCCGGCAATGCAATAATGCGCGACGACGGCTTGTCTTCAAAACGCAGGAAATAGCTATCCGGGTTGATTGTCTTCCCGAGTTCGTGATCAAGGTAAGTGGCGCGAACGATATCAACGAGCCGACCACGGTTTTGCTGGATGAGGGTACTGATGACTTCTCCAGGAATGACGGAAAACAGAGGCATAGAGTGCGACATAAAGGGACGCCTTGGGCAAGGATGAATACGAAGGGGAATTGTTCTGCGGCTGGATTCAGCGATCAACGGTTCCGGCACCAGATCAAAAGGGAGCAAGGTCGTGGGTAGATACTGCCGCTGCGGTGGATTAGGCGACGGCTTGGTCGGTATAAAAACCCGGGAAGCGTTCATCGACCCAATCCGGGCTGTAGAGGGTATCGACGTAGCGATCACCGGAATCCGGGCTCAGCGCGACGACGGTTGAGCCCGCCGGAATGGTGCTTTCGTATTGTGCCAGAGCCGCCAGAACCGTGCCACTGGATCCGCCGAGCAGCAGCCCGTACTCGCGGGCCATCCGATGACACATCGCCACGGTATCGGCTTCGGCCACCGAGATGAAATCGGCAATTCCTTCTTCGCGCAGGAAGTGCGGCCTGACGCTGGAGCCAAGTCCCGGAATGAAGCGTCGGGAAGGCCGGCCACCAAAGTTCACAGAGCCGACCGAGTCGACCGCAATGATGCGGGTATCGGGCGAATCTTTGCGCAGACGCTCGGTGCAACCGGCCAGCGTGCCGGTGGTGCCCGCGCCGATAAAAATGAAATCCAGATTTGGGAACTGGGTCATAACCGATTGCGCGGTGCGGGCCGAGTGCACAGCTGGGTTAGCCGGGCTCTGGTACTGGTTAAGCCAGACCAGGCCGGGTTCTTGCGCCAATTTTTCCTGGATATAGGCGAGACGGCTGCCGAGATAGCCGCCATTGGCATCCAGCTTGTTGATCACCACCACTTCAGCGCCATAGGCCTCGATCAGTTTGATATTGGCCGGCAGGGTGTTCTTGTCCACGACGCAGGTGAAGTGGTAGCCGCGCACCGCACATATCAAGCTAATGGCGACGCCTAGATTGCCGGAAGATGATTCGATAACGCGGCGACTTTTCTTCAGACCAGCATGTTGTTCGGCGTAGTCCAGAAGGGAGGCTGCGGTTTTCATTTTAATGGAACCACCGGGATTGTACGACTCAATTTTTAGATAGGCCGTAGAATATTTGATAAAGCCCGGCAACGCGACAAAAATATCATCCAGAATGATCTGATCCGCACTGGGAAAAACCATTTCTCCTCCTTAGAATGGTCAGAAACACAACATTACAACTAAAGAACATTTTAGGTCGGATAGGTCCGTACGTGCGGTGAACTTTCCCTACTATTTTTGACAGTAGCCAGAGGCATTTGGTCCTACTATGTCAGTAAAACAATCGCCCGCAGCAAGGATAGCAAGATGATCGTCCGTGAAGCTCGATCAGCAGCCGATGACGAAAACTGGCTATCGAATCAGGTGCATGGCGCTGAACGCGTTGCTGCGCCACGAGGCCGGTAATCTTCGGGTAACGCAAGAATCCTGCCGAGGTTGGCGCTTTTTTTGACGCCTCGGGCCTCGCCGGCGCTCAGACGTTCAGCCATCAGAAAACCGTAGACTGCGATGCTCAACGACGCATGGTGATGAAAGCCCCGCCAGCCCCGGCCTTCGTAATGCCCCAGACCAAACTCCTGCTTCAGGTCCTGGCAGTCCCGCTCGACGCGCCAGCGCTGATGGGCTGCCGAAACCAGTGCTTCAAGCGATGTGCCTTCGGGCAGTGTCGAGAGCCAAAATTTCTCGGGTTCGGCCGCGCTTTCGGACCATTGGATCAGCAACCACTGTGTGGGCAGTAGCCGTGCGCGCCCCTTGTTGCCTCCGGCGCAGCGCACACGCACGGCCGCGAAACGATTGCTCAGTGCGGCATTGCTGCCCTGACGCCAGCAAATCTGCTGCCACGCTTGCTCGGGCAGCTGCATGGCCAGCGCTCTGAGATTGACCGGCTGGCGCTCGGGCGTGCGCTGGGGCTGCACGGGTGGGCGACCATGACCACGCCAGGGCTTCGGGGGCAAGGGCTCTACCCCCGGCGGCCAGACCACGAGCGACGAGGTCACGCCCACCACATACGTCAGCCCCATCCGTGTGAGTGCATCCCTGAATCCGGCGTCCGTGCCGTAGCCCGCATCCGCCAGCACCGGATGACGCGGGGCTCCGTCGGCCAGCAGCGCCTGCATCTGTGCCAGCGCAATCTGCGGCTTGGTCTGAAAGGCGATCTCCTCGGGAATCCCGGCCTTTTGACGACGCTCACCATCTTTGGCCCAGCTCTCGGGCAGGTAAAGCTGCCAGGCCACCGGCAGACTGCCCCGCTCACAGGCCAGCGACACGCTCACGGCCACCTGACAATTGTCCTGCTTGCCCAGCTGACCGCAGTACTGCCGGGCAACACCCACGGAATGTTTGCCTTTCTTCGGAAACCCCGTGTCATCGATGATCCACCAGCCGCCAGCCTCAAAGTCCATCTGCGGCACCACCCATTGTGCAACGCGCCTGAGCATCTCGCTGTCCGACCACTGCGCCCTGGCCACGAAGTGGTGCAGCGACTGATGTCGGGCGCTCACGTGAGCAGGATCAAGGTGTGCAGCCATCGGCTCGACGCTCTTTCTGGCCAACGGCTGTATCAGTCCGGTACAGTATCCCCTGAGCCCTTCGTGTCTGTCCCGATGCCCGAGCCCCTCGGCCAGGTGTTTCAGGTACGCGTCGAACCGTTGCACTGTGTCCATCTCACGGCTCCCCTGTTGAATTGCAGCTATGCTATATTAATATCACATTTATGACACAGTAAGAGTAGGACTGGTCCTCATCCTTCAGGGTGGGGTTGAGTTTGGAGGCTTCCTTCTCGTCGCCGGTGCGCAGCGAGATGGCCACGAGCGGCACGCCGGTGTCGGTGATCTGCTTGATCATGTCGGCCGGCGCGTAGTTGGTGACGAACACCACGTCGGGTTTGAGTGCCAGCAGGGCCTCGATGTTGACGTGGGTGAGATCACCGGGTGTGCCCATTTTGGGCAGGGTGGGGGCCAGACGCACGTAGTCGGCACCCAGCTGTTTCTTCCAGTTGGAGAGCACGCCCACCACCTGGCCCATGGCGTCGAGCTGGTTGGCGATGTTGACGGTCTGGTGCTGCAGGATGACGGCCCGTTCGATGTGGTCGGGCAGGGTGATGCGGCGGTTGAGCTGGTCGGTGATGGTGCGCTCGGCCAGCGCGTGGGTGGAGATGAAGCCCGCGGCAAGCAGCAGGCACAGTTTGGCAAGACGCATGGGAAGGTCCTGGGATGGAGGAGGTCTGGGGGACGCGTGGTGAGGATGCTTCCGGGGCACCGGGCTGCCCTCGGGAGGGGCAACAGCCTGGAAGCTGGGGCATTATATTCCGTCGTATATAACGCTTGGGGGCTGGTTCCGAGGGGGCAGGTGGCTGCGTGTCAGATGCGGGATGCAGGAGGGTACGGGGGCTGGTGTCGACGTAGCCAATGAATCACGGAATGCTCTGCAGGTACGGTGTGCTGTGGTCCTGGGCGGCAAAGGGGGCGCTTGTCCTTGACACCTTGACAGTCACGCAGAACGATATCTATCATCGATATATACCTTTTGCATGATGGAGAGAGTACTGTGGACTACGCTGCAAAGTTGTTCATGTCGGGCCGGAGCCAGGCGGTCAGGCTGCCGAAGCAGCTTCGTTTTACCGGAGAGGAGGTCATAGCCAGGCGCTTTGGCAATGGTGTTCTGTTGCTGCCCGTTGATTCTCCATGGCAAATCATGTGGGAGGCGCTCGATGAGTTCGAGCCAGGGTTCTCGCTGGAGCGTAACCAGCCGGTCGGTCAGCAGGAGCGAGAGGAACTGTTCAAATGAGCCGCGCTCGCTATTTGCTGGATACGAATATCTGCATATATATAATCAACCGCAGGCCGCCGGAAGTGGTGCTTCGTTTTGATGGTCTTTCGTTTGGGGATGTTGCTGTTTCTTCCATAACGGTTGCCGAGCTGGATTATGGTGCTGCGAAAAGCGGTTCCGAACGAAACAGGGCGGCATTGCAAAAATTTCTTGCTCCTTTGGAAGTGTTGCCGTTTGATGACGAAGCAACGCGCCATTATGGAAGTCTGCGAGCGCGTCTGGAAAGACTGGGAACGCCGATTGGTCCTCTTGATATGCTGATTGCTGCTCACGCGCTGGCACTGGATTGTGTATTGGTTACCAACAATGTCAGGGAGTTTTCCCGGGTGCCGATGTTGAGGCTGGAAAACTGGGTGGACTGAATCAGGTTGCGGGGATGAGTGGTTCCAGAAGGCTCGCCATGTGCCACAAAGCCCTTCGATCCTCCGGGCCCTTTGTCGTGAAGGCTGCCGTCTTCTTCTACGATGGGCAGGACGTGGCCCGATTGGCGCTGTTTCGTGCCGGGCCACCCGGTGCGTGCCGTGGGCGCATGCGTTTCCGCGCAGGCCGTGTTGCAGTGCCCCGAACATCGGGGATTCTGCAACCCTGCCGCCCTGTCCTGCACGCCCCGTTTGTTCAAGACAAGAGGAGATGTACAGATGGAACATGTCGTTGCCGCTTTGTTCGAAGTGCCCAGCGAGGCTTATCAGGCGTTCACCGAGCTGCGGACCTTCCCGCAGAATGGCGATACCCGGCTGGCCCAGGCGGTGCTGGTGAAGAAGGAAAACGGGGTCATCACCGTGGCCGATGCTTTCAATCCGCTGGCCCAGGCCTCCGATGACATGCTGACCGGCACGCTGATCGGTTCGGTGCTGGGCATTCTGGGTGGCCCGCTGGGCGTGCTGTTCGGCGCCGGTGTGGGCGCCTGGGTGGGCAGCGTGGGGGGCACCGATGAGGCGCTGGCCCAGGGCACGCTGATCGAGGCCGTGGCCACCCGCATGAAGAATGGCGATGTGGGCATCATCACGCTGGCCCAGGAGAAGTCCGAAGCGCCGCTGGACCAGTTCTTTGGCAAGTTCAGGACCATCGTGGCCCGCTGGGATGCCTGGCGCATCCAGCAGGAAGTGGTCGATGCCCAGGAGGTGCAGGCCGACCTGCAGGCCAAGGCTCGTGCCGAGCTGAAGGCCAAACGCAGCCAGGAGCGCAAGGAAAAGCTCGAAGAATTCAGGCAGTCGATCCAGCAGAAATTCGACGAGCTGAAAGCGAAGTTCAAGTGATTTTTCCCGGAGTCCCTGATACGCGCTGAGGCTGCACCGGGGCAGCCTCGTACCCGATTCCGTTTTTTGTTCCCATCGAGGAGGTCCATCATGGAACACATCGTGGCTGCCCTGTTCGACGTGCCCAGCGAGGCTTATCAGGCGTTCACCGAGCTGAAGGGCTTTCCGCAGAATGACGACACGCGCATTGCCCAGGCCGTGCTGCTGAAAAAGGAAAATGGCGTGATCTCGGTGGCCGATGCCTTCGATCCGCTCCGGCAGGTGGGGTCGGACATGCTGACCGGCACGCTGGTCGGTTCCGTGCTGGGCATTCTGGGCGGTCCGCTGGGCATGCTGTTCGGCGCCGGTGTGGGGGCCTGGGTGGGCAGCATGGGCAGTTCGGAAGAGGCCATGGCGCAGGCCACGCTGCTGGAAACGGTGGCCACACGGCTGAAGAATGGTGACGTGGCCATCATCGCCCTGGCCCAGGAAAAATCCGAAGCGCCGCTGGACCAGTTCTTCGGCCGGTTCAAAACGCTGGTGGCTCGGTGGGATGCGTGGCGCATCCAGCAGGAGGTGGTGGATGCCGAGCAGGTGCAGGCCGACCTGCACGAACGGGTGCGTGCCGAGCTGCGCACCCGGCGCAGCGAGGAACGCCACGAGATGTTCGAGGAGTTCCGTCAGTCGCTCAGGCAGAAGTTTGAAGAGCTGAAGGCGATGTTCAAGTGATTTTTCGTTGAGTCAATAACGCGCTGGGGCTGCACCGGGGCAGGCTCGTGCCCGATTCCGTTTTCAGGTGAACCGGGGCACGATGGTTCGGAGCGGGGAGCGTCTGGCCAGCGGATGCTGCACCAGACCTCCCGTCCGAAGGCAACGAGACTGACCGGGTTAGTGTATCTGGTTGCAAATCAATATCAATGATAACCATGCCTTCCGCAGAGTATTCCGGGGCGGCAGGTATCGGGGTCATGTCGTGCGGGTCGGGCACGGGATAATGTGGTTCAGCCCGGCGTTTTTCACTTGCCGGTGGCCGGAGCCTTGAGTGTGGCTGGATCCAGCGCCCGGGTGGGGGTCATGCCCAGCACGCCGGCCGAGGACGGGCCCTGTACGTCACCCACGTACAGCTGGATGCGCGAGCGGAAGCGTTCGACCCCATCGCGGTCGGCCATGAAGCGCTCGAAGGCGGAGAGGTTGGCGTTGCTGTATTCCCAGACCGGCTTGTAGCCGGCGGGGGGCTGCACGTCGGTGCGCACCGACCACATGGTCCAGACGTTCTGCTGGGTGTCCTTGTCGAGCAGCCAGTTCAGGTACAGGCGGGCCGTTTCGAGGTGGCGTGCGCCCTTGACGATGGCGGCGCGCTGGGCCCAGGCCACGAAGCCGTCATTGCTGGGCAGGGCAAAGCGCACGGGGCTTTTTTCATCGGGGCGCAGGCTGCCGTCGCTGGTGAAGGTGACGGCGTACTTGCCGGCGGCCACTTCATCGGCCGGGGCCTGGGTGCCGCGCACGAAGTGCGGCTGCTGCTTCATCAGGCCCTGCATCCATTCCCAGCCGTGACGGTCGATGGTCTGCTTGTACCAGAACAGCACGGCGTCATCGTCGTTGGGGTAGGTGGAGACGATCTTGCCCTTCAGTTCGGGTTTCAGGTAGTCGGGCGCGTTGAGCGGGGCATCGTCCTTGCCCAAGGCCTGGATGTTGGCCACATTGCTGAAGGCATCGACGAACACGCCGGTCCAGGCGCCGGTCTGGTCCTTGAAGCTGCTGTAGATGCTGTCCCAGCCAGCCGGTTTGTAGGGCACCAGTTTGCCTTCACGGCGCCAGCGCGGAAAGTCCTGCAGCGTTTGCAGCTGGATGATGTCGGGCACGACATGGCGATCTTCGAACTGCTGGTCCAGCCGGGCACTGTGCACCTTGCTGTAGTCGACCACCACATTGAGCGTGATGCCGGGGAAGCGTTTCTCGAAGGCGGCCTTGATGCCGTCCTGCTGGTCGGGCGTGTCGCCGCCGGCATAGACGGTCAGGGAGCCCCCTTCCTTCAGTGCCTGTTCGTAGATTTCATCCAGGGAGCGGGTTTCGACTTCCGCTGCCCGGGCGGTGATGCCGATGAGACTCAGGGCCAGGGTGGCCAGCGCGAGTATTTTTTTCATGATGGATGACGGGTACGGGGCCCGCGTTGCTTGACTGTCTGGAGAGTGTGTCGATTGTCAGGAGGATTTTACGTCCACCTGAAGATGTGAATAAACCGCAACAGCGTTTCAGGTGGGGTTGTGGTGCTGCCTCCGGCATGTGTCATGGGCGGGTTTGTCTCTGTGCTGATTCTGGATGCATGTGTTGACCGGGTGTCTGCCGGCGTGCGGGCGTGGCGTCCGGCATGGGGCTGAACCCGTCAGTGACAGGTGCCGTGGGGCGGTTCTGTCCGCTGCCCCCGCCTGTTCGTGGGGTGGCGCGGGGAGAACGCGTCCATGACATGCGCCAGGGAGGAAGCGCTGGGATGAACGCGTCCATGACATGCGCCAGAGGGGAACCGCCGTGCATGCGCCGGGATCAGGCCCTGCCGGTGAGGTTGTCGAGGGCGGCTGCCAGGGTGGGATACTGGAAGGTGTAGCCATCGTCCAGCAGGTGTGACGGCCGGACGTGCTGGCCATCCAGGACGAGGTCGGCCTGTTCGCCCAGTATCCTGCGCATCAGGCCGCCCGGCAGGGAGAGCCAGAGTTTGCGGTGCAGGACCCGGGCGGCGGTCTGGGCAAAGTCCAGCTGCGTGGTGCGTTCGGGGGCGGTGAGGTTCCAGATGCGCCAGGGGGCATCGATGGGCTGTTCGCTGATGTGGCGGATGGCGCCCACCACATCGTCCATGTGGATCCAGGCCATGGGCTGCTGCCCGCTGCCGATGCGCCCCACGCCGAAGCGGATGGGTCGCAGCAGCTGGGGCAGGATGCCGCCGTCACGGCCCAGCACGACACCGAGCCGGCAGACGGCAATGGGCACGCCCGTGGCGCGGTGCACTTCTTCGGCGCTGGCCTCCCAGAGCTGGCACAGGCGCGAGACGAAGACATCCTGCGGCGGGCTGGCCTCGGTGCAGGTGTCCTTCCACTGCCGGTGGCTGCCGTTGCCGTAGAAGCCCACGGCCGATGCCTGGATGATCAGCCGGGGTTTGTGGGGGTGACGGGCCAGCCACTGGCCGATCTGCTGGGTGGGGCCCTGCCGGCTGGCCAGCAGGGTGCGCTTGCGGGCGGTGTTCCAGCGGCCTTCGCCCACGGAGGCGCCGGCCAGGTTGATCAGCAGGTCGGCGCGGGTGGTGGGGTCCAGATGGGCCAGGGCGGCAAGGGTTTCGATGCCGGGGCCGAGCCGGTCACGCGTCTGGTCGGGGAAGCGGGTGACGACGATGACGCGCCAGCCGCGCCCGTGAAAATCATGCGCCAGGTGGCTGCCGATGAAACCGCTGCCTCCCAGCAGGATGACGGTGGGCTTGTGCTCCATGAACCATTCCCTTTCATATGACGCCACGCTGCACTGTAGCGCGTTGTGGCATGGAAGGGAAGGCGCCGTGGTGTGTCAGGCGGCACCGGAGATGCAGGGAAGGCGCCGTGGTGTCAGGCGGCGCCGAAGATGCCCCGGGCAAACAGCACCGCGAACAGCGGGATGATCATGATGAGGTGCGCCTCGATGAGGATCATCCGGCGCACACGGCGGATTTCGGCCTCGTCGGGCAGGGCGCCGTTTTCGTCCTCGAAGCGCCCCTGCCATTTCTGCAGGGCGATGGAGACGCGTACGGAATAGATGCCGACGATGAGAAACAGCAGCACCTTGGCGTGCAGCATGGGCTGGGCGATGTACCAGTCGGCGCCCTTGGCGCCCAGGATGATGCGGGTGACGCCGGTGATGGCTACGGCCGCGCCACAGATCATGTAGATGAGGTCGACGTGCAGCATGCGCTTGAGCACGGCGGCGTTGAACCACTCGGGGCGGCAGATGGCCCCTTCGCTGGTGATGAACACCACCATGGCGAGGATGGCCGAGAGATGGAGATAGGAGAGGATCGCTTCGGAGATCATGGCGTGGATTGTAGAGGGCCATGCCGTCGGGCCATGATGCCTTACGTCAATATCCTGCGCGCGTCTGTCGGGGACTGGCCACACGGGTGTGCGGGGCACACGCAAGGGAGGAACACCCGTGAGGGCGGGTTACAGGCGGGAGCGGTTCGGGAGAGACACCCGGATACGGCCAGGCAGAAGGGACGCATGTGCCAGCCCGACGGGGGCAGCCTGCTTCAGGACGGCATTCAGGGCAGCAGGCCATAGTCCGCCAGCTGGCGGTCCACCGCCTCGTCCCAGCCGCGGTTGGCGGCCGGGCTGGCCGGGCTGGGGTGCAGGATGTGGCCGATCTTCAGGCGGCGGGCCAGGGGGCGGTCGTCCAGCACCTCGGAGACCACGTGGTGCAGGCGCTTCTCGGCAAAGCCGCCGATGCCGATCAGCCATTCGGGCGTCAGCACCTCGATGACGCGGGCCAGGTGCCGGTCGCAGGGGGCTTCGAGGGCACGCTGCTCGGCCACGGGAAGCTGTACCGGCGTGCGGTTCCGGCCACCGGCTTCCAGAAAGACCAGCGGGCAGTAGTTGATGACGATGTGCTGCGCAAAGAAGTCGTCGGCGCTGCCGAAGCGTTTTTCGGCCCAGCCCCAGAGTCGGCGACCACTCACTTCCGATCTCCTGCAGGCAAATCCGTCGATCTGGCGTTTGGGATGCTGGTCGGCGGGGGCATCGACCGGGGCTTCGATGCCCATCCAGTTGCGCACGGCCGCCACTTCGCCGAAGGGGACGCCGGTCTGCATCATGCCGAAGGGGCCGGGGTTCATGCCCAGGAACATGATCTTCTTCGGGGCGTTGCCGAAGCGGGCGAGGTAGGCGGCGTGCGGTGCCCAGGCATAGGTGAGCGGGTTGTATACGTGGGCCACGGGCGGGGCAAAGTGCAGGGCCTGCAGGGCGTCGCGCAGCTCGGCGGCAGCGTCGGTCAGGGCGCGTGCCGGGGTGCCGGCGGGTGGAAGGGCGGGGGTTCGGGCAGGGGAGCGGCGGTGGACGGTCATGGGTGAAGTGGGGCGGGAAGGTGGACGGGGCTCGCGGGCGAAGCGGGACAGGTGGGCAGATGGGGCCGGGTGGTTGTGGTGCGGGTGGCCAGCGCGGGGAGGCATGCGTCCATGACACGCGGGCCTCCACATGGTAACGGCACAGGGTTGGGGTCAGATCGCTGGGGCGCCCCCTGGGGGCACGCAGGCTGGTGTTGCTGGCGCCTTGAAGCCTCATGCGCGGGCCGTCGTGGCCCGCGTGCGTTGGAGGTACGCAGGCCGGCGTCGTTGGCGCCTTGAAGCCATTGGGGGATTCTGCAGCCCTGCCGCCCCGTTCCGCACGTCCAAAGAGGGAGGGGGCAGGGATGAGCGACTCTCCGACACGCTCTAGAATTTCCCTGTCAGACAATGTCAAACAGCATCAGACAGAACTACAGGGAGCCTTGATGAAATATATCGACCATGGTCGGGGCGGAGACGCCGATGTGCTGCATCTGGCGGAACGGGATCTGCCGGAAGTGGGGGCAGGCGAGGTGCTGATCCGGGTGGCGTACGCCGGGGTGAACCGTCCGGACGTATTGCAGCGGGCCGGCAGCTATCCGCCGCCGCGCGGGGCCTCGCCGCATCTGGGGCTGGAGGTGGCCGGGGTGGTGGCCGCCGTGGGGCAGGGTGTGCCCGAATGGCAGAAGGGCGACCGGGTCTGTGCGCTGGTCAATGGGGGCGGCTATGCCGAGTATGTGGCGGCACCTGCCGGCCAGGTGCTGCCGGTGCCGGCCGGGCTGTCGATGGCGCAGGCGGCGGCGCTGCCCGAGACCGTGCTGACCGTCTGGGCCAATGTGGTGGAGCGGGGGCGCCTGCAGGCGGGCGAAACGCTGCTGGTCCATGGTGGCACTTCCGGCATCGGTGTGGCGGCCATCCAGATCGCGAAGGCGCTGGGCGCCCGGGTGTTCTGTACGGTGGGGACGCCGGAAAAGGCCGAGGCGGCGCGCAGGCTCGGGGCCGATGCGGCCATCGACTATCGCCGGCGCGATTTCATGGTGGAGGTGTCGAAGCTCACCGAGGGGCGCGGCGTGGACGTGATTCTCGACATGGTGGGTGGTCCCTACATCGAGCGCAACCTGAAGAGTCTGGCCCTGGAGGGGCGGCTGGTGCAGATCGCCTTCATGCAGACGGCGAAGGTGGAGGTGGACTGGATGCCGCTGATGCTGAGGCGGCTGACCTTCACCGGTTCGACGCTGCGGGCCCGTTCGGCCGAGGAGAAGGCGCGCCTGTCACGTGCGGTGCAGGACAATGTCTGGCCGATGGTGGAGGATGGCCGGGTGCAGGCCGTCATCGACCGGGTGTTTCCGCTGGACAGTGCGGCCGAGGCGCACCGGCGCATGGAAAGCTCCGACCATATTGGCAAGATCCTGCTGGCGGTGAATCCCGGGATCGCGTGATCCTGACTGGCCGGTTCTGTCAGCACACGGCGGTGGTGACGTACCTTTTCCGGGGGTGATGGCCCGCTATTCGAAGACGAAGTGCCGGCCTGGCCGCAGGCGCTGCATGGCGTTGTCGTGCGCCACGCACATCAGCATGCCGCAGCCGATGCCCAGTGTGACCAGGGCCGTCCCGCCGTACGACATGAAGGGCAGCGGCACACCCACCACGGGCAGGATGCCGATCACCATGCCGATGTTCACGAACGCGTAGGTGAACAGGCTCATGGTCATGGAGGCGGCCAGCAGGCGGCCGAACGGGCTTTGCGCCTGGCTGGCGATCATCAGTCCGCGGCCGATCAGCACCGCGTAGAGCGTGAGTAGCACGGCGGTGCCCACCAGGCCGAATTCCTCGGCATAGACCGAGAAGATGAAGTCGGTGGTGCGCTCGGGCACGAAGTCCAGGTGGGCCTGCGTGCCTTTGAGCCAGCCCTTGCCCTGCATGCCGCCCGAGCCCACCGCAATGGTGGACTGGATGATGTGAAAGCCCTTGCCCAGCGGATCGTTGGTCGGGTCGATCATCGTCAGCACCCGCTCCTTCTGGTAGGGCTTCATGTTCAGCCACAGCAGCGGCAGGGCGGCCACGCCGATGACCAGGCTGGCCAGGATCACCCGCCACGGCAGGCCGGCAAAGTAGATGACGAAGGCACCGGTCGAACCGATCAGGATGGCGGTGCCCAGATCCGGCTGCCTGCCCACCAGCGCCACCGGCAGCACCAGCAGCATGATGGCCATCAGGTGCACGTAGCGGGCGCGCAGGCGGTTCTGGCTGATGTGAAAGAACCAGGCCAGCATCAGCGGAATGGCGATTTTCATCAGTTCGGCCGGCTGGATGCGGGTAAAGCCCAGATCCAGCCAGCGTTTGGCACCTTTTGCGCTGACGCCAGCCAGTTCGACGCCAAACAGCAATGCCAGGCCGGTCAGGTAGAGCGGGATGGCCACCGTCATCAGCCGTCTGGGGCTCAGGCTGGCCACCAGCCAGGTGATCAGCACGGCCATGCCCAGATTCCGGGCGTGCACCATCAGCCGGGTGCTGCCTTCGCCGGCGGCCGAATACATGGTGACCAGGCTGATCAGCGTGATGGCCAGCAGCACCATCGACAGCATCGGGTCGAAAATGAAGACGCGGTGCCGCAGGAACCGCCAGAAGGCTGCCGCGTTCATGGCTGGGTCTCCCGGGAGCGGCGGGTGGATACGGCCCGGCCCGACGGGGCTGTTCTGCCCATGGGGCCTGGGGTAGTGGCGGTTTTGCCGGTGGAGGCGGGGGATGCGGCGGCCGCGGGCTGTCCGGCGGTGTCGTCGGCATCGGTGCTTTCATCCGGCACGTCGGGTTCGATGTCGGCCGGGTTTACCGGGGTGTCCAGTTCGGTCGGGCGCTTGCCCAGCAGGTAGAAATCGAAGAGCTTGCGGGCGATGGGGGCGGCCGTGCGGGCACCGAAGCCGCCGTTCTCGACCACCATGGCCAGGGCGATGCGCGGGTTTTCCACGGGGGCATAGCCCATGTAGAGGGAGTGATCCCGGAAATGCTGGGCCACTTTTTTTTCGTCGTACTTTTCGTTCTGCCTGATGCCGATCACCTGCGCGGTACCGGTCTTGCCGGCCGATTCGTATTCGGCGCCCTGGAAGGCGATGCGGGCGGTGCCCTTGCGGTTCACGTCGGCCATGGCACGCTGCACCAGCTGCACATACTGCCGTGCCACGGGCAGGGGGCGGCCGCTGCGGGTGTCGCTGCTGGTGTCGGGCGAGACGGTGCCGATGTGCGTGACCAGATGCGGCCGCTGCGCGATGGCGTCGTTGGCCAGCGTGGCCGTGGCGTGGGCCAGCTGCAGGATGGTGAAGGCGTTGTACCCCTGGCCGATGCCGATCGACGGGGTTTCACCCGGGTACCACGGCTGTTTGAAGCGTTGCTGCTTCCAGGCGGACGAGGGCAGCAGCCCGGGCTGCTCGTCGGGCAGGTCGATGCCGGTGAGCTGGCCGAAGCCCCAGGGTTTCATGAAGTCGTGAATGCGGTCCACGCCCAGATCGTAGGACGCGCCGTAGTAGTAGGTGTCGGAAGACACCACGATCGACCTGAACAGGTCCACCTTGCCGTGGCCCTGTGGTTTGGAGTCGCGGAAGCGGTGCTTGCCCAGCATGAAATAGCCCGGGTCCTGAATGACATCGTCGGGCTTGCGCACGCCGTTCTGCAGCACGGCCAGGGCCATGAAGGGTTTGTAGGTGGAGCCGGGTGGATAGGTGCCGCGCAGCGGGCGGTTCAGCAGCGGGCGGGCCGGGTCGGTGTTCAGGCGCTGCCAGTTCTGCTGGCCGATGCCGTCGACGAACAGGTTGGGGTCGAAGCTCGGCATCGACACGAAGGCCAGAATCTCGCCGGTACGGGGCTCGATGGCCACCAGTGCTCCGCGCCAGCCCACGAACAGCTGCTCGGCCAGCTGCTGCAGCGGAATGTCCAGCGACAGCTGGATGTCCTGTCCGGCCGTGGCCGGGCGGCGTGACAGCGAGCGCACGGGGCGGCCGCTGGCGGTGACCTCCACTTCCTCGATGCCCACCGTGCCGTGCAGGGCGCTTTCGTAGCTCTGTTCCAGTCCCAGCTTGCCGATGTGGGTGCTGCCGGCGTAGTTGGACACGTTGCCCGTTCTGGCCAGCCAGTCGTTGTCGGTGGCGGAGATGCGTCCAATGTGGCCGATCACATGGGCGGCCGAGGTGCCCAGCGGATAGTGTCGGTGCGGTCGCGCCTTGACCTCCACCCCGTCGAAGCGAAAGCGCACGGCGGCCAGCCGGGCGGCCTCTTCGTCGGTGAGCCGGGTCTTGAGCGGGATCGTGCCGTCGGTGTTCTTGCTGGCGGCGGCCAGTTTTCTGAAGCGGCGGATGTCCTGCGGCGTGATCGGGACGATGTGCGAGAGCTGGGCAGCCAGCCGGTCGATGTTGCGTACCTGGCTGGTGGCGATTTCCAGCGCCGGCAGGTAGACATCCTCGGCCAGTACGATGCCGTTGCGATCCAGGATGCGTCCCCGCTGCGGCGGCAGCGGCAGCAGCGTGATGCGGTTGTTCTCGGCCAGCGCGTGGTATTTGTCGAAGTTCTTTACCTGCAGGTGCCACGCCTGGGCGCCCAGCAGCCCGAAGCCCACCACACTGACACCCATGGCGATCAGCAGGCGCCGGTTGAAGGGCGCAGGGGCAGCGGCATCACGGCGGCGCGGCACGCTGTCGGCTCCGGTCAGCCGTCGTACCGGCTGAAGGCCGGACGCGGGGCATGGTCTGCCGGGGCAGGGCGTGAGCGGCGCGCCGGTGCGGGGGCGGCCCCGTACGGCTCCGGGGTGCGGGCTGCAGGGCGGTGGCCGAACTGGCGGTCATAGGCGGCCTGGCTGTCCCAGGCCGTCTGGACCAGCGGTTGTACCGGCCGGACGGCAGGCTGGGTGGGGGCTGCAGCTGTCGTGGCCGGCACGTGAGGGGCTGCGTACAGGCCGGCACGCGGGGCCGGCATCGGGGTGTGCGGTGCGGGAACTGCCCCGGAAGGTGGAATGGCATGGGTGCCAAAGCCCGGCTGCGGGGCCGGCATGGGCAGGGTATCCGGCTCGTTGCGGTGTGCGAAGATCGACAGCGCCTCTTCCAGGCCGGGGGCTTCGTCCGGCGCCACGAAGGGGGTGGCCCGGGGGCCATGGCCTGTGGTGCCGCCGCTGGGGCGCAGGCGGCGCACCGGGGCATGCAGCAGCAGGCCGGCCAGCGGCCAGAGCAGGATGGTACCCAGCGTGTACAGAAACTGTTCGGGTCCCAGAAACGGCAGGCCCAGCAGGAAGCGGGCGCCGGCCACCGTACCCTGGGCCACCAGCAGCACGCCCAGCATGTGCAGCATCTGTCCGGGCAGCCGGAACCAGCCGATGCGCCGCTGGAACTGCAGCGTCAGCCAGACCGCCACCGTATAGGCCATGGCATGCTCGCCCAGCGTGCTGCCGGTGTGTCCGTCCATGACCAGACCCAGCACGAAGCCGGCCGCCAGCAGGCTACGGGTGGGCTGGTGCAGCGCCCAGTACGCCAGCACCAGCATCAGCAGGTCGGGGATGACCGGGCTCTGGCCCCAGGGCGCCAGCGCCAGCAGGGTGGCCAGCAGCAACGAGAGCACGATGCGGGGCCAGCCCGCGGTACCGGAGGCGGGAGGGAGGGCTGGGTTCATGGCTGCGGGGTGGCAGGGCTGGCTGCCGTGGGATCGTCGGTGGCGTCGGTGGCGGGGTCGGGAGCGCCGGCACCACCAGTACCGCCAGCACTGCCAGCCGGACGGGTGGGGGCCGGGGCGGCCGGATCTTCCGGAATGGCCGAGGTGTCGGACTGCAGGATCAGCATCAGCTGCGGGTCGCCCAGATTGGCCAGCGGCCGGATCTGCACCTGCGCAAAGGGCTCGCCGGCCGGTGCTTCCACCTGCTCGACCACGCCTACCGGAATGCCGGGCGGATACAGGAAGTCCAGCCCGGAGGTCTGCACGATGTCGCCGGTGTGGATGTCGGCATCACGCGCCTGGAAGCGCAGCTCCAGCCGGGCCGGACTGGTGGTGCCGAAGGTCAGGGCATGCAGCCCATTGCGCTGCACGGTCACCGGCACGCTGATGGTGGGGTCGCTGATCAGCGTCATCTCGCTGCTGAACGGATAGACCCGGGTAATCTGCCCGATCACGCCACTGGCGTCGATGACGGGTTGTCCGGCCGCAACACCATGCTGGCTGCCGCGGTTGAGCAGCCGGCGGCGGGTGCCGGCCGCACGGGGCTGCATGATGGCCTCGGCCACGATGCCGGGCTGGGGCATGCGGGGGCGCAGCGCGGCCAGTTCGCGCAGCGACTGGTTCTGCTGGCGCAGTCGTTCGGTGGTGGCCAGAATGCCGGCCTGCTGGGTGAGTACCGTGCGCAGCAGCTGGTTTTCGGTGCGCAGGGCGGCGATGTCGTCGAAATAGCCATCGATGCTGCGCAGCTGCTCGCCGGGCCAGGCCAGGGCAGTCTGCACCGGATACAGTCCGGCGCCCAGCGCTTTCCGTACCGGCGCAAGCAGCCCCAGCCGGGCATCGGCGAACATCAGCGCCAGTGCCAGCAGCGACAGGGTCAGGGCAATGCCGGGTCTGGGAGCCTCCGGCGCACGGTATCGGGTAATCATTCGTGGGTGAAGATACCACCCAGCTCGTCCATGCGCTCGAGGGCCAGGCCGCAGCCGCGCACGACACAGGTGAGGGGTTCATCGGAAATCAGGGTGGGCAGGCCGGTTTCCTCGGCCAGCAGACGGTCCAGACCCGGAATCATTGCACCACCGCCGGTCAGCATGATGCCCCGTTCGGAAATATCCGCACCGATTTCGGGGGGAACATCCTCCAGCGCGATCTTCACGGCCGACACAATGTGGTTGAACTGTGGCGTCAGCGCCTCACGAATTTCATTGGAGCTGATGCGGAAGGCCCGCGGAATGCCCTCGGAGAGATTGCGGCCCTTCACCTCGATCTCGCGCACCTGCCCCTCGGGGAAGGCCGAGCCGATTTCCTTCTTGATCTGCTCCGCCGTGCTTTCGCCGATCAGCATGCCGTAGTTGCGGCGTACGTAGGTGATGATGGCCTCGTCGAAGCGGTCTCCGGCCACCCGCAGCGAATTGGCATGCACGATGCCACCCAGCGAGATCACGCCGATCTCGGTGGTGCCGCCGCCGATGTCGATCACCATCGAGCCGGTGGCCTCCGATACCGGCAGGCCCGCCCCGATGGCCGCAGCCACCGGTTCCTCCAGCAGATAGACCTCCGAGGCGCCTGCACCGAGCGCCGATTCGCGGATGGCGCGCCTTTCCACCTGGGTGGAGCCGCAGGGGACGCAGATGACGATGCGCGGATTGGGCGCAAACACCGACCCAGGGTGAGCCATGCGCACGAACTGCCTGAGCATCTGCTCGGTGACGGTGAAATCGGCAATCACCCCGTCCTTCATCGGGCGGATGGCCTGCATGTTGCCGGGCACCTTGCCCAGCATCAGCTTGGCCTCGCGGCCGACGGCCGTGATGGTGCGCTTGCCGCCGGGCGAGGTATCGGTGCGGATGGCCACCACCGAAGGCTCGTCGAGGACGATTCCCTTGCCCCGGGCGTAAATCAGGGTGTTGGCCGTCCCTAGATCGATGGCCAGGTCATTGGAGAAGTATTTCTTGATGAAACCGAGCATGACGAAATGTCGCTTTGCGTATCCAGAATGGCGAAAGGATCATACCGGTATACTTCTGCCGGTGTCCGTCTGCGCGGCCGACCGGAGACTGCCGGTCGCTGGCCCGCGGTGAACGTCTTCCCGGCGTTGCAGCCATGCCACCGTTGCCGTTGCGGCGGGTGCCCCGGGCGGCACGCCGTTCCTTCTTTCTTCATTCTTCATGTCTTGCCGGGCAAGGCCCCCGTGCCGGCCCGGTCTGCCAGGGATTCCCGATGTCACTGACCCCCGCTGACATTTCCCGTCTGGGCGAGCTTGCCCGCATCCGGCTGGATGATGGTGAACGCGACCATCTGCTGGCCCAGCTCGACGACATTTTCGGCATCATCGAAAAGCTGCGCGCCGTCGATACCACCGGCATCGAACCGATGACCCACTGCGAACGCACCAGCCTGCGCCTGCGCGACGACGTGGTCACCGAAACCGACAACCGTACCGAAAACCAGCGTTCCGCGCCCGCCGTGGCCGATGGCCTGTATCTGGTACCCCGCGTGGTGGAGTGAGGCGCCCATGAGCACCGTGAAAGACCTGCTGGAAACCGGTGGCCTGAGCGCCATCAGCGCCGCGCTGCGTGCCGGCGAGGTGTCGGCCCGCGAACTGGCCAGCCACTGCCTGGAGGCCGTGGCCGCCAGCGACATCAACGCCTTCATCGACGTGCAGCCCGAACTCACGCTGGCCCAGGCCGACGAGGCCGATGCCCGGCTGGCCGCAGCCCGCCAGGGCGGCGAGCGCGTCAGCCCCCTGCTGGGCGTGCCCATGGCGCACAAGGATGCCTTCGTCACCCGGGGCTGGCGTTCCACCGCCGGCTCGAAGATGCTGGCCGACTATCACAGCCCCTTCGACGCCACCGTGGTGCGCAAGGTGCGCGAGGCCGGTGCCGTCTGCGTGGGCAAGCTCAACTGCGACGAATTCGCCATGGGCTCGGGCAACGAGAACTCGTACTTCGGCCCCGTGAAGAATCCCTGGGACAGAACCCGTGTGCCGGGTGGCTCGTCGGGTGGTTCGGCCGCCGCCGTGGCTGCCGGGCTGGTGCCGCTCACCACGGGCACCGACACGGGCGGCTCCGTGCGTCAGCCCGCGGCCATGTGCGGTGTCACCGGCATCAAGCCCACCTATGGACGTGTATCGCGCTACGGCATGATCGCCTTTGCCAGCAGCCTGGACCAGGCGGGCGTGTTTGCCCGTTCGGCCGCCGATTGCGCGCAGCTGCTGGCCGCTATGGCCGGCTTCGACGAACGTGATGCCACCAGCCTGCCCGTGCTGCCCGAAGACCTGGCGGCCGTGCCCGCCATGAGCTGGGCCGGCGAAGGCAGTGCTCCGCTGGGTGGCCTGCGCGTGGGCGTGCCTGCCGAGTTCCTGAACGACAGCCTCACGCCGGGTGTGCGCCATGCCGTGCAGGAGGCGCTCAAACGCTTCGAGGCGCTGGGCGCCACGCTGGTGCCGGTGTCGCTGCCGCACACCGAGCTGGCCATTCCCGCCTATTACGTGATTGCCCCGGCCGAGGCGTCGAGCAACCTCGCCCGCTACGATGGCGTGCGCTATGGCCACCGCAGCGAAGAGGCGTCCGACCTGAAGTCGCTGTACATGAACAGCCGCGCCGAAGGCTTTGGCGCCGAAGTGAAGCGCCGCATCATGATCGGCACCTTCGTGCTCTCGCATGGCTACTACGATGCCTACTACC
>ERZ773077.65-NODE-65-length-71253-cov-6.995562_pt1 | contig 71253 bp, 60 predicted proteins | sample MGYA00580612_ERZ773077 | MGnify/ENA primary metagenome ERZ773077 (study PRJEB29015, sample SAMEA2737971) | human oral metagenome | biome: human oral; feature: human-associated habitat; material: dental | place: China | collected 2021 ...
TGCGATAGGAATAGCGGGATGGCTTTCTTAGGGAGTATCGCTTAGGCGAAGCGTTGCGCTACCCACCGTGTAGCCCGATTGATCACGGGCTGTAGTACCCAGGCAACGAGGATCGTCACGACGGTATAAATGGCGAGACCGAGGTAGTGCTGGTCTTCGAAATAATAGATGATTATTCGGCGTATTAGGGGATGGGAGATGAAGATAGCCGAAGAGATACTGCCAACCCAAGCGAGAGGATTGATGATTGCTTGAGGAAGAAGCTGTATAAGACTTAGACCAGCTACGCAGACTAGAGCTGGCACCCATAGCCAAGAGGACATAGTAAAGCTTCCCAAGAAGATACCCACGCTCGATAGGATCAGGAGAAGTAGAGCTTGCTTTCCACTGACGCTCCGACCATAGCGGGCATAGAGTAGTCCAAGAACAAAAGGCAGCATACTTCCGATGAGGTTATAGCGTAGCCATATTAATACGGAAGTATTATCTGCAAATAGATGTTGTGCTAGTTGGCATAGCACGAGAGCTCCTAGTGCCCAGTGCCAAGTTCTTCGGAACAGGAAGAGACGGTATACTACATAGGCCTGAACCATGAGGGAGAAGTACCAGTAGGGGCCGGGAAAGACCATATAGGGCTCGAAAGGGAAGAGGGTGTTAAACAGTCCTAGGCGAGGGAGTATATTCGTAAATGGAGCCCAAAAAGTTTCTGCACGGATGACATCTAATACTAGGTTTGGAAAGAATCCGATGATCATCATGACCCAGAGTTTCGCGTAATGGCTAGCTATGAACTTGCCGACAGGAACAGGTTTGTCTGATGCAGAATACTTCTTTTCTAGTCCATAGGCGCTGAGGAAAAGAAAGAGAGGAACACCATAGTGACCAAAGAAGGATACCAAGTGTATGGGGAGTTCAAGAGTAGGATGTAGGAGCTGATACAGTAGCCGATATGGGTGATCGATGACAAAGGAGTATTCATTCTCAGGAACAATTCCATTTAGGATGTGACAATAGTTGTGAAGGAAGATAGCTAGGATAGCTAAACCACGGAGAGCTCCACTGTCTATTGTGGGCGAGGTGGATGATCTGAGGGGTGACATAGAAGTGTTCATAGGCTTATAAGATGAGAAAGTATGAAGTGAATTAGAAAAGATACTTTATCTCTGTCGAACAAAGAGAAAGCGGAGATGCTGATAGAGGGTGGGCAAGAGCCCGTAGTGACGACGCATGACATCAAAGCGCTCAAGGAGTGACGCTCGGTGGTTAGCCGTAGTTGTGCCCTCGTTGAGATAGAGAGCGATAGGATAGGGGAGGAAGAAGCAATCCTTGGCTTCCTTTAATATCCGGATACACCAATCTACATCTGCCGAGAAGCGATAGCGGAGGTCAAAGCAGGGGGACAGACTTCGCTTAGCGATGAAAGCTTGATGGCAGACGAGCATTCCTGATCGGAAGCTCTGCCAAGTGAGTTCTCGGGGAGGACGGAGGCGACGTAGACCTAGATCGCTATCATCGTTATCAATGAGGCGTGTATCTCCATAGATCACATCGGGAAGATGATCGCTACAAGCCAACTTAACTAGCTCCTCTACGGTAGATGGTGTGGGGAGAGCATCGCCAGCATTGACGTACCAGATGTACTCACCCGTAGCATGCTTGAGCCCCTTATTCATCGCGTCATAGATCCCTTTGTCTGGTTCGCTGAAAACGTTTGCTCGAGGAGCTAGCTTCTGCACAAGCTCTAGCGTACCATCCTTTGAAGCCCCATCAATGATGAGATATTCGATGTTCGAATAGGTCTGAGCCTGGATGCTACGGAGGGTACGGGAAATCGTTTGTTCCGCATTGTAGCAAACGGTGATGATCGTGATGCGTGGAGTCATAGAGAGGTGGATGTGGGTCGGAGGCTTTGCTGATATTGCAGGATGAGGGCTCGGGCTACGGATGGAGCTGTAAAGGGACGAGTACTTTCTCGGCAGACTTCTGGCGAGTAAGCAGATGACTTCTCACTGGAGTCTCTCTCGAGAATTGACACAATAGCATCTGCATAGGCTTTGGTGTCAAAGGGAGAGATCAGTCTACCATTTTCTCTATCCCGGATAATGTCTTCGGGTCCTCCACATCGGAAGCTAATGACAGGTGTACCTACGGAGAGTGCTTCGACGAGTGTCTGTCCAAAGGTCTCGAATAGGCTTGTCGAGAGGAGTAGACTACTATGGCGATAGATCTTGGCCATAGCCTGAGGATCCCTTATTGTGCCTAGAGTTACGTAGGGGAGAGCAAGGTCTACGAATGATTCTGTATCCCGCATTCCTCCGACTAGGACAAGCGTCATCTTCTCGGCAAGGGCTGGATAGTTTGCTTGAAGGTGACGAGCGATCTGCTTGAGGAGCTCTGGACCTTTTACCTCTTCATCTAGTCGGGCGGCCACAAGTGTGAGATAATAGCGTCCAGCTTGATACCAGGCAGGTGGTTCCTCTCTTTCTCTGCTAGTAGGGGAGAAGAGATCGGAGTCGATGGGGTTAGGTAAGACCAGAGGAGAGAGGGCGCCTTTCATTAGCTGACCTTGGCGGAAAAGCTGTGCTTCGATAGTGCTAACTGCGATGTAGCGAAAGGGGGCTTGGCTCAGGAAACTCTTCTTTTTTAGCAGGCTCTTAGAGAAGTCCTGCTCGGTATGACTAGCTAGTAGCGGACAGAGCCCGCAACCCAAGGCATAGCGAGAGCAGAGCTGTGCGCCGAGCGAGCTAAATTCTAGCGGGAGATGACAGCCTCCCGTACCCATCCAGAGATCATGTAGTGTCACGAAGATGGGCTTCCCCAGCTGTGCTAGGCGGCGGAGGCTGGAGAGGGAGAGAAACCCTTGGTTGATCCAGTGGAGATGGAGCACATCAGCATCTTGCACCCAAGGGTGAGTAGTGAGGTCGAAACCAAAGCGAGCAGAGGAGAAGCGGAAGAGCTGACGTCGAGAGTATCCGTTGCGAAGGTAGATCTCTAAGCGCTCTGCAAGGAAGCTAAACTTTCCCCACCAGCGCCGTCCTAAGTTGGAAGCAACGGAGGTGATCCTCGGATCATTTAGCTGTTTCTTTAGGACAAGCATCCGAGCATCCACTCCTGCTTGGCAGAGTACCTCTAGTTGACGGCGTGCCGACTCTGCTGCCCCTCCTCCGAGGTCAGCAGTGCAGAGGAGTAGTACCTTGAGAGGTGTGCTGGAGGAGATCTCTTCGCAGGCCATTGTCTTAGCTACGTGGTCGGGTGAAGCGTGCTGGGAGCTTACCCTCTAGCATCGTCATCAGCTCGGGGGTGATACGTAATACAAGGAGGCTAGCGAGTAGAGCCAGCCCTACGATTGCACTACGTACGATGAGATCTGCCCATACCCAGTCCAATCGAGGAAGTAAGCTATCTGCTCCCCAGGCAATAAGGGTGATCGGGATTATGTAGAGCATACGCCCTGTGAAGGGGTGTATGTGCAGTCGCCAGCTGAGAAGCCCTTGCTGTAGACCATAGCTGATGAGGTTCGTCAGGAGCATCGCTAGCGCTGCACCTAGCGTACCTAGGCGAGGGATGAGAAAGAGGGTAGAGAGGAATGACATCACCAGGACGCTGATGGTATAGTAGACATTCCAGTGGTAGTAGCGAGAGGTGCTGACGACGGTATGACTACATGTGAGTGTCAGCTCGACGAGCTTGGCAAGCCCGAGATAGAAGAAGACCCATTTCCCCCCAGCGAACTGATCTCCGTTGGGCATGATGCTGAAGATATTGTCAATGTTTACCCAGATCATAGCGAAGATCAGCAGGCCTGAGAGTAGCTGATAGAAGGCTACGAGGCGATAGACCTCTTCGACCCGCTGGTTATCTCCCTGCTTAGCGGCCTCGGCGATCTTAGGTGCAGCGACGTTGAGGATAGCTCTCATCGGGATCTCGATAATAGATACCATGTAGAAAGCCATCGTGTAGACCCCAGCGGAGGAGAGCCCACCCTTGTCGACGAAGGCTACCATGAAGAGATCCATACGCCCCGCTAGGGTGATCCCTACCGAGGTTAGCGTGTAGAGAGCGGTGTAGCGATAGAAGCCTCGGCGCATCTCCGTGGAGACATAGTGAGGGTTATGCCGTAGGCTTAGTGGGGTGATACGACCTAGATAGATACCGCTAGCGAGCATACATGCTCCGAAGCTCCCAATGAAGCCCCATACCATCGTCGTGAAGTCAATATATCCGAAGGCATAGAGTAGGTAAACGGCGAGCTGAAGCACACGAAGGAGTACTTCCTTGATCCCCTTAGGTACAGCGACACGTAGGAGCTGGTAAGTGTAGAGCTCGAAGATCGTCCATCCCATCGTAAATAGGGTCAATGGGATGACACCATAGTAGAAATCGGCCAGTAGAGGGCTATTCTTGCTATAGAGAGCTATGAGGGGAGCCTTCGCGAGGATATAGAGGAGTGTCATCGCGACCGCTCCGATACATCCCACGACAGTGAGGTAGTAGAGGAAGCCGTGATGAGGTCCATCTTCCTTACGGTAGGGGTTCGTCTCGCTATCACGGAAGAATGGGAAGTACCGACTGATAGAGTAAGTCATCCCAAGCATGCCTAATCCAGCGAGCTGGGTAGCTAGCTCGGGGAGGAGACGTGTCAGTCCGATCTCTTCGGGGGTAAGGAACTTGGCTAGGATGAAGAAGGTCGTCAGGAAGCCTATCCCGACGCCGATGTAGGTCACGATGGTACCTGCGATGCTTTCCTTTGCTGCTAAACTCGCCATTTATCTATCTGCTCCGTCATAGCGATCTAGGTCTGGTCGCTGGTGGAGTAAGTAAAAATCCATGAGGGTGAGGGCTGTCATGGCCTCCACGATAGGTACGGCACGTACACCTACGCAGGGATCATGTCGTCCGGTGATCGTTAGGCTAGTGGGAAGACCATCACGGTTGACGGTCTGCTGAGGGAGCGCTATCGAAGAGGTCGGCTTGAAGGCGGTGCGGAACGTAAGTGGAGCGCCCGTCGTGATGCCCCCTAGTAGCCCGCCGGTATGATTCGTAGCCTGCTGAGGAGAGCCTTCCTCGCTGGGAAGGAGAGCGTCATTGCTCTCGGAGCCTCGCCGAGAGGCTAACGTAAAGCCTTCTCCGAGCTCGAAACCTCGGGAGGCATTGATGCTGAGCATAGCCGATGCTAGGCGTGAAGATAGCTTGTCGTAGATCGGTTCGCCTAGTCCTGCTGGGAGCCCGTATACTTCGCAGGAGATGATAGCGCCTAGGCTGTCGCCTGCACCCCTTGCCTGCTGGATTGCTTGTGCCATACGCTCGGCTGTCTCGGGGCAAGGGCAGGGGAGGACTTGATCATAGCGAAGCTGGAGTGACTGCAGATGCTGGGGGGAGGGATGGGATGCCGTCCACTCGGGTTGCTCCAGCTGAATAGCTCCGACTGTACTCAGATAGGCGAAGATAGATATACCTCTTGCCTCAAGCCATTGGCTCGCCAGTGCTCCAGCGACGACACGAGCGACCGTCTCTCGTGCAGATGCTCGTCCGCCACCTCGGGGGTCTCGGTGTCCATACTTCAGGGTATAGGTGAGATCGGCATGACCTGGCCGATAGGTATCAGCTAGGGCGGTGTAGTCTCCGCTTCGCTGATCTTCGTTCTCGATCATGAAGGCGATCGGAGTACCTAGGGTCTTGCCCTCGTAGATGCCCGAGAGGAAGCGCACTTGATCTAGCTCCTTCCGAGCGGTGGCTAGGGGCGATGCTCCAGGTCGTCTCCGACTTAGAGCGAGCTGGACCGCCTCTTCGTCGACTCTCCAGCCAGCGGGGAAGCCGTCTAACACGCCTCCTAGGGCTAGCCCATGAGACTCTCCGAAGGTGGTAAGGCGTAGGTGTCTGCCGAAGCTGTTCATACTATATAATAGGTAGGCACGGATGCTTCATAGAGTAGCTATGAGGCATCCGTGCCTGAGGGTAAGGTCGGGAGATTAGTGACCGCTACAGCTGCAGCCTCCACCACAGCCGTGTTGCTTCTCTTCGCCTTCTCCATGGTCGTGGCCACAGCCACACCCGCAGCCATCATGACCGCCGAAGAACTGCTCAATCTCTTCCGCTGTCGCTTCGTGGACCTCACTTATCGATCCGATAAAGTGAAGATCTTCGCCAGCAAGAGGGTGATTGAAGTCGAGGACGATGACGTCGTCCTTGATTTCGACTACACTACCACGGACGATCTGCCCGTCTGGGGTGTGCATAGGTAGGGTAGCACCTTCGACGACGAGCTCATCGAGCTGACCCGAAGCATCGAGGAAGATCTCACGAGGGAGTGCCTGTACGGCTTCAGCCTCAGGCTGTCCGTAGGCATCTTCACACTTGAGGACGAAGTCAAACTTATCTCCAACCTTCAGGCCCAGGAGCTGCTTCTCGAAGGCAGGGAGCATCATACCCATGCCTTGGATATACTCGAGGGGACGGTCAGGGGTGGTTTCCTCCATGAGGGTACGTTCGTTCTCATTGCCGACGTACAGTTCGTACTGGCAAGCGACGAACTTGTTAGGTGCTATCGTCATAACGGTAGTCTCTCTAATAGGTTTGTTCTTGTGAAGCTCCACCTAAGTAGGCAGAGCGCGAATAGTGTACAAAGATAACGAATTTTAAGGCGTTTTGGTTGTGGAGCTTTTCCTCGGCTCTTGCCGTGATAGCTCTTCCTCGGAGTAGACGTCTACCTTGGTGCGGTCTAAGGTTTATCTTTCCGCTGACGAAGGTAGAGCTTTGCTGGGACGAAGCTAGAGGTTTCTCTTGGATAATGCTGATGTGAGGCGAGTGGCAGGCAAGCTGGATATAGGGGGAAGGCTGTGCTCTTGCAAAGGTAAAGATGAAGTCTTATCTTTGTGAGTAGAGAACGAGACCCAAAAGAGCCACGATGTCGATTGGGAGACTCATCAAGTATTAGTTGAAAACCGAGAATCGCTTCTGTGCCAATGGCGGGCTACAACGGCAGGCTTCGGCCTACGTTCACCTCCGGTGATACAGTAGATTACAAAGGCAGAGAGGTACTCAAATCCTGTTTTTCGGAGTTTTCGCTTTATCCGCTCGTGGCTCTCCTCATGAAGTAGGTCACTCCTTCGCCTAGTACAAGGCTTGAGGGAGTGACCTCTCTCTTTTATCGTAGGCCAGATATACGCTGACCTACTCGGGAGTATCCGGTAGGGATAGACTCCCCGGATGCTATGAGCGCCTCGACGGATCCCATGGATGGGATGGTCGAGGCGCTAAGTGTAAGTGGGGATGGAGGTCGCTCAGGGCTATAGGGCGGGCAGGAGCTTGCCGAGATGGATGCCATTGGATCCCTTGACGAGGATCAAGCTATCCTGCAGAGGGTGTGCTTCGAGATAGGGGAGAAGCTCTTCGACGGAGGGGAAGACCTCGGCCTTGTCGTCCGCTACCTTCTCCCATTCTGGCCCGCAGAGTAGGAGTCGGAGTGGGGGAGTCGTGGTGGCGGTGAGCTCGGCGAAGAGGCTTGCGTGAGCTTCGTGACTGCTTGCCCCGAGTTCGTTCATGTCTCCGAGGATAGCGACACGGGGAAGATCCGCAGGAGGGAGCTGGAGGAAGTTCGTCAGTGCCGTACGCATGCTGGAGGGATTGGCATTGTAGGCGTCGGCGATGACCCGATTCCCTCGGGATGTACGCATGAACTGAGAGCGACTATTGCTAGGTGTGTACTGGCTCAAGGCTTCGCAGATCTTCGCAGGAGGTACATCGAAGTAGGTGCCGATCGTGACCGCTGCCAGCGCATTCGGTAGGTTGTAGTCTCCGACGAGCTGGGTCGTCACTTCGTAGGCCTCGGGGCTTAGGGTCTCGGCTGACCAGCGGAAGCGGAGGAAGAGCCCCTCGTCCGCATGGGGAAGCAGTGCCCCTTGGACGGTGGACTGCCCTGCGGTGCTGTAGCCAAGGCGTGTCTCACCCTCACTCATCGACGTGAGTGTGGCATCGTCAGCGTTGTAGAAGATGACCCCATCGTGCAAGCGTAGATACTCGTACAGCTCACCCTTGGTGCGACGAACACCCTCGAGCGAACCGAAACCCTCGAGGTGTGCCTGCCCGATATTCGTGATGAGTCCGTAGTTAGGGTGGGCGATAGCTGTCAGCTCGGCTATATCTCCGGGCTTGCTAGCCCCCATCTCAATGAGTGCCAACTGATGATGGGAGCGGAGGCGAAGCAGGGTCAGCGGTACGCCGATGTGGTTATTGAGGTTGCCCTCGGTATAGAGTAAGTCGTAGCTTTGGGCAAGGACGGCGGCGGTAAGCTCCTTGGTTGTGGTCTTACCATTCGTGCCGGTGATGGCGATCACGGGTAGCCCTAGGGTGTCACGGTGGTGTGCTGCCAGTAGCTGAAGCGTATGTAGGCTGTCTTCGACGAGGAGCATCCGCTCATCGGTGGCATAGCTTGGGTCGTCGATGATAGCATAGGCCACTCCAGCAGAGAGGGCTGCTTCGGCGTAGGCATTGCCGTTGAAGCGCTCTCCACGTAGTGCGAAGAAAAGTCCGTCCTTAGGTATGCGCCGGCTGTCGGTGCTGACTTCGGGGTGACGAAGGTAGATGGCGTAAAGCTCTTCGAGAGTGATCATAGCTTGTCGGATAGGGAGATCGTGGCTTGGCGGAGGGTGATAGTCTAAGGAGTGTCTTAACCTTCTTGCCACAAAAATGTACCCAAAGGTACGACAAATCAAGAGGTGAGAACAAGAGAAAGGGAGCTCCCCTGCCCCTCCTACTACCGTGCGGTGAGATAAGGGATAGTCGTTGCTGGTGGAAAGGTAGAGCTTCGCCTGCCTAAAGGTCTACCTCTCCTCAGGCAAAGGTCTAGCTTCTCTGAGCCTAGAGAATAGGCTCTCCGAGGGGATGTTTTAGGCGTTTTTCTTCTTGTCTAGACCGCATAGATCTCGAGGCTCTACGATGCTGGCTGTCACGATAATGAAAAATTTAAGGAAAGGCATACGTCTTACACTTATTTAGCGTATCTTTGCAACAGAAGCAACTAAAGCTATATCAACCTCAAATAGATCAATAATATGGTTAGTTACAAGGAACTTGGTCTCGTCAATACGCGCGAGATGTTCGCAAAGGCAGTCAAGGGTGGCTACGCTATCCCTGCTTTCAACTTCAACAACATGGAGCAGCTCCAGGCAATCATCGGCGCTGCTGTAGAAACGAAGTCCCCCGTCATCCTTCAGGTATCTAGTGGTGCTCGCAAGTATGCGAACCAGACGCTACTTCGCTACATGGCTCAGGGTGCAGTGGAATACGCTAAGGAACTCGGATGCCCTAACCCACAGATCGCTCTTCACCTCGACCACGGGGATAGCCTTGAGCTTTGTAAGAGCTGTATCGAGATGGGCTTCTCGTCAGTGATGATCGACGGTTCACACCTGCCTTACGATGAGAACGTAGCTCTTACGCGTTCGGTCGTTGAATATGCACACCAGTTCGACGTCACCGTAGAAGGTGAGCTCGGTGTCCTCGCAGGTATCGAAGACGATGTCGTAGCTGAGCACCACACTTACACGGAGCCAGAAGAAGTAATCGACTTCGTTAGCAAGACCGGCGTAGACTCTCTCGCTATCTCTATCGGTACGTCTCACGGAGCTAACAAGTTCACTCCAGAGCAGTGCAAGCGTGATGCTAACGGTATCCTCGTACCTCCCCCTCTCCGCTTCGATATCCTCGCTGAGATCGAGAAGCAGATCCCAGGATTCCCCATCGTCCTTCACGGTTCTTCCAGCGTACCTCAGGACGAAGTCGCTACGATCAACCAGTACGGTGGCGCACTCAAGGATGCTGTAGGTATCCCTGAAGAGCAGCTCCGTCAGGCAGCTAAGAGCGCCGTATGTAAGATCAACATCGACTCTGATGGCCGTCTCGCTATGACCGCTGCTATCCGCAAGGTCTTCGCTACGAACCCTGCAGAGTTCGACCCACGTAAGTACCTCGGTCCAGCACGTGACTCGCTGAAGAAGCTCTACATGCACAAGATCGAAAACGTACTCGGATCTAACAACCGTCTCTAAGACATATCTCGCTCCTGACACCCACCTCTAGGCGGGAGATGGAGCACTTGAAGGAGGCTACCTGCTCGCCCTCACGCCTTGCGCGGGGAGGAAGCAGGTAGCCTCTTCCGTTTGACTCATCCTACCTTACCTTATTATATGCATCGTCTCTTCACGCTCCGTGAGCACCCCTACGGAGCTTATCCTTTCGATCAAGTCCAGGTAGAAGACTTCCGTCCTGCCTTCGCCGAGGCTATTGCCGAGAAGCGTAGCGAGGTCGAAGCGATCATCCAGCAGGCCGAGGCGCCTACCTTCGCTAATACCATCGTGGCTCTTGAGCGTAGTGGTGCTAAGCTCGAGTGGCTCTCTGGACTCTTCTTCAATCTCCTACATGCCGAGGCTACGGACGAACTGATGACTATCAGCCAGGAGATCAGTCCTGAGCTTTCGGCACTCTCGTCATTTATTCTCCTTTCCGAAGGGCTCTTCGATCGTATCCGTACGGTCTGGGAGCAGCGTGAGAGCCTTGGATTGGATGCCGAAGATGCCCGTCTGCTCTTCCGTACCTACGAGAGCTTCAGTGAAAGTGGAGCCTTGCTCCCCGAAGAGAAGAAGGAGCGTCTTCGTCAGGTCAAGCGAGAGCTTAGCGAGCTGGGCTTGACCTTTGGACAGAATAACCTCAAGGAGCAGGCTCGCTTCCGTCTATGGGTCGAGGATGAAGCACAGGTCGCTGGTCTTCCGGAGTCCGCACTTGGTGTCGCTCGGGAGCTAGCTACGAAGGAAGGGAAGGCTAGAGGCTATCTCTTCACGCTCGCTGCGCCGAGCTTCTTCCCCTTCATGCAGTACTGCCCTGACTCTGGTCTTCGTCAGCAGATGTATCTGGCGAAGATGAGCCTTGGTGCTGTCGAGGGAGAGTATGACAATCGGGAGGTCATCCGTCGTCTAGCTAATCTTCGCCTAGAGTTAGCTCAGCTACTGGGGCATAAGACCTTTGCCTCGAAGGTGCTCGCTAAGCGTATGGCAGGAAGCTCTGAAGCGGTCTACCGTCTACTCGATGAGCTCCTCGATGCCTACCTACCTGTGGCCAAGGAGGAGCTGGCGAAGATCTCCGCCTTTGCTCGTGAAGCAGGGCACCACGAAGCCCTACAGCCATGGGACTGGAGCTACTGGGCTGAGCGATACAAGCAGGCCTTCTATCAGCTCGATGAAGAGGAGTTGCGTCCTTACTTCGAGTTGTCCAAGGTCTCCGATGCCATCTTTGGGCTGGCTACGCGTCTTTATGGTATCCGATTCCAGGAGCGAACGGATCTGCCTACCTATCACCCCGATGTCCATACCTACGAAGTGCGGGATCAGGACGATAGCTACCTCGGGCTACTCTATACGGACTTCTTCCCTCGTGAGGGGAAGCAGAGCGGGGCATGGATGAATAACCTCCAGGAGCAGTATCACACCGCCACGGGCGAAGACCACCGCCCGCATATCGTGCTGGTGATGAACTTCACCCAGCCCGTCGGTGATCGTCCTGCGCTCTTGACGCCTGGGGAGGTGCGTACCTTCCTGCATGAGTTTGGGCATGCGCTACACGGGATGCTTGCCGAGGCTCGCTACTCCTCGCTAAGCGGGACGAATGTCGTCCGTGACTTCGTCGAGCTCCCTAGTCAGCTGATGGAGAATTGGCTCGATGAGCGGGAGTGGCTTCAGAGCTTTGCCCAGCACTATCAGACGGGAGAAGCCCTGCCGGTGGAGCTGATCGAGCGTATGGAGCGTGCTCGCCACTTCCTCGTGGGCTATGCCGCATGTCGCCAGCTGAGCTTTGGCTATCTCGATATGGCCTGGCATACGATCACTGAGCCTCTATCCGAGGGGCTAGATACGAAGGCCTTTGAGGAGAAGGCTTGGGCCAAGGCAGTCCTTCTACCAGCTTCGCCTGCCCCCTGCCAGATGAGTACCGCCTTTGGACACATCTTCTCTGGGGGATATAGTGCGGGCTACTATGGTTATAAGTGGGCGGAGGTACTCGATGCCGATGCCTTCGCGGCCTTCCAGGAGGAGGGGATCTTCTCTCGTGAGACGGCGCAGCGCTTCCGAGACTGTGTCCTCTCGCAGGGTGACCGAGAGGATGCCGAGGTGCTCTATGAGCGCTTCCGAGGTCAGGCACCTTCGATCCAAGCCTTGCTTCGTCGGGACGGACTTTAATTCTCCTAGCTAGTATGCAGCGGAGCTGAAGTGACGACTTCAGCTCCGCTTTTTCTTTGGTGCAAGAGCTTGTGTCCAGCTTCCCCACTAGATCACCAGAATGTGTGAAAGAGTGTAGCAGTTGCTGACCTGAAGGCGAGCGTATGACAGGCTTCTTTCGTTGCCCCTCTTGGGTTACTACTGTAGACACCTCTGGGTTTACAGTAGTAACCCAAGAGGGGCAACAGTATAAACCCAGAGGTGTCTACAGTAGTAATCCCAAGGCGTAAAAATGGATATTGATTATCAGTGAGTTAGATTGGTGTCTTTCTGCTTCTAGGGAATGGGATCAAGTGCTTGCTAGTCAGCTAAGCTGATGCGATGCTTGCTTGAAGATTTGATCGAAAATCACCAATCTGTGCTTCGTGGCAAGGTAGAGTTAAGGCTAGAATATGGGACAAGAAAAGCGGGTAGCCCCTCTTGATGGAGAAGGACTACCCGCTAAGGGAGGCTAGGCTAGAGCCTAGCTAAACTAGGAGTGTGTCAGGGCTTAGAGTGACACCGAGTAGGTGACGACATCCCCTGACTGAGGATAGAAGCCTCGTAGGATCAGAGCCGAACGCCCCCGACCGGATGCCTGGGAGACGGCCTGAATGACCTTATTGAGGTCAGTGATACTGCGCAGAGGAGCATTGTTGGCCGTCAGCAGGATGAATCCCTCCTGAACGCCTGCATTCTTCAGCGCTCCGGCACGTAGGTTCTCGACGATCAATCCATAGGAGAGGCCATAGGCACGTCGCTCGTTAGCACCGAGTTCCTTGAGGGTGGCTCCGAGGCGTGCATCTCCATTCTGCGTGCTGGACTTGAGGATCTTCGCCCCACCTTCCTTATTGCGTAGGGTGACCTTGAAGGTCTTCTCCGTCCCCTTACGATTGACGGTCACAGCGATGGTGTCACCTGGGCGGAAGCGAGAGATCTGCTCCTGAAGCTGTCCAAAGGAAGTGATGCGGCTTCCCTCGATAGCTACGATGACGTCCCCCTTCTCAATGCCTGCTGCTAGAGCTGCACTGATCTCAGCGAAGTCAGCCACGTAGAAGCCCTCATTGACCTTGAGCCCTTCCTTTTGGACGAGTTCGGCAGAGACGTCTTGACCAGCTACCCCAAGGAGTCCACGCTGGACAGAACCAAACTTCTTGATGTCGGAGACGACCTTAGCCGCAATATTGATTGGTACGGCGAAGGAGTATCCAGCATAGTTGCCTGTCTGCGAGTAGATCATGGTGTTGATCCCGATCAATTCGCCTGCGGCATTGACGAGGGCTCCTCCGCTATTGCCGGGATTGACAGCAGCATCAGTTTGGATGAAGGCACTTACTTCCAGCTGATTACCTGTCGAGGCTGTCGAGCGGGACTTAGCACTGACGATACCAGCGGTGACGGTACTATTGAGGTTGAAGGGATTACCTACAGCCAGTACCCATTCACCGAGACGGAGGTTGTCCGAGTTACCGAAGGGAATGGTCGGGAGATCCTTGCCTTCGACCTTGATTAGTGCGATGTCACTAGACGGGTCGGCACCGACGAGCTTGGCCTTGAAGGTACGGTTGTCATGCAGTGTCACAGAGAGCTCGTCTCCTCCGTCGATGACGTGGTTATTGGTCATGATGTAGCCATCATTGCTAATGATTACGCCGGAGCCATAGCCGACGACAGGCTCACTGCGCTGACGACTACCTCTAGGGTCTCCACCGAAGAAGAATTCAAATGGGTCGATCATTTGCTGCTCACGTACCTGCTGGGTCTTCTTGACCTTGATATGTACTACAGCCTTTACCGAAGATTCGGCAGCAGGAGTGAGGTCGGGGGCATTACCCACAGGGCGAGAGCCCATGGAGAGTGCCGTGTTTTGGAACCCATATTCATTGGCGGAGAGGGTAGGAGACTGCTCGCCCTCCCAAGAGAGGGAAGAGGAGCTGGCCTGTCGGGTCATCAAGTGTACCGTGGTAGCGGAGGCTACGATGCTAACCCCGACGAGGCCGAGGACAGCGAGGGATTTCTTCAGAACATTGCTCATAGATCTTACGTAGTGTCGTGTTTGTAATCGCTAGCTGTACCTGTCTAGTGGTGCAGGTACCAGCTATTAAACGGAGAGAGGGGGCTTCGAGGTATATTGGGCTCAAAGCCCCCTGCTTATACCCCTTAGAGGGGGAAGTGAAGGTATAGGTTTAATTAGCTTGACAAAAACCTTGATTTTAGTCAGCGAAGGCTCACTAACTCTCCTACCATAGCGAGTGGACTAGTGGCGGAAGAGATGCTTGAACTCATCCGCATAGAGACGGGAGAGCCCTTTGCGATTGTCGATAGCTTCTCCGACGACGATCATCGTGGTGAGGGTGAGGTGATGCTCCTTGACGATCTTCGCGAGATCCTTCAGCTCTCCTCGATAGATCCGTTGGTCAGGCCAGGTGAGATGATAGCAGGCTGCCACAGGAGTCTCGGGGGGATAATGCTCCAGAAGCTGCTTCTGCACATCATCGACGATACCTGCGCTGAGGAAGATGCACATCGTGCTCTGGGAGCGAGCTAGGAGGTGGAGCTTCTCCTTCTCCGGCATGGCTGTGCGTCCTTCGCCACGCGTGAGGATGATAGTCTGGGTCTTCTCGGGGATGGTAAACTGGGAGCGAAGTTCAGCTGCCGCAGCTTGGAAGGAGGAGATCCCTGGGGTGATGTGGTAGCTCATACCGTATTCATCGAAGAAGGCCATCTGCTCTTGGATCGCTCCATAGATGCAGGGATCACCGGTATGAAGACGGGCTACTAAGAGTCCCTTGTCATAGAATTCCTTCATGAGCTCGAACTGCTCTTCGAGATTCATGTCAGCCGAGCTACGTACGGTCGCTCCGGACTTAGCACAGAGGGTCAGCGCCTTGGGAACGAGACTTCCCGCATAGAGGATGAGGTCTGCCACTTCGAGGAAAGCACGTCCACGGATTGAGATGAGATCGGGATCACCAGGACCTGCACCAATGATCTCGATATGCCCTCGACGCTCTGCTCCACGCTCGATCGCTAGAGCGAAGGTGAAGTCATTGCCTGGGTGCACCATCCCCTTCTGCTTGGGCAGGACGATAGAGCCAAGACTAGCCGCATAGCGGGAGGTGCTCTCTGCTACTCCCCAAACACCAGTGACCTCAAAGACCTTTTGTGAGGGGCTGAGGACTTCCACATCCTTTAGCTCTTCGGCGGTATAGATGAGTGGGGAGACTTGGAGGCGCTCTGCTAGCTCATTGAGTAGTGGCTCGTCTTTCTTGAGGTCGATCGTGGTGAGCTTACCGATGGCTTCAGGGTAGAAGCCTAGTCGACTTACTTCTCCCAAGATATGATCGACGATGTCGGTAGGATCACACTGGTAGCGACATCCAAGTCCCAAGGCAAGTACCTTGGGGATAAATTGGATGCAGGGAGTGTCTCCTGTATCGAATCGCTGTGGGGAGACGACCAGCACGAGGGCATAGTCAGCCAAGCGAGCCGTCAATTCCTCCCGAGAGTAGAAGAGATCAACATGCTCTGCCTTGGTGCGCTCCAGCTCGAAGGTCCCCTTGTCCTTGACCTCAAGGAGGAGAGCCGTACGCTCCCTATTTGTGTAGCGAGCGATAGGGAGGTTGAGGTTAGGTGCATTCGTCCGAGTAGACCAGCCGTAGCGTCGGGAGAAGAGATCTAGTGCCCATAAGCCTGTATTATCCGTTTGGGTACTGATTACGGCTTCGGCTCCTAGGAGAGTCGCTAGATCTCGAGTCAGCTCATTGGCTCCACCGACATGCCCTGAGAGGACAGAGACGACGAAGCGCCCCGTGCTGTCGATGTTGAGGACAGCCGGATCGGTGTACTTGTGCCCGATCAGTGGAGCAATGCTTCGTACACAGATCCCCATAGCTCCTATGAAGATCCACCCCTCGAAGGAGGAGAATTGCTCGGCTACGAAAGTCTGGATATGCTCGATCTTTTCGACTCCCTCTCCGGAGTGTGTCGAGAAGAGGCGAGCATCGGGATAGGCCGAACGAATGGTCTGAGCTGTCTGAATGCCTTGGGGAGAGACTGCGAGAATAGCAAGGGTCATAGAGATGCGGGTGCCCTATTATCGTGGATAGGCTAGCAGCGAGCTAAGATACGTGCTATCACATCGTGATCGATGTCTTGGTCTTCTCCGAGGAGTGTGCCACGCTCACGGAAGCGATTGACTATTTCTTCTCGTAGCTCATCTCCTAGACCGCGCTCAGCAAGGCGTGTCTCTAGCCCTAGAGAGCGGAAGAATTCCTCCGTCTTATCGATTGCTCGGGAGATACGCTCTTCTTCACTACCCTCCTCAATGCCCCAGATACGTGAGGCGTACTGAAGGAGTTTTGCATGCTTACCCTTATCCGCCTGCTCACGAAGGAGTGCAGGCAGGACGATGACTAAGGTGTGACCATGAGTTAGTCCAGTCAGCGCTGTGATCTCATGCCCGATACGGTGTGTCGCCCAGTCCTGCGTGACGCCCATAGATATAAATCCATTGAGTGCCATGGTAGCTGAGAGCATGAAGGTCGCTCGTGCATCATAGTCCGCAGGTAAGGTGCGGATCTGGTCTGCCGTCTCGATCAATGTGAGGAGAAGCCCCTCTGCCCAGCGATCCATCAATGGGCTCTCTCCGGCGCGGGTAAGATACTGCTCGACGACATGTACGAAGCTGTCAGCGATACCGCATGCGAGCTGGTAGTCAGGGAGTGAGTACGTATAGGTCGGATCGAGGATCGAGAAGCGGGGATATTCATTGTAGAAGCCAAACTTCTCATGGGTGGCTTCGGAGGAGATCACGGCACCTCGGTTCATCTCTGATCCCGTAGCAGGGATTGTTAGCACGGTGCCGAGAGGCAGTGTCTGTACGGTCTTGTCTGCTCCTCGGAGTACTAGATCCCAAGCATCTCTATCGGAGGGGATGGCATTGACGATGAGCTTGCTGGCATCGAGCACACTTCCACCGCCTACGGCTAGGACGAAGGTGACGCCCTCATGCTTTCCCAGCTCGATGGCTTTTCGTAGCGTTTCTACTTTGGGGTTGGGCTCGATACCCCAGAACTCGACGGTCTGGAAGCCTTCAAGCTGTGCCATGACGGCTTCGTAGACTCCATTTCGCTTGACGCTCCCTCCTCCGAAGGTAAGGAGGAGCTTAGCATCTTGGGGGAGGAGTTGAGTTAGTTGGTTGATGCTGCCTTGCCCGAAGACGAGCTTGGTCGGATTATGGAAGGTGAAGTTATGCATAGTTGTTAGGATTATTTAGTCGATACGATAGACTTGGTGGTGGATCTCTCTTTGGATGGTGAGGAAGTCTCGCTCCGCTAGAGGTCGGTTAGCTAATAGGTGCAGGTCGACCCAAGGGAGACCCTCTCCATAGGGAGGCTGATGATAGGGGAAGGGCTGTACTTTTAGTCCGAAGCGCTCGTAGAAGGCGAGTCTTCGCTCGGCCATGGGCGAATAGCCTGCGGGCTCTGCTTCGAGGACGATGGGGTATTCATCATCGTAGAGCTGGCTGATCCGCTGAAGCACCTTCGTCCCCAAGCCTTGCCCCCGTAGGGCGGGGTCAATGACGAGGTACTCGAAGTAGTGTGATGAGGGCAGTTCCCAGCTGACGAGGAAGCCAGCTACACGCTCACCGTAGATGATCAGCTGGGCTACATGCTCGCAGTGCTGTCGATCGAAGAGCTGTGACCAGGGACGTCGCTCCTCAGGAGGGAAGGCTTCTTCGTAGATCTGGCGAAGGTGTGCTGGAGGCTCTTGCCCCCAAACGATGGGCTGTATCTCGATGAATGACATGGTTTAGCGCGAGTAATGGCGTGGATAGCGTAGGAGGATCGCCAGCAGGGCACAGCCCCCCATGATGAAGGGGTAGTAGAGGTTCGGGATGATGTCGATCGGGGATATGCCAGCGAGCTTCGAGGCTAGGAGTAGCTGAGCTCCATATGGGATCAGCCCCTGGACGAAGCAGGAGAAGGTGTCGAGGATCGAGGCTGTCTTACGTGGGTCAAGCCCATACTTCTGGGTGATCTCTCGAGAGACCTTGCCCGTGGTGAGGATCGCTATCGTGTTGTTAGCCGTGCAGAGGTTAGCGATGGAGACAAGTGCTGCGATCGTTAGTTCGGCTCCACGCTTGCCACGGATCCCTCGGGAGAGGTGACGGAGCAGATAATTGATCCCACCATTGAAGCGGATGAGCTCGAGCATCCCACCGGCTAGCAGGGTCACGATGATCAGCTCACCCATTCCGGTGATCCCATTGCCTAGGGAACCGATCCATTCCCAGATCGGGAGCTTCCCTGTGCTTATCCCGACGATACCGCACGAGAGAATGCCTACGAGTAGGGTCAAAAGTACATTCACCCCAGCTAGAGCACAGATGATCACGAGCAGGTAGGGAAGCATCAGGATGAATGAACCCGTTTCGTGGCTTGCTTCGTGTGGAAGACCTAGTCCATCCCAGAGGTAAATCCCTAGAGCAATGAGTGCCGCTGGCAGGACGATCAAGATATTTACCTTGAATTTATCTCGCATACTACAGCCCTGCGTGCGAGTCGCAGCGATGGTCGTATCGGAGATGAACGAGAGGTTGTCTCCAAAGAAGGCTCCTCCGGTGATGATCGCCACGACATAGGGCGCTGGTAAGGCGAGGCTCTCTCCGATACCTAAGGCGATCGGTACAAGGGCTACGACTGTCCCTACGCTAGTGCCGATGGAGAGCGATATGAAGCATGAGGCGATGAAGAGACCAGGTAGGAGGAAGGAGGAGGGGAGGAGACTTAGGATGACGTCGACCGTAGCGTCGATCGCTCCCATACTCTTGGCTCCGGTGGCAAATGCTCCAGCCAAGATGAAGATCCAGATCATCAGCAGGATATTCGAGTCCGCAGCACCACGGGAGAATTGGCGGATACGCTCCTCCAGCGTCAGTCCTCTCGTGATCGCGATGGCAAAGGCAGAAGCTACAGCAAAGGCTACGGTGATAGGCATCTTGTAGAAGTCTCCCGAGACGATGGAGCTCACTAAATAGGTAAGTAGGAATACCAGTAGTGGACTTAGACCGAACCAGCCCCAAACGCGGGGAGAGTAAGTAGGTTTCTGCTGCATTCTATATTTACTTCGATGAGTTGGATGGATTGGGTCGTTAGATAGAGCGCTGAGGCTCCCTCTCCTTTCATAACAAAGGTACGGAAATCTCCCCTTGTGCTCCGTCAGAACCCTTTACCTATGGTGGGGGAGAGGTATTCCTTTGGAAGCAAAATGTCCTACCTTTTCGCCTCCGAAGGTGGATCCTGATGACGCTGTCCGTTGATTAGGACTGATTGTCTAGCTTCATTAGGATCAAAGATCAGCGTCGTTAGTAATAAACCGAAGGGATGATTAGTAATGAAGTTTAGCGTCGTTAGTAACGAGTTGGCGGGGGATTTGGGGATCTTCTAGCATTCGCTTATTGGTCTTGACGTGCTATACCATATTATATAGTAGGGGCTCTTTCTCTTCGTTGGGATATCGCGATGTAGACTTTGGGGCTGTCCTTGCCGGTAGATAAGTCAAGAGTGATCAGGTCATACAATGAAGACAATTCTGAGCCTGACGATGATTCAGCCCTATACCTCTGAATGGGAGTAGCGACTAGCCGATGTCGGTTAAAAGGTGGAGATTAGGGGTAAAAGTTGTTACTTTGTGAAACAATTCAATCGCTAGTAACGAGTCCAAATGAATAGCTTTCGACGTGTTCTGCTCAAGCTGAGCGGAGAGTCCCTGATGGGAGCACAGCAGTATGGTATCGATAATGATCGACTAAAAGCCTACGCTCAAGACATCCAAAAGGCCGTATCCCGTGGTATCCAAGTAGCCATCGTGATCGGTGGGGGAAATATCTTCCGAGGATTGAGTGGAGCATCCCAAGGCTTTGACCGAGTACAGGGAGACCAGATGGGGATGCTAGCTACGGTGATCAATAGCTTAGCGCTAGGCTCCGCTTTGACCTCTCTAGGTGTTAAGAATCGTGTCCTGACAGCTATTCGTATGGAGCCTATCGGAGAGTTCTACTCTAAGCGTCGTGCTGTCGATGCTCTGGAGGCAGGCGAAGTCGTGATCCTATCAGGAGGAACGGGTAACCCCTTCTTTACGACGGATACAGGCTCCTCTCTGCGAGGTATCGAGCTCGAGGCCGATGTGATGCTCAAGGGAACTCGTGTGGATGGTATCTACACTGCCGATCCAGAGCGAGACCCGACAGCGACAAAGTTTGATCGGATCACCTACGATGAGATTTATCGTCGTGGACTCAAGGTCATGGACCTCACAGCGACGACGATGTGCCGTGAGAATAACTTACCTATCATCGTCTTCGATATGGATACTCCTGGTAACCTGCTGAAGGTGCTCCAGGGTGAAGCTATCGGTACCTATGTAGGCTTCGAGGAGTAGACTTTTACTCTTCCTTTCCCTCAGTATAAATAAGAATAGACAAAGAATATCTAATGAGCGTACTCAAAGAATTGATCTCTCAGGCGGGATCTCAAATGGAGAAGACCGTCGAACACCTCGAAGAAGCTCTTGCTCGTGTCCGTGCTGGTAAGGCTAACGTCAAGATCCTGGATGGTATCATGGTCGAGTATTATGGCAGTCTTGTCCCTCTAGCCCAGGTAGGGACGGTTACGGTGCCTGATGCTAAGAGTATCGTGATTACTCCTTGGGAAAAGAGCATCATTCGAGATATCGAGCGTGCGATCATCAATTCTCCGCTCGGTATCACCCCCGAGAATAATGGTGAGCTCATCCGTCTCGGTATCCCACCTCTCACAGAGGATCGTCGTCGTGAACTCGTCAAGCAAGTCAAGGCTGACGCAGAGACGGCCAAGGTGAGCATTCGTAATGCACGCCGTGATACCAATGATGCGATTAAGAAGAGCATTAAGACGGACAATACGCCTGAGGATGTCGCAAAGGATGCTGAGGCAGAAGTCCAGAAGCTCCATGACCGCTACATCAAGAAAGTAGACGAACTCTTCTCTGCTAAGGAGAAGGAGATCATGACGGTCTAAACGAACCGTCCCTGCCATCTACACGTGACCGGTCTCGTCATTAAGAATACGGGTAGCCACTACATCGTCCTCGGAGAGGATGGTGTAGAGCGTCCGTGTCTAGCGAAGGGGAATCTCCGTCTGAGGGGATTTCGCTCTACCAATCCCATCGTCGTGGGTGATCACGTAGAGATCCAAATATCAGAGGGACAAGCAGGAGAGGAAGCTCACTACATTAAGGATATCCTGCCACGGAAGAATTATATCATCCGACGAGCAGCTAACCTCTCGAAGGAGTCTCATATCCTAGCGTCTAACCTCGATGCCTCCTTCCTCGTCTGCACCATCGCTGCACCAGAGACGAGTACGACTTTCATTGATCGCTTCCTAGCAACTGCTGAGGCATATCGGGTGCCGACAGAGCTGGTCTTTAATAAGATCGACCTCTATACGCCCGAAGCACTAGCGTATATGCAGGAACTGATGGAGCTTTATCGCTCGATAGGCTATCCCTGTCACGCTGTATCGGCTACGACAGGAGAGGGCGTAGAGGAGCTTACATCACATTTGGCGGGTAAGATCACGCTATTTAGTGGACATTCAGGTGTCGGTAAGAGTACCCTCATCAATCGTCTGATTCCAGGGGTGGAGCTTCGTACGGGGAATATCTCGGTGGCTCACTTCAAAGGAATGCATACGACGACCTTCTCGCAGATGATCCCTCTCCCTTATGATGAAGGAGGCTACTTGATCGACACGCCAGGGATCAAAGGCTTTGGTATGCTAGCGATGGAGGATGCGGAGGTGTCTCACTATTTTCCCGAGCTCTTTGCCTTGAGTGAATCCTGTCGATTTGGTAATTGTACGCATACGCATGAGCCTGGCTGTGCTGTCCGTGCAGCGGTCGAGGCAGGTGAGATCGCTGCCTCTCGCTATATCAGCTACCTTGGTATCCTCGAAGATAAGGATGGTGGTAAGTATAGACCCGAATATAAATAAGCAAATAGTATGAAGTCACTAGGCACGATAACCAAAGTTTTTTCAGCGATAGCTCTCGTGGCTATCATCTGTCTTTCAAATTGTGGTACGGTACCCATCACGGGACGCCGTCAGCTAAGTCTCGTCTCTGATGGAGAAATTCTCTCGGCGAGTGCAACTCAGTATAGACAGTTCATCAGTCAGTCTCAGCTCAGCAATAATGGGACTTACAAAGCTCGTGTTACCCAAGTCGGCCGTCGACTAGCCGCTGCAACAAATGCCTATCTTAAGCAGAACGGCTATGAGTCGATGATCTCGACCCTTAATTGGGAGTTCAATGTCGTAGAGAGTAAGCAGGTCAATGCCTTTTGTATGCCTGGAGGCAAGATCGTAGTTTATACAGGTCTCCTTAATCTGGTAGGGAATGCCACTCATGCCGATGATGAGCTAGCAGCAGTCATGGGACATGAGCTTAGTCATGCCTTAGCTAAGCATGCGAATGAGCGTATCAGCAATCAGCTCCTTCTGCAGGCCGGAGGACAAATCCTTGGTGCTGCTGTTGGTGTACGCTCGCAGGCTCTCAACTCTCTGATCAGCCAAGTCTATGGTATCGGAGCGCAGGTCGGAGTGATGCTCCCCTTCGGACGTAAGCAAGAGTGCGAAGCTGACAAAATGGGACTTGTGCTAATGGCTATGGCTGGCTATGATCCTCGTGCTGCGATCAACTTCTGGCAGAAAATGGCCGCTAGCAAGGGGGGACAGCAACAAAATGAGCTGATGAGTACTCACCCCAGTGATGAGAATCGTATTAAGGCCATCGAAGCCTACCTCCCGACAGCTCTTCAGTATTATCAGGGTAGCACTAGTGGCACTACTTCGACCGAATCTAGATCAAGACGCACCTCACAGCGGACTACTCGTAGTATCCCTGCAAGTGAGATGAATAAGTACCTTAAGTAGTACTCCTCTGTCTATATCTCGCCCTGAGCAAGCAGATAGCTTGATAGCTCTCTACCTGCTCAGGGCTTAGTTTATCCCCTCCTTCTCTTCTATTCGTATGGATAAGTTCTCTTGGACAAATGAAGAACTGAGTGCCTTACGCTCTCTGATCTTAGATCACCATAAGATTGTCATTTTTCCGCACACAGCACCCGATGGAGATGCTCTAGGCTGTACTTTGGCTTGGTCGGGTATTCTTCGGCAGATTCATCCATCTGCGTCGGTTCATGTCATCTCACCTGATGTCGTGGAGGATTACCTCTCGTGGCTCCCTCACCTAGACGAACTTCAGATTTATAGTACGGATCCTAAGCATTGTCTTCAGTTGATCTCTGAGGCAGACCTGATCTTCCATCTAGACCATAATCAGTGCTCTCGTTTACGTCACCCTGACCTCGTTATGGTTGCTCAGGCTTCTCAAGCTGCCCGAGTGCTCATAGATCATCATCTTGATCCAGAGCCAGGATGTGATCTTGTCTTTAGTTACCCCGAAGCTTCGGCTACCTGTGAGCTGATTCACTCGATCATTTGTGCCCTTGGCTGGAGAGAGTATGTTACTCCTGAGTTGGCGACACTTCTTCTGACAGGTCTTATCACAGATACGGGGCGGTTCATGTATAGCCATCTCTCTCCTCATCTCTTCCGTACGACCTCTGACCTTCTTGAGCTAAAGGCTGATTATCCATGCATCATCGATCGCCTTAGCTATCACAATCCAGAACGTCAGATCCGACTACAGGGCTATGTCCTGGATCAGAAGCTAGAGCTCTTCCCTGAACTTCGGGCAGCATGTATTACACTTTCTCAAGAGGAGCTACAGCGCTTTGGAGCAAGTAAGGGAGATACCGAGGCACTGGTTAATATCCCACTAAGTATTGAGGGGATTGACTGCTCTTGCTTCATACGAGAAGATAAAACTCAAATTAAGCTGTCCTTTCGCTCAACAGGAGATCTCCCTGTGAATCGGCTTGCTTCCGAAGGTTTTGGAGGTGGAGGACATCTGAATGCAGCGGGTGCTGAATTCCAAGGCTCCCTAGAAGAAGCTAAAAATAGCTACCTTTGTGAGCTAAAGAAACTTATCGGGTGATTTGCTAATATTTCGCTCTAGTTCCTCTCTGACCTTTGTATAGAAGACTACATAATATGAATAGCCTCCTCAAGCACAGACTTCTCATCCTTCTACTTCTCTTCGTCCCAGTTCTAGCACTTGGGAGCTGTCGGAAGAGTCGTACGGTCAAGCCTCTTTCTCAGCTCAAGCGTGAACAGCGTCGAGCCATTGATCGCCTTATTCGTACAGAGAACCTTCGTATCGTCGAACGCAATAGCGAGACACTACCAGATAACCCAGATCCCAATGTCTATTATCATCTCTCCAATGGGGTCTATCTCCGCGTCTTGAAGGCTGGAGGGGAACGCCCGAAGGTAAATCAGACGATCGTTTCCGTCTCGATGAAGGGATACTTCTTTAATGATGGGACTCCCAAGGGTGCCGAGTTCGATAACTTAGGACAGCCAGGGTATGCCCCTCTGTACTTCCGTTATATTTCAACTTATACCTCAGAAGGGACGCTACACTTTGATCAAATCCCTGAGGATAGCTCGTTCGGAGGATATTCTTCTATCCTCTGCGAAGGTCTGGCCTTCCCTATGGCTGTCTTAGGTGATGGAGCTGAGGTGGCGATCATCATACCCTTCGAGCGAGGCCCTGCTTCGAACTATACCTCTGGAAGTAGCATCTATGTACAGCGTGCTATCTACCAGTTCTATCATAAGCCCAAACAATAGTCGTTAGCTACTCCTATGACTCTTATTAAGTCTATCTCAGGAATACGTGGTACCATCGGAGGGTCGCTCTCCGAGGGGTTGAACCCTGTTAGTGCAGCACAGTTCACAGCTGCTTATGCTCGCTTCATCCAAGCTCAGTCTGGGAAGAAGCGACCTCGTATTGTCGTAGGACGTGATGCCCGTCTCTCGGGGATTATGGTTAGTCGTATCGTCACAGGGACTCTCATCGGTATGGGCTGTGATGTCTTTGATATAGGCTTAGCTACTACCCCAACGACAGAGATGGCGGTTACGGGGAAGCAGGCTGATGGTGGGATTATCCTCACGGCAAGCCATAACCCCAAGCAGTGGAATGCTCTGAAGCTACTTAATGCCCGAGGCGAATTCCTTAGCGATGCAGATGGAAAGGAAATCCTTCGACTCGCCGAAGATGAGGATCTCATCTTTGCTGATGTAGAGGAGTTAGGTACACTGCACCCTGAAGAGAGCTATCTGGATGAGCATATCCGTGCTATTCTTGCTCTCCCTGCAGTAGATGTCGAGGCGATCCGACAGGCGAACTTTCACGTAGCTTTTGATAGCGTGAACTCTGTCGGGGGAATTGCTCTTCCTCCCCTCTTTAAGGCCCTCGGTGTAGAGCATGTCACAGGTATCAATGCGGAGCCTACGGGGCACTTCGCTCACAATCCAGAGCCACTGCCCGAGCATCTCACCGAGATCTGCGCAGAGGTGGCTAAGCGTAGTGTCGATGTCGCTTTCGTTGTCGATCCCGATGTCGATCGTCTAGCTATCATTGATGAGCAGGGTGGCTTCTTCGGCGAGGAGTATACACTCGTAGCTGTCGCTGACTACCTACTTGAGCTGAATGGAGGTGGTAATACTGTCTCTAACCTAAGCTCCACACGTGCCTTGGCTGATATCACCAAGCGCCATGGTGGTAGCTACACAGCTGCAGCCGTAGGGGAAGTGAATGTCGTGACCAAGATGAAGGAGACCCAGGCGCTCATCGGTGGTGAGGGTAATGGTGGTGTCATCTATCCTATGCTACATGCTGGTCGTGACGCTCTCGTGGGCATTGCGCTCTTCCTCTCTCTGCTTGCTAAGCGTAAGGTGAGTGTGAGTGAGCTTCGCAAGAGCTACCCCAACTACCAGATGAGTAAGCAGCGAATCGACCTACCTCAGGGGATTGATCCTGCTGTCCTACTCGATCGTCTAGCGAAAGACTTTGAGAATGAAGGGACCATTAACTTGATCGATGGAGTAAAGATCGACCTGCCCAATGAGTGGGTACATGTCCGTCGTAGCAATACCGAGCCTATTATCCGTATTTATACAGAGGCTCCGACGGCTCAAGAAGCTGATGCCTTGGCTCAGCGCTTTAAGGACGTCCTCCTATCCTATATCAAGTAGGCTTCATATTCTACGCCCTATCCTCTCATCTCCCTCGCTGTGTCGGGGTGAGATGAAGAGGGTAGGGCGTAGTCCTTTATCCTTATCACGGTTTATAGTTTAGTATTTTGGCACGTAAGAAGAAAGAGTTGCCTCTACTCGAGCATATCACTATCAAAGGTCTCGCTAGTGAAGGGAAGGCTTTGACCCACGTCGATGGGAAAGTTCTCTTTGTCCCCTTTGCTGCTCCCGGAGACGTCTGTGACATCCAAGTCGTCAGAAAGAAGAGTAGCTTCATGGAGGGAAAGATCGCTCGCCTAGTGGAGCCATCCCCAGTACGTACAGAGCCCTTCTGCCCACACTTTACGATCTGTGGCGGATGCAAGTGGCAGCATCTCCCCTATGACCTACAGCTCCAGAGCAAGGATCAGGTCGTGCGTGACGCTTTGGTGCGCCTAGGGAAGATCGAAGTCCAGGAGTACCTCCCCATTTTAGGTTCGTCTAATACGGAGCGCTATCGCAATAAGCTCGAGTTTACCTTTAGTCACAAGCGCTGGCTCTTCCCCCATGAGATGGATGAGATCAATGCTCGTCCCACACCTCCTAATCCGATGGAGTTAGCAGGGCTAGGGTATCACCTCCCAGGGATGTTCGATAAGGTGCTTGCCATCGAGGAGTGTCACCTTGGTGCACCTATCATGGATGAGATACGCCTCTTCATTCGGGACTTCTGTCGTCAGTATCCAGAGGACTATCCTTACTTCGATCTTAGGAAGCAGGAGGGGCTGATGCGTACCTTGATGCTTCGTACCACATCCACGGGAGAGACCATGGTCGTGGTAGTCTTCTATCGTGAGGACGAAGAGGCACGTGTGCGTCTGCTCTCTGCCGTTCGAGATCGCTTCCCCGAGATCACAGCTCTGCTCTATGTCATCAATGGCAAGGCTAACGATACCATTGGCGATCAAGAGGTACATTGCTTCTACGGGAGAGACTATATTGAGGAGGAAATGGAAGGTTTACGCTTCCGTATCGGACCGAAATCCTTCTATCAGACCAATAGTCAGCAGGCCTATGAGCTCTACAAGGTAGCTCGTGAGTTCGCCGAGCTCCGAGGTGACGAGCATGTCTATGACCTCTATACCGGCACGGGGACTATCGCTAACTTCGTCGCTCGTCAGTGTGCCTCGGTCGTAGGTATCGAGTATGTCCCCGAGGCGATCATCGATGCGAAGATCAATAGTGAGGTCAATGGCATTGATAATACGCTCTTCTACGCTGGAGATATGAAGGATATTCTGACCGAAGACTTCATCTCACAGCATGGACGTCCTGACGTCATCATCACCGACCCGCCCCGAGCTGGTATGCACGAGGACGTCATCGCTACGATACTCCGTGCCGCCCCCGAGCGGATCGTATATGTCAGCTGTAATCCCGCTACCCAAGCTCGCGATCTCCAGCTCCTCACGGCTGGTGGAGCCTATCGGGTGACGAAGTCACGTGCGGTGGATATGTTCCCGCACACCCACCATATTGAGAATGTAGTCCAGCTCCTTCGTTGCGAAGGCTAAGCCTTTCCCGCTTATGCGCTTACCCTCATCCCTTCATGCTATCTGCCGACCGACGGTACTCTTCCTCCTTGTGGGGGTAGTGCTCTCGGTCGGCACTGCTTTTCTGCTACGTCGTCAGCGACAGCACCGCTCCTATGCCGAGCAGATGGTCGCCCAGCAGCGCCTGCCCGATACGCTTCGGGCGGTCACACTATCTGGGGCGACGACCTTCTTCACCTACCGTGATGAGCCGATGGGCTATCAGTACGAGCTCGTTCGGCTCTTCGCTAGCAAGTATCACCTACCGCTGAAGGTCTATGTCGTCCATAGTCTGGAGGATGCAGAGCGCCTCGTCCTGCAGGGAAAGGTAGATCTCTGTATCACGCCACATGCGGAGACGCACTCGGCGCGTAGTACGCTCCGCTTCGCGGGACCTGAGATCCTCTCCGGACTGATCCTCCTTCAGCGCAAGAAGCAGGCGGGCGATACGACGGCTTACTTGACCCAAGTCACCGAGCTCCTAGGCAAGCGTATCACGGTACTTGAGGGTTCGCGTGCCGAAGAGCGTCTGAGACGCCTCGAAGAGCAACTGGGTGGCAAGATCAATGTCCAAGCTCTCCAAGCTGATACCATTAACAGCGAAGATCTCATCGCCTCCGTAGCCACCCGAGAGATCGACTATACGGTGGCGGACGAAGAGCTTGCTCGTCTGTCCAAGACCTATTACCCGAACCTTGACCTAACCCTCGAGGTGGGGTTCAGACAGCGTCTTCGCTGGTTCACCGCACCTCAAGCTCAGGGACTAGCTGATGCGCTGGATGCGTGGGCTAGCGAGCTCGAGGTGGATAAGAGCTTCCGCCAGATCTATAAGCGCTACTTTGAGCTGAATAAGGCCGAGCTCCCCGAAGCTCCTCGTCCTGCTACGCCTGCCGTCTCACCTACCCCAGCGGAGAAGACAAGCCAGGCACCAGCTCCCCAAGGTACGCTCGGGATCTCGCCCTTCGATAAGCTTTTCCAGCAGGAGGCCAAGCGTCTTGGATGGCCATGGCAGCTGTTGGCCTCGATAGCGTGGCAGGAGTCGAACTTCCGCCCCGAGGTCATCGGCTGGTCGGGTGCTCGTGGGCTCATGGGCATCATGCCTCGCACGGGACGGATCTATGGTGCTAGCAAGGAGCAGCTCCTTCATCCCGCCACCTCCGTACGGGTGTCGGTGGACTGCTTGTTAGCCACGGAAGCCCTTTTCCGCTCTCAGATCCCGAACCTCGAAGAGCGAATCAAGGTCACACTCGCTGCCTACAATGCGGGTCCTGCGCACCTTCAGGATGCTATTCGTCTAGCTGCGAAGTATGGCTATTCTACCACGCAGTGGGAGGGGGGCATTGAGACTACCCTGAGACTTAAGAGTGAGCCGAAGTACTACAATGACCCCGTCTGTCGTGCGGGCTACGTACGAGGCAAGGGGGTCGCACGCTACGTGGACGAAGTCGTCGCTCGCTATCACAGCTACCTCAGCAAGAGCGGACACTAAGCTTAGCTCGATGGAGCTAGATCCTACTTCGCTGAGGATAAGAAGCTAGACCCTAAGAGAAGTGGCTAATCATCGTACAGGTGGATTAGCCACTTTTTCTGTATTCTCAAGGTGTAGCTGTTTGTGCTAGGTATTGATAACTTGCTTGTTAGAGAGGTATAGCTCTGTGTGGAGGGAGCTCTACCTTTCTCGAATCAGAGGTAGAGCTTTGTGCTAGTGAAGATAGACCTTATGCGAAGTAAGAGGGTGTGTGTGCGCCGCTGGAGTAGGGGAAGAGGAGGGCTGACAGCTGATGGGTATAGGGGCTTCCTCACTAGAGCGGATTGGTGAACGCAGAGAGTTTCGCTATATTTGTTAATAATTTAATCTTAGGCATACTAGATCATGTACGATCTTAATCATATCAAGGCTCCCGTAGCAAGCTATGTGGAAGACTTCCACAGCCAGTTTGCCGAGATCCTATCAACCAAGTCCGAATGGCTACAGCAGGCTCTGGAGCTCCTCAATGCTTCGACGGGGAAGCAGGTGCGCCCGATCTTGGTGGCGCTACTCGCAGGTGCCCTGCGAGCGGAAGCTCCGTCGGGGAAGAGTATCGAGGCGGCCGTCCTCTTGGAATTGATCCATACAGCTACGCTGATCCATGACGATGTCATCGACGAAGCTAAGACTCGCCGAGGACAACCCACGCTGGGAGCTATCTTTGACAACCGTGTAGCGGTGCTCATGGGTGACTTCGTCCTCTCCTCCGCCCTGATCGGAGCGATCGCTTTGGGTGACCTGCGGATCATGTACATCGTCTCTGCGATCGGTAGAGAGCTGACTGAGGGAGAGATTAGGCAGTTCGAGACCGCCGATAGCCTACGGTTGAGTGAAGCGAACTACTACGATATCATTCGCCAAAAGACAGCGGAGCTCTTCGCAGCCTGTGCCGAGGTCGCCGCGATCACCTCGGATGTCGATGAGAACAGCCGTCAGCGTGCTCGCCAGATCGGGATGTCGCTCGGGATGGCCTTCCAGATTCGAGATGATATCTTTGACTATTTCCGCTCGGATGTAGGCAAGCCCACGGGGAATGACCTACGAGAGGGGAAGATCACCCTGCCTCTGCTGCATGTATTGCTCCAGCAGGAGGATGCGAGTCCTTACCTTGCCTTGCTCCAAGAGCGACCGATCAGCTCGGAGAGCATTGACCGCCTCACTCACTTGGCGCATGATAGGGGAGGGATTCGCTACGCCGAGGAGCGCCTCCAAAGCTACATTGATGAGGCCAAGGCGCTCATTGCTCCCCTCCCAGCTAGTCCTTATAAGGACTCACTCTTGGCTCTAGCCGACTATATCGCCCTACGTAAATACTAAGTTCTTTCTATCCTTATGAATGGTAAGCGCATTTCGTTCTCAGTCTATGCCCTTGTCTGGCTCGTACTGATCGTCCTTCAGACCCTGACGACAAGCCTACAGGGGACACAGGAGACTTCGGTCTTTCATAACCCCGAGCTCTACTACTCCACTTGGCTCACCGATCTCTATCTGATCGCTCTCTTCTACCTCAACTATGCCGTCCTGGCACCTCGTCTGATGCGTCAGCGTCTCTTCCGTGCCTATCTGTGGATCGTCGTGGTCGCTGCACTCATAGGCTTACTCATCCCCTTGCTGTGCTACTCGATCTGGGAGCTAGGTATGCCAGGCTTTGCACCTGGGGTAGCTCCGGTCTCTTCCCTAGGTGTCGTCGGCGCTGTAGCCGTCATCTCCATCGGGCTATGCGTCCGTGGGCTCATCGAGTGGAATAACTTGAATCAGGAAGTCCTCGAGCTACGCAAGAGCGAAGCTACCCTTCAGGCTGAGAGAGATCTCCTGCGAAGCAAGCTAGAGGGTGTCCAGCACACCCAGCTCCAGGCTGCTGCCTCTGCGGTAGCTACGCCTGTGATAGAGAAACCGATCGACTAATCTCCTAGCTAGCTTGAGGAAGCGCCGCTATCACCGCCACCATGCCCTGCATGTAGCTCCCTCTCCTTGGAAGCGACGTCTGTGGGTGATCCTTGCCTTAGCGATCGTAGGGGTGGGGATCCTCGGTATGCTCCTATGGAATAGCTGGGGGCGCATCGAGGAGGAGCCTTCTTATCGCTCGGAGCATGCTATCCAGCGAGTGACGCTAACCTCGGGGGTAGACTTCAGTCACGAGCGTAGGATCTCGTGGCGATGTGGTGATTCGGTATGTCCGGCAGAGGTGCTCGTCTCTCGCATCGGTGAGCGAGGGGATACCCTACGTCCGAAGCGTCTCCAGCCTACTCATGAGGTCGTCACGACATCGGGTGGTCAGTCGGTCTATTATCACGTACAGCTAGATAGCCTTCAGCCCGGTGTGCGCTATGTCTATCGCCTACGTGTGGCAGGGGCAAAGGACTATCGTGGAGCCTTCGTCCTCCCGGATGAGGAGCGACGAACGAGCTTCTTCTATCTAGGAGATCTCCGAGATAATCCTACGGAGCTTACTCGTCGTCTCTTTGATTACCTACGTTCTAGCCCCTTAGCTAGTGACTTCTATGCCCTAAGTGGTGGCATCCTCTCGGGACAGACTGACCGAGCCTGGCAGGACTTCTATCATAGCCTCGATGGAGTCAGCTCAAGTGTGCCGATGATCCTCGCTCCAGGATTGGGAGAGGCACAGCGATCGGGCTGGTCGCATATCCTCGATGGACGCTGGAGGGCGCAGTTTGGCTATCCGATGAATGGCTCCGAGAGTCTTTCCCTAGCTCATTACTACATCGACTTCCCGCTTTTCCGTCTCGTGATACTTGATACCACGGATCTATTGGGCTTGGGTGCGATCAATAGCACACGCTCTTGGTTGAGCTCCGTGCTACATGAGGCGAAGCAACCCTGGCGTATCGTGCTCTGTCACCATGCAGTCGATCGCGTAGAGGAGGGGAAGAAGAACCTGATCATGCACTACTTCATCAAGGATGAACTCATCGAGGCGGGAGCAGACCTTGTACTCCAGGGGAATGACCATAGCTATGCACGTGGGGCACTCCGCTCTCGTCAGGGAGATACGATCCCTCCTCTTTTCGTCGTCAGCTCTGCCTCCGTGCGTCATCACCGCAATAGTTTCAATCCCTGCTACGATCGCTTGGGCTCAGGACTGCTCCTCTATCAGCATATCACGGTAGAGCCAGATAAGCTGACCTATGCTTCATATCGCTTCCCAAAGGATCGCACAGAGTCCTTGGAGAAGTGTCGCTATGACTCCGTAGTGCTCCGTCGGACGGCAGGAGATAGTATCCGACTAGAGGACTTAGCTCGTACTTGGCCAGAGCGCTTTGCCTACGATGCTTTCTCGCACGATAGCCGAGGGCGTAAGAAGGCCGCTCAGTATGCTAAGGAGGTTCGTGACCGTGCCTCGCATCGTCCCTCTAAGAAGTGATGCCATCCTTATACTTCTATTAGCCCGCTAACTATGATTCACTTTGTTTCTCTAGGCCCTGGCGACCCCGAACTGATCACGCTCAAGGCGCTACGTCAGCTCAAGCAGGCTGATACGATCTATACTCCTGTCCCTGTCTCTAAGAAGGGACGACATACATCCAAGGCTGCTGAGATGATGCTCTCCTTAGGTATTCGCCCCGAGCAGATCTCCCTCTATGATCTACCGATGAGCAAGGATCGAGATGGGGCACAGCAAGCTTACCTCGATGTCGCCGAGCAGATCATCCGGCAAGCTCAGTCCCACCCCGAAGCATGTATCGCTATCGTAGCAGAGGGAGACTGTGGCTTCTTCTCCTCATCGGCTTATATCGCTGAGCATCTACAGCAGGCAGGCCTAACCTATCATCAGCACTGTGGTGTCCCCGCCTTTATCGCATGCAATGCCCGACTACAGGGACAGCTGGTTCAGCTCGAGGAGCAATGTACCGTCATCTCTGGTCAAGCAACTCCCGAGGAATGGGAGCGAGCATGGCAGAGTAAGCATACGATTGTGGTGATGAAGGGCTCACTTTGCGAAGCTGAATTGAAGCGAGCCATCGAGGCTTATCCTCATCGACATTGGCATTACTTCGAGTTTTTAGGTATGGAGAAGGAGTTTGTCTCCTCTAGCCCTGACTTGATCCTAGAGCGTACTTTCCCTTACTTCTCTATCCTCATTAGCAAGACCCGCTAGGGAGTAAAGGCTAGTCTTATTGCCTAAGTGGTCGAATTAGATTACTTTTGTACTCAATTTGTTAGGGGAGTAAACACTCTCTTGGGCTAGCACCCTCGCTGGATGATGCGCTCCTCTCAAGACAAACCTCAATACGTCAGTATACAATATTAATAAATAGAAAGACGAATGGCTGTATCGATCAAGCAGACCTCCGAAGTCTCCGCTATCATCACCGTAGCTCTCGGTGTCGCAGACTATCAACCCCTCGTAGATAAGGCGCTTAAGTCTTATCAAAAGAATGCCTCCGTCCCAGGCTTCCGTAAGGGACATGCACCTCTGGGTATGCTCAAGAAGCAGGTAGGTACCTCCATCAAGGTCGATGAAATCAACCGTGCAGTCATCAACGAGCTCTTTGGCTACATTGATGCTGAGAAGTTGGAAATCCTTGGTCAACCTCTGCCTGTCGAAGGTGCACAGTATGACTTTGTCAAGGATGAGGATTATACCTTCGACTACGAAGTAGCTCTTGCCCCTAAGCTGGATGTGAAGCTTGAGAAGAGCGACAAGCTCACCTACTACCGTATCGCTGCTACCAAGCAGATGGAAGACGAGCAGATCCAGCGCATGCTTGACAATGCTGGTACACAGATCGAAGCAGACGTAGTCGCTGATAACGATGTCATCTATGGTCACTTCGTCGAGCTCGAGAATGGTCAGCCTAAGGAAGGTGGCATTCAGAATGAGAAGGGACTTATCCTTCCTCGCTTCGCTAAGAACGAGGATGAGAAGAAGAAGCTCCTCGGTGCTAAGCTAGGTGATACGATCGTCTTCTCTCCTTTCGCTCTCTATGCTGGTGAAGTCGCTGAGCTAGCTAGCTTGCTGAATATCGAGAAGGGACAGGTGCCTGCACTAGAAGGTGTCGAGTTCTCTTATAAGATCGATAAGATCTCTCGTCATGAAGCAGCAAAGATGGATGAAGCCTTCTTCGTCCAGGCTTTCGGTGAAGGTAGTGACATCCGTGACGAAGAAGCTCTTCGTGCTAGCATCCGTGAAAGCTTCGGCGAACAGTTTGCTACCGAGAGCGACTACAAGTTCACGCGTGATCTTCGTAGCCTCCTCCTCAAGAAGGCTGGTAAGGTAGCCTATGATGAAGCTCTCCTCAAGCGTATCTTCCTCGCTCGTAACAGCGAAGCTAAGGAAGAAGATCTCGACCGTGATCTTCCCCAGATCCTAGACGATATCACCTTTGATCGCATCAAGACCAACCTTCTGAAGGCTGCCGATGTGAAGATCGAAGAAGCTGACGTACAGAAGTTCGCTCTCATCGTAGCTAAGAGCCAGTTCGCTATGTATGGTATGACTTCTGTACCTGACGAGCTTCTTGAGAACTATGCCCAGAGCATGCTCAAGGACGAACGTACTCGTGAGAACCTCATTGATCGTGTAGCAGACAGCAAGCTCGCTGCGATCGCTAAGGAAGCGATCACGATCGAAGAGAAGGAGGTCTCTCCTGAGGAGTTCAATGCTCTGATGAACCCTGTCGAGGCTTAGTCTCACCTCTTACCCTTACGAGGGTCTCTCCACCAGAGTTTTCGTACTTGGAGGAGAGACCCTCGACTTTCATTAGGCTTACAGGCCACCCCTTTCTACAATCATTCAGCAGATAGACAAGACGACGATATGATCACAGTCAGCGATCTCTCCGTGCAGTTTGGTAAGCGTATCCTCTTCCAGGACGTTAACTTGAAGTTTACCCCAGGTAACTGCTATGGTATTATCGGTGCTAACGGAGCTGGTAAGTCTACCCTCCTTCGCACCATCAGCGGTGCTCTTGAGCCCACTCGAGGTACGGTTACTCTTGGTCCAGGCGAGCGCCTTTCGGTACTTAGCCAGGATCACCACGCTTTTGATGCCTTCACCGTCATGGATACTGTCCTGATGGGACACAGTGTCCTATGGGCTATCATGGAGGAGAAGAATGCCCTCTATGCGAAGCCTGACTTCAATGACGAAGATGGTAATCGTGTAGCTGAGCTTGAGGATAAGTTCGCCGAGATGGAAGGCTGGAATGCCGAGAGCGATGCAGCTATGCTCCTCAGCGGTCTAGGGATCAAGGAGGATCTCCACTACAAGCTGATGAAGGAGCTGAGCGGTAAGGAAAAGGTACGTGTCCTCCTGGCTCGTGCTCTCTATGGCAAGCCAGATAACCTCCTCCTCGACGAGCCTACCAATGACCTCGACCTAGAGACCGTGACTTGGCTGGAGCACTATCTCTCTGAATATGAGCAGACGGTGCTTGTCGTTAGCCACGACCGTCACTTCCTCGACTCGGTCTGTACGCATACTGTGGATATTGACTTTGGTCGTGTCCAACAGTTCGCGGGGAACTATAGCTTCTGGTACGAGTCTAGCCAGCTAGCTCTTCGCCAACAGCAGCAGCAGAATAAGAAGGCGGAGGAAAAGCGTAAGGAGCTGGAAGAGTTCATCCGTCGCTTCAGTGCTAACGTCGCTAAGAGTAAGCAGACGACTAGCCGTAAGAAGATGCTTGAGAAGCTCAATGTCGAGGAGATCAAGGCTAGCAGTCGCCGCTATCCAGGGATCATCTTCACCCCTGATCGTGACCCTGGGAACAAGATCCTCGAGGTCAAGGGACTCACGGCTTATGCCGATGATGGTACGCTTCTCTTCCGTGATCTGAACTTCAATGTAGAGAAGGACGATAAGATCGTCTTCATCAGCCGTGATCCACGTGCTATGACTGCCCTCTTCCAGATCATCAATGGCGAGGAGAAGCCTGCTGAAGGTACCTACGAATGGGGGCAAACGATCACCTCGGCTTACCTGCCACTGGATAATACCGCCTTCTTTAATACGGATATGAACCTCGTCGAGTGGCTGTCTCAGTTTGCAGCAGATACCAATGAGGTTTATCTCAAGGGCTTCCTCGGGCGTATGCTCTTCTCGGGAGAAGAGATCCTCAAGAGCGCCTCTGTCCTCTCTGGGGGAGAGAAGATGCGCTGTATGATCTCTCGCATGATGCTGAAGAATGCTAATGTCCTCGTCCTTGACAGCCCCACGAACCACCTTGACCTTGAGTCTATCCAGGCCTTCAACAATACGCTGAAGACCTTCAAGGGGAATGTCCTCTTCACGAGCCATGACCACGAGTTCATTCAGACCGTGGCTAATCGTATCATCGAGCTAACGCCAGGAGGCATCATCGACAAGATCATGGACTACGACGACTACATCGTCGATCCTACGGTCGCTGAGCTCAAGGCGAAGTACTACGGCGCTTAGTTTCTCAGAGTACTAAGTGACGAAAAGGAAAAGGACGCCCCGCCTTCCTCTTGAGGAGGGTGGGGCGTTGCCTTATCTTTACTCCCGATTCAGGCTAGAGATACCTTCTATTTATCCTTGATCCTCCGTGCTGGGATCAAGTTGATCCAAAGCGTCCCAGCACGCTGGGACAACTGTCCCACAGCGTTGGGACGATTGTCCCATAAGGGTGGGACAAGTGTCGATCAAAGTAAGTAAAGCCCTTTCCTTAATAAGATCGCTCTAGGGGGAATACGCTTTTGACCTTCGATCTCGAGAGTGCAAGATGAACGAAAGGTCTAGCTGACTTGTTAATCAATCATAGTATTCACTTCATACTGTATCAAGAACAAACGAGAAAATGGCACTACTAGATGACCTAACTTGGCGTCACGCCACCAAGGCTTATGACCCCACCAAGAAGCTCAAGCATGAAGATCTGATGAAGATCGTCGAGGCTGCACGCTTAGCACCTACTTCTTCGGGACTCCAGCAGTTCCGTCTGATCGTCGTCGGTGATCAGGAGCTGAAGGAAAAGATGGTCGCTGGGGCACTGAACCCCGATTGCATGCGTGAGTGTTCGCACGTGATCGTCTTCGCTGCGTGGGATGAATATACTCCCGAGCGAATTGATGCGATCTACGATCTGACGACTGACGAGCGAGGCCTCGTCCGTGGACGTTTCAAGCGCTATACGGATATGCTGAAGGAGAAGTTCGGTGAGATGACGAAGGAAGAGCAGTTCCAGCACGCTGCAAACCAGAGCTTCATCGCTCTAGGCCTAGCTCTCGCTCAGGCGGCAGAGCTAAAGATCGACAGCACACCTATCGGTGGCTTTGATCCTAAGCTTGTAGACGAGCTCCTTGATCTCCCTGCTAAGGGGCTTCGTAGTGTCTCGCTGCTTTATCTGGGTTATTCAGATCCAGAGCGTGACTGGCTCGCTTCGATGAAGAAGGTACGTAACTCGATGGAAGAGTTCGCTACATTCATCTAAACGATCCCTTACGCATCTCCTCTCTGCTAAGAGATAGAAAAGGATAGCCCCAGCAGATTATAATCTGCTGGGGCTATCCCTTTATGTGGCAAATGCGGGGAAGTCCCCTTGCTTAGATTTCTAACCAGCGTGCGGGCGAACGATCTCCCCACCACGTTCGATCGCTGAGATATTCATCGGGATTAGCTTGTGGTGTCGCTCGGGCAAGGATTTCTCGAGTCCACGGCGAATGCTGTCGATCGAGAGCATAGGGCGTAGCTTGAGGAGTGCGCCGAGGATGAGCATGTTGAATACCTTCGTATTTCCCATGGCCATCGCTTCGTCCATAGCTGGGACTTCGTAGTATTCGATGTCATCTCGCTTAGGCACGTGGTGGATACCATTGGTATCGAAGAGAAGGATGCCACCTGGCTTAACACGAGGGGCGAACTTCTCTAGCGAGGGTTGGTTGAGCGCGATGACGACATCATAGTTCTGCACAAGTGGCGAGCTAACAGTCGTGTCACTGATGATGACGGTGACGTTGGACGTCCCCCCGCGCTGCTCAGGTCCATAGGAAGGCATCCAACTGACTTCCTTATCTTCCATCAATCCAGAGTAGGCAAGGATCTTTCCCAGGGAGAGGACTCCTTGCCCTCCGAAGCCTGCGATCACGAGTTCGTAAGTCATCTGTGTCGTATCAGTTAGAGGTTAGATATTCTTGATGTCGCCTAGAGGATACTGGGCGAACATGTGCTCGGCCATCCACTTATTGGATTCATCGGGAGTCATCTTCCAGCCCGTGTTACAGGTCGAGACGACCTCTACGACAGAAGTTCCCTTGCCATCAAGGGAGTTTTGGAATGCCTTCTTGATCGCCTTCTTCGCCTTCATCACAGCTGGCATCGTGTGGACAGCCTGACGAGTGACATAGCAAGTCCCATCCGTGAGGGCGAGCATATCGGAGATCTTCAGAGGGTAGCCATTGAGCTCGGTCGAGCGACCCTGTGGCGAGGTGGAGGTCTTCATCCCTGGGAGGGTCGTAGGAGCCATCTGCCCCCCAGTCATCCCGTAGATCCCGTTATTGATAAAGATGATCACGATGTTCTCACCACGGTTACATGCATGAATGGTTTCTGCTGTACCGATAGCTGCGAGGTCGCCATCCCCTTGGTAGGTGAAGACCATCTTGTCGGGATTGAGACGCTTGATAGCTGTAGCTAAGGCTGGAGCTCTACCATGGGCTGCTTCCTGCCAATCGATATCGATGAACTTATAAGCGAAGACGGCGCATCCGACAGGGGCGACACCGATAGTAGACTCCTCGAGTCCTAGTTCTTCGACGACTTCTGCTACTAGCTTGTGGACGACACCATGGCTACAGCCTGGACAATAGTGCATCTGCACATCATTCATCAGGGTAGGCTTGGCATAGACAAGGTTCTCGGGCTTGATCCGATCCTTGATATCAAAGAGTACCGCCATAATCTTAGGTATAGGCTTAGCTCTAGCGAGAGAGCATCTTCTTAACGTAGTAAATAATGCGAAGGACGATAGCTGCTATCCCTAGGCTCTGGAAGAGCAAGGGATAGGTCTGTCGGCAGGCAAAGAAAGCGATGATACTTCCAGCAGCTAGGACAAAGAACCAGAGCTGGAGGATGAAGTCAATACGCTCGCTGAAGGCTGGACGCTGTGCCATCATCACGGGCTACTTGATCAGTAGCTTCTTGAGGTTATCGAGGATCTCATTAGGAGAGAAGAGCATCCCCCCCATACGCCCGTAGTGCTCTACGGGTACGCGACCATTGACTGCTAGGCGCACATCCTCGACCATTTGTCCTGCATTGAGCTCGGGGACGAGGAAGCCCTTGACGTGTGAGCAGAGGGCTTGGATCTCCTTGGTGGGGAAAGGCCAAAGCGTGATAGGACGAAGTAGCCCTACACGGAGCCCTTCAGCACGTGCTAGCTCGACCGTCTTCTGACAGATACGCGAGGAGGAACCAAAGGCTACGAGGACATAGTCTGCATCTTCTGTTTGGATCTGTTCGACACGTACCTCATTCTCCTCGATTAGCTTGAACTTCTTCTGGAAGCGTTCGTTGTTCTGCTCCATGACAGAGGATTCGAGCTCGAGTGAGGTGACGATATTAGGAGCTCGCTTATCCTTACGTCCTAGGGTCGCCCAAGGGCATTCCTCACGGATCTGCTCTTCTGTGCGTCGGGGAGTGAACTCTGGAAGGCGAACCTTCTCCATCATCTGACCGATGATCCCGTCGGCAAGGATGATCGCTGGATTGCGGTACTTGAATGCTAGCTCGAAGCCTAGAGGGACGAAGTCTGCCATCTCTTGTACCGAGTTAGGGGCGAGGGTGATCAGGCGATAGTCACCATGTCCACCACCCTTGACAGTCTGGAAGTAGTCGGCTTGGCTAGGCTGGATCGTCCCTAGACCAGGTCCCCCACGCATGACATTGATGAGTAGACAGGGAAGCTCGGCACCAGCGATATAGCTGATCCCTTCCTGCTTCAGGCTCATCCCGGGGGAGGAGGAGGAGGTCATTACACGCTTGCCACAGCCAGCACCACCGTAAACCATGTTGATAGCTGCTACTTCGCTCTCCGCCTGAAGGACTACCATCCCTGTGGTATCCCAGGGGTGCTCAGCGGTGAGTGTCTCGAGGATCTCGGACTGAGGAGTGATCGGATAGCCAAAGTAGCCATCGACACCCGAACGGATAGCCGAGTAAGCGAGGGCTTCGTTGCCCTTCAGTAGCTTTATTTCTTCTGCCATGATAGATTTCTTTCGTATAGCATAGGCTGAAGGATCACTCCTTCCACTTATAAACAGCGATACAGCCGTCGGGGCACACTGTCCCACAGGCTGTACAGCCGATGCAGTCATCGTAGTTCTTCAGACGGGCGTAGTGGTAGCCCTTGTCATTGACATCCTCTGGATGGAGCTCAATGACCTTTGTGGGGCAGGCCACGACACAGAGATCGCAACCCTTACAGCGATCTGTGTTTACCACAATGGTACCTCTTGTCTTAGCCATAGCTGGATGTTATAATTATCTTGCTTGTGTCTCTACGAGATGCCTCCGGAGGGGATCAAGTAGCGACTGTCTTCGGAGGGAAGAGGCTGTGCCTAGAGGCGCATCCTTCCCGATAAATAATAAGCCGTGCTACTGAATGGTTCTCAAGTAGCTAGTGATAAGTGTGTACCCTTTTAAGATCGAGGTACATAGGAGTTCAGAGTTATTTTCTGGAGCTAGCAGATATTCCCCGAGGGGTGCTAGGGTGTGGGCTCTCCGTGTGTCCTCTTCCATGGGAGGGTATCACAAAGTAAGAGAAAAATAGAGATATATCCAATACATATTTCACGATTGAAGGGGAGGAGCTTCTCCCAAGCTCTTTCTTCCCTCTTGTGCTATGGCTGGGATCGGAGCCTAGTGCTAGACTAAATTCCTTTTAGTCCCTTATCACGTCAAGAAGAGGAAGGTGATATGGCTTGGAAATTTAGAATATACGTAATCAGTTGGTCGCTATATACGTAACCGACAAGCCACAATATACCTAAATATCCAGTCGCAATATACCTAACTAGATACTCCCCTCACTACGGAGGGCATAGCGATGGGTATGGGAGCCCTTTCTATTGATTATACTCAACAGAGCAGGGAGTTACTTCCCTCTGTCGACTTTTAGCCAAACCACTTGGCAAAGAGCGGAAGGAAGATGGAGGTGAGAAGCCCCATGATGCCGATGGCGAGACCACTTAGAGCGCCTTCGATAGCCCCCATCTGGATAGCGGCAGCCGTACCAATACCGTGAGAGGAAGCCCCCATAGCTAGCCCCTTAGCGATGGGGCTCTTGATCTTCATGAGCTTCATAATGGGAGGACCAATGATGCTCCCCATGATCCCTGCGCAGACGACGATCACTGCGGTCAGACCTGGGATACCGCCATTATTCCCCGACAGCTCCATAGCGATCGGTGTGGTCACAGACTTAGGAGCGAGGGAGGCGATCAGGGAGGAGTTGACGCCTAGGAGATGACCGATACCGACGATCGAGCCAATGCCGACGGCTGCCCCCACGGTGATCGCTATGACGATGGAGATCGCATTCTGCTTCAGGTGCGCTACTTGCTGGTAGAGGATATAGCCAAGGGAGACAACCGAAGGCCCTAGCATGAAGTGGATCATGCGACTTCCCTCCTTAAAGGTAGGATAGGGTACCCCGAGCCACATGAGCAGAGCGATAAGCTCCACGATGGTGATCAGGACGGGGTGAAGGAGTGCGAAGCGTACGGCACGATAGATCTTGATATTGAGAAGGTAGAGGCCGATCACAAACATGATGGTGAAGACCTCGCTTTGGAAGAGATGTGCTAGCATTTACTTACGGCGCTTTTCCATTTGTTCTTGGGTGTAGGCCACCGAGGCGATCACGAGGATGGAGCTTACTACGATAGCTACGAGGATGACCCACCAGTTGGCTAGGACAATATCAAACTGAGACATCAGTCCTACGCCAGCGGGGATGAAGAAGAGCCCCATATTGTCAGTCAGGGCACGAGCGGGGGTATCTACTTGTTCTTCCTTAATGAGTCCCATCTGCAGGGCGATGAAGAGGAGAAGCATCCCTAGGACGCTCCCTGGGACGAACTCATTCATCAGGGAGGAGAGGAATTCGCCTACCCAGTAAAAGAAGAAGATGAAGAATATCTTGATCAGTGTCTGCATAATCGATTGAGAAATGAGATACAGGGGTTAGCCTTGGGCTAGATCAGCGACTAGGATCTCATGCCCAGCGGAGATCATCGCACGGTAGACCCGATTGCGAGCTTTGCCAGCAGAGGAGGTGCGGACTTCCTCGGGGAGCTCTAGCCCCGTGCTACCATAGCGGTCGATTGCCTCGAGTAGGAGAGCTAGAGTAAATCGCTCTGGGGGGATGTTGGGATGATAGTACCCTCCTTCGACGGTCTCTCGTCCATAGTTCACCTCGATGATGAGTCCCATCTGTCGAAGCTGGCTGAGAGCATCCTGCGTCTGTCGTAGAGGGAGATCGCAAGCTGCCGCTAGCGTCTCTGCTCGGTAGGGCTCTTCATGCTCCGAGCTATAGCGAGCTGTGATCTCAGCAGTGAGGGTGATGAATAAGAGGTCTTGGTAGTAGCGGGATGGGGTATCGGCGCTTGGGGGAGCATTGAAGTGCCAGACATGCTGGATAGCATACGAGATCTGAGCACCTAGCAGGACGATGAGCCAAGAGAGCTGCATCCAGAGCAGGGCTAATAAGATAGCAGCGAAACTCCCATAGATGGCATTGTACTTAGAGATCCATAGGACGCCACTGATATACAGCCCTTGGAAGAGCTGGAAGGCAATCCCTGCGATGACCCCGGCGATCAGGGCCGGGACAAAGCGTACTCGTACGTTCGGCACGAAGAAGTAAAGCCCAGTGAAGGCCAGCGTGATCAAGACGTAAGGTACAAGACTCAGGAGCTGCGTCGTCAGCGTCGAGATCACCTCAAGTGACCCCAGATAGGTATGGTTCAGTGTAGAGAGGAAGAGGGTCGTACCGCTAGAGACCGTTAGGATAAGCGGAAGGAGGATAAAGGCGCCGAAGTAATTCACGATACGGCGTGACCAAGAGCGAGGGTAGGGGGCTTGCCACAGCTTATTAAATGCATCCTCGATCGTCGAGATAAGCATCAAGACCGTGTAGAAGAGGATGAGTAGCCCCAGCCCGATGAAGAGTCCTCCTTGCACTTGTCCTAGGTAATTCTCTACGTAGGTAAAGGTGCGCTCGAACTGCTGGTCATGTCCAGGTAAGGTATTCGTTAAGGCTTCTCGTACGACCTCCTGTAGTCCAAATCCCTTGGCTATACCGATAATGACGGCAAGCATAGGCACGACAGAGAGCACCGTGCTGTAGGTGAGCGATCCAGCGAGCGTGCCGATCCCTTCCTCTAGGTAAGCCTGGATGCTCATGTAGAGGACACGGAGGCTAGCCACCCACGTACGGCGTAGCGGACTCAAGTCGGAGGGCTTGAAGCGCCACATGTCTAGGCGGATGAAGCGCCAAGCGTGTAGGATGAAAGCTTGGAGAGAGCGGAGCATCGTCTTAGCTGAAGAAGGGGAAAGGAGCGGACGTAGTGGGGCTATAAGCCGGGTTCTGTACCTATAGAGCTATAGGTGTCTGTCATTTATCTAGGGGCTTAGTCTCCTAAGCCCTCGTGCGGTCTACCCTCCGACTGGGGCGAGCAACCCTCGTAACGTCGGTTTACATGACCTTGCAACCCATAGGATGTACGGCAGAGCCTATCGCTAAGCTCCCCGGTGAGCTCTTACCTCACCTTTTCACCATCACCCCGATCTCACGAAGAGCTGGGGCTGTCATTCTCTGTTACATCTACCTACCCTCACGGATAGCTTCCCGTTAGGAAGTATGGTGCTCTGCGTTGCCCGGACGTTCCTCACCAGTACAAGCCTGGCGCGACAGACCGCCCCACTACGCGACTCCTTATGATTATTGTTTGGTGATCTCTACACGCTGGGTCGGAGCCTGCTCGGCGTTGCGCCGATCGACTTGCTCAACGATATTCTTTGCCAGCGTGCGGAAGTAGATACCTAGGAGACTCTCTTGCTCCAAGGCTGCGGGTGCACCGGCATCTCCAGCCTCGCAAACACTCTGGATCAGAGGTATCTGTCCGAGTAGAGGGATGTCTAGCTCTTCGGCTAGCTCTCTTCCTCCGTCACGACCGAAGATGTAGTACTTGTTCTGAGGTAGCTCTGCTGGAGTGAACCACGCCATATTCTCGATAAGCCCTAGGATGGGGACTTGTACTTGCTCGTCTGTGAACATGCCGATACCCTTGATCGCATCGGCTAAGGCTACCTGCTGTGGCGTCGTCACGATGACTGCGCCGGTGAGACCTAGGGTCTGTACGAGGGTTAAGTGGATGTCACTTGTCCCAGGAGGCATGTCGATGAGTAGGTAATCGAGTTCGCCCCAGTGCGTCTCGCTAATGAGTTGCTTGAGCGCATTGCTAGCCATGCTCCCACGCCAGAGTACGGGGCTCTCGGGATTGACAAAGAATCCGATCGATAGTAGGCGCACTCCGTAGCGCTCAATAGGTGTGATCAGCTCTCGATCGCCCACCTCTTCGAGGATCGGACGAGCATCTTCACAGCCGAACATCTTAGGCTGTGAGGGACCAAAGATATCTGCGTCGAGTAGCCCGACCTTATATCCAGCTTGGGTAAGTGCTATGGCAAGGTTCGCAGAGACAGTGCTTTTCCCGACACCGCCCTTGCCTGAGAAGATCGCGAGTGTATTCTTGACCTGAGGAAGGATGGGCTCCTCTTGTCGAGGCTTAGCCTCGGGCACCTTTGCTGTGATAGCTACGATGACCTCGGGGCTGACGTAAGTATGGATAGCCTTCTCAGCTGCCTTGATGACAGACTTAAGGAAAGGCGAATTTGGCTTGTCGAAGATGAGGGAGAAGCTGACGTTCATCCCATCGATGCGTAGGTCATCCTCCACCATGCCAGCGGTCACGAGGTCTTCGCCCGTGCCTGGGTAGCGGACATGACGTAGCGCATCAAGGATAAGATTAGGATAGAGTGTCATCGGCCTAGCGTATTAAACTATACTATTGTACACGGCGGGAGCGACTGAAGCTACGGTAGCTGTCGGGCTCGATCTCTATATCGGGCTCGATGTATCCACCTTCGGGCTCGGAGGGGATGAAGTGCAGGTACTTGATGGTCAGTCCCCGGCTGAGCCACTGACGCTCGTAGTAGGTCTTGATACCCAGGATCTTGTCCTCGAAGGCTCCATCGTAGAGGTCAGCCGTGTCGGTGATGATCTCCTGATTGTTGAGCTCTACCAGCGCCTTGGTATAGGTGTAGAGGAAGGGACTATCGGTCTTCAGGTGGATAGAGCCACCAGGTGCGAGTACCTCAAGGTAGCGCTTCAGGAAGCGAGAAGAGGTCAAGCGCTTCGTGACCTTCTTCATCTGTGGGTCGGGGAAGGTGATCCAGATCTCGTCGACCTCACCCGGAGCGAAGAAGCTGGTCAAGGATTCGATCTCACCACGTAGGAAGGCGACATTGCTCATGCCTGCCTCATGGGAGGCCTTCGCACCTGTCCAGATGCGAGCCCCCTTGACATCCACCCCGATAAAGTTCTTCTCGGGATAGAGTTCCCCTAGTCCCACGGTGTACTCTCCCTTACCGCACCCGAGCTCTAGGACTATGGGGCGGTCGTTATGGAAGAAGCTTTCTCGCCAGCATCCTCTTAGGGGGAAGGGCTTCTGCTGTAGGATATGGAAGGGATACTGGAAGACATGAGGGAAGGTCTCCATCTCGGCGAACTTCGCCAGCTTATTCTTTCCCACAGGATACGTTAGTCAAAGAGGTTGATACTCTCGCAGTACTCTAGCTCGCCCTGTACGATAAAGCGGATCTGATCTGGCTCGAATTTGCCGACACCATCCTTCTGTGCGTTACGGACGACATAGTTTAGGAGCTCCTCCTCATCAATTTCGATCGCTTCTTCCTCATCGATCACGTCATCGCCGAGGTAGCCACGGCTCTCGTAATAGTCGTAGATCAGATCCACGAAGTAGACGATATCGTCGTCACTTAATAGTTCCTTGAGCTCCTGAGGTATATAGTTGCGGATAAAGGCCACAGAGGCCGCATCGTCATATCCGATTAGTTCGTCTTCGTTCATATATATAGGCATAGGGGCAGAGGAAGGCTCTACTGGGGCACTTCGCCTGCCATTTTACTCGTACAAAGGTAATAATAACCCCGCTTCCTCTGGCATCAGACCGAGTGGATAGTCTACGAAGCTAACGAGATGATTTAGGGCTCTCTGAGCTCAGGTGTGTCTCTTTAGGGATCAAGGCTAGAGGGTATGCTCCCTCGCAGGTGCCTTGATGGGATCTGATAGAGACCTTCGCTAGTCGCTCTGCGTAGGATCCTCGGAGGAGGCTAAGCGCTTACAAGAAAGAAAGCTATACCTCTCTTTCCACAAACGATAACCTTCGCTGGGGGAGAGGTATAGCTTCCTTTGATGAAAGACTAACCTTGGCTCAAGAGAGCTCTAGGTGGTGCGTTAGAAGGGGTAGCCGATGGCTAGGTGCAGGCCCAGGGCGTCTCGGAAGCGAGGGATGTTATACCAGCCTGATCGGCTCGTCGTGTAAGGCAAATGGAGCCCTACGCCGACATCAAAGCGTACGACTAGGAAGGAGAGATCATAGCGTATCCCTGCCCCAGTGCCTACGGCTATCTGATCTAAGAAGTGCCCCAGAGATCCCGATTCCTTAAGCGCTGCTCCCGGACGATCGCTGTCCGGACGGAGAAGCCACACATTCCCTGCGTCGAGGAAGAGAGCTCCGAAGCAACTCCCGAATAGGTGACTACGCCATTCGACATTGGCTTCGAGCTTGAACTCTCCGACACGATCCATGAAGGAATAGGAGTTTTCGTTCTTGGGCTTGTAGCTTCCAGGTCCTAGACTTCGGACGGTGAAGGCACGGATGCTATTGGCTCCACCGACATAGAACTGCTCGATGTAGGGAGCCGTAGTAGCATTGCCATAAGCGAAGATCGCCCCTGTGGCAAAGTGGGTAGCTAGCGTGTGGCGAGAGCTGAGGCGATAGGAGTAGCGGAGATCGAGTGATGCCTTAGCAAACTGGGCGAAGGGTACTCCGAACATGGTCTTCATCTCATGATAAGGTCGCTTCATCAGCGCCATGGCCCCATTGATCAGATTGCCGGCTTCACTGACTTCGCTCGAGAGCTGTAGGTAGTGGGGCTTGTCATCAGGGCGGTAGCTATAGGTGAAGGCATAGCTTAGCTTCGGGATCAGCTGATCTCGTAGACTGAGACCTAAGGCGGGATTGTCAGCGATGAGCTCCTCAAAGCGCCCAGTGGTGCGGGTTAGTAGTGTATAGTTTAGGCTTAGCGGTGTGATACGATGCGTCCAGGATGCCGAAGGCTGGAAGTTATAGTCCATCGTAAAGGACAGGGAGCGCAGCGTATAGTAACGTGCGTGGTTGATCCCCTGGAGGGCTACCTTGAAGCTCGTAGACGTAGGATACTTGTAATAGCTATCTGTTAGCCTCGGGAAGAGGATCGAGGGGAAGGTCAAGGCTAGGTCTGCTCCTAACTGATAGCTATTGATCGAGACGGAATAGCCATCGACAGGATTACGTCCCGTCTGCCATTCGTAGGAGCCAGATACGCTTGCCGAGAGCCTTTCGCCACCTCCGAAGACGTTATTACGCTCCACCGAGGCCGAGAGCCCAGGGCCAATGTAGTTCGTCGACTTACGCATGAAGGCTGCTCCTAAGTAGGTGCTCCAGGGCTTCTCCTTACGTAGGAGGATCGTGAGATCTAGCGTGCCGATCGAGTCGGGCTGACTCGCGAAGGTCGGACGCTGCGTGTTGACGCTGTCAGGTAGAGGAGCAGCGAGGGAGTCTAGTATGGTCTTGGGCTGAGTGGTCTCTTCCTGCTTCGAGAAATAGAAGTCTACTGAGGAGAAGGCATTGAGACCAGTCAGAGCAGCCATCGTCCTCTCCTCATCCTCACTGCGGTAGATGCGACCAGGACGTATGCGGATACGTGTCTTGAGGACACCCGGACGGACGAGCTTCTTGCCTGCGTAGTAGAAGGAGATGCTATCCGTCAGCGCTACACTGTCGGTGGCTAGATCGACGGAGGGGATATCCGTGGCTTCGGGGAGCTGGCGGAGGGTGATCTTGCCGATACGCCACTGACGGAGCGCCTCTTTAGGAGTCTCAGGAGAAAGGACGGTGCGAAGCCACACGCGCCCAGGTACGGCTAGCGTGTCAGCCTGGTAGCCGATGTGCTCACTCTTGAGGTAGTAGTAGCCGTGCTCACGTAGAAAGGCACGGGTGATCGTACGGTCGGCCTCGAGACCAGCTAGGGAAAAGGGAACTCCCCGACGTAGTTGGCTGAGACGATGGTGGTAGAAGTAGCGCCCAGGACGAATGTATACCCGAGGGAAGTACTCTACGCTGTCGAGCAAGTATAGATGTCCAGGCTCTAGGGTGTAATCGACACGAGCCTGAAGGGAATCCTTCTTGTCGGGCACGATAGTAGCCTGAGCTGTGGCAGATAGGTAGCCGTAGGACTGAAGTGTTTGTTGGGCGAGCTTAGCGCGAAGCTCGGGACTGACATCACGTATCCAAACGGGCTTAGAGGTGAAGCGTCGTAGCAGTCGGGCACCTAGCGTAGAGTCCCCTACGGTACGCATATAGAGGTAGGGACTCAGTAGGGGGAAGGGAATACGTAGGCTGGAGCTTCTGAAAAGAGCTCCGTTAGGTGCATATTGGAGCTGTGTGGTGGCTTCCTCGACAGCTCGCTCCTGCCATGGATGCTTTTGAGCGGTCTTGACCTCGATCTTACGTATCCCCGTGTAGAGGATGTCCCCTTCCTCCTGGAAGCGATGCAGGGAGCAGGAAGAGAAGATACCAAGGCAGAGGACAAGGAGTAGCCCTAGTCGCCAAGAGAAAGGACGGTAGAAGTCGAAAGAAGTTCTTCGGGACATAAGGAAGAGACTAGAAGGGGTGGAATGAGCTACTTGGAGCTTGGGCGTACTAGGGGGGCGGAGTCTGCGGGTAAGAGCTTCGCTGAGTCTTGCATAGGAGTCCATAGCTCACGCCTTAGGATGGAGCTGGGGGCAGGAGCAGTCACTTTGCGACGTCGCTTAAAGAGATCAAGTAGGCTGTTCACCTTTCTCCTTAGGACATACCCGACCCCTGTCTCGGTGAACTCACCCTCGAGGATATTGTCAGTGACGAGTTTGTGATAGAGACTTAGGTATTGCTCCCCAGTACGGTCTAGCTGATACTGGAGGGAGACATTGTCTAGGAAGGTCTGTGCTTGGTTTTTTGCCCCATCACCACTCTGCACCTTGCCTCCGACGATGATACGGATGCGGTCGTTATAGAAGCGTCTGCTGAAGCTATAAGTGTAGTCTGTGTGGGCGGCGGTACCATTGCTCCCGTCATAGCGATCCATACCGATGTTGAGATCTGTACCTTGGAGGAGCTTACCAGTAGTCTTATTGATTTGAGACTGCAGGAGAGAGGTCAAGGCTGCATTGAGGTTGAGATTGCTTGCTCCAGCTCCGCTACCGAGATACATACCTGTCGCCATGAGGGCAATGGCTTGTTTGCTCTGCTCTTCGGCTGTCATAGTCGAGAGAGCGTTCTGCATAGCGAGGTTCTCGGGTGCAGCGAGGGTGAAGGAGAGGCTCATCCGACGGACATAATCCTTGATCCCAATGTTGACATTGAAGTTCACTCGCTCTGTCGATCCCGAGGAGGTGGTGACGTTAGCCTTGACCTTATTGACGGCAGAGAAGTTGAGGTAGGGGTTCGATATAGGGCCTCTCCAGATCAGCATGCTCGTGGGGTTGATGGTGAAGCGCTTATTCCCTACCACGGGTAGCGTATAGCTGAGTTCGCCACCACCGCTCATCTCATAGTGTCCCGTCAAGCTCATCTCCCCATAGGGTGGGTAGGTGAAGTGTAGCGTGCCACCTCCCCGCGCATCGACATAGTCCGCTCCATCTGCAGTTAGGTCTGCTCCTAGACGGACCGAGGGATCGACGTGGATCGTGAGGTTGACGTCTAGTCCTCCGAGGGAAGCTGTCTCTACCTCGGGAGCCTTGGTGAAGACGGTATCAGCAAAGTCGACGAACTCGACAAGCTGGCTCTGTGCCTGCTTGGCGGAGAGGGGATCTTCCCGTAGAATATAGGTGCAGTTCGTACCACTGAGTATGTTGAGTCCACCTCGTACACGTAGTCCGGTCATTGGACCCGAGACGTTCATGTTCGTCGAGGCTATGATTTTCCCATAAAGGAGCTGATTCTCCAGGGTCGGACGAGGCTCATCGAGTAGGACAAGTTCGTCTGAGGTGATACGGAGAGAGGCGGTAGCCTGCGGAGAGGTCGCCTCACGGATCATGCCATCTAGGTAGATGGCGTGCTGAGCATCTGACGAAGGTCGCACAGCGTAGTGGTCGAAGTAGATATTGGAGCCTTCTAGACGAACGGGGATCGTATCTAAGCGCAGGTGAGTGCCATAGGTCGCTAGATCAACGAGCGCCTTCTCGAGCTGTATCTGCCCCGTAAGCTGTGGTTTGGTCAACTTCCCAGCTAGAGAGATCTGGCCATAGGCTTGTCCTTGGAGTGCCGTCCCATTCGCTAGGAGGAAGGGATTAGCTAGCTCGAGCGGGAATCCCGTTAGCTGGAGAGAGCCCTTGAGTGGGGAGACCTTTTCCTTCGGGTAATAGATCCCATCCAGTGCCATCGCTGACTGCCCGTTGTAGCCGAGGTCAGCCGTGATGTAGTGTGAATCGTTGCTACGTGGTTCATAGAATAGCGAGGCGGAGAAGAGACCAAACTTCTTGTCTTCGTAGCGGAGATCAGCGAGGGAGAGATCACCCGAGATCGTCGGTTGTTGGCTTAAATCACCGTGACGCTGGTAGTGTACATCTCCGAAGAGCGTCCCTCCGACATCTGGTAGTCCGAGGCTACGATAATCTTCGAGGTGGAGATTCTTGATGCTGAGGGTGAGATCCTGCTGCCCTGGGCTCAGTTCTTCGGCTAATAGGGAGAGCTCACCCCTACGTTCACCCTGTAAGCGCAGTGCTCCGAGGAGGAAGTTGTCTCGCTTTCGCAGACTGAGCTGGTTATCGGTGTTGATCTTAAAGTCGTTGTATGCGATGCGGAGCTGATCCCCTAGCAGGTGTAGACGATAGGCTTCTCCAGACCAAATGCCCTCAAGCTCGATAGCATGCTGTAGCGTACCCCGCTCATCCTGCCAAGAGAAGTCGAGGTGTCCCTGCTGTAAGCTGGTCCTAAGGTCTGTGCTGATCGTGAATCCCTCCTGCTGACGGAAGCGAGACTTCATCACTGAGGCGAAGAGAACTAGGGATAAGCTATCTCCTCGAGCAATGGTTGTACGCTCCGTGGAGAGGTTAAGCTGGGCGAGGTTAATACGTAGCGTATCTACTCGTAGATCTGAGAGAGCGATGCTACCGCTGATCCCCTCTTGAGGAGAAGTCGTTAGCTTTCCCTCGAGGCTCCCTAGGGCGATGCGCTGACGTGCCAGATAGTAGCGTAAGGGATTCTCTCGCCCGACCTGAAGCTGGAGTTGGGCGGAGGGAAGGTAGGGCATCAGGTCTTCTAGGTGCTTCGTCGCTGACTTGCCCGCAGTGATGAGCTTCACTTGAGCTAGGGTCTCTTCGGTCAGACGAGTGATTAGTTGCTGAAGTGCAGTCGGGCCTGAGGCTACGGAGAGGTTCGCCGTCAGATCGTGCGAGGTGAGGTGAGCGATGACCGTCTCAGGCGTTGTCGTCACTTTGAGATCGGCCCGGGGAGGAGTGAGTTGCTCATCTCCTAAAGCAAATTCCATCCCATCGATGCCGGCATCTAGTCGGTGGCTCTCCTTCATGTCAGACTGTAGCTCTCCCTCAAGACGGAGTTTGGCTCGTAGAGGTGTATCACTTAGTCCAAGACGCTGGAGGTCTAGGTCAATAAGATCAAGCCCCAGTCCCGTAGTGAAGCTCTGTCGAGAGATCAAGCCATCTAGTTGGAGGGAGAAATTCGCACCTGGCGTCATGCTATTGAGTGAGGCCGCCAGTATACCCTGCTTGAGTTGCCCATCGATAGTTAGGTCTTTGAGCTGCATCTGCCCACGGGAAGCTGAGTGGAGCTTGCCGTGCACCTTGGCTTGGGTACTAGGTGCAAAGATGTCGAAGCCACGTCCGTGAGCTTGAAGCTCTAGCGAGAGCAGACCAAGGGAGTCCTTGGGTAAGAATTGGCGAACGTCAAGGGCTTCAACCTTCAGGTTGGCTTGATAGCTCTTCGTAGCATCGATATAGCTTCCTCGTAGGGATGCCTTCCCCGAGCCTTGTTGAGCGATGAGGTCTGTCTCGTATTTACCTCGGCGAATATCCACGTCTCCCTTCAAACGGAGGTCAGTCGGGATACGATAGTCCTTGGCATACTGAGGGGCAAGCAAGCTGAGGAGTAGGTTAGCCTTCTTCCCGAAGGCTCCATCGAGGTGTAGCTTCCCCGAGATACGCTTGGAGTTGAGGAGCTCACGTAGGCTCCCTTGGGTCTTGAAGGTTAGGAGCTCTGGCCAGCTCAGCTCTGCCTGGCGAAGCTGAAGCTCTTGGAGTGTCCCCGATAGGTCTAGCTGGAGCTTGAGGGGGGAGAGCAGTCGGTTTCGTGCCAGTCGGTGATAGAGCGCCCGACCCTCAGCCTGCTGGGAGAGTTGGTCGCCCCCGAGGAGGAGTAAGTCCTTCGTGCCGAGGGTCGTCTTCAGCTGTAGGGTAAGAGGAGCTGTAGGGTCAGACTGGAAGAGACTCCATGGCATGGCTGCATCACCACGCATCGAGGAGACATCGGTCGTGAGGTCTAGATCCTGTAGAGACATCCCTAGGCTGTCCATCTGGTAGTTTCCCGAGAGATGGATCAGCTTTAGCCCTGACTGCTCCTTAAGCTGGGCATGGCGGAGCTTCATGTTGAGGATGCTCTTCTCGGAGATTAGATCTTCTATCGCTAGCTGATAGTCATGGAGACTAAGGTGCTGATAGTCGAGATAGGGACGTGTTGATCGGGTGGTATCTACGGCATAGCTCAGCTCACGCCCTGCGAGCTCTCCTCGTGCCACGAGGAAGCGCATCTGCTCAAGTCGAGCTTCGGCTCGCTCAAGCTGTAGGCGGGAGACATCTGCCTTGATGTGTAGCGAATCTAAAGGTAGGGCGACCTGCACACGAGTGTCTTGTAGGTCAATCGTACCGGCCTGAATGATCCAGCGAAGGGGCTCGGATTCTTTCTCGTTCTTCGTCGTGTCGGTGCTTAGATAGGTGATGTCTCCGCCTTGGGTGATTAGGCGTCCTAGGGTTGCGCGCTGGTGATTGAGGTCGACATGGAGCTGCTCAATGCCGGCTTGCTCTAGCTTCGCCCCGAGAGTCGTCTTACCTGTGCTGTCTGTATAGTGGATGCGTAGGCGCTCTAAGGCTATGCGAGGGATCTCCACCTGCTTATCTAGCAGGGGACGAAGGGCAGGGGAAAGGGAGAGAGCCCCTACGGAAGCGAGGGTGTCGCCTGGTGCTTTGACGATCTGAAGCCCAGCTAAGCTCAGGTCAAGAGGGAACTTGAGGTGCACGCTCTCTAGGCTAATCTTCATCCCCGTCTGCCGTGAGAGGTAGTTAGCTGTCTCTTTGACGACGAGACGCTGGAGGGGCGGGACATAGAGCAAGAGCATCACGAGGAGTACCACGAGGATGGGGCTTAGGATAAGCCCGAGAGCTAAGCGCTTGAGGTACTTCTTCGCACGAGGAGACATCGAGGTAGAGACTAGTGGAGGTAGAGCCCAGTGGAGAGGGAGCTTGTCGTGGACAAGTTCGCCTCATACATGTACATACCTTATATTATATTATGATGATGTGAACTTAGACTACAAAGATACAGCCTTTCTCCTAGTAGGTGAAGGTTGAGGAACTTATTCCTCGGCCTCGATCTTCATCCAGTGAGGAGGGAAGTAGCTGTCTGCTTCGTGTGCTCGACGGAGAGGCTGTCGAGGGACGACAACCTGTGCCTCCTCTCCGTACTGTGAGCAGAAGGCTCCCCACCAAGAGAAGGTACTTCCGGCAAGGACATACCTACGGAAGCGAGTTAGTAGGAAAAGATCTTCATAGATGTTGCCTCCCTGTACGAGAACCAAGGGGTAGCGCTGATCGATCTCAGTCAGTGTCTCTCGGATACCCTCGAAATCATCTGAGAAGACATACACCTGATCTATGGGAGCTTCGGAGGCTAATTGATCCAATCCTGTGAGATAGTGCTTGCTCCCAAATATCCGATAGATCTCGGGGTGCTTGAGGAAGTCGCCACGACGTAGATGGATGGCGACATCAGAGCGGTCGATCCCCTCGGCTAAGGTCTGGAGCTCGGGAGACAAGGGTACTCCCTCCAGGAACTGTCGGATGCGGTCGACGAATGCTGACGATAGGTAGTGGTAGGACTGAAAGTAGCCACTGACCCGACATAGCCCAGGCAACACAAGGCGAGGGTGTCTAGCTCGGGGAGGCAGAGCTTGCTCTAGGTAGATGCCAGCTTCGCCGTCTGGCTCACGATAGAGGCGGATATAGTTACGTAGCCCACGTATGAGACGAAACTCCCAGCTACCTGTCGTGACCAAAGGCACGCCCAGATAGGTGAAGAGGTCTTGTGATAGATCACGCCGAGAGCGATCTTGGGCGGGGGTAAGAGCACAGGTATTTCGATCAAAGTTCAGCAGACGGGGGCGCTTCCCTAACTTTCGCTGAAGGAAGTCTGCATAGGCCAAGATATAGAGCTGGTTGCCCAGCCCTCCCATGATAGATAAATAGATGGGATTCATAGAGTGGTAAGCGCGTGCAGGCTAGAGCTTCCCGTCGTCGGGAGCTTGTGCAAAGTTATCCTTTCTCCAACAAATAACCACGCTTACCTAGATCACCAAGGGGGAAAAGCTATCCCTCCTCTTCTCCCAGCTCCAGTCTCCGGAGTATTTTAGGTTAGGCGCAGGAAATGGAGAGATGAGGGGAAAAGAAGCTGTCTTGAAGGTCTTTTAGCGCAAAGCATAGGTTAGCTCAGGGTAAGGGTATAGCTTTGCTTTAGCGAAGCTATACCTCTCTTGCGGAAACCCTTTACCTTTCCTTCGGGGAGCTAGCTAGCTTAGCTGTGGAGTAGGTGCTAGTTCGGTAAAGAAGGCCTTGATCTCACTTATCCTGACAAGATAGCCTTCTAGCCTCAAAGAGTTAGTTAAAACACCATTACGACTAGTATTTATCACAAGGAAGAGCCCCGCTGCAAGACTTAGTCTTACAGCGGGGCTCCGTCAAAGGTGGTACCCAGATGTCGTTTTTAGCCTGGAATTTGATCCTGAGGGTAATGATTACCCGCGACTGAGAGATAGTTTTCTATGATCTTGTAAAAGTGGGGCAAATTTCTCCGTATGTCATATACCTCTTTTGCCCAAGAGGTAAACATGGTGTAAAGTAAGGTCTGTGGAATCCCCGGATATGACTTTCCTCCTAGTCTCCTATATATATCAGCCTCACCTTCACATACACCATTACTTTTTACATATACACGTTCCATATCCCAGAACCAATCTATATCTCCATTACTATATGGACTCTTCTCTTCCCCTTTATAGTATCTGCACTGTTTTATAAGTTCTTCTCGTATCATAGCTCTTGGAATTGCTTGATGATGGTGAGCATTTCATCGGGGAGGTAGGTGAGAGCTTGCTGGCGGATAGCTTCGGGGATGCCGTAATGAGCTTCTGCAATCCCTCCGACAATAGCTCCAATGGTATCGCTGTCTCCACCTATCGAGATAGCGTTACGGATCGCATCTTCAAAGTCAGTACTCTCAAGGAAGCAACAGAGAGCAGGAGGAATAGTCCCTTGGCAGGTTTCATCAAAGTGATTGCTTCGCTGGAGTTCTTCGACACGAAGGTTCTTTACAGAGTAGCCGTAGGTGTCTTCTGCAACTTGGAGAATATCTGATTTCGTTGCCCCATGCCGTAGTGCCCAGATAGAGTGCGCTACGATCTGTGCACCACGGATGCCTTCAGGGTGATCATGGCTACAGATTGCGCTTGCCTCTGCTTGTTTTAGTGCGTCTTCTAGTGAGTTGAGGTAGCCACATGGTGAGACTCGCATGGCAGAGCCATTGCCGAAGCTCCCATAAGGTCTCGGATAATCTGAGGCAACCCATTGGGTGAAGCGTCCTCCATAGCTCCCCATAGGGTTGGGATACCGACGACACCAGCGATGGATATACTCGGTGAAGTCTCCTTTATGCAAGAGTGCGTCTGCAACGGCGATGGTGCAGATGCTATCATCCGTGAAGTCACAGGCTGGTGTGAATAGCTCAAAGTCCTTGGATCGGTGGTTGCGGAACTCAAAGCGTGATCCGACGATGTCTCCAATAATAGCTCCTAGCATTTGTTCTTCTTTTGCTTTTTTCGTTTGACCTCTCCTCGCCTAATGAGGCATCTCTTCCCAACATAGGGGTGGTCTTCTGTGATTTTGTAGTCCCAAAGAGTGTGTATTGATACTCCTAGCTCAGTACGGGAAAAATCCTCATAGATTGAGGCTATAGACCCGTAGTAGTAATGCTTACCTTCGTACTCTAGGTGATAGATGGTGCTTTGTGATCTCATATCTACGGTGTAAATATACTACTATTTTGCGAATAGTCGTCTATTTAGAACTTCTTCTTGATCACATCCCTCTGTCCTTGGATGATTGTGTTTTGTCAGAAGTAATGATAATCGTCCGCTGATGCGACCTCTGTAAAATCAAAACCGCTGTAAGTGTTTATCTTACAGCGGTTTTTTCTTTTAGTTTGTACCCAGAGTGGGGATCGAACCCACACAGCCTATTGGCCAAGGGATTTTAAGTCCCTCGTGTCTACCATTCCACCATCTGGGCGACCTATGGTAAATCGATTGCAAAAGTAGGGTAAAAACTTTAGAATACCAATCTTCCTCGAGCTTGCCTAGATCACCGCTTCTCCCGAGCTCGTAGAAAAGAATAGCGGGGGATGATGCTTGATCGTCCCCCGCTATGCGGTGCTTACTTTGCTCCTTAATCAAGAAGCAGGGTAAGCTAGTTACTTAGCTTCGATAGCCTTGTTCTTACGGCGCTTAGCGACTTCGTAGGCGATAGGCGTAGCTACGAAGAGCGTGCAGTAAGTACCGAAGACAACCCCGAGAAGGATGGCGAAGGTGAAGCTACGCATCGATGCTCCGCCGAAGGCAAACACGATGATCATCACGAGGAAGGTCGTGAATGAGGTGTTCAGCGTACGTGAGAGCGTGGAGTTGAGTGCGCCGTTGATGACGTTGAAGCGGTCTGCCTGAGGATGATTGCCGATCTCTTCGCGAATACGGTCGAAGACAATCACCACGTCATTGATAGCGTAACCGATGATAGCTAGTAGCGCTGCGATGAAATTCTGGTCTACTTCCATCGTGAAAGGCATGACCTTCCAGAGGAGCGTGTAGATCGCCATGATCATGAGGGTAGTCACCGTCACGGAGGCAAACGCACCGATAGAGAAGGCAATGTCACGGAAGCGGATCAGGATGTAGATCGCCATGAAGAGCAGCGACAGAGCGACGGCGATGAGAGCCTGGCTCTTGATATCGTCAGACATGCTTGCGCTGACCTTCTGAGAGCTGATGATGTAGCTGTCGAAGTCGGCTTCTGAAGGAGTCGTCTTATAGAATCCCTTCAGACCTTCATAGAGCTTAGCCTTGATTTGGCTCTCGACAGCTTCACCAGAGTCTTCGATGAGGTAGTTTGTAGATACACGTACCTGATCACCTTCGGTGCCGATCGCTGTGAGGACGAGCTTCTGCTCAAGAGCGGGAGCTAGCGCTTCTCGAACCTTCTGATTGTCTACCTGCTGGTCAAACTTGATGATGTAGTTACGACCACCAGAGAATTCGATCCCGTTATTTAGACCTACAGCGAAGAAGCTGACAACCCCAGCGATGATGAGGAGTAGGGGAAGGAGGTAGCCCTTCACGCGAGCTCCGAGGAAGTTGTAAGAAGGATTGACAAGGAGGTTCTTCGTGATGACCGTCGTATAGGTGACGTTATCGAGCTTGTGGTGCTTGTCCAGAGCCTCGAAGACCATACGTGTCAGGAAGACAGCCGTAATGAAGGAGGCGATAAGTCCGATGATCAGCGTCGTAGCGAAGCCTCGAATAGGGCCGGCACCAAAGTAGAAGAGGACAATACCCGTGATGATTGACGTGAGGTTCGAGTCGAAGATAGCGCTGAAGGCATTCCCGTATCCATCAGAGATAGCACGTGTCATGCCCTTACCCTTACGAAGCTCTTCCTTGATACGTTCGTTGATGAGGACGTTCGCATCCACTGCCATACCGAGCGTTAGGACGAGACCGGCGATACCAGAGAGCGTCAAGACGGCATTGAAGGAGGCTAGGATACCAAGGGTAAAGAAGCTATTGACGACAAGCGCAAGGTTGGCGATCATTCCAGGGATGAATCCATAGGCGAGGCACATGTAGATCATCAGCAGGACGAGGGCAATGGCGAAGGAGATGATACCAGCCTGGATCGAAGCCTTACCGAGGGTAGGCCCGACGACGTTCTCCTGCTCGATGACGACGGAGGTCTCCATCTTACCGGAGTTAAGTACGTTCGCTAGGTCATTAGCTTCTTCGATGGTGAAGTTACCTGAGATCGAAGACTGACCACCGGTAATTTCGCTATTGACATTAGGTGCCGAGTAGACGACGCCGTCGAGGACGATAGCGATCGAGCGACCGATGTTCTCCTTCGTTAGGCGAGCCCAGATCTGAGCGCCTTCCTGATTCATGGACATCGATACCTGAGGCTCTGCGCTACCTAGACGGTTCTGATCGACATCGGCACGCGCTGAGGTGACGACATCCCCAGAGAGGTCTGGCTTCATCGAGCGGTTGGTGCGGATCGCATAGAGCTCATAGATATTGGTGAGCTTGCGCGTCTGAGGATCCTGAATAGGCTTAGCACCCCAGAGGAGTGTGAGGTCCTCGGGAAGGAGGTGGTATTCCGTAGCCAGGGCAAGGAGTGAGTCGATCTTATTGCGGTCACGATCCTGAGCAAGCCCTACGGTAGCACCACCACGGCCACCGAGCTGGAGGTACTTGGCGAGCGTATCTACCTGGAGACCCTTAGCTGGCTGAGCGACTGCTACTGCGGTCGTGCTGCCAGCGACGAGGCTGTCGGTGCTAGCTGCGGGAGCTTCTGCGGCTACGGGCTGAGGTGCGGGCATGCTACCTAGTGCCAATAGTCGGTCATTGAGCCCTACGAGGTCGTTCGCTACCTCGTCGAAGGTGTAGGTACGCCAGAACTGTAGGTTAGCACTGCGCTGTAGAAGCTCACGGACACGCTCGGGATCCTTGACGCCAGGGAGCTCTACGAGGATACGACCCTGTCCCTCTAGGCGCTGAAGGTTAGGAGCGACGACCCCGAAACGGTCGATACGCGTGCTCAAGACATTGAAGGACGCTTCGACGGCGCTATTATACTTCTCTTTAAGGATATTGATGACCTGTGCTTCGCTCGTAGAGGGATTGATCTGCTCACGTAGGTCTCCAGAGCCGAAGACGACAGCGAGATTAATGCCAGGGGATAGCTTCTTGTATTCGCTGACAAACTGATCGATATAGTTGCCCTCAGAGTTACTCTTCGAAGCAAGCTGGATTGCCTTGAGGAAGTTAGGGTCTTGGGTGTCACCAGCCAGTGACTTGAGGAGGTCACCGGCATTCAGCTTGAGGATGACATTCATACCTCCCTTGAGGTCAAGACCGAGGCCGATCTGTTGCTTACGAGCCTCCTTGAGGGTGTAGCCTAGGAACACCTTCTCGTTGGCCATGGAGTCGAGATAAGCCTTGCCTGCGACTTCACCCATCTTCTCTGCCTTATTGTCGTAGTGACGTGTAACGAGAGAGAAGGAAAGGTAGAACGCACAGATCAAAGCCAAGCTCACTGTGACGAAGGTCACAAATCCTTTGTTTTGCATCGTGGTTGTATCTATTAATTATAAGCTTGTTTCACTTGAGTGTGGAGCATACTATACAAGGCACAAAAATAGCCGATTTTTCCGTAATTACCACGTGCTTAGCGGGGCATAGGCTCTGGGAGCAGTTGGCTAGAGCTAGAGGGAGTCCCTATACAAGTCCTTTTTGTCTCTGCGTTATCCTACCTATTTATAGATGGGAATCGGGTGGCTATCGAAGAAAACTCCCTTAGCAGTTGGCGAAGGAAAGTGTAAGATCTCGGAGGTGGAAAGATAGGGTATTCGTTCGGATGGAGAGCTTTAGGAAGGCGGAAGATATGCCTTGTCCTGAGCAGACCTATATCTTTAGAAGAACTAAGCTATACCTTATTTTCGCCGAAGGTAAGTCTTCGACTCAGTAAGGGCAGATCCCTTCTACGGATGAGCCATTCTGCTCGGCTTCTTTGCTCTTGTCTCAGCCTCTTCTTGGGAAGAGGGCATAGGCTCTATCGGTAGGCCTTCCCTAGGAGAAAAGGAGGACTGTCTGTTAGAATCTATGTGTATAAATGTGTATTTTTGCGCAGGATTTTATCAAACTAGAACAACTAATTCGACAAAAACAAGATGAAGAAGCTACTCTTTACGCTGGCTCTAGCCCTTTGCTCCGGCATGGCTAGCTTTGCCCAAGATGCTACTCCTGAGGCAGCCGCTCCTGCCCCTCTCTGGAAGTTCAGCGGTGTGTCTGGGCTTAATATCTCTCAAACCTCGCTGACCAACTGGGCTGCGGGGGGAGAAAACTCGGTCGCTTGGAACCTTTACCTCAACGCTTCAGCTAACTACAAGAAGGATAAGTGGAGCTGGGATAATGCCTTGGTGACGGATTTCGGTAAGACTTTCACCTCTACGAATAAGTGGCTCAAGAGCGTCGATAAGCTGAACTTCAGCACGAAGGTCGGCCGTCAGGTGAGCAAGCACTGGAGTGTCTCAGCTCTTGGAGACTTCTTGACGCAGTTTGCCCGTGGCTATGACGCTTCGACTAACCCCAATGTCCCAGGGAACGCTGACAAGTACATCTCCAACATCGTATCTCCTGGCTACCTAACCCTAGCTATCGGGGCAGACTACAAACCTAATGACGATCTCTCCGTCCTACTATCTCCAGCTACGGGGAAGATGACCTTCGTCCTAGACAAGAAGCTCTCTGATGCTGGAGCTTTCGGTGTCAAGCCTGGGAAGAAGGTGCTTGCTGAGATTGGTGCCTTGGCTGTCGCTAACTACAAGCGCAAGCTTGCCGAGAACATCAGCTTGGTGACGAAGCTAACCCTTTTCACTTCCTACGATAAGAACTTCGGTAATATCGACGTCAACTGGGATATGATGCTTGCATTCAAGATCAATAAGTTCCTTACGACGACCCTAACGACCAACTTGGTTTATGATGACAACATCAAAACTATTGATGGCAGCGGGATGACACGTGGTGCTAAGGTACAGTTCCGTGAGGTTCTTGGTCTAGGCCTAGCTTACAACTTCTAGGGACTATAACCTACTCCCTAAATGAGCGAGTCTTCATCCGGAAGGGATGGAGACTCGCTTTTGTATCTATTATGTGCCTAATTTGAACGAAAAACATAAAAACGGAGTTATGTAGATGAAAGTCTATCGTCTCATAGTAGGCTTCTCATCGCTATTCGTAATTCATATCATGTAACATCCCTATGATCGCTAACGAAATCTCTGCTTTTGGCAACGTTCACAGCACCGAACGTCTCAATCTCGTCCATGTCTCTCTTCCTCAGGGCAAGAGCGTCCCCGCTCACGATCACCCTGGTGTGGACGTCTACTTCACGCTTGTCCGTGGAGAAGTCAAGACCATCCTCGATGGTCAAGAAGAGCATCACCTCACCCCAGGTAGTGTCCTCAGCTTCCCAGGAGAGCCCACGATCAGTATCGAGGCACTCGTTGATAGCGAGTTCTTCGTCTATCTCATCAAGCGCTAACATACCCTCCCCCCTATGAATAAGATGCAAAGTCACCTTCCCGAGGTAGATCTCGAGAAGCTTCGCCATGTCCTCTCGATCAAGGAGCGCTACATGGAGAAGGAATTGACCCTGGCCGAAGCAAGAGCCTTGCTAAAGGAAAAGGTCACGACCCTCCGTCCCTACGAGATCGCCCTCGCGGAGCAGGAACTCAAGACGCTTGACGATGACGAGTGTCGGAAGGAGAATATCCAGCAAATGATGGAGCTCTTCGAAGAGGTCATGGATACAAGCCGTCCTGATCTACCTGCCGATCATCCGATCATGTGCTACATCCGGGAGAATGATCATATGCGTGGCTTGCTCAAGGAGGTAGAGCGTCTGGCGCCTTACCCCGTCATTAAGAACGAGTGGTATGGACTCTATGATCAGCTCCAGCAGTTCCGCACGCACCTCTCACGTAAGCAAAATCAACTTTACCCCGTCTTAGAGCGCAAAGGCTTTGACCGTCCGACGACCACCATGTGGCTTTTGGATGACTTCATACGTGACGAGATCCGAGATGCACGCCACCTCCTAGAGGAGGATCGTGAGGAGGAGTTCATCGCTATGCAGAAGACCATCGTCGCAGACGTACTCGATCTGATGCAGAAGGAAGAGACGGTCCTCTATCCTACGTCCTTGGCTATGATCCAGCCGAAGGAGTTTGAGGAGATGAAGCTCGGTGATCGTGAGATCGGATTTGCATGGATTCAGGTCGGGGAAGCAACCTCTGAGGCGAATCCCTCCGAGGAAGGTGCTCCTAAGACGGCGATGGCTGGCTTTGCCGGCGAGCTTGCTGGTCTTTTAGGCAAGTATGGCTTCGGTGGAGCTACGACTCCCGATCAGCTACTTGAGGTGACTACGGGGAAATTGACCTTGGAAGAAATCAACTTGGTCTACAAACATATGCCCGTAGACTTCTCTTACGTGGATGAAAAGGAGATCGTCCGCTTCTATACCGATACGGATCATCGGGTCTTCCCTCGTAGTCGTAATGTGATCGGCCGTGACGTCAAGAACTGTCACCCACGTACCAGTGTGCATTTGGTCGAGGAGATCATCGAGAAATTCCGCTCTGGCGAGCAGGATACGGTAGACTTCTGGATCAATAAGCCTGGTTTGTTTATCTACATCTACTACGTAGCTGTCAGAGATGAGCAGGGGCGCTTCCGAGGAGTCCTCGAGATGATGCAGGACTGCACCCGCATTCGTAGTCTGGAAGGCTCTCGTACCCTCCTCTCTTGGGATAAGAGTAATCAAGCAGTGACTAAGGATAAGCCTATGGAAGCTCCTGTGTCTGCTCCTACCCCTCAGCCCGAAGGAGCTCCCGAGCTTAGCTCCGCCCCTGAAGGAGACTTGCTCCCTCTGACGCCAGGCACTCGTCTGAAGGATCTGCTAGCGAAGTATCCCCAGCTCAAGGCAGAGCTTACGCAGATTAACCCTGCCTTTAAGATGCTATCGACACCGCTTGCTCGGATCATGATCCCTAAGGCTACGCTGGCGATGATGAGCGAACGTAGTGGAATGCCTCTGAACGAACTGATCCAAGCCATCACTGATCGGATCAAGAAGAGCTAGCTTAAAGAGGCAAGAGTAGCCTAGCTCTCCTGCCAGATGCCCAGCCCAGAGAGTCGAATGACTCCCTAGGCTGGGCTTTATTATAGACTTCCTTGCCTACAAAGGTCGCGCTTTATGGGAGCAAAGGTTATACTTTGCTGAAGTAGAGCTTTACCTTCCTTCACCTAAAGACATACCTCTACTTGATGACAATACAGCTCGCCCCAAGATGACACGAGGTCTCTTGGGGCGAGCTGTTTGAGGTATGTCGGTGAGCAGGCTAGAGGTCTTGCTTGATCTCGTCGAGCTCTACTAGCTTATTCATAATAGCGTAGATCGTTAGACCACTAGAGCTGTGGATCTGGAGCTTCTTGGTGATGTTCCTTCGGTGCGTGATTACCGTGTGCGTAGATAGGTAGAGGCGGCCAGCGATCTCCTTGTTTGTCATCCCCTTGACGACGCAAATGATGATTTCCCGCTCTCGTGGCGTAAGCGTCTGTGAGTCTTGACTGACTTCAGGAGCCTGGCTTTCGTTCTGAAGGAGCCGATCGATCAGCTCCGAAATCTGAAGGACACCGTCCGTCAGGTGTATCACCCCGTCGAATTCCTTCACTAGGAGTGGATCGGCAGGTGTGTAGCTAAAGGCGACAAGCTTCGTCTGCTCGGGGAGATGGGGTAGGAGTGTGCGTGGATTGGGCCCAGTGAGCAGGGGATTGATGAGGAAGATGTCTGCGGAGATCACCGAGGCAACCTCTAGCCAATCTCGTCGAGTGTCATCGAGGAGATAGATCACCTGCGCCTTATGGTGCAGTAGCTTGCGTAGCTGAGCCTCGATGCCGGCACGTACAATAGGGGCGGGCTCAGCGATAGCGATCTTGATTTGACTTACCATAGGATAGTGGGAGGCTTAGGTGGGCTAGCTGAGCTTCTTCTCTAAGTACTCAATGAGTGGAGTGAAGATCGAATCTTCGATATAGTTATGGCAGGAGAGATCGACCTCCACGCTAAAGATGTCGTGTAGGACAGACGTGATCTCGTAGCTCGTAGGAGCGGTGTAGTACTTGATGAGGAGGTTCTTTAGCTCGGTGATCTTTAGCTCGATCTGATCATGACGCTTGATGAAGATCCCGATATTGTAGTGTGGATCTGGCTGTCCTGCCATGAGCTTACGAGCGTAGGGGAAGACGATACGGTCTTCGTAGCTCATGTGTTTGCGTACCTCCTCGGCATATTCGTCGAAGAAGCGACGTATGACGTACATCAGATCCTGGGGGCAATTGGACATCGCGGCAAGGAGTCGCTGTCGGATCAGCGGGAGGCGGAAGTCCAGGAAGTAGGAGTGTGAGTTCGTCAGGTACTTCAGTAGGCTATCTAGATGCACAGAGGCGATCTGCTCCTCACGTGGCTCATAGTTATCGATGATGGAGCAGTTCAGCAGGAGTAGCAGGGTCGCGGTATCGACACCATGCTCTTCACAAACCTGACCGATACTCTTGTCGCCGAATCCCAAGGGTATCCCAAAGCGGGAAATTATCTGAAGGGCTACGGCACTGCTAAGGATGATGTCGCTCATCCGAGCACTTGCCGTGAAGGGAGAGGTAAAAGTATGACCTTGGAGGTAGCGGAAGGAGTTCATTGATCTGGATGTAATAAGCTAAAAAGGCTTCACCTCGGGGGTGAAGTGGTAATATAGAGCAAAGGTAAACCTTTCTTTAGGCCTTCACAATCCTATATCTTAGGTAGAGCGAAGGCAAATAATCATAAGAAGTAGGTATTGCAGCCCCTCAGCTTATGCTCTACCTTTGCAGTTGTGAGAGTGATAAAGCTTTGGCAGTATAGACTCTTGTAAATAGTAAACCGTTTAAGTGATAAATCGAAGAGCCTGGCTATCTCGGGAGAGATGGCCAGGCTCGCTTTATCTAGGCAGGAGTACCTAACTCAGCCTCTAGATAACGCTTGAAGTGCTGGGGGTGCTGTGGTATCGCCCCGTGGTGCTGGCATACGTGAGCTGCTACACGTGTCGCTAAAGCCATGCTCTCTAGGGTGTTCTTCCCTGCAAGTAGTGCCGAGATGAAGCCTGCCGTAAAGGAATCGCCTGCTCCGACAGTATCAGCAATCTCAATATGTGCTGAGGGATAGAAGACACTCCCACCAGGTAGGAAGACATGACAGCCCTTCGCTCCACGTGTCAAGATCAGTGCCCCTAGCTTGTAGTGCGAGGCGAGCTGACGGGCAATGTCCGCCATCGTACCCTTGACGCCGAGTAGTTCGCCCACAGTCATGATCTCTTCGTCATTGAGCTTAAGGATCGTCGCTTGCTCTAGGGAGTTCTCGATGATCTCTCGGGTATAATAGTCCAAACGAAGATTGACGTCAAAGACCTTGACACTCCCTGCAGGCATAGCAGCGAGGAAGCGCCCTATGGTGCGCCGAGAGATAGGAGAGCGTTGAGCGAGTGAGCCAAAACAAACGGCATCGGTACGCTTAGCCAAGGCTTCTAGCTCGGGGGTAAACTCGATCGCATCCCAGGCAACCTGTTCATTGATCCTATAGCTAGGACTCCCTTTCGCATTCAGCGTCACCGAGACGGTACCCGTTGGGTAATCGTTATGCTGAAGTAAGGTGTTCAGAGGAAGTGTCTTTAGAAGCTCTTCGATCTCTTGCCCCAAAGCATCCCGTCCGATAGCACTGACGGAATAGGCTTCATGGCCGAGTTGCTGGCAGTGATAGGCGAAATTGGTAGGCGCTCCGCCGAGGGCTTTGCGGTCGGGGAAGATATCCCAAAGGATCTCGCCGATACCGACGATCGTACGTGAGGTCATGGGAGGGAAAGTAAGTGTAGTGAAGTAGGGGAAGGGGGAAAGGAGGATAGACTAGCTCTTCCGTCTACCACGACGGAAGAGTAGCCCTGCGAGTAAGCTCTGTGTCTTACCGATGGCTAGGCTCGTGAGAGAGGGACGAAGGACTTCCCAAAGCAAGAGTAGTAGGGGAGTAGCCTTGACGACCCAGGAGCTTGCATTCTCTAGTCGACTCTGAGAGCTCGAGCGCTGTGAGTGCGACGGGTGAGGGTTATAGCCCAGACGATGTAAGAGTCCGCCTAGGATAGGAATGTCTGCTACCTTAGCTAGGGCTTCGTTACGTAGATAGCCCGAGATGATCGCATGGCGATGACGGCTGGCATAGCTAAGGGCATGGATAAACTCTGGCCAAGTCTTGTCTTGGAGTAGTAGAGTCTGATAGCGTGCTTGCTCGAGGAGGACGTACGATCCCCCTTCATGGATCGAGCGCAGAGCACTCTGGTAGCGCTGATGTCGGAAGTAGGGGATGAGATCGAGACGCTGATTGATATGCTTCGCTCGAAGGATGGTCTTTCGAGCGATGACATTACGCACTTGGCGGGAGAGCCAGGGACGGATAATCAGGAGCAGAATCAAGACTCCTGCGTAGATAGCACTTAGATAGAGGAAGCCTAAGGCGGGAGAGCTCTCACTCCAGCTTACCAAGGCAAAGGCCAAAGCGATGTTGAGGAAGAGTAGAATAAAGAAGCTCACCAGGGCAAAAAGACCCCAAAAGAGTAGAGACGATGCTCCACGAGATGCTATACTACCGAGCGTGAGGATCGAGATATCTAGTCGCTGGCGAAAGAGTGCCGTGAGCTGGCGAAGTAGTGGATCGAGGAGACTAGCTGTAGACTTGGAGGATCGCATAGGTGAAGGCATAGGGATGAATGGATAGAGCAGAAGAGGCGAACACACGACGCTGTGCTAAGCGAAGCCGTGTGCTCGCCTCTTTTTACTGCGAGTCTTCGGGGTTAGGGAAGACTAATCGTTTGCTTCGTCGATTTCGTCGAGAAGATCTTGTGCTTCGTCTGTGAGCTTATTGCGGTAGCGCTGGTAGCGCTCCTTAGCTTCATAGTAGCCTTCGACGATGCTATCACGAGTGCGCTCGACGGCACTAGAGACATTGTCAGAGAATACTTCACGCTTGCGGCGATCGGAGAAATACGCTGCTGCGGCACCTCCAGCGAGCCCGACGAGTAGACCGAGGAGGAAGTTGCCATTCGAACACTTAGCCATAGTCTTAATTTCTATTATGCGGTTAGATATGCAATGAACTACGTAAAGATAAGACTATTTCGTCGAATCACGTATAGTATTCATTTCCCACGAGCATACCTTGGTGCTTAGCTAGTGGATCCAGCGACGGGAAGTTTCTGTGAGATTTCCTCGTGAAGGCTTCGCTCCCATTTCTCTGGAGGGGATGTATATGTTGTCAAACTAAAGTGGACAGCTAGGGCTTCCGACTAGGTTGGTGTATTGCGTGTAACTTTAAAGAACAAAGAAAGAGATTATGGATGGCTCTAGCAGAGCTTGTTCTAGGCTACGATATTGTAAAAAAGCTTGAAACACTTCGAATAAGTAGCTAGCATCAAAAGTATATGAGATATATAGTAGAAGAAAGGAGGAAATCATTTGGCTTGTTAAATCGACAAAGTAGCATTTTACTAGATTTGTAGCGGAGCCTTTTAATTGAAAACCTACAGATGGAGAACTATATGAAACGGTAACTATCTCTAACAATGAATATGGCAACAAAAGAGTTTGATAAGAATTTTACGCATCTCATAGAAGATGCACTACACAACGCATTGGAGTATACGGGGTATAGTTCGGATATAGACTGTATCTACATCTACATCTCTCTTGGACGATCAGTCCAATACTTGGTGTTTTTCAAGATTAACGAGTGCCTATCGCTTAAGCATAAGCTTAATGAATATGCTACCACAAAACAAATTGATGTCTCTGATGAGAATCAGAAGAGGTTGAATTCAAATGGTAATGCGATCGCTCAGAAAATACGAGCAAGCTTTCAAGATGATGGACGAGAGCTTCCCTCTAGTCTAAGAATAATCTATGAACCTAAGGCAGGTAAGCTTAACTCTACGATGAGTTATGATAAACTCTTAGATGATGAAGATGCAGATTCACTAACAATGTACTTTCGTTGGTTCGCCGAGGAAGGGGGTGTATTAGAACCTTGGCAAATGATATAGCTAGTTAGCTTCTCAGAGGGGGGCAACTAAAGACATTACACAATAAATAGAACATCGTAATGAAAGAAATTACACTATTAGATGGTGACGCCTATACCATACCTTTATGTTATCGGCCGATCGAACAGGGTATTTATCGTGATCTAGAGGATGAAGGGGATACCTGTTTTAGGATGCCTATAAATTTCAAACTAGATGAAGGAGAATGTCTGCAATATCCTCTAGAGGATATTCTTGATGAATACTATCTGCATGTATCCGAATTCATCCTATCCTCGGGATCTTATAACGCTGTTGTTTTGGCAGGAGAACTTGAAGATCTCCAAAGAGCTAAGTGTATTTTGGGCGAGAAGATATCTTATCGAGTCGTTACAGAAGCTGATGCCGTCTAGCTCTCGGCATCGATATTCATGACAATCAGCTTTTCTATTCATCCAATCAGACCTTGGTCTATAGCTATACCTGCTAGCCTATGCGGACAAGCCTACTGTATGCCAGCATCCTTCTTTCGCTAGGGCTATCGTGCTCCTCACAGACGGGCTCAGGACAGGAGGGAACTCTTAACCCCAAGTTCCCCAGTACCTACTCCATCGACGAACTAGATCAGCTCTACAGCCCCTTGAGGCGGGACAGCTTCATCCTCTCCGAGGGGCACGATGAGTTTAGGGCGCCGATAGAGGATCTGTTTTCGGACGAAGAGCGCAGGGCACATCGGACGCAGATCCTAGAGTACACCTGGAGCTTGAATAAGGACAGCCTACTGACGGTCTGGTATCTGCCCCTCCGGGATTCACTGAAGGTGCTTGGGAAGTTTAGCTATCCACGCGACGCGGTCTTCTGAAGGCTTTGATCTCGTTTGCATTGAACGAGCATGGAGAGGCTTGTTGTCATGCTCTAGTTTTGCCTCGAAGATGGGAGGAAACCCTAGCCATGCTTGTGCCTCTTGGGCTGACGAAGCTACACGAAGCGCAGCTAGAAGGTACGGCGGTTATTGAGCGTTCGAAGCCTTCACATAAAGGTTTTACTTCGCCCTTATAGGCGAAGACAGAGGGGCTAGAAGCTCCTCTCGATGGAAGTTTAGGTACTCTAAGGACAAGGTTACTAATCTTCTCAGAAAAAGTGGCTAATCTTTTGCGCAAAAGATTAGCCACTTTTCCCGAAAAGATTAGTCACTTTTTCTTGATTCATAAGGTACTTTCCGAAGCAGGCTTAGAGACCTCGCCCGAAGGGCTTATTTAGATCGCTTGCCAAGTCCCTAAGCCTTACCCACCGAGCGCAGCTCATTCTGTCGCGAAAAACCTGTAGCTTTGAACCAAAAAGATGGACGACGAAGCAACAGCTACTCAAGGAAGAAGGAATGTAAAGTACGAGACCAGGTGAGAGATTTGATCCTGCGCATCAGCCTTAATATGGCCCCCCCCCCACGTCCATTTTAGTGATGGCACATCGATGAATATTGATAGAACAATTCATGATAAAAGAAACAGAGTTCCAACCCTATTGATGAACTGATATAATGGAAGCATTTGGATATAGTAACAATGTACGAAAACTGCTATCGCTGATAGAAGTTACGCTCCGTTTATCAAAAACGGAGCTAGATAGACTAATCGAGTTTCTCAAGATTGTTCGTTCCGGACACCAAAAAATCGCACTAGAGATCAGAGAGCAGGGAGAAGAGATAAATCCTGATGAACCAGTAAGTGTTACTCACCTAAAAGACTGGATGAAAACAAATAAGGAGGATGTGGACTTAGTTATAAGTACTCATTTGTACTAATTTAGGGGCAAAAGACGTAAGCCCCCCCCTCTAATGTGAAGCAGTAAACAAACACGCACGTGTAAGCTTACGTTATGATGGCATGGGCTTGCCTGTGGAGGAATGCTGTGATGAACATCTCATCGAACGTAGCTACGACAAGCACGGACTCATCAGCTCGCTTCATAGTAGCCGGGGCACTGCTGAGCTATGAACGGGCTATATAAGCAAGGATTACCTATATCAGTAAAGAAATGCGACAATCATTAGTACTACTCTTTCTTCT
>ERZ773077.66-NODE-66-length-70990-cov-11.577839_pt1 | contig 70990 bp, 70 predicted proteins | sample MGYA00580612_ERZ773077 | MGnify/ENA primary metagenome ERZ773077 (study PRJEB29015, sample SAMEA2737971) | human oral metagenome | biome: human oral; feature: human-associated habitat; material: dental | place: China | collected 2021 ...
GGATCACGCCCTCTTTGAAATTGTGGGCGACCAGCGCGCAATAGATAGAGATCGCCAGAGCCTCCTCGGCGATCCAGCCCTGGCCCAACTGGGCTATGGCTTCTTCATGTGGCAAACCGGAACCGGCTAACTCCTCAGCCATCTCGATGGCCCGCAGCGTCTCTTCGTGGCGGGGCTCGGCTCGCAGGATGAGTTTGGCAGCGGCCAATGCCTCGCGCAGCGACGCGCCATCGGTTAGCGCCAGGATCAGCACCGCCAGCACACCACCGGTCAGGGCTCCGGTCGGGTGCCCATGGGTCAGCGCAGCCAACTCGGTACCCAGCCGGAAGGCGTTTTGGGGCGATTCGTACTGCCGCAGGCGCCAGGCGAACAGACCGACCGGCGCAACCCGCATGACGCCGCCGCAGCCTTTGCTGTCGTTGCGGGCCGGCTCCCCGAGGGAATTCATCGCCCGCAGGGCAGCGAGGCAGGTGTTGCCCGGTGCGCGACGGCTGTGCAGCTGGCGCTGCTGAAACAGCCAGCCAGGCTCATCGGTGCCGAAGTCGATGTCGCAGGTCGGACGTTCGCCTTGGGTTTGCAGCCAGCGCAAGTAAGCGTGGGCCGTTACCCCAGAATAGGTTGTGATGCCTTTGAAACAGCCGCGCACCCAGCCTCGGATCAACCCCTCAGCGGTGAACAAGGTTATCTGCGTATCGTCGGTGATGGTCCCCATGCCGCCATAAGCCGGTGCGTACTGGGTGATGCCCTTGGGGCCGAAGCGACGGAGAATCTCTGCCCGCTTCATGAACTCGACCGGTGCGCCCAGCGCATCGCCAACTGCACCACCTAGCAGGCAGCCCAAAAACCGCCCCTGGACCGTGCGTTTTTGCTGGCGCTTGCTGCGCCAGGCCGGTGGTGCTGGTGTCTCGAATTCCTCCGCCGCGCCCGCATCCGCAACGGGCTCCTCGTCCTCATTTCTGGACAAGGTGTAGTAAACACCCAGCTCTGCGACTACGCTGGCGGCGGGCCGGGCAACGAGGTCCAGCTGCTTGCGCCACTCGGGCACATTGGAGCCGTCCCAGCTGATGCCTAGGCCTTTCTCCCAATAGGACAGGTAGGCTTCGCCCCGGTCGGCAGCGTAGTAGTTGCCGTTGCCGGCTGAGCAGTCGAGCGCGTACTCCCAGTTGTTCTCGCGCATGCAGACACCGTGCTGGGGGTGTGGCACTTTCCCCAGCCCGATCAGGTATTCCGCGCTCTTGGCGTCCAACGGGCGAAACACGGCCACCCGCAAGCGTCCGTCGTCCCGGGCGGTGATGGCAGCGATCAGAGCATCGCCACGTTGGATGGTGACCAGTTTACCGCCGAGGTCCACGGGCCCGACCTCGAGCCACCAGTGGTCACCAGCGGCTGAAACGACATCGCGGGCATCGTCGGGAGCCAATAGCTCGGCAAGCCGATCCATTGCGGGTTCGACCTGCTGCCATTCCGCCTCCCCATCCCGGCTACGCTGCTGCAGACCGTGCAGCATCACGGCCAGCGGCAGATCCCCGTTATCAAGCAAGGCCGACTTCAGATCGGCCGCGGGGACGGGGTACGGGATGTCCGGCAACCCGTACCGCACCAGCGTCTCTGGCTTGAGGTGAAGCTCTGCGAAATTCTGCATGGCGCCCGTACCGATCCTTTTATCGCTGCGCCACTTGTGGTTATCACAATACGATGCACACACAAATCAAAATAGAGTCATGGACAGATTCTAGGGCAGACCATATACTTTTCGCAATAACCCGCACAAGCATTCGCTAACCCGAACGAGCCAGCCAGGATGTCGAACGAACAGCTTGCAGAGCTAACCCAGCCACAACGCGACCGGCTCGCGTTCGTGGAGTTGCGCGTGCGCTTCATCGGGGAGATACGCCGTCAGGACTTGGTTACGCGCTTTGGCATCCAGTCCGCTGCCGCGTCCAGGGATCTGGCGCTGTACGCTGTACAAGGACTTGGCCCCGGGCAACATCGACTACGACTCCAGGGCCAAGTCTTACGTCCTGGGGGCGAGCTTCATGCCCATCTTTGACTTCCCTCAGGAGCGGGTGCTGTCGTGGCTGACGCAGGGCTTTGGTGATGGTGAGCCAATGCTGCTCAAGGCCTGGGTGCTTAGCGAAACCCCTTCCAGGCTTACGCATCCTGATCTGGATGTATTGGCGAGTGTGACCCGGGCTATTCACCAGGCGTGTCCGCTTGGCATTGAGTATCACTCCATCTCCAGTGGGCGCACCGAGCGGGAGATTGTCCCGTTCGCGTTGATCGACAACGGTTTACGCTGGCATGTCCGTGCCTTTGACCGGAGGTCCAGCGAGTTCCGGGATTTCGTCATGACCCGGATCAAGCGTCCTGTGGTGCTTAAGGGACACCTAGTGGCGTCCCACGAGACGAGCGATCAAGATATCCAATGGACCCGGATTGTCGAGCTGGAGCTGGTGCCGCATCCCAATCAACCTCGGCCGGAGATTACCGAGATGGATTACGGCATGCAGGGCGGCGTGCTGCGAATAAAGCTGAGGGCAGCCACCGCAGGTTATATCTTGCGCCAGTGGGGCGTGGACTGTTCTCCGGACCACAGCCTGCGCAGCCACGAGTACCGGCTTTGGCTGAAAGATCACTTGGCGCTATATGGCGTCAATAACGCTATTTTGGCACCGGGCTACCGCTCGCCTAGCCAAAACAAAGGAGAGAAATAAAGTGGCCTACGACCCAAAACGCGCGTTGGAATTGCTCCGGATCGGTTCTGGACGTGCCGATGCTATTTTCCGCGATGGTCAAGAAGATGCCATTCGTCACATCGTAGATGGCAAGGGCCGCTTGCTGGTCGTGCAAAAGACCGGGTGGGGTAAGAGCTTCGTCTACTTTATTGCGATCAAGTTGTTGCGGGAAGCCGGAGGTGGTCCGGCGTTACTTATCTCGCCGCTGCTGGCGCTGATGCGAAACCAGATTGCAGCGGCAGAGCGGATGGGGGTTCGCGCTGCCACCATCAACTCCGACAACGTGGAAGACTGGACGGATGTCGAGGGCAAACTGGGCAAGGGAGAGATCGATGTTCTCTTAATCTCGCCGGAGCGCTTGGCGAACGAGCGCTTCCGGGCGCAGGTTCTTGCCGGAATCGCTGCACAAGTTTCGATGCTGGTCATCGATGAAGCGCACTGCATTTCCGACTGGGGACACGACTTCCGTCCCCACTACCGCTTGCTGGAGCGGATCGCCAAGACACTGCCGCCAAACCTGCGCTTGCTTGCCACCACGGCGACAGCGAATAACCGCGTGATGGAGGACCTTGCTGCTGTGCTCGGTCCTAAGTTGCAGGTCTCTCGTGGCGACTTGAATCGGACCTCACTTACTCTGCAAACAATCCGCCTGCCTAGTCAGGCCGAGCGTCTTGCTTGGCTGGCGGAGCAACTGATCACGCTGCACGGGCATGGCATCATCTACACACTGACGGTTCGCGATGCCAATCAAGTTGCTCTGTGGTTGAAAGCTCAAGGCTTCAACGTGGAAGCCTATACAGGTGAAACCGGTGATCGCAGAGAGCAGCTTGAACAGGCGCTGCTAAAAAACCAAGTTAAAGCGCTGGTTGCCACAACAGCGCTAGGTATGGGTTACGACAAGCCGGATCTGGCATTTGTCATCCACTATCAAACGCCGGGATCGGTTGTCGCCTATTACCAACAGGTCGGTCGCGCAGGACGCGCACTGGAGTCTGCTTATGGAGTGCTCCTCAGCGGTGAGGAAGAGTCAGACATCACTGACTGGTTCATCCGGAGCGCCTTCCCGACACGGCAAGAAGTTGCGGATGTCCTGAGAGCGCTTGAAGGCGAGCCAAACGGGCTATCTGTTCCCGAGCTTCTAAGCCGAGTCAATCTAAGCAAAGGTCGTGTTGAAAAAACGATTGCACTGCTGTCCCTCGAAGCGCCGGCACCCATCGCCAAGCAAGGTAGCAAGTGGCAGCTCACGGCGGCTACGCTGAGTGAAGCATTCTGGGATCGAGCGGAACGCCTCACTGTGCTACGGCGAGACGAGCACCAGCAGATGCAGGACTACGTGAGCCTACCGTTTGGTGAGCACATGGGCTTTTTGATTGGCGCGCTCGACGGCGATCCAAGTGTTGTGACAGAACCAGCCTTACCGCCATTGCCTGCAACCGTGAATACCGAGCTGGTAAAAGCTGCCGTCGAATTTCTTCGTCGAACCAGCTTGCCCATCGAGCCCCGCAAAAAATGGCCCGACGGTGGAATGCCCCAGTACGGCGTCAAGGGATTCATCGCACCTGCCCATCAGGCTGAATCCGGCAAGGCGCTATGCGTCTGGGGCGATGCCGGTTGGGGTGGATTGGTTCGACAGGGCAAATACCACGACGGCTACTTTTCCGATGACCTCGTTGCTGCGTGCGTGAAGATGATTCAGGAGTGGAATCCGCAACCGAGCCCGACCTGGGTGACCTGCGTTCCTTCGCTTCGGCATCCCGAATTGGTGTCGAATTTCGCGCAACGCTTGGCTGCTGCGCTGGGTCTGCCGTTTCATATGGTCATCGCAAAAACAGACGCAAGGCCCGAACAGAAAACGATGGCAAACAGTACACAACAGGCGCGCAACATTGATGGTTCGCTCGCACTCAACGGCCAGCCCATTCCTCCCGGCCCGGTCCTCCTGGTTGATGACATGGTCGACTCGCGCTGGACGCTGACGGTGTCTGCATGGCTGCTGCGCAAAAGCGGTAGCGGCGCGGTTTGGCCTATGGCCCTTTCACAGACGGGGCCCGACGAATGACGCCAGTCCTCTCTCCCAACACCCAGGCGATCTTGCTGCTGACTGCGCCGCTCATTGCCGGACGAGGCTCTGCGTCATCGGATCTGCTCTCGCTTGGTGAATACAAACGTCTCGCGCGTCATTTGCGCGAGATCCAGCGTCAGCCTGCGGATCTCCTCTCGCCGGACGCAGCTGAGATCTTGAGCGCGTGCCAGCCGGTGATTGACGAGGGTCGCCTGCAGAAATTGCTGGGGCGCGGATTCCTGCTGAGCCAAGTGATCGAGCGCTGGCAAACGCGCGCCATTTGGGTGGTCAGTCGCGCCGACGCCGAGTATCCACGTCGCCTGAAGACCCGCCTTCGTGAAGATGCGCCGGCAGTGCTCTACGGCTGTGGCGACATGGCTTTGCTCGAAACCGGTGGGCTTGCCGTCGTCGGATCGCGGCATGTGGACGACGCCCTCATCGACTACACCATGGCAGTTGGCTGGCTCGCTGCTCGGGCAGGCAGAACGCTTGTCTCCGGTGGCGCCAAGGGCATCGATCAGGCCGCCATGCGAGGTGCGCTTGAGGGAGGTGGAAAAGTTTGTGGCGTTCTGGCGGACAGTCTGGAAAAGACCACCATGAACCGCGAGCACCGCAACCTGTTGCTGGATGGGCAGCTGGTCCTGATTTCGCCCTACGACCCGAGCGCCGGGTTCAATGTGGGCAACGCCATGCAGCGGAACAAGCTGATTTATGCATTGGCAGACACCTCACTGGTGGTCAGTTCCGATCTCAACAAAGGTGGCACTTGGGCGGGTGCTGTCGAGCAGCTCGACAAACTCAAGTTCGTCCCGGTCTTCATTCGTTCGACAGGCAAGTCTTCAGCCGGATTAGATGGTTTGCGAAAGAAAGGCGCACTTCCCTGGCCGAACCCGCAAGACGTGGATTCGTTCGAGGACGTGTTCAACGTGGCGATGCCGACGCCGACGGCATCCCCACAGGTTGGTTTTGCGCTGTTCTCGAACGAAGACCCATCGTCGGCTGATACCAAGCCAACGACGCCTGTGTCACCCGACACCGCGCCAGCGCCCCAGGCCGCGAGTGAGTCATCGGCACCGGTCGACGTTGTTTTCGATGCGCAGCCACCCGCTGAGGCATCGGAAGAACTGCCGCCAGTCACACCAGAGGCCGTAGCGCCGATAGATGAAGCCAAGGAATTTCCGCAGCCGGAATCGACCCCTGCCGAAGTGCTCTTCGCTGCCGTGCGCACAGCGATTCAGCAACTCTTGAGTACGCCGATGAAAGACGCCGAAGTAGCGGCCGCGTTGGATGTTTCTAACGCGCAGGCCAAGGCATGGTTGCAGCGTCTGGTCGACGAAGGCGTATTAGAAAAGCAGAAGAAGCCAGCGGGCTACGTCGTGAAACAAAAGCGGCTGTTCGAGTAAACCATGACGATGCATCGATTTAATCACCGCGCACTGCACACATCCGGAATCACGGAAGACGGGAGGTGCACGTGATCGCAAAACTCGAACGACTCATCGGCGAAATCGGCGACCTCAACAGCAAGTTGATCCTGCTGGTCGGTCCCAGCCGCAGTGGCAAGACCCAACTGCTGCGCCAACTCAGCGCCAAGCTCAACATCGAGCCGCTCAACGTCGGCCTGGAGCTGGGGCGCCGTTTGGCTGCTACGCCGAACAACAAGCGCGGCTTCTCGGCAGGCGAACTGCTGCGGGAGATCGCGGACAAGGAACGAACTGAAGACCCGCTGCTGCTCGACAACCTGGAGTTGTTGTTCGAGCCGGGCCTGCAGATCAACCCGCTTGACCTCGTCAGGCGGCTGGCTCATTCCAAGCGCGTCGTGGCCGTCTGGCCTGGCGAGTTGCGCGGTGATCGCTTGGTGTACGCCGACATGAGCCATCCAGAACATCGTGACGGCAGCCGCGACGGCGTGGTCGTGCTCGAAATTTGACGCTATGGGGAAGAGAGAACCATATGGCCAAGAACATGAAATACGGCGATCTGATCCAGTTCGAGCAGATCGAGTCAGTCATTCAACTGCTCGATGCCGGGCGCCCGGACGAGGCCAAGAAGCTCGTCGCGACATACGTCATCTCCGACGACATGGCCGAGCGGATCTCCAAGCTCATGGTTCCTCAGCTCAGTTTTGACGACTCAGTCGATCACAAGGGCGTGCTGATCGTCGGCAACTACGGCACCGGTAAGTCGCACTTGATGTCGGTCCTTTCGCTGGTGGCTGAAGACGCCGCGTATGCGCCGATGATTCGCCACCCCAAGGTCGCCGAGGCAGTTGCCTCCATCGCCGGAAAATTCAAGGTGCTGCGCATCGAGGTGGGTGGTCTGGAAATGCCTCTGCGCCAGGTCGTCACCCAGCAGCTTGAGCGTTTCCTCGACAAGCTGGGCGTCAGCTACAACTTCCCGGCAGCCGATCAGGAACTCAACAACAAAGAGTCTCTTGAAGAAATGATGGCAGCCTTCCATGAGGTCTATCCAGATCAGGGCCTGCTGCTGGTGGTCGATGAGTTCCTGGAATACCTGCAATCGCGCAGGGACAACGAACTGATTCGCGACTTGGCCATCCTGCGGCAGATAGGCGAGATCACCAAACATCTGAAGTTCCGCTTCGTCGCCGGTGTGCAGGAAGCCATTTTCGACAGCGTGCGCTTTCAGCACGTTGCCGACAGCATGCGGCGGGTCAACGAGCGCTTCACCCAAATCCTCATCGACCGCCAGGACGTCAGCTTCGTCGTCTCCGCGCGTTTGCTCAAAAAGACTGCCGATCAACAGAACAAGATTCGCGAATACCTCACGCCGTTCGCCAAGTTCTACGGCTCCATGAACGAGCGCATGGACGAGTACGTGCGGCTGTTCCCGGTTCATCCCGACTATCTAAAGACCTTCGAGCAGATCCACTTCACTGAGAAGCGCGGCGCACTCAAGACCATCGAGGCCGCCATGCTGGCCATCCTCGACCAGGAAGTACCCGACGACAAGCCGCTGCTCATCAGCTACGAGAGCTTCTGGAACACCGTCAAGGCCAACTCGGTACTGCGCGCTGACCCGAACATCAAGGAGGTTATGCGCGTGTCCGAAGTGCTGGAGTCGCGGGTCCAGCAAGCCTTCACGCGCCCGGCTTACAAAGCCATGGCTCTGCGCGTTATCAATGCGCTGGCTGTACACCGTTTGACCACGGGCGGCGACATTCATGTGCCCATCGGCCCCACGGCCGCCGAGCTGCGCGATGCCTTGTGCTTGTTCCAGCCGGGCGTGGAGGACATGCCCGGCGATCCAGCCGAGAACCTGCTCTCTATGGTCCAGACCGTGATGCGGGAAGTGCTGAAGACCGTCAACGGCCAGTTCATCTCCAAGGCGCCGGACACCGAGCAGTACTACCTCGATCTCAAGAAAGACATCGACTACGACGCGCAGATTGAAAAGCGCGTCGAAGCCCTGTCCGACGATGCGCTAGACCGCGCCTACTACAGCGCCATCAAAACACTGATGGAATGCAGCGACGACCTGCGTTACCCCGGCTTCCAGATCTGGCAGTACCAGATCGAGTGGCAGGAGCGCCGCGTCGAGCGCATGGGCTACCTGTTCTTCGGGGCACCGAACGACCGTCCCACGGCGCAGCCTGAGCGCGACTTCTACATCTATTTCCTCCAGCCCTTCGACAAGCCGAAGTTCAGCGACAACAACCTGGCTGACGAAGTGTTCTTCCGTCTGAAGTCACCCGACGAAGACTACAAGCGCTACCTGTCACAATACGCGGCGGCACTGGATCTGGCGTCCACCGCCAGCGGCGGTGCGAAGGCCATCTACCTGTCCAAGGCTCAAGATTCCTTGCGGTCCATGAGCAAATGGCTGCAGGAAAAGCAGATGACCGCGTTCGAGGTCACCTACCAAGGCAAGACCAAGACGCTACAGGACTGGGCCAAGGGCGTGTCCCTGCGCGAGCGGGCACGCCTCAGCCCGGAAGAACGCATCAACTTCCGCGACGTGGTGAACATCGTCTCTGGTCTGGCGCTGGGCCAGCGCTTTGCCGACATCGCGCCCGAATACCCCACGTTCTCGGTGCTGGTCACGGAAGCCAACCGCAAGCAATTGGTGGGCAACGCACTGCGCGCTCTGGCAGGCGGAACGCGAACCAAGGATGCCGTTGCCATTCTCGATGCGCTGGAACTGCTCGATGGCGACCGCGTTGATCCCACCAATTCCCGCTACGCGAAAGAGGTGCTGAGCCGCCTCAAGGCCAAAGGCCACGGTCAGGTGCTCAACCGCAACGAACTGCTGTCTGGCTCGTCCGACATCGAGTATTTCGCGCCAATCGACAAGTACCGCTTGGAGCCCGATCTGTTGGTCACGGTGCTGGGCGGCCTGGTCTATTCCGACGACCTTGTGCTGTCCATCACTGGCGACAAGATCGACTCCGGCAAGCTGGCGCAACTCGCAGAGCGTTCGCTGGAGGAACTCAAGCAGTTCAAGCACGTCGAAGCACCCAAGGAGATCAACATCGCGGTGCTTCGTGCCTTGTTCGAATTGTTCGACCTGCCGTCGGGCCTGGCTCAGAAGGCCAGCCAGGGTGACACCGAGCCGGTCATCAAACTGCAGGAGAAAATCAGTGCGCTGGTGCCCCGTGTGCTCAAGGCCGGTTCCGACCTGCAGCAAGGTAAGCTCGGCTTCTGGGGTCAGAACCTGCTGCGCGAGGAAGAAGCCAAAGACTGGCTCGTCCGGCTGGATTCGCTGAAGAAGTTCACCGAGTCGCTGGTGCCGTACAACACCGTCGGCAAGCTGAAGAACTTGCGCGTCACGCAGGAAGACCTAGACAACCAGAAGAAAAATCTGGAGATCCTGGCTGCCGTCGAGCGTCTGCTCGAACTGGTGGTGGAGCTAGGCGGCACAGCGTCCTACCTCTCGCAGGCCGAAATGGTGCTGCCCACTGATCACGCGTGGGTGAAAAAGGCCGAGACCGCCCGCAAGGACATCTTCGAGAAGATCAGCCAGGACCGCACAGCCGAGCACGCCGCCCTGATTTTGGGTAATGGCCGGCAAACGCTCAACCAGCTCAAGAAGGACTACATCACCGCCTACATCGCCAGCCACAGCAAGGCGCGGCTGGGCGTGGCCGAGGACAAGATCCGCAATGCTCTGCGCAAGGACGACCGTCTGCTGGCGCTGCGCGTGTTGGCCGGCGTGTCGCTGATGCCCACCAGCCAGCTCACCGCCTTCGAGGAATCCCTGAATGGCCTGAAGAGCTGTTCCTCGCTGGACGAGCCAACCCTGGTCACGGCCGCCGTCTGCCCACACTGTCAGTTCCGCCCATCGGCCGAGCAGCTGGAGCTGATCCCGGCGGCCAACCGCCTGCACAAGCTGGACGACGACTTGGATCAGTTGGTGGCCAACTGGCAGCAAACTCTTCTAGAGAATCTGGAAGATCCGTTCACGCAGGACAGCCTGGGCTTGTTGCCGCCCGCGTCCAAGAAACAGATCGACGCTTTCCTGGCCTCACGCAAGCTGCCGGACCCGATGACCGCCGAGTTTGCCAACGCCGTGCAAGAGGCGCTGTCGGGGCTGGAGAAGATTGCGGTCAAGGGCGACGAGATCAAGCAGGCGCTGCTGCAAGGCGGCTCGCCGGCCACACCGGACGACCTGCGCAAGCGCTTCGACACGTTCATGAACGAGCGCTGCAAGGGCAAGGATGCCACCAAGCTGCGCTTCGTGATCGAGTGACACGACGTGATCACCCGACCATGACAACAAGAATTTGAGAAACGACTGATGAGTGATCTTTTCCAGAACCACGCGGCCAAATCCGGCCCCGTTGAATGCCTCGGGCAAACGTTCCCGAGCGATGAGGCTCGCCGAGAGCACTACCTGAAGCTGCTCGCCGAGAAGCTCAAAGACCCTGAGTTCCGGAAGATCGAAGGTTTTCCTCTCGGCTCGGATGAAGACATCCTCGCGCTTTCTGATCCGCCGTACTACACGGCTTGCCCGAATCCCTTCATCGGAGATTTCATCCGACACTTCGGTAAGCACTATGACTCATCCTCGGCATACAGCACGGAACCATTTGCTGCTGACGTAAGCGAGGGAAAGAACGACCCAATTTACAACGCGCACGGGTATCACACCAAGGTTCCGCATAAGGCAATCATGCGGTACATCCTGCATTACACGCAGCCTGGGGACATTGTTTTCGATGGGTTTTGCGGAACCGGCATGACCGGAGTGGCTGCGCAGCTCTGTGGTGATCGAACAGTCGTTCAGTCACTGGGTTACAGGATTGATGGCGCCGGAGATGTCTTTCAGGAAGAGCAAGACAATGGAAAGGCTACTTGGCAAAAGTTTTCAAAAATAGGTGCAAGGCGTGCACTGCTGAGTGATCTTTCGCCTGCGGCTACATTTATTTCACACAACTACAACGCGCCCAAGGACAGAGAAGACTTCGATAAGCGAGCCAAGGCTGCAATTGCTGATCTTGAGGCGAAGTTCGGATGGATGTATCAAACGTTACATCAACCGTCGCAAGCCGAGTTGGATTCTGCGTATCGCGAGCTGCAAGCAGGAGCAATCCCAGATTTGGCTAGGACGGCTAAAGTTGGCCGAGTCAATTACGTAGTCTGGTCTGATGTATTTAATTGCCCAGAGTGTGCCGGAGAAATCGTTTTCTGGGATTCTGCAGTAGATGTCGATAACGGCAAGGTCAGAGATAGCTTTCCTTGCCCGCACTGCAATTCAATTCAAACCAAGAGATCGCTTGATCATACGCTTATCAGTTTCCAGGACTCGGCTTTAGGTAAGGCTGTTGAGCAGGCAAAAACGGTTCCCGTAAGGATCAACTACTCGGTTGGCTCGAAGCGGTTTGAAAAGAAACCGGATGTCATCGACTTGGCTCTGTGTGCACGAATAAATAAAGCAGAAATTGCTACAGCATATCCATCGGACCGGCTGTTCGAAGGTGGGGAGACAAGGCGCAACGATCCAATCGGGATCACGCACGTCCATCACTTCTATACGAAACGGAACCTCACGGTCTTTTCTTACGCCTTCGAAAAACTGCCCTCAGAACTGAAGTGGGCGGTTTCTGGAAGCCTTCAAAGAGGATCACGCCAGCATCAAATAGCGATCACACGAGTTGGAGGTGAGAAGGCCGGTGAAGGTGGAGCGACTGCAGGCCATCGCCGGGGCACACTTTACGTGCCGTCCAATCAGATAGAAATGAATGCTATTGGGTTAATTTCGGACCGGATTGCTGCTTTCAGAAAAGCCATATTACCTTCAGGGCTCGACAGACCGGCAATCTCAACACAATCAACAACTCAACTGTTTATGCCTGATAACTCCGTCGATTACTTCTTTTTTGATCCACCATTTGGCTCGAATATCACGTACTCAGAACTTAACTCCCTGATGGAGTCATGGCTTGGTGTTTTGACCAATCGGAAACCTGAAGCCATTGCAGATCGACATCAAAAAAATCGGTTAATGAATACCGAGAGTTGATGATCAGATGCTTTAACGAAGCTTATAGAGTGTTGAAGCCTGGTCGCTGGATGACGGTAGAGTTCTCAAACACTCAAGCGAGTATCTGGAACGCGATTCAGACCGGGCTGCAAGAGGCGGGTTTTGTCGTGGCCAACGTTTCCGTTCTTGACAAGAAACGGGGCGGATTGAATGCGATTGTTGGCGTAACTGCGGTCAAGCAGAATCTTGTGATTTCTGCGTACAAGCCAAACGGTGGGCTTGAAGACCGTTTCATGAAGTCAGGTGGCAATGAAGAGTCCGTGTGGGATTTTGTCCGTACTCATCTGAATTACTTGCCAATCGTTAAGGTGAAGGGTGCGGAGCTCGAGTTCATCGCGGAGCGCGATCCACGCATTATTTTCGACCGCATGATTGCATGGTTCGTCCGGCACAACTTTCCTGTTCCGATGTCGACACAGGAGTTCCGAAGCGGATTGGCTCAACGCTTTATCGAGCGAGATGGAATGGTGTTTTTGGCAGAGCAAGTCTCCCAATATGACAAGAAGCGAATGCAGGTTGCTCTGGCTCCACAAATGGAGATGTTCGTCTTTGATGAGCGTAGTGCCATCGATTGGTTAACGGATTTTCTAAAGCGTCGGCCATCTAGTTATCAGGAAGTGCATCCTGAGTTCATAACTCAGCTCGGTGCAGGTTGGAAGAAACACGAGTCAAAGCCTGAGTTGTCCTCGCTATTAGAAGATAACTTTATTCAGTACGACGGAGTCGGCGACGTGCCGCCACAGATTCATAGTTACCTTTCCACAAATCATAAAGACCTGCGGGGGCTCGAAAAAAGCGATCCGAGATTAGTTGCGAAAGCGAAGGATCGCTGGTACGTGCCCGACCCGAATAAAGCACAGGACTTGGAGAAGAAACGTGAGAAGGCACTGCTCAAGGAGTTTGACCACTATCGAGCGTTCACGGGTCGCCGTCTGAAGGAGTTCCGCCTGGAAGCACTGCGCGCTGGCTTCAGGGCCGCGTGGGGCAATAAGGACTACCAGACGATCATCGACATCGCGAAGAAGGTGCCCGATGAGGCGCTGCAAGAGGACGAGAAGCTGCTCACCCTCTATGACCTCGCGCTGACCCGTACCGAAGACGGGATCTGAGCATGGCCGGCGGCGGGTTCACCATTGGCGACTGGTGCTGGTTCACCCGGCAGGCATCGCCCTGCCACGTGATCGAGCGGCAGGACGTGTGGGGCGAGGTGGCCTACCGCGTGTGGCTGCCCGCCAAGGACGCGGTGGTGCGCGCCCGGGCAGCGGACCTTGCTGCGCTGGAAAGCGTGCGCCCGAGCGTGGAGCAGATCCTGCACACTACGGCGGCGGCCAAGCTGCTGGATGCGTTGGAGGACAACCTTCTGTTGGCGCCCATTCAGTCCAGCGTGGTACCGCTGCCGCACCAGCTTTACGCGCTGAACCGCGCCATCAGCCGCGACCGCATTCGCTATCTGCTGGCCGATGAGGTGGGCCTCGGTAAAACGATCGAGGCCGGCTTGGTCCTGCGCGAACTGAAATTGCGCGGCCGGGTGAAGCGCATCCTGGTGGTGGCGCCCAAGGGTCTCGTGCGCCAGTGGCAGGCCGAAATGCGCCTGCACTTCGGTGAGAAGTTCCAGTTCATCGAGCCGTCCGAGCTGGCAGCCTTCCGGCAGTGGCGCAGCGGCGGCGCGGGCGAGGAAGAGAACCTGTGGCGCATGCACGACCAGGTGATCTGCTCGCTGGATTCCGTGAAGCCCATGGAAAGCCGACGTGGCTGGAGCCTGGAGCAACTGAACACCTACAACCGTGAGCGCTTTGAGGACCTGATCTCGGCGTCGTGGGATCTGGTCATCATCGACGAGGCCCACCGCATGGGCGGTAGCACCGAGCAGGTGGCGCGCTACAAGCTGGGCGCGGCGCTGGCGGAAGCCTCGCCGTACCTGCTGCTGCTTTCGGCCACGCCGCACCAGGGCAAGACCGATCAGTTCATGCGGCTGATGCAGTTGCTGGACCGCGAAGCGTTCCCGGATGAAGGCAGCGTCAATCGTGAGCGCGTGCGACTTTTCGTGATCCGCACCGAAAAGCGTGTATCGATCAACGCCGAAGGCCAGCCGCTGTTCAAGCCTCGCGTGACCCGGTTGCAGGCGGTGGCCTGGCAGGCGCGCCACGGCGCACAGCAACGCCTGTACGAGGCAGTGACCGACTACGTGCGCCACGGCTACAACCAGGCATTGGCCGCCAAACAGCGCCACATCGGTTTCTTGATGATCCTGATGCAGCGGCTGGTCACATCCAGTACGGCGGCCATTCGTACCACACTGGAAAAGCGCCAGGCGCTGCTTGATGCGCCGCAGCCCCAGGCAAATCTGTTCGAGAACACCAGTACCGACGAATGGGCGGACCTGGATGGCCAGTCACAGGTGGATCTGGCCATGCAGTCCAGCGGTTGGGAGATGGAAAAGTCTGAAGTTGAGATGTTGCTGGAACTGGCGCGGGAAACCGAGGCTGCCGGTACTGATGCCAAGGCTGAGGCGCTGCTGGAGCTGATCTACAAGCTGCAGCAGGAAGAAGGCGACCCGGCGTTGAAGGTGCTGATCTTCACCGAGTTTGTGCCCACGCAAGCGATGCTGGCCGATTTCCTGGAGAGCCGTGGCTTCTCGGTGACGACGCTCAACGGCAGCATGGATCTGGAAACCCGCACCCGTGCGCAGCAGGCGTTCTCCAAGGATGTGCGCGTGCTGATTTCAACGGATGCGGGTGGCGAAGGTTTGAACCTGCAGTTTTGCCATGTCATCGTCAACTTCGACATGCCGTGGAACCCCATGCGGATCGAACAGCGCATTGGCCGGGTGGATCGTATCGGCCAGAAGCATGTGGTGCGCGCCATCAACTTCGTGCTTGAAGACACCGTCGAGCATCGTGTGCGTCAGGTGCTGGAGGAAAAGCTGGAAGTCATCGCGCAGGAGTTCGGCGTCGATAAGGCGGTCGATGTGATGGATTCGGTCGAGGCCGACCCGATCTTCGACGAACTGTTCGTGCGTGGCCTGCAGAACCCGGACGCCATCGATCAGGAGTGCGATGACGCGGTGTCTCAGTTGCGCTCTACGTTGGCGGACTCAAAGAAATCCTCCGATCTGCTCACCACCGAACACGACCTGGACGCCGACGATGCCCGCAAATGGCGTGACCACCCGGCGCAATTCTGGCTGGAACGTGCCATCACCAGCGGGCTGGCTGTTCGCGGTGGCTCGGCAGCGAAGGTTGGCAAGGCGTGGCGGGTGAAATGGGCGGACGGCAGCGAGTCGGCGCAGGCCTGCTTTGACGCCCGCACAGCCGATGAGAACCCGGAGCTGGAATGGGTCACCATGGAAGACCCGCGCGCCCGGGCGGTGATCAGCGAGCTGCCGCGCTTTGTCGCCGGGCAGCCGTTGCCGATGATCCGCGTCACCGGCTTGCCGGATTCGGTACGCGGCATCTGGTCGCTTTGGGAGATCAGCCTGGCGGCGGAGGGTTTGAGCCGCAAGCGCTTTTTTGCCCGTGTTCATCAATGAGCAAGGCCGTTCTTTTGTGCCGACCGCCAAACGCGTGTGGGATTTGCTGCTGACTGAAACGGTGGACGTTCATGCGGTGTCCGGCACCGAGGCGTCGGCGAAGTGGTTTGAGGCATCCCATGCGGTGGCCAGTGTCCACGGGGAACGGATCTTCACCGAATTGCTGACCGAACACCGCGCCCGTTTGAAGGAAGAGCGGGAGCGTGCGGTGTATGCGTTCGAGGCAAGAAGCCAGGCCATCGGCCGAATCGGCTTGCCTGCCGTGCGGGAACACCGCCGCAAACGGCTGCAGCAAGAACACGAGGCCCGCATGGCCGCCTTGGACGACATGGAGGCCAGCGTGCCGGATTTGAATGCCGTGATGATGGTGCGCGTTGGAGGTGAGGCATGAGCCTGTGGACGGAACGCATCCTGAGCCATTTCACCGCCGACCTCACCCGGCTGTGGGTGGCGTGTGACCCTGACGATGTATTGCTGGACGAAAAGCTGCTGTCAGAGCTGTGCAGCCGGGGCTTTGAGCTGATGCTGTACGAAGACCCATTTGCCTTCCGTGCGGAATATGAGGAACGCTACCGCGCGGCATGGGATCGGGGTGACCCAGGGCCTGCACCTTCGCTGGTTTTGCATTTACGCAGTGCCGACGCGAATGCCTTGCCCTGGGACATCGTGCATCACGGGCGTGTGGTTCGGCTCAGCCTTGCTGATCTATTTCCCAAGCTGGCGTACAGCGCGGTACAGCAAGTCGAGCCAGAGCATTTTGCTGAGCTGTTTTATGCTCATCAGACTGAGTTGCAGTCGGCTCGGGGTGAAAGCGAGTCGAAGGACTTCATCCTTGAACATGTTTACCAGCTTGCGCCCCGATCCATCCTTAGCCCGGTGGACTTTTGGCGCGAGCTGCTGCGAATGCACTTCGCCAACCGTTCTTTGCCACCCCTATTCGCCCAGCACGCGGCAAGCATCATTCAGGGCAAGGGCTTGTTCGCGGATTTTCCCGTCGCCACATGGCTGACGTCCAAGAGTGCGCTGCTGCGCGTAGTGCAGGACGCGTGGTATCGCTACCTGTCGAAATTGGGGTTGGATGGCACCCGTACAGGGGAGCCGCCGCCACCTGACTATGTGGCCAGGATCGAGATTCCGTTCGACCACTCCGATGTGCAGGTGCTGGTCGATTCCATGTTTCTCGATGGCAGCTTGCATCCGCTGGCGGTTCACAGCGTTCCCGCAGGGATGCCGAGTTGGGTCAAGGCTGGGGTCATCCAGGACCCGACGGCATTGCAGGCATTGGTGCTCAAAGGCATCAACGGCCTGATCGAGACAGCGCCAACGGCAGCCTCTTCGGACAAAGATTGGAGTGAATTCGCCAAGCGCTACGGTGAGATCCTTGCCCGTACGCACGGTCTGCCAAGCAAGGAAGTCAGCGAGCATCTCACGGCAATTCGAAATCGCATTAAGACCCTGCAGGCGAAGTCAGACGACCATCTGCAAGCCTGGGTCGCAGCCAAGCATTACGCCGACCTGATCCTGCAACCAGTGACCAAAGGTCCGGCGATGGTGCATCACGTACCGCGCTTTTTGCGTCATCGGCGATCCGCCGGGGAAACCAAGCTGGCTTTGCTGGTTTTTGACGGGTTGGCCTTTGACCAGTGGGTGCAGATTCGCGAGCACCTAAGCGCCAACGCAAAACGATTCGCATTTGACGAGGGCGCTGCGTTTGCATGGTTGCCGACAGTGACATCGGTATCACGCCAGGCATTGTTCTCTGGCCTGAAGCCGCGCGAGTTCGAGGATTCCATCGACCGAACGGACAAAGAGGAATCCTTGTGGAAGATGTTCTGGCAGAACGAGGGTGTCAACTCTAATGAGGTGATGTATCGCCGTGCGCTGCGCCAGATTGATCAACTGGACGCGCTTGAGGCGGATTTGAACGACCGTCATCCGAAGGTGGTAGGCTTGGTCATCGATGAGGTGGATGAGAGGCTTCACAAGGAGCGGTCCAAAAAAGACGTGGCGATGTGGATCGGCAACTGGCTGGCGACCAGTTTTGTTGACCGGCTGTTTTCGATGCTGCTCGACAAGGGCTACCACATCTACCTCACGGCGGATCACGGGAACGTGGAGGCCACTGGCGTTGGCAGGCCCAACCAGGGCGTCATCGCCGAAACGCGCGGTGAGCGCGTGAGGGTGTATCGAAGCGAAGCCTTACGCGCCGATTCAGCAACGGCTTATCCCGGCACGCTCAGTCTGGACATCGCTGGACTACCCGCGAACTTCATGCCGCTATTCGCTGGCGGACGAACAGCATTTGTGCCGGAGGGCGACCAAGTGGTCGTCCACGGCTGGGTGTCGGTCGAAGAGTTGATCGTGCCCTTTGTGAAAGTCAGTTATTTGATAGGTAACGAATGAACGCATCAGCCCCAAAAATTGGCTTTGATCGGTTCATTCAGCTTGATTGGGCGGCCGCAGCACTGAATGTTCGTGCGGGTGTGGCTGGGCTAGATGATCTGAATGCACTGCTCGACGCCAGCGAGCTTGGCGTAGAAGCCAAGAAGAAAACCCGCACCGTACTGAATCGGCTGTGGCTGGAGCCACGCACCGAACTGGTCGATTACGCGGATCGTGGTGTGGCCATCCACAAGGCGCAGCCGGATGTTCCAGTCGCGGCGCTGTGCTGGGGCATGGCGGTGGCGACCTACCCGTTCTTTGGAAAGGTGGCCGAGCTTGTGGGCCGCCTGTCCACCATCCAGGGCGATTGCGCCGCAGCCGAAGTGCATCGCCGCATGAGCGAAACCTACGGAGAGCGCGAAGGCACTCGGCGCATGACCAATATGGTTGTTCAGAGCCAGGCGAGCTGGGGCGCGGTAGAGCGCGTGGAAAAAGGTAAGCGCGTGATCCGTCTTGCCCCAACAGTGATCGGCAACGACAAGCTCACGGCATGGCTGATCGAGGCGGCAGTGCGCTACTTCGGCAAGCCTGTTTCGCTTCCCAGCCTGCAGTCGCTGCCAGTGCTGTTCCCGTTCACCCTGACGCAGCCACTGGGCTACGTGGTGTCGAACAGTGCGAGCCTAAGCCTTCGTGCGGAAGGACCGAGTAACCAGTTCGTGGCGCTGCGCAGCATGATATGAGGTGAGCAGTTTGCATCTGAGACTCTGCGTACCCAACCGCGCGGTGAAAACGGACACATGAAAGAACATGGACAGAATCGGAATCGACACTTGGGCCAATATCAGCGCGGGAGGTTGGAATTCGCTCGTTCTGGGTAACGGTGCCAGCATCGCCATCCACAAGGAGTTTGCATATCCAACACTCCACGGCGTTGCCGACGCAAAAGGGTTGCTCGCAACCACCGCGCCAATTTTCGCCAAGCTCGGAACGACTGACTTCGAGCATGTTCTGCTTGCATGCTGGTACGCGGAGCACGTCAACGTTGCCTTGGGAACCCCGTCTGCAGACATCTCTGCCGCTTATGCGGAAGTGCGCACGGCACTGATCGAAGCCGTGCATGGTGTGCATCCGGTACATGCCGATGTCGCTGCCGACCTGCAGCGGGTTGCTACATTCGCGAGTGCGTTCGCAACTGTCGTCAGCCTCAACTATGACCTCACCTTATACTGGGCCATGCTGCTGTTCAATGCGGCAAAAGGTAGCTGGTTCAAGGACGCGTTCCACGACGGTGAATTTCAGACAGATTGGGGATATTTGCGGCGGCCCTATGGGCAGGCCGGTGGAGCAACGCTGGTTTTCTATCCCCACGGTAGCCTCGCGGTTGCGCGTGACTACCTTGGTGGTGAGACAAAACTCGCGGTCGGAGCGGGAGCTGCAGGTGATTTGCTTGACACGATCACCCGCCGGTGGGCATCTGGGCACTATGTGCCGGTGTTCGTGAGTGAGGGAACCAGTCAACAGAAGGTCGCTGCGATTCGCCGGAGTCACTATCTGACGAACGTGTATGAGGAGGTGCTGCCGGCCCTCGGGGAGGGGCTGGTCGTCTATGGCTGGAGCTTTGACGAACGAGACCAGCACGTGCTTGATGCCATGGCAGCGAATAAGCCTAAGCGAATGGCCGTCTCAGTTTTCACTGGTCAGCCGGATGGGGATCAGCAAGCGTTCTGCCACCAGGTTCTGAAAGCTGCTGGCCGATCTTTGCCTGCCACAGATGTGACGTTCTTCGATTCGCGGAGCCCAGGGTGCTGGAACAATCCATGACCTGATGAGCAATGCGCCTCAGTCGAGCGAATCTCGCGTAGCGCTGCGGGTATGGGTAACGGCAACCACGAAAGTTGCACAGCGAGTGCCAGAATTACCTCAACGTCAAGAATGGGTTGTTTGGCGGCTCATCATTGAATATCGAACGAGGCTCAAACAGCAGATAGCCATGCAGCCGCCGTGACTTTCGAGGTCCAGTCACTTCGCAGGTCCAGATGTTCAGGCCATTGGGCTGCTTGCGATGCAGTTGCAGCCGCTCAAAGCGCTTTTGTACCCATTGCCAATCCTGCAGGCTCTCCTGCTTAGCCAGCCTGCCTACCTGGGGATGCTCTTGTGCGTAGCGTTGAAACACACCGGGACTGACCAGGTACGCGGTATCGCTGACGGAATGCACCAGCGCTTTTGCATCGTTGATGATGAGCCGCCGCGAGGCGATGCCCTGTTTCAGCCATGCCATGAAGTGCTCACCGGATGGCTGCGCGGCTGTGTACGTGGATGCTGATGACGGAGGCAAAGGCTCCGCCAGGTGCGGTGCAGGCGTTGCACGGCCTGCAGCAGGCGCTTCGACCGAGGCGGCCTCTGCATCCTTTCGGACGGCAGGCAAATCCCCCATTTCCACCATCGCGAGCATGTCTTCCATGACATCGGGGACGGCTTGAGCAGAGGGCTGTTGAAGCGTGGCAGCGCCGCCGCCGACGTCCTTCCACGGAGCGGACTGCCGATCTTCGGCGGGAGGCATTGCCGCGATTGCCGGCGTTTGCCCCGAGGCATCTGCATCTTTGTCGACCGGTGTCGTGTCGATCGCCACCGACCCAGCGAACGACGCTGGCCGCTCTCCAGGCTCCCAAATCAGTGCAGGTGCAAGCCGCAACAGGGTGAACGAATGGGACCAGCCGGTCGAACTGGTCACGGTCGCGCGCCAGATCGCTTTACCATCGGGCGTCGGCTGCAACATGGCGTGGTCCTGGAGCACGTTGAACACGGCGGTGTTGTTCGCCGGGATGCCGTCGATGCCCTGGGACAGCAGATGCGCTCGCAGCTTGTCCGAGACTGTCTTGCTCACCAGCCATAGCGCATCCTCGGTGAGCCAGCCCTCGGAGGCTTCGGGCTGGTTCAGTTTCAGCTCTTCCTTGAGCAGGTAGCGCAGCCCATCGAGCAGCTTGCGTTGCAGTGCGTGCTTGGGCGCGGCTATCGCGCGTGTGGGATCGCCGCCCAGCTCCTGAGCGACGGAGGCGCGGTCTGCCTGCACAACCAGTTCGCCCAGCACCCCGGCGTGCTCGTACTGCCCGGCCAAGACGTAGAGCAGCGGCGCCCACAGGGACGGATAGCCGCTGAGCCAGTCCAGGATTTCGCGGTCCAGTAGTTGCCGGTAGAGCAAGCCTGTCGCGGCGCTGTGGAGCCGGTACTCGCGATCGTCACGGTAGCGGAAGCGGTACGGCTGGTGCAGCGGGCCGTGCCACGGGTGCCAAGTGCTGCCGTCGGCCAGTTCGATGTGCAGATCGACGGCAATCTTGCCGACGTCGTGCAGCAGCGCGGCATAGGCGACGGCGGCGGTCCAGGCTTCGGCTTGCGCTGCCTGGTCTTCGGGGCTGGCACCGATGGGAAGCAGATGGGACTGCCGCAGCTTGAGCGCGTAGGCGACGATTTCCAAGCCGTGGTCGAGCATGCCGCCTGGATAGGCATGGTGATGCGCTTCGGATGCCGGGAAAGCCTGGACCAGCTCGGCATAGCGGTGCAATGGCGCTAGGTACAGCGTGGCGAACTGACGGCGAGACAGCGAGGTTCTCTGCCAAATGTGTTCCAGCAGCTTCTGCCGCCGTGGCGTGGCCAGCAGCGATGCGGCCGACTGCGGCCGCATCAGCCCTTTCGGGAGATCGGTAGCGGGTGCGGACAACGGAGCGACTGCCCCCGAGGCCCGTTTTCTTTGGAATAGAGAGAGCATCCGGGTGTCCTGGTGGTGGGCTTACCGGGAGGCCTTTTCGCCTTTTCGAGGTAGAGCCTTTCCCCTTGCCCCCGTTCCCTTGCCCTTTTGGCTCTTTGGCCGTTACAGCCTTTGGGTATAGGGCAGCGAGCATTGACCGTCCACCCTCAATGCGGGTTCACCAAGGCCGGATTGATGCGGGAAGGCTCACTGTTCCCTCCCTACGATGAGGTTCAATGTTGAATGCGGAGAACATCATGAAACCTCACATTGATTTGGTAAGGAAAGCTCCTTACAATGCAGGCATTGCTATCAGGAGAGCCGCCATGCCTGCCATTCACGAAGTTGCCACTCTGACATCCAAGGGGCAGATCACGCTGCCCAAGTCCATCCGCCAGGCACTGGGTGCCGATACCGGCAGCAAGCTTGCGTTCGAGCTTCGCGGCGGTGAAGTGGTCGTGACCCGTGCCGATGCGGAGCACGAGGACCCGGCCATTGCCGCATTCCTGGCCCTGCTGGCGCGCGACATTGAAGCAGGCCGGAATGTTCGCGGTCTGCCCGAGGATCTGGCTCGCACGATGCTGGAGCACGCCGGCCACAAGGTGGACCTGGGCGATGATTTCGCTGAGGACGTGGAAATCTGATGCAACAGCATGGCTGGACACTGCTGTTCCACGACAACCTGATCGAGCAGATGATGAAGCTGCGCGTAGCTGTGCTGCGTGCCCAGGAGAACGACCCGCAAGGGTTCGCGTCCAACGCCAACGTCAAGTTCTTCCGGGCCTTGGTCCAGTTGATACAAGACGTGGTGCCGGGTGATCCGGCACGCGACGAGTACCGTCAGGGCAACACCATGGGGCCGGCCTACCGCCACTGGCGGCGGGCCAAGCTCGGAAGGCGTTACCGGCTGTTCTTCCGGTACGACTCGAAGGCGAAGGTCATCGTGTACGCCTGGGTCAACGACGAGCAGACCCTACGGTCGTCGGGCAGTAAGTCCGACCCGTATGCCGTGTTCGAGAAGATGCTTGGACGTGGAAATCCGCCAGACGACTGGAACGCCTTGGTCGGCGCAAGCAAACCGGACTGGAGCAAGCTGAAATAGGCATTCCTCACGTAGCAGGAGACGACCATGAACACGACGACCCGAATCAGCACTGCGGAACGCCTCGGCCGCGCCTTCGGACGTGGATGGCGCACTTATGTGCGTGGCGAACGACGGTTGTCAAACTGGCTCGCCTCCAATGGGGTGCCGGCCGTTGGTGCCGCTGTGGGGTTGTGGGTGGTCAAGCTGGTCGCACTTATTGTGCTGCTATACACCGCGTCTTGGCTGGCGCTGCTGCTGGTGGCTGCGGCGGTGGGGGCCTGGGCGGCGCGAAACGTGGGTCTGGATGACGACCTGGCCGAGCCGGAATGGCGTAACGGGCCTGCTGGATTTGGTCTGTACACCAACGATGGTTTCCGAATCGATCCGCACGTCGAAGACGACGAGTAGCGCTGCTCACTTTTTTGAGATTGCATTGATCGCAATGCCTCCGCCCTTGCCTCCGGCAGCCTTGGCATCCCCCGTTGCCCCGGCCAGGCCTTGCAGGACATTCCCGGCGCGAACGCCTGCCCATGCCAAGGCCATGATCCAGAACGTGGGCAACACGATGAACATCGTCCCCATCACGAAATTCAGGAGCATGTCGCCGAAGGCATTGTTCAGTCCCACCAGCGGGTCGAAGTTGCTGTGCGGCCGGTTCCAGCCGAACCCCCAGCCATAGAGCGCATCGAGGATGGTGCTGTCGACCCAGCGAGCGAGCTGGAACCAGAAATCCACGAAGAACAGCGCGAACTGCACGACGCTCACGGTGATGACCGTCTTCAGGTCATAGGTGCCCACGATCAGCACCAGCGGGATGCAGATGACCAGCGCCATCTTGAGCAAGGCCAGCACCATGGGCAATGCCTGGCGCACGACATCCATGGCGGGGAACGCGGCGATCGCTCCCACGGCCATACCGACGTCGCCCGCCGCGCGCGTCACGATGTTCGGCAGCGTCTTGTCGATCTGGCCGCCGTAGTCGGTATAGACCGCGCCCTGGTTGAGCTTTTGCTGCCGCGGCGAGGCAATCGCGCGGATCACGGAATCGTCCACCTCGGCGCGGCTCAGGAACCCGGCCCACCCCGCCAGGCGATTCAGCAGGCTCGGGTCCACCTGCCCCAGCAACCGCGCGCGCAGGCCGTTGCTGCCATCGGCCCACCACTGCCTGCAGGTCGGGTAGCCGCCACCGCTGGCCACCTGCGCAAGCCCCGCATCGCGGGTGCTGTCGTAGGGCCAGTCGTCGCGCGGCGTGCTGGAGCGGTAGGTGTCGTAGTAGCCGCCCGTGTCCGTGAAGAAGCGCGAGCCGATCCAGGTCACGTCGTGCATTTGCGTCTCATCGAGGTCCGGGCGCTGCATGAACAGTTTGGCGCGCGCCGGCCCGTAACAGTCGCGCGAGAAATCCGCCACATCCTGAGCCAGCACCGGATCGTCGATGCGCGTGGCGTCGATCTCCATGCGCATCTGCCGCAGGTCGGTGCCGCACGGGATCGCGGCCACCGAGGACCCCGTGACGGCGCGTGAGAGCGCGTGCATGAAACCCCACCAGACCGGCACCTTGGCACTCTGGTTGTTGATGGTGCTGAAGGACTGCGACCAGCCGGTATCCGTGGGCTGCGGCACGCTGACCTGGCACTGGGCCGAACGCGAGTTGTCGTACCGGATGGTGTTCAGATCCACGTCGATGAACGGGATGCCGGCGAACATCACCACCACGATGGCGACGAACACCCGGTTCTCGATGCGCGCTGCCGAGAGCACGCCCTTGTTGCCTTCGTCGGCGCCTTCAGCCATTCCTGCACGATGATCGCCACGAACGGCAGCGCGAAGACGTCGCTGGACACCAGCACCGCCCAGATGCCGTTATGGACGATCCAGGACACGAGGGTGAGGTAGTACTCCAGGTAGTCGGTGGTGAAAAGCGTCATGGCCCGAATCTCCCCTCAGCCCTGCATCAGCAGGCTGGCTTCCAGCGCCACGATGGCGACGACGCCGGCGATCTCGCTGCGCAGCAGGCGGTGCCGTGCCTGAACCTCTGTCCCGTTCTGCGCCTCGCGCGCCAGCAGCCGGCGCCGCATCCAGACCCAGCCATACGCCGTCGCGCCGTACAGGCACAACTGCCACACCAGAAAGTAGCCCGCGGCCGCCGTCAGCCACCGCTCCCAGCCAGCAACGCTGCCGACGAGATAGATCCCGGCGATGTTGGCACCCAGAGCCGCAGCGACAATCGCCACCGTCCACAGCAGCGCCTTCACCGCGCGGCGGCTGAGCAACCCGCGCTGACGCAGCCAGGTTGCGCGCATCGGGCTCATGGCGTGCCTCCGGGATTGCCCTTCTGGAGCCGGTCGAGGCGATCGGGCACCGGATCGCCTTCGTAGATTCCGCGCGAGCCGGCCGCACGCGTGCCGTGGCGCTGGATGATGGCCATCGGCGAGTTGTTCGCCAGCTCGCGGCGCAGTTCCAGTTCGGTCTTGAGGTTGCGGATCTCCTGGTCGAGCGTGTCGCTTTCGTGGTTCACCGCCGCGACCGCCAGCTGGTTCGCCGCCACGTTGGGTTCCTTCTTGCCGGTCAGCAGCGTGCGCTGGAGCAGCAACGCCTTCTCCAACACCGACGACATCGCCACCTCCGATGCCAGGCGCCGCGCCAGCAGCTCCTTGTCCGGTTCGTCACGCAGCGCCTCGATCACGCCCCGCGTGATGGGCAGCGAGGTGCTGCCGGCCGCACGCAAGTGCTCGAACGTCGTGTTGCGCGCCCCCGAAACCAGTTCCTGCAGGGCTTCCAGCTTGGTCTCGTACTCTTCCTGGATCAGCGGCGTCAGTCCGACGCCGGGCACCGTCTCGGTCTTGGTGCAGGCATCGCAGGTGCGCTGCACCTGTTCCCCAAGCACCCGTGTCGCCCATTCGGTGGCCTGCTGCGGCGACGTCCAGGTCTGGCAGGACAGGCTCGCGCAACTGTTGGGCGAGATGGCGGACGTGTCGGTCACGCCGCGGCCGTTGACCAGGTTGTAGCCCGCACGTGTCACGTCGCCAACCACCCGGACGGCAGGCTGTCCCGCGCCACCGGCATTGCTGCCGCCCACCCAGGGCACGCCGTCGTTGCCGCGGCGCGTTTCGGCCTGTTCGATCGCAGAGACGGCATCCGTGCTCGACACCGCATCGCGCAGCGTCATGCCTTCGGCCACCTGGCTCCAGCCAAGCTGGCCACCCGCCGTGTCGGCCATCTTTTCGGCCATCGCGCGGCATGTGAGCTTCGAGCGATCAAAGTCCAGCCGCGCCTGCAGCACACCATTGGTCAGCAGGTTGTACAGGCCCGGATCAGCGCGCTGGATGATCAGCGCAGGCAGCGACGCCACGGCACTGGTGGCACTCTGGATCACGTTGCTCATGATCTGCTGGAAGCCATTCGTGATGCCGTTGAGCTGGTTGCGCAGCGTCGTCTGGATACTCATGTCGCCGCAGATCAGATTGCTGTTCCAGCCTACGCCGACACCAATCGAGTGCATGCCGGCAGCACGCCCCATGGACACCGCACTGCCTCCACCAATGGAGTACATGACCTCATCGCCGAGGACAGTGCCGCTGGTCTGGTAGCTGGGCTGTGCCCACACAAGCCCGCTGCCGAGAGCAAGCGCGACGGCCAGCACCGAGGGGCGCAGCAGGCGGCATGCCCTGCTGGGAAGGTTCATCAGTTCGGGACGCTTCATCGCTGTACCCCTATTGGAAATCGACGCTGCCGAGGAACACCTGACCGCGGCGTTGGCAACACGCATAGGGCCGCCACAACGCCCAGGCGTAGTCGCCTTGCTGGGCCTGCGTCAGGAAGCCACTGCGTGGGAATACCATGCAGGACGAGGACAGGACGGGCGTGAGTTCTTGCCACTTGCCGGTCGAGGCATCGCCCTCCATCAGCGCACCGGCAGGCCAGTAGCCGGGCCGCGAGTTCGCCAGCAGCGGCTGGTAGACATGGATCTGCCCGCGTCGCGTGACGACATCGCCCGCGCGCTGTGCCACGACCGCGCCAGCCTTGTGGTCGTCAACTTGGTGCAGGAAGCCGCCGCGCGGATAGACGTTCCCCCACAGGTTGAGCCTGGTGCGCGCACCGATCTCGCGCAGGCCCGGGATCAAGGCCTCCGGGTAGACCATCTCGGGCACGTTGTAGCGCCAGGCCAGCGTATCCAGGGTGCTGAGCAGATACGGCATGAACGCCGTTCCCGCACCCTCGCAGAAGTAGCCCGATGACGACGCAAACTGGTTGAACACCTCGCCACCGGGATGGCCGATGACGTCCGCGTTCTTGAACTTGGCGAGATTGTTCTCGTGGTCTTCGTTGGTGGTGCCATCGCCACCGGCTTGGGCCGATGGGTTGGGCATGCTCATGGCACGCACTTCCAGCCACGGGTTCTCGCCCGTGTTGCTGTAGCTGGAGACGACCGCATCGGGTACGTAGTGCCGCACCTTGACGGATGTACGCACGGTGCAGCCTGTCCAGGTGCAGTAGAGCCAGTAGCAGATGCCGACCACCCGATACTCCAGGCAATCGGGCGACGCCACCGAGCCGACAATGGTTGCGGTATTGATGGCGTAACTTCCTGTGGCGCTGAAGAGCAGCAGCGAGGCCACCGCGACGCGCAGGCGGCGCATCACATCGAAGGGACGGGTCACGGCTGATTCCTCCGATGCTGCTCGATGCGCGCGACAGCGCGGGCCACGTCCGGCTCGCCATAGACCACGTAGCGCTGATCCACCACGACCGCCGGGATGCTGGTGATCCCCAGACTCCACGCGTCGGTGATACCCTGGTAGGCAGAAGCGATGCGACGCTGTAGACCCGCGCCGCCGTCGTTGATCCGGCGCTTGACGATGGCTGCTGCCTGCTCGGGATCAGCCGGCAGTTGCGCAGATAGGTCCGCTTCAAGCCGGGGCGCTTCGTCCAGCTCGATCAGCCGCTCGCCACCCATGGTCTTGACCGGATGGTGGCTGTCGGTGACCACAACCACGTCGGCGGCAAAAGTGGATGGACTGAAAACAGCCAGGGCCGCCAGCAGCGCAACGGCAAGGCCAAGGGTTCGCCAGCCCGACGCGAACCTGGAGAAAGATGCTGGCATGACGTGCGCCCCGGAAGTGGATCAGGGTCATAGTCAAACGCGAAGCCGATGCGATTCCAACAAACAATGCGCATCGTGGACTGCCCGCATACCTGCTTGTCTCACCCTCATGAAAAAGCGGAGGCCGAAGCCTCCGCGTGGATCAAGGAGCCGATGCCGTCGCTACAGCACGCCGGACTCCGCGAACGAGTACGGCGTACCTTGACCGACGATGATGTGGTCCAACACGCGTACGTCGATGAGCGCCAACGCTGCCTTCAGTCGGTCGGTCAGAGCGCGATCTGCGCTCGACGGTTCAGTGCATCCCGAGGGGTGTTGGTGCGAAAGAATCACCGCGCCCGCATTCAACTCCAATGCCCGCTGCACGACAACACGCGGATAAACCGCAGTCGAATCGAGCGTGCCTTTGAACATCGGCTCGTAGGCCAGGGCCCGGTGCTGGCTGTCCATGAACACAATGGCGAACACTTCGTTTGGCTCGGCGACGAGTTTCAGGCGCAGGTAGTCCTTCACCGCCTGTGGCTGGTCAAGAAGCGGTCCAGCCTTGAAAACACGTTGCTCCAGCAACGCGATGGCTTGCCGGATGATCCAATCATCAGATTGGGACGCTGGGGAAAAACGTGGCTCCACGCAGGAGTCATTGACGATGAGAGACATGGCGAACCTCCAGAATGTGAACGGAGGACGCCACCCAGGGAGGGCAAGCCCTCCTGGGAATGGAAACAGCGGAACAAGTTGCATCCACCACCGCGCAGCGGTGATTGTTCGCCGCCGGGATGCGAAGCGAACGGGTAGCGGTCAGCGCGGCAAGCCGCGCCGTAGCCTCCAAGACCGAGGGCTACCTGGGCATGTCGCCGACAACGTCGGCAGGCATTTCGGATGTGGGCGTGGCGGGTGTGGTCGCCGAATCGCTGGCCGTGTCCTCAGCCGCCAGCATGTCCATGGCCGACAGCAAGGCATCGCCCTCGATAGGTCCCCGTAATAGGATTGCCTGGCTCGTCTTGCGATCATGTAGGCGCAGCGACGGCGTGGCGGTCACACCGCTGTTGGTGGCTTCCGTGGCTTGGGCGCGAATGCTTGCGTCGGGCCGCTCGCTGGCCAGGCACTGCTCCATGGCGGGTGTAAGGCCTGGATAGCGCAGGTCATCGGGCACGCCCTGGCCGTCGCTGCGCGTGTGCGCATAGACCCATTCGATCGCCTGCCAGAACGCAGCATGTCCGCCTGCTTCGGCGGCGCATTCCGCCAGGCGTGCCCCGGCTGACGCAGCCGGCTCGTGCGCGGCCAGCGGCTGGTGGTGCCATTGCAGGGCCACGTCCGTGTTGTCGCCCACCCAGCGCTTGAGCAGCGGAAAGTAATCCCGGCAGAACGGGCATTCGAGGTCCGCGTAGAACGTCAGCACGAAACGGCCCTCCGTGTTGCCCATCTGCCAGGGCGGCCCGGCCACCTGCACAGTGCTGGCCGGTGCGGGAGCTTGCTCTGAGGATTCGCCGGACGTCCGGGACACAAGCCAGATCAGCAGCAGCGCAATCAGCGTGGCGGCCAAGACCCAGGGCCACAGAGGCCGCGAGCGCTGGCGGCGGAACGCCTGCACCTGCAGTGGAATGGAGGGGTGTTTCTGTTGCATGGCGTTCTCCGGCTGCTACTGCGGCAGGTCCAGGGCCGGGGACTCGATGCCCCGTGCCTGATCGATCTTTTGTGCGACCTTGAATGCCGCCTCCAGCTCACCGACGCCGAACTGCTGCATGAGCTGGTAGCGCTCAGCCTTCTCTTCGGGCTCGGTTTGTGCCAGCGCGAGATACAGGCTCGGCGGCACGGCACGGAACAGCACCTCCATGCTCTTGGACAGAATCACGCCCTCGGTGAACTTCCCTGCCTCTTTGCGCGCGGACAGCATCAGCGCCTTCTGCGCAGGCGAGAGTTCGCGGAACCGGGCGATCTTCTCCACTTCGTCCGGTGGCATCGACAGGCACAGCCACCATTCAATCATGTTGAGCATAGGCTCCGCAGCACGCGGCAGGTCGTCGATGTTCTGCGTCGCCAGCCAGAACCAGGCCCCCAATTTGCGCCACATCTTCGTGATCTTGACCACGTAGGGCGCGAGCAGCGGGTTCTTGGTGATGATGTGGCCTTCATCGGTGACGTTGATGATCGGGCGGCCGAGGTACTGGTCGCGCTCGGCGATGTTGTTCACCGTGCTGATCAGGCTGATGTAGGCGATGGAGAGCTGCGCGTTGTAGCCCTCGCGGGCATAGGTCGCCAGATCGACCAGGGTGATGTCGGCCTCGGGCCACGGTGTGCCGTCGCGATCGAACATTTCGCCATCGCTGCCCTGGCAGAACATATCCATCGCGTCCGCCATCTCCATCAGGCGCACGCGGCGCATCTCGGGCAGCGCCGAGTCCTGCCCGCGCTCACGCAATGCGTTGCGTACGTCGCGCGTGAGCACCGTGCGCTTCGCGGCCACACACTGCTCGGCGGCATCCAGGATGCACTGGCGGATCAGCGAGCGATCGGCCCGCGTCATCCTTGCTTCCTCCTTGTTCTCGCCGCCGGTGATCATCAGTCGCGCGGTGATCTCCAGTTCGCCCAGCACGTCGCGCTGCTCGTCCGCGTCCATGGCTGCGGCATCCGGTGGCAGGTCTTCGTCGAGCGCATCGGCGTCGAGTGTCTGCACATCGCTAGGTGTTTCGATCAGCCGGCCCGCGTCGGCGAACGGTGCCAGGGGCACGCCCGAGCCGGGTGCCAGCTTCACGCGGTTCACGGTCAGCCCCAGGCGCTTCGCGAAATCGCTGAACAAGCCGAAGCTGTTGCCTGCCTCCACGATGAACAGACGTGGCCGGTAGATCGCCATGACCTGGTTCAGCAGATTGTTGAGCGTGGCGCTCTTGCCCGACCCGGTGGAGCCGAACAGGAACAGGTGGGCATTCATCTGCCTGTCCAACCGGTTCAACGGGTCGAAGGTGATCGGCCCGCCACCGCGGTTGAAGAACGTGTTGCCGGGATGTCCCGTGCCCTGGCTACGCCCCCACGCAGGCGAGAGATTGGCCACGTGCTGGGCGAACATCAGTTGGGTGAACCAGTTCCGCCGGTCCTGCACCGGGTTGTAGCAGCACGGCAGCCAGCGCAGGTAGCTGTTCAACGGTGCGACTTCATCATCCTCCCGCACGGGCTGCAGCCCTGCATTGAGCATCACGTTGGCGAGATCCAGGCCACGCCGGTCCAGTTCGGCTTCATCGCGTCCGCGCAGATAGAACGCCAGGGTTCCGCGGTAGAGCTTGTGCGCGCTGCCGATCAGGGAGCGGGCCTCATGCACGTCCTTGAGCGCCTGCTCGGACGCCAGGGTCTCGCCGACGGCCTTCCTCGCCAGATGGTTCAAATGCGATTCGAGGATGTCCTGGGGCGTCGCGACCATCGTCAGGCAGAGGGTCGTGTCCTTGGGCATCTGGTCGAACAGCGTGTTGATGGCGTCCCCTTTGCGGGTTTCGCCGGTCAGGTGCCCGGTGCCGGGCGGCATGCGCAGCCGGTCGGTGGTCAGGACGCGGTGCGGCATGCCGTCGAAGTACCAGGCTCCTTGTGCAACGTCGGAGCGCGGCTGCGCGAAGAACAGCCGCTGGCTGAAATCGCGCCCGCTCGCCAGTTCGATCTCGCCGTCTTCGACTTCTTGCGGATAGCTCGCCAGCGCATAGAAGCGCTCCCGGTCCTCGGCGTCGGTACCCAGCAGCGTGGGATGCGGATTAAACCAGCGCAGCAGCCAGTCGTGGACATCTGCCGCGACTATGCGGCGGGCCTGGATGCCGGCGTTCGCCAGCCCGCCGCACAGGCGGTCGCAGACGATGTTCAGCATCTGCTCGGGTGTCTGGCCGCGGCGGTTCGCCTGACCGGCGGCGCGGCGATAGACCACCATGCGCACGCGCCGCGTCTGACCGCGCCAGCGCAGTCGTGTGACCACGGTGTCCTCGAACAGGCCGCCTGGCTTGGCCACCGCGCGCAGGTGGTGGCCGAAGAAGCGCAGATAGAACTCGGTGAACGCCGTGCCGCGGGCGCGCGGCTGCACGTAGTCGCGCAGGGTCTGCATGTATTGGTCGAAGCTGGGCTCGTCCTGGGCGTAGAGCTGGAGCACCCAGGGGTTCTCGTCCAGTTCGTCGAAGCTGTCCTGGAGTGCGTTTTCGAGCGCATCGCGGGCGTGTGCGAGCCAGCCGGGCTCCCGGCCCTCGGTGGCGAGCGGCACCAGTTCAAAGAAGGCGGCCACGGACTGGCCATCTTCGAGCAACATGGACTTCGACTCGGCCAGGAACTCCACCTAGGGCAGCAGCTCGACGAACGATGGCGCAACGTCGTACAGCGCCTGCTCGTCGGCCAAAGTCGCCGGCTTTTGGCCCTTGACCGCTGCGCCAGGTTCGGGGACGCCAGCGTGAAGCAAGGCCTCGACATGGCGCTGCCAGCCGTCCGGCTGTTCGGCACCGGCCGGGCTGCTGGCGCCGCCGGTGGCCCGCTTCGGCCAGGGGAGTTTCCAGCGCATCAGTAGTCCTCCACGCGCTCGCCCGGCATGGCGTACTGCACGCGCTGGTACAGCGGGAAAACCGTCGTGTAGCCCGGCACGGGCACGGGGTCCGTTCCCGCCAGGTGGGGGAAGACGTACATCACCAGGTCGGGGTTGGGCAGGCGCTGAAACTGGCGCTGCACCTCATTGCGCGCGGTGCGCGTGTAGCGCATCTGCTCGGCGGGCGCGGCCTGCACGTCGGCTTCGGTCAGTGGCCGGCGCAGGCTCTGGCGGGCGTCGAGCAACTGGCGGCTCGTCATATGTCCCGTGCCGCCACCGCCGTCGCCGGCTTCCCGCTGCCAGATGTCCATCATCGTGCTGCCGCCGTGAGACAGCATTTTTTCCTTGCTGGTGGCGCAGCCGCCGAGCGCTGCGACGGCGAGAACCAGTGCCAGGGCCTTGCCCCAGTTAATCAAGTTCGAGAGCATGGCTTTCTCCTGCGCGGTGATCGACCTTGCGGCCTTCGGGATCAAAGTCGATGGCGAGCGGCTTTTCGAGGTGGACGGCGACCTTGGCGCCGGGCTGGACATAGACCGCGGCGAAGGCCTGACCGTAGAACTTGTTGACCCAGTTCGACATGTCCCGGACGCCCCCCGCCAGAATCTGGCCGACCGCTTCCTGGCCGCTGATGCCCACGGTGCCGATGGTGCCGTCCGAGCCGACATAGGACATGCGCCCGCTGTCGCTTTCGATGAGCGATGCCACACCGGCACCGGCCGCCGTGATCAGGGCCTGCGAGCCGAGGTACTGCTGGGCATTGCTGCGCCGCTCGCCGCTGACGCATGGAATGCCGTGAGGATCGCTGATTCAGCCCAGGCCCACACTGTGCGAGTTCTGCTGGTTGCCTTCGCTGTCCTCGGGGATGGTGCGGATCGTGCCGTCGTGAAAGACGAAGGTGATGCTGCGCACCTGGCCGCGCACACACGAGAGCGTCCAGTCGCCCGAGGCGGTGCCGGAGAACACGGCGCCGGCCACGTCGGGGATGTCGATGCCATTCGCGGTGAGGTTGTCGGGGCCGATCAGCACCTTGAACGGATACGGGTCATTCACCGTGCCGTCGATCGGCACGCGGCCGATCAGCGCCGTCATCGCGACCGACCCCATCAGCGTCGAGTTGGTCGGTACGGTATAGACGGCCTTGGCGCTCTTGACGCCTGCGGCGCGAGCGCCGGTGCTCGCCACGGTTTCCACCGTCGATTCCAGCGCGCTCTGCGCGGGACCGAAGCTCATCCCGCTGCCCGTGCCGCGATTGCCATTGCGCCCATCGGACGGCTTCGCGTCGTCCGGCTCGACCCAGCGCGTGCCGCCCTCCATTCCGGCCTCGTCGCCGTCGCGCAGGCCCAGGCCCACGGGCAGGTCGGCATGGCCGCCGCGCCCGCCGATGCCGTCAAGGCACCGCTGCAGGTCGGCCAGCAGCCCTTCGGTTTGCTGGCGCTCGCTGGCCACGTGCTGCTGATCGCGGCGCAGGTTGGAACGCTCGGACTCCAGCGCCGAATTGATGCGCTGGTCGATGGCGTTCTCGCGCTGGCGCAGGCGCTGGTTCTCTTCGCGCTGGGACCGGTTGTCCGAGAGCGCGGTCTGAAGCTCAGTGCGCAACTGCTTCACCTGCGCCACCAGGGTCGCCACCGTGTCGCGGGGGGTATCGCCTTCGATGCCCAGCGCCTTCATCTCCTCGGACGTGAGCTGGGCACCGGCATCGGCGGCGGGCGGTGCCGACGTGCTGCCACCGGAGAACAGCCGGATCGCGACGAACAGCACCAGCAGGGCCACGGGGATCATCAGCCACTTCAGGAGTCCGTTACTGCGCATGGCGAGCCTCCTTGCCGTCTACGGCCTCACTGTCCCGTGCCTCGATCTGCGGATGCGGCAGATGCACAGCCGGATCGAAGCGGTGGATGGCCGGCAGCAGCGACTGTGCGAGTCCGCGCCCGCACGTCACCAGGTACAGGACGGTGGTGTCCTCGGGCGTGCCGCGCGGGCCGAGGGCCTCGTGCTGGAAGGTGGCCGTGAGGAATTCGCCTTGCAGCACGCGCGGGTCGAGGGTGATCCAGCCGCTGCCGCCGTTGGTGAGACGCACGGCGGTGACCCACTGGTCTTCCAGCCGCCACGATGCGAGCGCGACCGCACGCACCGGCAGCGTCGGCATCAGCGTGCCCAGGTCCAGGTCGCGGCGGAGATTGACCCGCATGACGCCCGGCAGCGGATCGACCGTGCGCAGCGGTGCGTAGAGGCTCTGCGCGGCGAAGCGCGTCAGCACGACCGGCACCGGGGTTTCACGCCGCGCTGCCCGCGCGTTCGCCTGCCCCTGGGTGCGCGTCGGCGCCGCATCGGCACCTTCCGGCTGATCGCCGTAGCGAGCCGAGATGCTGTTGCCCTCGACGATACGCACCGGCTCCAGCTCGGCTTCGCCGTCCCTGGCCGGTTCGGCGGCGATGTCCAGCAGGATCAATGCGCCCGTGTCGGCGTCTTGCAGTTGCAGTCGCGTGGGTTCGATCGGCTCGCTGGCGCGCAGGTACACCGCGCCGCCCGCGCTCTGCACGCGCAGGCGTTCGCCCACGCCGAAAGGCACGCCCACGCGGACGTTCCGGTCGATGAACACGATGCGTTCCTGGCCCACCTTCAGCGGCACCGCCAGCGGCATGCGTTCCCAGCGCAGGATTTCCACCGCATGGGCAACAGGTGCTGTGACCACGACCAGCAGCCCCAGCAATGCGAGTACAGGGTGCTTCATGGGGTTTCTCCTTGGGGCGCTTGCGGTGCCAGACCACCGGGTGTCGGGCGCGTCGGTTCCGGCGAGCCGATCCGCTGTGGCGCGCCCTCATAGCAGTCCAGCAGCAAGCCGAACGGGTTGCGGGCGGGATCGATGTCCACGCGCGTGACCTTGATGGGGTAACGCACCATGGCGCGCTTGACCTGCTCCGCGCCGTAGTACTCATCGGCGCTGATGTTCAGCGTCACTACCCAGTCGCGATCGGACACCACACGCACGCGCGCGGTGGGGTCATCACCGTAGCCGCGGCCGGGGATCTCGTAGATGCCGCGCACACGCTGCCGCAGCTCGCCCGTGCTGCGCCGATAGTCGTAGTCAGCCCGCAGGAAGGCTTGGCAGGACGGCGTGAGGTAGGCCGACAGCGCGTACAGGTTGCGCGGGTAGTCCTCCTCGCCATTCGTCGGCCAGCGGTTGAGTTGCTGGAACACATAGAACGTGAAGGCATAGACCGATTCGGGCGGCACTTCCCACCACTTGCGGGTACTGCCGGAGCGCAGATCCGGCGGGACGTGGATCGTCAGGTCGCGAGGCGCGCTCCACCAGCCGCCGCCCATCACCAGCGCGACGATGACCAGAGCGCCAGCGCCCAGGCGCAAGGTCTTGATGTGCGCCTGCAGGTGGGTGATCTCGTTCTTGAAACGGCTCATCGGGTGCTCCTGCGTGTGGTCCAGAAGCCCGAGCGCGAAATCAGCACATGGCCGCCCACCCAGCCCGCCATCAGCGGATGGCGTGTCGCGATGCGCCACTGAAGCTGGCGATAGAGCCAGGTATCGGGACGACCTCGCTTGAGCCGGCGCAGGATGCCGTCGCCTACGAACACGCCCAAGGCCACGCCCAGGACAACGAATGTCGGCGCGATCGCAATCGTGCGGAACACCCACGACAGCGGCGCGCCGACCAGCAGGCCGGCGCTGCCGGACAGGCCGCAGCAGACCCACAGCTCGTCCGCCGTGAGGCCGCGCACGACCACCGGGTGGCGGTTGAGCCGGTGCGGCAGGAACGTGACCGTTCCGTCCGCACGGATGTGCAGGTGCTCGGACATGGCCAGCACCTGCTTACAGGATGCCGGTGGCTTCGGTGAGCAGCCAGATGCCGATCACGAGCAGCACGGCGCCGATGGCGACGGTGAGGCCGAACTGCCCCCAGGTCTTGCGGCCGGTGTGGATTTCCGCGTAGGTCCCATAGGCGTGGTAGCAGACGCCGATGAACATGGACGCCACCACCAGCAGCGCCACGAGCATGATGATGTCGTAGCCGTAGTTGCGGATGGTCTCCATGATGCCGCTGCCGGTGCCCCGGGTTGGGTTCTCGATCGTCGGCAGGCCCTGTGCGAACGAAAGCGCGGGCAGCATGGCGGCACCCAGGGCCACGGTGGCGCGCTGGGCAAGGCGGGAGGTGAGGATGCGGTGTTGCATGGTCAGTCCTTTCAGATCAGGAGAGGAGGAAGAAACTCAGCACGAGGTACATCGCGACGAAGCGGATGCAGACGCCGAGGAACTGGCGCTGGTTGAGGCGGTTCTCCGCCCAGCCGACATAGGCCGTGCGGATGGCCCACACACCCCACACCAGCAGCACGGCGAAGACGGTGCCGACCAGCACAACCGCCATCGCGCCGGGCGCGACACCGCTGTTGGCCTGGAATGCGGAGAGCTGCGCGCCGTTCATGGCTTGCCCTCCGTGGTCGTCGTCGGCTCGGCGACCCGCTTGGTGCGGTAGTCGCCGGCCAGTTCGGAGGGGTCGCGCGGCTGGGCGCGGGACGGCGTGAGGTGGCCCTGGATGCCAGCGCGCACGCGCGCCAGGTCAGCCAGGAGCCGTGGGTAGTCGAAGTGGTAGCGCTCGCCCGGTGTGATGGGGGCATGCGCGGCGCTGTGCTCGACGCTGCGCTCCAGCGCGTCGAGCAGGCGCAGCGCGGCGACCAGCTCTTGACGTTGCGTCGGGGACTCGGCCAGCGCCATCGAGGATGGCCCCAACAGGAGGAGCATCACGAGAACAAGGGGAAGAAGGGGCACGCCGCGATGCGCGGCGCACAGCCAGATTGAAGCCACCATCGCGCCATTCCAGTGTGATCAGCAATGGCTTGATTGTGGAGAGCAGGGCGAATTCAGGCCGCAAACAATAGAAACCTGCGGACGACCGGATTGATGCGAGGAGCGCAGGGATTTCATGTTATGATAAGGGCTCGGTGCTACTAAGCGCGCCGTCTCAGCCATCCATCAGTGGTGGCTGCCAAGGACACTTGCTCCAGCTAAAACTTAGCGCTCCAAAGACTGGAGTGTTGTTTTTGCATGGAGAGAAAATGTCTGCATCCCACGACAGTATTGCTTTCGGCTACGACGAGTTTTGCGACGCCTACCTAGGTGTTCCGTACAACCGAGGGCTGATGGAGTTGTCCCAAACTCCGCTCGTTTCCCCGTCCACTTTTTCAGCGAAAGAACCTCGCCACGTTTGCTTGGCTGCGTTGCACGGTCATGCGATCTATCCGATCGATGAGCGGACCATCAAGGAGCGAGTGAAGGACGATGGACCATACCCGAAGACCCTTTCCTCGCGCATGAAGGGCTTTGCTGGAATGGTCTCGGATTTCAATGACACACAGCGGCGCGTGGGCTGGATGGCTGGTGCTGTGGTGACGCTCGTTATCGACGATGACGACCCGTTCACCCAGGAACAGTTTGAGCGCGTTGGATTTGGTGGGACAGCTATCGCTGAGGCAGCGCTGCAATACGAGGACGACCGCAAGTTTTTCACGCTGGGGCAATCGGGACGTCTGAACCACTTTGCCCAACACCTTGGATTTCCAAATGTGGAGTCGCTCAAGGCGTTCGTGAACCGCCTGGATGATGAAGCGGTGCAAATGGGGTATCCCTCATACGCAACGATCTGCGTCCCCACTCGCTACATGGACCATGTGTTGAAGGCACATGCCGGGCAGCCGAAGGCGCAATTTGCATTGGATGAACTCAGCAAAAAGCGCAGTCTTCTTCAACGTGAATCAGTCTTCGTCATCGAGAGCTTCGTGGCTTGCCGTGCTGCAAGTGAGCGTGGAGCCTTCTTTGTTGACGTGAATGATGAAGGTGTATTGATTTCCCTTCATGGGGGGAGAATCAACGGGACTGGCATTGTGACGTCGCGGCACTTGTCCGACAGGAGCCCTGACTTCCATCGAACGTGGTTCGCTTGAAGGAGTGACGGCCATGTACGACAACGAAGACCAGCTTACGCATCCTTGCGGCGCTTGCCATGGGCGCGGAGAAGATGTTGACGCAGAGTGCCCGGATTGCGGAGGCTCGGGGTATGACCCACATGAAGACAACCCTTTCGCGCAATGCCACGAGTGCTATGGAGAAGGCACTGTCACGCTTGACATCTGCCCGAAGTGTGGTGGCTCCGGCGAGGTTGAAAGCGATGATGAACAGTTCACTGACTAGGTGAGCAGGAGAAGGCCCGGACGTTGAGGCTGGGCCTTCTCGCTATGGGAATTCGATCACAAGTACTTCTTGAAGCTGCCCGCAGTCAGGCTCACAGCCATTCCCAGCAGGGCGGCGCTCGGCAGCAGGATCAGCAACGGATGCACCGAGATCGGCAGCGCCAGGTAGGTGATCCAGGGCAGCACGGCCAGCGGCATCAGGCTCGCCTTTGCGCGGTGGTAGATGAAGCCGGACTCGCGGCCTGCGCCGAATCGGCGCACATCCCGCCGCACCAGGTCGTCGATCAAGCCGACGAATGCCGCCGTGAAGATCAGCGGTAGCGTGAGCAGCAGCACCAGCAGTCGAACGAGGAACGTCAGCGTCGTGAATGCTGCGGCGATCAGGTAGCTCTCGCTCCAAACATAGACTTGGCTGATGAAGTAGCGGAAGTTCCGCACCCCGCCATGGCTCTCCCCCTGACTGGGCATACGGGCGCGTTCGGCAGTCTGGCTCATGCGTTCCAACAGTCCCGATCGCACGAACACCCATCCATAGCCGGTATCCACCAACTGGTGTGCCGTGCGCCCTGGCTCCTGCACGACCACACTGCGGGTGAAGTGGTTGGACAGGTGCCCCAGCTCGTACTGCAGCATCTGCTGGGAATGCCGCCAGCTTTGATCTTTCCAGAACAAATGCATGCCGACACATTCCATGAGGATCGAGAACAGCAGCGAGACGATCAGTACCCCGAGCAGGCGAAGGGGCAGCGTGACCGTGCCGATGATCAGACCCTGGCGGCGACCTTGCTCCCTTCTCGTGGCGGCGGCGGCATCGCTCATGGTACGGCCTCGTCTCCGGCCACGTCATCCGTGCCGTTGTCGGGAGCGCCGGTGGCGACGACCTCATCGAGCAGGTCCTCGGGCAAGGCCGCCTCCTGCAAGGCTGGGGAACTGGTGAACTCCCACCATTGCGTGGCCTCGCTGTAGCTCTGGCGCATGTAACCAGCGAGCTGTTGCAGATCCTGCGGCATCGCTTCGTCGGGATCAGGCGCTGGCAGTGGCATCCGGACCTTCCAGAGCTGACCGCCCTGCAGCAGCGCGAAGTATTGGCCTTTGGGCAGGCCGACGACGTGGGACGGCTCGATCATCGGTACGCTCGACATGCTGATGCGGTCTTGCGTGTTGCTGGTGAAGTCCGTCGTCCCGCGGATGTCCGAGGCATCGGTCGCGCCGGAGACGATGGTGGTGGTATAGACCTCGACCTTGGGCAATTGACGGGTCAGCAGTTCCGTGGTGGCGGTTTCCCGAACCCGCAGCATGAACAGGTTGTTGAAGTTGCCGATCACCTGGCCGGCCTTCGCGCGATTGCCGATGCGAGCCTCGATGTCCGAGAGCGTCTGCGTGTACGCGGTCACCTGCAGCCCGGCACCGCCGCCCTTGTTGATGAGGGGGATGAACTCGTCGCCCATCAGTTCGTTGAACTCGTCGGCATGGACGTTGATGGGAATGCGCGTGCCAGCCGAAGCCCCCGGCAGGCCGTCGTCGATCCCGTGCTTGTAGATGTGCCCGGCTACCGACACCAGGTCGGAGAACATGGAGTTGCCGACCGCCGCGGCGACTTCAGCATCCGACAGCGCATCCAGGCCGACATAGACCACGGCGCGCTTCCTGATGACTTGCATCCAGTCGAAGATCGGGCGCGCGTTCGGCAGGTCGGAGTAATTCGGCGCCAGGAGTTGGGCGATCTTGCCGCTGGTGAGCTTCTCCAGCAATGGCAAGAGGCTGGCAACGATCTTGTCGAAGTAGGTCTTGTCGTAGCGTACCGCCGATCGCAGGCCATCGAGCACCGGGTCGTAGTTGCGCGCTTGGGAAAGGTACTGCTCCAGCGCGATCACGCGCTTCTCGCGCCCGATCATGTTCCTGGGGATGTTCTTCTCGTTGAGCTTGGCCTCGATCTGGACGATCACCTCCCAGGCCTTGGGCTCGGTCTTGGCGAAGTAGTGCTGAGCGTACTCCATGAACAGCGCGTCGATGTTGATGACGTGCCGCTGGATCAGCATGTAGTCCGGGCGCTGCCCCAGTTCCACCAATGCGCGCGCAATGATGTTGACGAAGCGCCATGCGAACTCGCGGAACGCCGCACTGTTGCCCTCGCCGGAGAGTTGCCCGGCAATGCGCGTGGCGACTTCACTGATGCGCCCGAAGCGCCCCACCGCGTTGTAGCGTGCAGAGAACTCGGGCCAGCCGAGGTGAAAGACGTAGAACTCGCCCTCGCGACCCGCTCGCTTGGCTTCGACGTACATGCGTTTCAAGAGATCCGCGTCGCCCTTGGGGTCGATGACGATCACAACCTCATGCTCGCCGTCTGCATTCGTGCGACGGATGTCCTGGGTGACGAACAACTCGGCCAGCCGCGTCTTCCCCACGCGCGTGGTGCCAGCACCAGCGAATGGCCGACGCGCTCACCCAGTGGCAGGCTGACATCGACCTCGTCGGGTTCGATGCCGTGCAATCGCGGCAGGCCGCCTACCGGTGGCAGTGGCCGCACGGGGTTGAATGACACATCCCAGCCCGTGAGCCGTACGAGGCGAGACAGTGGAAACGGTGCGAACTCCAGCCGCTCCTCCAGGCGTCGCGCCAGCCGGTATGCCGGTGTTGGCTCGACGTAACGGCGAAACTCCGGCCGGTACGTCTGCATCAGCCTGTGGGTGTGCTTTTGTTCCCACAGGAAACCGCGCCCCACGAACAGGCGCTGCTGGCTGACCGGCACGTCCCTGCTCGTCATCACGTAGCGCGGCAGGCGCCGGATGTTGCGGCGGTAGCGCAGGATCACCCGCGCATCGCGGTAGCGGATCGCGCCGTAGGCTCCGAACGCCAGTGCGGCACCGACGCCCATGGCCGAGCTCAGCGCGAGCGACCACGGGGCCACCAGGGACAGAAACGCGGCGCCCGCACATGCCGCGACGGTGTATAGCTCCACCGCTGGGCGCAGCAGGACTTCGACGGGCTGTTTCCCCGACATGGCTTCATTGCTCGATGCCGGTCGCCGTGATCAGCGCCGGGTAGTGCCGCAGGCCCAGGCGTGCGGCCAGATCATCGCCGGTCACGGGGGCCATCGGCACGCCAGGCGCCAGTGCGCGCAACCGCGACAAGGCCTGCGCGGTCTCGACATTGACCACCAGGCCGACCGCGCCGCGTTCGTGCAGCGCCGCCGCGTGACGGCGCAGCCAGGCTTGCGAGGTCTCATCGTCGCCGATGACCACGAAGGGTCGCAGGCCCGGTGCCTCGATCACGCGCCGCGCGACGGGGCCGGGCGTCAGCTTCGCGCTGCGCACCGGCAGCATCGCTGCCTCGTCCGCAGGTGTCGCGGGAACCTTGGGCGTCGGGATGGGCGGCCGCACCGTACCATTGCCGCGCGGTTGGAGGTTAAGCGCTTCGTAGTACGGCAGCGCCGACGCGCCGCCCCGGTCCTCGACTACGATCAGCGGTTCGGCGGCATGCGCGACCAACGGCAACGCCGCCAGCAGCGCGAGCAGGCCCCGCAGGGTCCAGAGCGGTTTCGTCATGGGGTCGTCTCCTGACGCACGGCACGCGCCGTGGCGATTGAGTGCGTGCCCTGCACGCGGGCGAGGTGTCGGGATACGCTGCGTCGATAGCGGGCGGCGGGCTCACCGCCCGCGGGCCGATGGTAGCGGCCCATGGCCAACAGCCAATCTTCACCGGGGGTGTACTGCTCCTTGAGGATCTCGGCGGCGATGGCGAGGTTGCGGTACGGGTCCAACAAGTCGCAGGCATGGGTGTAGCGGTGTGGGTGGTAGCCCAGGTTGATCTGGCCCAGGCCCGCGTCGATGCGCGTGTGTGGCGTGGAGCGCATCGCCTGCTGCAAACCGGCGCAGGCATCGGCACGGGTGGCGAAGCGCCGCGACTGGCCGGCGACATTCAGGGTCCACGGCCATGGGACGATGCGTCCATTGCGTCGCATGCCGCTCTCCTGCAAGGCCACGGCGTAGAGCACCGTCGAGGGAATGCCCGCGCGCTGTGCGGCAAGCTGGTAGGCCGGTGGCGGAACCTCCTGGGCATGGGCGGCGCAGGCGAACAGGCCCGCAGTGAGCGCCAGTGCGCGCAGCAGCGCCGTTACGGCTGGCGTTGCCATTGGCCGTTCACCTCGCGCACGACCGCTGGCAGATCGCCGGGCAGGCCCAGCGACAGCCAACGGCCGCCGTCGTGGTTGAGCGTGATGCCGCCGCCGCGCACCCGGGCCGGGTCGATCTGTGCGCGCTTGGCCCAGTCGCGGATGCGCGCATCGTCCTGGCGGCTGCCGACCATGTACAGGTCGAACTCGGCACCCGAGGATTGCAGGCGTTGGACGAGTTGCCCGCAGGCCGCGCAGCCGTCCTTGATGAACACTGCCGTGCGACCGCTGCCCCGCGCAGCGGCGGCGCCTGGCCTGTCGTCAGGCAGGTTCACGCGCTGCATGCCGGGGTTCACGCGCTGCCAGGCCTCGTCGTAGGCACGCTGGTACGCGAGCAGCTTCTCCACGCGGCGCGCTTCGACTTGCACCTGCAGCTCTGCGTAGCGCCGCCGCTCTTCTTCAGTGCGCGCCTCGATGCCCAGGGCGGACAGCGGGTCCAGGTTGGGCGAGTAGATACCCAGCGGCCCGTCCATCAGTTCGCGGTAGCGCGCCCACTCCTGCGGCTGCAGGCCCCATTCGCCTGCCACCCGGTCGTCCAGGATGCGGGCGACCAGCGGGCGCTCCTGGCTCTGCGCGTTGCGGGCGGGGGCTGTGGCGGGCTGCTGCGCCCAGGCGGGCAACTGCATGGAGCCCAGCAGGATCGCGTAAAGGATGATCGAAGGCTTCATGGGGAGTGCTCCGGTCAAGGAATCGCCACGCGACGGGTCTGGTCGCCGGCCTGGAACACTGCGGCATTGCCCTCGATCGCCTGCAGGCGCCACAGCCCCAGCGCATCACCCGGCAGCAGTACCTGGAGCTGATCGGGCGTGAAATCTCCGGCACTCGGGGCGACGGACACGCTGCGCTGACCCGCGCGCAGCTCAGCGCCGACGACACGAAATGGCAGCGGCAGCGGTTCGGCCTTGGCGGTGGCCGGTTGGCTCGGGGTGCGCCGCTGGGTTGGCGCCGCTGTACGCGCAGTCGCTTGGCGCACCTTGAGTTGATCGACTTCGGTACGCAGCGTCTGAACGTCCTCGGCGGTGGCATAGCCACCCAGCGCTTGTTCGGCTTGAACGATGCGCGCCTCCAGTGCCTGCCGAGCGTCTTGCAGGCCTGCGGCGGTGGCGGCTGCGGGCTGCTGCTGCAAGGCCCGCGTGGTCTCAGCCAGCCCCGTCACCTGGGCTTCGAGGCGCTGCAGCCGGACATCGAGCTGCTGCTGGTCGGCGGGATCGGTCATCGCCTGATGGATCAGGACAGCGAAGACACTGAGACCCACCAGCCAGAGCCAGAGCACGCTTTGCAACACAACGGCGGCGGTTGGGCGCCGGAGCGACTGTGCCGCGTTCATGGCTGGCCTCCCGCAAGGGGGAACGTCTGCACGGCCTCGGCAGCAGGCGACTCGGACACCGGCTCGGCACCGGAGTCGCGACCGGGCCGTTCGAAGCAGACCTGCCGCGTCCGGTCATCGGCGTGCAGCTCCCAGGCCGGACCGGCCAGAGTGAGCAGCGCATCGCGCAAGGTCATGGGGCCGAGATGCAAGTGCGCCGCCGGCAGCGGCAGCGCGTACAGCTTGATCACCGCATGTGCGGTCTCGCAAAGCTGGTAGCCGCTGCGTTTGAGCACATGCCGCAGCCCGTCGCCGACCGTGGCGCGGACTTCCTCGGGCATGGACACGTCGATGGTTTGCACCAGCAGATCGCGCTGCGCCGCCATCAGCGCCAGCTCCACCAGGGTGTAGCGGCCATAGCGCACGACGGGAATGAACTCGGGCGCTGCAGCCTCGGGCGCGGGTGGGACGTCCTTGACGGTGTTGGGGGCCAACGGCGGTGGCGTGGTCGCGCAGCCGCTGGCCAAGGCTGCGGCCAGGAGGCCGGCGCCGACCAGACACCGGGATACATGGATTGCAGGCATGGCATCGGCTCTCGTATTGCGATGCCGATACCTTGGCTGCGCGGGGTGATCCGGTCAGTCAGGAATGCGAACTGAGGGGTGCCCGCTTTGTGGAAGGCGAAAAAACAAAAAAAAGCCCCGAACGGGGCCTGTGAAAGTGGATCTTGGAATCGTTGGTTCAGTCCCGATCCCGCTTGCAAGGTGAGACGGAACAGGAAAGCCGGCGGCGCGAGTGCCGGCGTAGGCGTAGAAATCAGGCGGCGACCAGTTGCCGGGCCAATGCGACCTCGACGGAATCACCGTCCTGATTGAGCACATCCAGCCCTGATTTAGGCACGTCGCCCGAGGTGGACTGCGAGACCATGATCTTCTTGGCCATCAGTTCCAGGCAGGTCATCTGCGAAGAACCGGCGTAGCCGAGATAGATCACGCGCACCGGCAACTTCTGCCCGATGCGCCAGGAGCGGCGTGCCGCCTGCTGGAGCGAGTACACGTTGTAGCCACTCTGCATGAACACAATCGTGGGAAAGTCCAGCAAGTCCAACCCTGTCTTGACAAGCTCAGGATTGGTGATGAGCACGTCGATGCCACGGTCCAACTGCTCGGCGATCCAGTCCTCGCGACGGCTGGCATCCACGCTTGCGCGCAGCACCGCCACCTTGAAGCCTTCCTGCTCCAGCAGCACCTTCAGACGCGACGTGGTGTCGTGTGTGCCGGTATAGACCGTGTAGGCCAGGACCTTTCGGCCCTGTGCCTTCTCCTCTTTGCAGATGTTGATCAGCTCGCGCTCTTTCGGCGTCACCTCGAACTCGTTGAACTGAGCCGGGACGAACGCCAAGGTGTTGCGCGTGCGCGGATGCACCACGGTTTCCGACCGGAAGCAGCAATCCGGCCAGGCCAGCAGTACGTTGAGCACCACGCCCAGCAAGGTCGTATCGCGTCGCGCCAGAGCCTGCTTCAGCTCCGCGGTCAGCCGGCCCGCCAGGTCGCGATAGGCCGCGGCTTGCGCCACGTTCATCTGGACTTCACGAAACTCCTCGTCATACGGCGGCAGGACGTTGCCGCCGATGTCCTTGAGCTTGAGGAAGATGGTGAATGGCAGGATGCACCGCAAGACTCCTTTCGGCCCGAAGCCGGGAGCCTTGACCGTGCGCACCGATACCTTGGTGCCCTTGGCCGTCTTGTGCGCCGTGCCGGTGCTCTCGGAGTAGATGTCCTTGAGGACACCGTGGTCCCGCATGAACGCCATCGCGCCCGAAGTCATGCTGCCGCTCGTGGTCGGGCGATAGCCGTCTTCGATCATCCGCCCGGGAAGGGCTCGGAACAGCAGGTAGAACAGGTCGTCGCCGTAGCCGCCCATCAACGTGCCGGTCAGCAGCAAGGTCTTGCGAGCCTTCGCCGCCAGCACGCCCATGGCCTGGCCCTGGGCACTGCCCCCGTTCTTGTACTCATGTGCCTCATCGGTGATGAGCAGGTCGAACGTGCCTTGCGGCAGGTAGCGTTTGATGAACTCGGACGGCTGATAGCCGCCCTCGCCAAAGCCGAACTCCATGTTGGCCATCGCACGTTCCATGCGCGTGGCCTGACGGTCGGAAAACACCAGCTCGCCGTTGCCATCCATCAGGTTGATGAACTCATGGATGTTGTCGCCCAGCATCGAGGCCAGGAAGCCATCGCCGAACTTCTGCATCAGCTTTTGCGCGGTGACTGCCCCGATGGTGGGGATGCGCTTCAGGGCTTTCAGCACGGCCGACGACTGGTCACTGCCAGACAGGCTGCGCGGGCGGATCAGCGTCCACAGGGGTGCGGCGCAATGGCTGCACTTGCGGCGGGACTCCTCGGCTTCGAGCGCGACCGGGTTGACCGGCTCGCCGTCGAGGTCGGTGATGACCGTGCCGCAGTCCGGGCACGCTGCCACGTCACCGTGGCGCGTGCGCCGCTGGGTGAAGACGGGCTTCCAGTGGAATCCCATCCGCATCCTGACGCGGCCCAGGACGAAGAACTCCTGGCCCGTGGGCTGCACACCCAACTGCTCGCGCAGCTTGATGAGCTTGACCAAGGTGTCGGGGCCATTGAGCACCCACACTTTGGCGCCCGCCACCGTCTCCTGGATCTCGCGGCGCCACTTGTAAACAAGGTGCGGCGGCGAGAGAACCAGGGTACGACGGTAGCCTTCGGCGTTGAGGACGGCGGCCGTGGCGATGCCGACGGTCGTCTTGCCGCAGCCCATCTCGCCATTGACGATCGCGGCGCGTTCGCCACGATCGACCAGCAGCTCGGCAGCGGCATGGACGACTTCGGCCTGGGCCTGGAACAGTTTGCGCTTGAGGCTGGCGACGACGAGTTGGCGATGCGCCTGCGGCTGGCCGGCATAGACCGGCGGGTTGGCGCGGTTGAGGGAGTCGAGCAGTTCGTCGCCGAACTCGCCGACGAAATCCTGAAGGCTCAGGGTCAGAGGGGAAGATTCCGCGTCGAGCAGTTCGCCCTGTACGGACGTGGCTTCGGCGGCGGTGGTTTCGAGATCGAGGGACATGGTGATGCTCCAAAGAAAATGGGGCATGCACCACCCCCAGCCGGGCGATGGCATGCCCCGTGGTGGGAAGAAGGCGTCGACGGCGCACCGTCTGCGGTGGAGAAACGATCAGCGGATGGTCAACACCTCGCCCCGTGTCGGGGAGCCAGGTGTCATGTCCCAAGCGCGGATCACGGGAACGAACTTGTCGGTGAGGATGCGGGTCTCGGCGATGGAACCGTCTTCGCGTTCGGTGAATTCCCGCTGGAGCGTCTTGTCCTTGTGGGTGTCACCTTTGACGGCGAGCACGCGCCCCGTTTGGGAGCGCACCACGCCGGAGATCGCGCCCGCGGCCAGGGCCAGGGCGAGATGCCAGTGGGACAAGGCCCGCGCCGGTGGACGCAGCGACTGCTGCGCGGCCCCCAGGTGCGTGTCCAGCGACGGCCAGAGGCCTTGCAGCCTGCCAACCTCGTCGGCGAACTGATCCGGCTCCATCGTCACGCGGAAGAAATGCTCCGGCTCGGCCGGACTGGCGGGGACGATGTACGGCAGGGACGGCCAATCGCTCGGCAGCTCCTCGACTTCGACTTCGCCAGGCCCAACCTGCAGCAGCAGATTGCGCAAGGCTTTGACACCATCGGGAGTCTGTTCACGCTGCCGTACCCTGCGACCGAAGATCACCACCTGCTTGAACAGCGTCTCCACCGCTCGGTAGATGCGCAGATCGGTGTAGTGGCGTGTCAGCCAGCCGACCAGTTCTGCGTCGAGCACGTAGCCGGGAACGATGAAGACCAGCACGCCGCCGTACTGCAACAGCGACAGCGAACGCTGATAGAACAATTTTTCGAGGCGGGCACAGCCCTGACCCTGGTAGCCGATGTTGCCGTTCACATCCTTGGACAAGTCGCCATACGGCGGGTTGAGCCAGAGCAGCCCGAAGGACTGCTTGGAGACCATCGTATCCATCAGGTCCGCGTGCAGGCAGTGATCGACCAAGCCGGGCATGGCGTGCCCGCTCCGCGTCGAACTCGACGGCAAACGCCTTGGCCTGGTCACGCCCTAGGGCATGGGCGGCTTCGGTGATCGCCACGCCTTCGCCGGCGCAGGGATCGAGGATGCACATCGGCCCGTCGCCGGGCATCAGTGCGTTGAGGGCTCTTTCGAGCGTGGGTTCATCCGTGGGGAAGTAGCCGTTCTTGACGAAATTGCGGGCAAGCCGCGGGAACATGAGGGCCATGGAAGTCTCCTGGTTGGCGGGGAGGAATGGCGGAAGCACGCCAAGGCGTGCCTCCGTGGGTGGGTCAGGCCGCTACCACTTCCGGCGTCCAGATCTTGGCCGGGTATGGATAGGCGGTGAGCACGTCACTGCGGATCAGGGTGCCCAGCGCCAGGGTCAGCGCCGGCACGTCGATGGCGAGCCGATGGCCTTCCAGCGGCCCGAGGGCGATTGGAAGGCGGGCCAGCATCTCGCGGCTTTGCAGCAGTTCCAGCACGGGCTCGCGCCAGTGGTCGAGCAGCGGCAACGGGCAGGTGTCCCGCACCAGCATCCACAGGCGGTCAAGCCGGTGTGCGCTGTCGCGTGGCAGCAATGCCAGTGCGCTGGCGTTGGCCTTGTCGGGCTTCACGCAGCGCCGGTCGAACAGCCACACGTTGGACAGCGAACCGAACAGCGTTCGCCGGTAGGCACGGGTCATGCGCTTTTCCAGGCGATCGACGTTGCCGATGAACACCGGGACGCTGCCGCCCTGGTCGGTGATGACGTGGAACTGGTCCAGTCCCTGCTCGTCGCGCCCGAGGGTCAGGCGAGCAAGGAACTGCTGGACGGCGGTGTCGCGCGCCCAGATCGACAAGAAGATCAGGTTGCCCTGCTCATCGCCAACGCAGGCGTCGGCCATCACGTCCGGGCATTCGTCGATGCGGTACAGCGTGGAAGAAGTGTTTGCGAGCATGGTGGTGTCCTCGGATGAACGGGAACAGCACCGCCCGCAGGGGCAAGTACTGCCCCAGAAGGTGGAAGAAAACCGCTCAGTCCGACTCGAACTGCCGGGTGTGCGGGTTGAAGTGAATGGCTCAGATCATCAACGTCGCGGCGGGAGTCGTGACAGCTGTGGGTGTGCACCGCCGTGCGTGGTAGGCGCGAACGCCTGCACGCCAATCGGCGGATTGCTCCGGTGCGAGGTCCAGATAGGACAGTGGGCACGAGTAGTAATACGGGTGCGTGGATTCTTCCAGCGGCTTGTAGCCCCACTGGTTGCCGCTGCGTTCCAGCAGATCGCAGCGGATATAGCGCAGGGACTGGCCCGGCGCGAGATCACGATGCACACCCTCGACCTTGGCGTTCATGTCGACCACGGACCACAGCACGTTGCTGCGCAGTGCGTGAGCGATGACCTTTGCGCTGACGCGCTCGGTCTCCTGCGGTGCGATCAATTCCGCGATCAGTTCAGACCGCGATTGGGGAGAGAAATACCAGCCCATGAGAGGCCTCCTAGAAAAGTCGAGCCGGAGGCCTCCCCGTGGGAAAGAACCCCCGGCGGGTGGATGAAGAACACCGCGGATGCGGTGCCTGCGATCACGCAGGTTGCAGTTCGGCCTGGCGGCTCCACTCCTGCGTCTTGAAGTCCAGTGCGTAGCCCAGTTCGCCCAGGCGGGCGATCTGCGTGCGCAGGGTGCGGCGGTCGATGGTCGAATCCAGCTTCACGGACTCGCCCAGCGGCCACAGGATGCCAAACAACGCAACGTCGCCATCTTCGGTGCTGCCAGGGGCAGCCGCCGCAGCTGGCTTTGTTGCATCCATGCCGAAGGGCGTGGTATCGATCAGCGGGTCTGCCAATCCCTGCGCGGGCGCAGGTTTGGCGGGCTTGGACGCCTTGGTCGGCTTGGCCTGCGTTGCTGCAGGTTGCGCGCCCAACTCCTCATCGAGCGGATCGACTTCCTGGGTGGCGAAGCTGCGGGCCTCGTCACGGCTCAGCTTGTCGATGCCGTTGAGCGTCATGCCATCGAGGTTGGCGCGGACTTCAAACCGAGCGCCGCCCGCGACCGGGTAGGACTTCGCAAAGATGTAGCGAATGACAAATTCCCCGTCGTACTTGCCTTCGGGGTACTGCTCCAGCTCCGCATCTTTGACTGCGAACTCGCCGATGGGGGTGGTCAGGCGACCGACCGTGAACGGGCCGTTCTTGCCGCGGATGGTCCGCAACGTGAGCATCGTGCCCACGTGCATGCGCTCGGGGTCGGGGCCGTTCTTGCCGCGGATGGTCCGCAACGTGAGCTGGCCCGGGACGACGATGGGCAGGACTGATCTCGTGGGTGCCAATGTGGCTGCCATGGTGGTTCTCCTTGATGGATAGGAAAGAGGCAAGGCCCCGTGAGGGGCCATGCCGGATCAGAACGAAGCAGCCAATGCCGGCTCCTGCCCCTCGACTTCACCCACAGGCTCGCGCTCGGCGGGATCGGCAGAAGTGTCGGCAACGTCCTCGGCTTCGGGCGCGGGTGCGTCCTGGGCTTGCGCCTGGCTCGTCGTATAGACCTGGGTGCCGTCGATCTTGATCAGACCGATGTGGACCAGCGTCGATTCCAGGCTCGCTCCCGGTTCCCCGGCGTGCTCGCCCTTGGTACGGATGTACGGATCGATCTTCATGTCGTTCAACTTGAAGCCGATCAGCACCTTGCGGTCCCCCTCGATGGCCTGCACGCACCGGCGAACCAGGTGCTCAGCTTCAGGGGTGGTGACGATGGTGTCGAAGTACCGATAGTCCGGCTCATCGACAGATCCGGCCAGCGCGGCGACGGTGCAGGACAGGAACCGGTCGCCATCCTTGGGGGCGACGTCCTTCGGACGGCTGAGGTAGCCGATGCCGCGGGTGATCAGCTCGTGCTGCCTGATCGAAGCCAGTTCGGCCCGGTCAAGCGGCTCGGCCTTGAGCAGCCGCGCCTTGAGGGACGCGGCGGCCTGACCCTTCTGCTCGCCCTTGTTGCGGATGTACGCATCGCCCCACAGGTCACCGAGACGGAAGCGCACCAGCGGACGCTGCTTGGGATCATCGATGCCGATGTAGCGCTCGACCAGCTTCTTGGCCTCGGCACCCGAGACCTTGACATCGAAGTAGCGGTAGCTGGGATCCTTGGCGGAACCAACCAACGCGGCGATGGTGCATGCCAGGAAAGGCTGCGCGCGGCGGCCTCCCGAACGGGCACTTCACGGGCACGCTGGATGTAGCCGATGCCCGATGTGTGGAGGTCGAAGTACGATTTCTCGTTGGACGTGGTGTTCATGGTGAATCTCCATAGAGATAAAGCGGAGACACACCGGCCCACGCATGCGGGGAAAGGTGCGTAATCCCGCGGTGGGTTGATAAGGCGAAAGCATCCGCCACCAGGACTGGTGACCGCTCGCGAACGGATGCGGTGCGAGCTGGCTCGGTCACGCAGTCGAAACTGCGCGCAACTTTGAAGACCGATGGTTGCCTGGCATGTCGCTGACAACGTCAGCAGGCATGGGGTCAGCATGGCTGGGCCTCGCACGCGCGACAGCCATCAATCGGCATCCTGGGATATCCATATTTGTCAGTCGCTACAGAAGCAGGCGATAGGCTTTTCGGCAGTGTCGAGTCCGCTGCAACGAACGCATGCATGCTGCGGTGTTGCGATGCAAAAAAATGGCTCCCCACCCAGTGGGTGGAGAGCCTATGGGTCATGCTTGCATCGCCGCTGGGTCAGCGGTGGTGCTGAACGGCTGCGCTCAGCGTGACAAAATGAGCGTCATGGCCGGTAGCCATAGGCAACGCTACGTCGCAGGCCTGCGCGGTGCTGAAATGCGTGGCCTGGTCGAGTTCGACCCAGCCATGCTCGTTGGACCAAAAACCCGCGCCATCGCTGATGGCCGATTCGTTGGGCGAATAGATCACCCAGGAATCTATGTGTGGGCCAATCATGCCGGCACCGCCTGGCGGCGGGCCGCTTTGGTACCGATCACGCTCACGCCGATCAGGCACCAGCGCCCGTCGTCGATGAGCCGCTCCAGCACTTCGCCAAGCGTGTCGAAATACACCTCGTCGTGCCGATCGACCAGTTCGCCGTCGCGGTGCAGTTCCACCACGTAGGTGTCACCGCCACGGTCATAGAGGATCGTCACCTGGCCCTCGAACTTCGCGGTCGAGACCGTGAAGCTGATGGCCGGAGGCGTTTCGATGATCTTGGACGGCTTGGGATCGACCCAGGTGAAGTCCCGGGCGCCGGCATCGACCAGCATATGGGTGATGCGCCGGAACCTGTCGGGCACCGGCATTTCCTCCATCTGCTCGATGAGCTGGCCCAGCTCCATGCACTGCGGCTGGGGAATGGGCAGCTTGGCTGGCGCGGAACCGAGGATGTGCCTCGTGATGGTGTAAGGCTTGCCATCCGAGGTTTTTTTGGTGATGACTTCCGGGGTGTCCGCACGCAGGCCATCGAAGCGGCGGCGGGCATACGGTTGGACATGCACCTTGGCGCCTTCGCTCGGGACAGTAGTCACCAGGTTGGGGTCGAGCACCGCGAACTCGCTGGGCTTTAGCTTGACGACGATGGCGTCGTCGTTGGCAGCGACTACCTTGCCGTCGAAGGGCTGGGGATCAATGGCGAAGCCCAGCGTCGAGGACTGCGGCTGATCATCGAACACGCGGTACTTGAACGACCGCACGTTGCGGGGGACATGGCCTGCGACAAGCGAAGGCATCAGGGTTTTGATGAGAGAGCGATCCATGGGAATCTCCTTGAGGAAAAACAAGGGATTCCCTGCCCACGAGGGAGAGGTCCCTTGTGGGTAGATGGACGCGGTACGTCCGTAGAAAGAAACGACCAGCACGGTTTCCCGCACTTACAGTCTCGAAGGTCTCGGCTGCCTGGGCATGTGTCGGCAACGCCGACGAACATGAGGCAACGATGACTCTTGAATGGGTGACCGGCTCGAATGAAACGGCACCGCGTCGCGCCCGCTTTCCTGCGTTGCGGGCAAGAAAAAGCCCCTCGAAAGGGGCTGGTTGGGTCAGGCTTCGTACACGAAGTAGTGTTCGCGCTGACGCGGGAAGAAAACATGCTTCCATGTATCGCCGCTGGTGTTGCCACCGTCGAAGACGACCATTTCGTAGTCGTCAATGTCGGTGTCCGCCAAGTCGGCGCTGGCGATATGGCGCATGAGCAGCGTGCCGCTCATGCGCTCGAACACCAGGATCTGGCCGATGGCGTCGTCCTGACCCATGGCATTGACGCAGGCACCGAGCTGGTGCTCGAAGTCGGGCGTGTGCGAGATGAGGTTGGGGAACATGAGGTTGCTCCTATGAAAGTGAACCAGCCCGGCTCCGGGTGGGAGACGGGCTGGTATGGGGGAGAAGAAACAGGACGGATGGTGCGTCGCACGGCGGCTAGGACTCGGCCAGCGGCAGGCCCAGCAGCACGGGTGCGTCGGCGTCGAGGATCAGGATGCGCACATCGGCCCGGCCAGCCAGTTCAAGGATGTTCGCCAGGTCGTCCGGCATGCCCTTGTTTCGATGTTCCTGCCGAAGCTGATCTGCACCGATGCCCTCGGCGTGCTCCAGGTTCTTGTCCGTCCAGGGGGTGGAGATCAGCTTGACGCCAATCGCCGGGCTGTACGGCACCCGGAACGCGATGAACAGGAAGGCCTCCGGCGTGGCGAGGTCTGCCAGGTTGGCGAGGTATTGGCCGGTTTCCTCGCTGATGTGTGCGCTGCTGATTTCCCAACACCGGCTGTAGTAGCCGGTCTCGAATCTCAGGCGCTGCACGACTTCCCGCGCTGCCTCTGCCGAATAGGTGTCGCCGACGTGGATGGGGCGGCCGTCGAAGTCGTCGCCATGGATGGCATAGACCACGGCGCCGATCACGCCTTCGCCGCTGACACTTTCACCGACGTCACATTCGGCCAGTACCTCGGCACTCACGGGTTCAGGACCATTGCTGACCACGGCGAAATCGCTGGTGACGATGCAGGACGATGCAGTCAGTTCCTCGTCGGGGAGGTGTTCTTGGCTCGCGTGGATGTTTCGCCAGATATGCGGGCGTCCGTCCTCGTGGCTGATGCACAACGTGCGGACGATTTTCAGATTCCAGTAGCCGCGGAGAAAGGGATTAGGTTTGTTGGACATGGGAACTCTCCAAGTTTGAATAATGGAGCCAATCCCCGCCACCGGGAATTGGACCCGGTGGGTTGAAAGTGGAAAATGCGTTAGGCAGAGCTGATTCTTGGCTTTGGATCAGCCTTGCGCTGGACAACGGAGAAGAAATTGAGGGACATGGCCTTGTGGGCGCATGTCCCTCACGGGGGTAGCGAGAAAGTGGCTGGTATGCCGGAGACCGGCTCACCAGCCGCTGTAGTTCAGCAGCAGGTCGGCGATGACTTGGCGGCGTTGCAGATCGAGGCCGTCGAAGTCCGACAGCCCGTGGAAGTGGCAGCGCTTGAGCATGGCACCGCCTTCGCGCGCGTTGTAGAAGCTGACCATGGCGGACAGGAACATGCGTTCGCCGCTGCTCAGGACGCCGAGGGCATCGTTGAGCCGCAGCATGTTGGGACGCAAATCCCACTTGCTCTTGGCCTGGTTCAGACCTTCACGGGTGCCGTCGCCGAACCATTCGGGGCCAGCGATCTTGACACCGCGCTTCCAGGCCTCGAAGAAGGCTTGTGGCGCGGCAGCGAAATGCCGATCTTCCCGCACGATCTGATCGACGACTTCCTGTGGCAATAGCTGGTTCATGACGTGATTTCTCCAGTTGGATCAGGGAGTGGCGAGCTGGGACCAGCCGCCTCTTTCGAGGGCACGCTGAGCCGCGGCATAGCTGCGGAAGTACTCGCGGGATTCCCGCGAAACGGGACCTTCGGTATCGCGCGTGCCGATGTAGTGGCCGGCGGCGCTTTGCAGGACTTCGAGCGGCAGGAACTTGCCGCAGTAGGTCGAGGCCAGTTGGCCGAAAGAGGCTTGCTGGGACATGGATGGGCTCCTTGAAAAAGCGGGGCCTTGTCCCTCACGGGATGGCAGCTCCCGCACGCGGTTGAGAAAAGGCATCGGCGTCACGGAGACGCGCGTCTGCAGACTCGATGCGATGCGGACTGGCGAGTAGCGCGGAGATAACCCCGCGGCAGCCTGGAACCCTGGCTGCTGGCATGTGCTGACGAATCAGCGAACATGCGGGCAGCTTCGTGCGCGGGCGGTGCTGCGTCAGTTGATAAACGGCATTCGCCCCAGCCCCGATTGATGGGCGGGAGAAAGGCGCCGAAGGCCGCTGGGCCTTCGGCTCGGGAGGAAGGAGGAACCACCCGTGGGCTGATTGGCAGGCCCGGTCGTCGCTAGAACCGTCTGCTCATCAAGCAATCACACCCGGCCCATGTCGTGGTTGGGGCCGGCATCGTCTAGCGCACATCCGCGCACAAAGGGAGCCCGTTTTTGCGCCGGCGGGCACCGGCACCGAATACCGCTGACCACGAAGGGTCTCCGGGTGGCTCGTGCAGCTTGGCAAGCCATCGGGGGACCCTTCGCAGAGGCGGGAGAAACACAGATCAGCAGAACGCGCGGGACGCGGTTCGCGGAGAAGCTGCCTTCAGGCTCCGCGGCCGGGAGCGGCTGGGCGGGACGCGCACACGAAGCAGGAAGGCGTTGTGCGCTGGGCGTCCCGCGGGGCACGCGGGACAGGGGCCACACCGCCGGTGGCGGGCACGGCTCACGGGGAACTGATGCGGTCAGGCGCCTTTGCGGCCGCTACGGCGCGGACGCGAGGCTGCTCGCTTGGACGTGCCGGACTCGACCGGCAGCGTGCCTTTGCAGTCGGGGTAGCGACTGCATGACCAGAATGGGCCGCTCTTGCCGGTGCGCTGGCGCGTGGGTGCGCCGCACTGCGGGCAAGCCGGTCCTGTGGGAACCTTGATGGACAGGGACGTACTGCCGTACTGCGCGATCAACTGCGAAATCCACGCGGCCTGCTTGGCGATGAACACGTCCAGGGCGAGCTGTCCAGCCTCGATCATGTCGAGCGCCTGCTCCCACACCGCCGTCGTTCCGGGATCTGCAATCGCTGCGGGCACGGCGTCGATCAACGTGAAAGCCGCATCCGATGCGCGAATGGAGCGCCCCTTCTTCACGATGTAGCCGCGAGCGATCAGCCCGCTGATGATGTTGGCCCGTGTCGCTTCGGTACCAATGCCGGTCGTGTCCTTCAGCTTCTGCTTCAGACGCGGGTCGGTGACGAAACGCGCAACGCCCTTCATCGACTTCACCAGTTCGCCCTGGGTATAGGGCTTGGGCGGCATCGTCTTGAGCGCCTTGATATCTGCTTCCGTCACCTGGCATGCCTAGCCCGCGTACAGCGCCGGTAGCACCTGGCTGCGCGCGGCACCGTCGCCATCCTCGACCTCTTGCGGCTCGCCCAGTACCAGACGCCAACCCTTGACGACCACCTGTTTGCCAGAGGCCACCAGCAGCTGATGGCCACAAGAAAGCTGAGCCACAGTGCGATCGAACTCGTGGTGCGGGAGGAACTGCGCCAGGTAGTGCGCCCGGATCAGTCGATACACCGCCAGTTCCTTCTCGTTCATGGCCGAGAGGTTGGCCTGTTCGAGCGTCGGGATGATGCCGTGGTGCGCCGTGACCTTGCTGTCGTTCCAGGCGCGTGAGCGCTGAGAGCGGTCGAGCTGGCCCATGATCGGGCGCAACGAGGGATCGGTCTTGAGCAGGCTGTCCAGAACCGTGGGCACCTCGGCGAACATGCTTTCGGGCAGATAGCCGGAATCCGAACGGGGGTACGTGGTGGCTTTGTGGGTTTCGTACAGGGCTTGGGCGACCTCCAGGGTTTCCTGAACGTCCAGCCCAAGCTGCTTGGAACAGACCTCCTGGAGCGTGCCCAGATCGAACAGCAGCGGCGGACCTTCGCGCACGCGCTCGGTCTCGACCGACGCCACCTTGGCACTGCCGGCTGCGCGGATCTGCTGCACGGCCTGCTGGGCGATGGGCTGCTGCACGCATCGACCGGCGTCGTCGGTGCAGGCTTCGGGCGGACGCCACTGCGCGATGAAAACCTGCCCACCTGCGGACAGAGACACGTCGATGGCCCAGAACGGCATCGACTTGAAGGCTGCGATCTCACGGTCGCGGTCGACCACGAGCTTCAGCGTCGGCGTCTGTACGCGCCCGACAGACAGCACGCCATCGTAGCCCGCTCTCCGCCCGAGCACGGTAAACAACCGGCTGAGGTTCATGCCCACGAGCCAATCGGCCCGCGAGTGCGCCAGCGCCGAGTAGTACATCGGCAGGGTCTCGTCCGATGGCCGGAGCTTGCCGAGCGCGGTGCGAATGGACGCATCGTTGAGCGCCGACAGCCACAGCCGCTCGATGGGACCGCGGTAGCCGCACAGGTCGATGATCTCGCGGGCGATCAACTCGCCCTCGCGGTCGGCATCGGTGGCGATGACCAGATGGGTCGCCTTCGCCAGAAGTGCCTTGACGACCTTGAATTGCGTGGCGGTCTTGGGCTTGACTTCGATCCTCCACTGCTGGGGAATGATGGGCAACTGCTCGATGGACCAGCGCTTGAGCGCCGCGTCATAGCCCTCGGGGGGTGCCGCTTCAACGAGATGGCCGATGCACCAGGTCACCGTGACGCCGGGGCCGCTGAGGCAGCCGTCACCGCGCTGCGTGGCACCGAGAATCCGGCCTATGTCTTTTCCCTGGGAGGGCTTCTCGCACAAGAACAGCCGCATGTCCGTCCATCCGATTTCCGTGGTTCATTGAATTGCTGGAAACAAGGATGCCGAGCACCACCAGAGGCAGCAGCAAACAAGCCGCATGCGGTGGCGACCACTTTCAGGGGATGGAATGGCTGGGGCGGGGACGGCGTGCGGCCGGAGGTGTGCAGGCCGGGAGCCGCGATTTTCGGGGGCGCGTGGAAGCTGGTGGACCTTGATGGAGCTATCCCCTGGGGATAGCTCGCAAGAACATGGAGGGCGGCGAACACGTGCGACCGTCCTCCATGCCGGGTTACTTCCTGCGCTTGGCTTCTTTCGGCGCAGCCGGTTCCTGTGCGGCCTGGGGCTTTGGTTCTGCCTCCTGTGGCTTCGGGCTGAGGGTCACGGACTCGATGCGGAACGGCAGGATGCCGACGCTGCGCGTGTTGATCTGCCAGGTCTCGCGCGGCTGATCCTCGTTGTCCGTCCAGGGCTCGCGCTCCATGCGGCCGACGACCAGCACGCGCATGCCTTTCTGGTATAGGTCCTTCCAGTGCGCGGCGTCGCGGTGCCAGATTTCCACCGGCGCCCAGAAACCGCCGCGGTCCTCGAAGTCGCCGCCCTTGGTGGGAACGGGGTTGTCGAAATACACGTTCAGCCGCAGCAAGCGCCGCGGCTCGTCGTTGCCGTTGGGGAACTCCCGGTACTCGGGGGGCGAGCCGATGTTGCCCTCGCCAGAAAAATGCGTGCTCATGTTGCAATCTCCGTGGTGGTTGAAATACCCGCACCTGCTCGGTGGCGGGCGCGTGCTGGGGTGCCGGACGCGATCACCGATCGCGCATTGCGGGTGGGGTGGACTTGAGCTGGCGCAGGTAGGCGTCTTCCGCTGCGGCGGCCTTGCTGGCGCAGTCCTGGGCCTACCTGCCCAAGGTGTGTAACAGGCTGATCTGCATGTTCAGCGTGATGCGCTGAAGCTCGATCGCGTGCATGTCAGCCAGCAGGTTGACCGGCGTGCTGGTGCTCGCCATCAGCTCCTGCCACAAGGCCACGCCCATCGCCGAGCGATCATGCTTGCGCCAGCGAAGGAACGTCGTTCCCGCGCCAGTGGTCTGCTGGGCCAGCTCGATGGGGAGCAGGTGGAAGGGATGCCCGACTGCCTGTTGCAGCACCTGTCGCTGCGCCAGGGCAATCAATTCGTCGCGCATGGCGAAGCACTGGCTGGCCCAGGCCTCGAAGTCCCCTTTACCCTTAAAAGGCTTCAAAAGGCCTTTTAGAGAGGCCGTGTGTTCCAGCCGCATGAAGGCACCCTGTTGCAGTCTCTGGAAGTAGCGGGTTTCGCGGATCGGGTCGCTCATGCCTGCTCGTCCTCGTCGGCGCTGACCTCGGGTGCCTCGGTGGCGATGGGTTCGTCGCTGGGGGAAGCGACTGCGGCAGGGCTATCACCGCGCTGTTGCAGGCCACGGCGCACGATGGGCGGCGCGAATTTCGAGCGGCGCGTGCCTTCCAGCACGTCCTGCGGCAGTTCGCCGAACTTTTCCAGCGCCGCCCGCGCTGCGGCATTCTTCGCTGCGAAGTCATCGCGCGTGCAGCCCGAGTAGCGGTACTGCTGGGCCAACGAAAAAAGACTGCGCAGCGCGTGGGCGCCCTCGTTGAGCCAGCGCTCCAAGGTGCTGCGGTCGATGAGCGCAGTGTGGTGGGCGAGGATGAGCTTGCGGGCGATGTCGTCGTAGTCGGCCAGGAGATAGACGGCGGCAAAGCCCAACTGCGCATTGACGAACAGCGGCAGCTTGACGGGCTGGACGTTGAGGTTCTCGCCCAGACTCAGCGCGGCGGGCACGCCGGCCAATACCTGGTCCACCTGCTCGCGCAGCGATTGCAGGGTGGCCTTGGTCTGGTCGAGTTTTTCTTCGATACGGAGCATCCACCAATCGCTGTACGGATCGTCCTGCTCCGAACCGCGCTTCATCTTATTCATCTGGGCGATGTAGCCGTTGAGCCCGACGATGCCGGGTCGCCCGTCGGCTGCGGCGCGGCCATGCCAGATGCGTGAAGCATGGTGGGTGTGGAGCGTCAGCGACATCGCGCTGCGCAAGGAGCCGAGATTGAGTTGCAAAGGTTCGTTGGTGGTTGCCATGGTTGACTGCTCGCTGTTGGACAAGGAGCGGCCAGCTTCGGCAGGAAGCGGAAGGCAGTCAGTCAACAAACCGAAACCCACCAGGCCCCGGTTCAGGGCTTGGCGGTTGCATGCGGAGCGAGCTATCCCCAGGGGATAGCGCCATGGAGCGCCAAGGAACGCTGCAGGTCAGGATCAGTGCGGACAAGGCCGGTCCCGCGACAGGCGATCGAGGCCTGGCGTGCATCGGTTTCGACGTCGTAGCCGTCAGTGGAACTATCCCCAGGGGATACCTCTACTGGAAGCCACCAGCATCCACTTCACCGTCTTGCAGGCAGGCTCACTTGCTGGCGAGCAGATTGCGCAGCCGCTCGATGTGCTGCTTGGCGACTTCTGGCGGCACCGGCTTGCCCTGGTGTGGCGGTGTTGGTGGTGGTGGCCGTCCGTTCAGCGGGACAGGTGCCGATGGCACGTCCTTCTTGGCCCAGGCGTTGAACTCGCCATGGATTGCACGCTGGATGATCCCGAACAGGTACCCCGCAGGGTTGCGGATGCCCTGGCTGCCGCAGCGTGCAGCCCACTCGTCCAGCACGGCCTGCCGCAGCGAGGCATCGACCTGCTGCAAGGCCATCCTGGCGCCATTCTGCTGTTCCGCCTTGAGATCCCCGAAGCGCTTGGGCCACTGCAGACCACCCAGCGCCTGCGTGCGCGCAGTAGTACGTACTTCATTGATACGACTACTACGTACAGTACTGTCGTTCTTCGGATTCCGAAGAGAGTCGTCTGGCGCGGGTTTCGGCCCTGCTTCGGATTCCGAAGAGGGGCGTTCGCCATTCCGAAGAGGGCTCTCGGCCCCTTCTTCGGAATCGTGCGCAGCGGCCTCCTGTGGATAACTTTCGTGCGCTCCGATGCCCTGGCTGGCGAGGCGTCCGGCCAGGACTTGCAGCCTGGACGGCAGGGTGCGCCCGGCCACCAAGGGGTCTTCACTGATCTCCGTGAGCGTGTGCAGGCCCACGACCTGCACGGCCTTGGCAGAATGCCCCAGCGCCTGGCTGACAAGCTGCAGGTAGTCCGGGTCGAGCTGCATCGCTTCAAAGGGCGTCAGCGGCTCATCGTGCAGCACATACAGGTTGCCGAGGATGCGGCCGGTCTTGGGGTCGCGCCGTCGCCGCACGAGGCTCAGCCATCGGGTGAGCCGCAGCAGCGTCAGCGCCCGTGCCACGGTTTCGTGGGAGGCTTGGCCCGCGCAGGGCATGGATGCGAGCCAGGGCCGAAGCTGCTCATACGTCGGGAATGCCGTCACGCCGTCATCGTTGAGCAGCAGGCGGAACACCTGCCAGGCGTTTCGCTCCAGCGGCGTCAGGCGGCGGTCGAGGAACAGCCGCCGCGGCACCGTCTCATGCCGATTGCCACTGAACAGGAAAGCATCGCCAGGCAGGGGTAGTGGCGGTACCGGCGTGGGACTGGGCTTGGCGGCACCGGGGCTGGCTTTGAGCGCAAGGTCCTCAAGCGCGCTGTCGAACAGATCAGCGAGTGCGACAGGGCCACGACGTGGTGCAGTGTCGTCCACGGTCATGGCTCAGCCCAGTCCCTGATCGACCCAAGACTTGAGCGCAGCCCAGACCACCGACAGCGGTAAATCCATGCCTTCGGCGAGGTCCATTGCTGCGTCGAGAACCGAGGTCTCGTCCTCCAGATCGACGTTTCTGGTGCTGGTGATGGCTTTCCAGCGCCGCCACAGTTCCGTGTCCTGGGTTTCGTCCAGGACAGGATGGCGCCCCTTGCGCTTGGGCAGGCCAAGCACTTCCCGGCGCAGGGCGACCTCCTGATGGGTCAAACCATAGAAGCGACTCACCATTTCCGTGCTGGCACCCAGACGCAGCATGCGATCAACGGTGGCGATTTCCTTCTCCACGTCCTGCGCCTGATTGAGCAGGCGCCGCAGCACTTCGCGGTTGACCGTCACTGAGCACCACGAAACATTGGCGTTGGCCAGCACGCTCACCATGGCTGGATGCTTGAGTGCGTCCAGCTCGGATTCACCGAAGCCCATCGCCTTGCAGCGGCGCAGTTGTCCGTTGCGCAGATCGTAGAGCGCCTGGGCGATCACGGCTTGATTGAGTGGTTGTTGAGCGGACATGCTGGTCTCCCTCGCTCACGCCCCAGAGCCTGCGGTGCCGGATTCCAGATCCAGCAAGCGCCGGGCCAGGCGCAACAGGCGGAACAGCTTGACCAGGGCGGTGTCGCTCAAGCGTCGTGCCCCGTCAGCATGGAGCAGCGCAGGTAGGCCGGTGGCGAAATCGCCGTCGTCCAGGCCAGCCTTGGGGAACGCCTGGCCTGCCAGGCACGCCAGCAGCGCAAGCACGGCACGGCCCTGCGGCGGATGGTCTTGGCCGCGGCATACGAAGCCAACGCCGTCGCGGCGGTCTTCGATGCACGCATCGAGGCCTGCTTCGCCCGCAATCTCGCGGGCGAACTGCGCGATGTGGATGCGCAGACGGTCGGGCGTGTCCAGGCCTGGGTCGATGTGCCAGATGTCGGAAATCGGATAGAGCCCGCCGGCCTGGACCGGGATCGACTGCAAGACGTTGGCAGAAAAATCCGGTAGCAGCGCATCACCCAGCTCCTCGGCGACCAGCCGCTGAATGGATTGAAGCCGCTCGGTCGTCGGTGCTGGCGAAACGATGTTTCCCTGCAGAAGGTCGTCTCCCGCAGCCCCAGGGTTGCCCGCGGTCATCCCGCCTGCGGCCGAATCGCTCTCGCGCGTCGGGGAAGCGGGTACCGGCGTCGAGGCTGATGGTGTTGGCTCGGCTGGCGGGCGTGCAGTGGTTCCCGGCGCAGGCAGTACAGGCGGCGACGATGGCGGGGTCGGGTCGCTGACCAGGGCGCGATGGCGGCTTTCGGATTCGGTGAGATCGAGGGCCAGCACGTCGTAGTCGATGCCCAGCAGTTCGGACATCTGGCCAATCAGCTCATCCTGCACGCGCTGGGGGGCGAATTCGTCGGCCTGCGTGTCGAACTGCGACAGCACCTCCTGAAAGAAGTCGTCGAAGTCCTGTACCAGGGTGCGGCCTTTGGCGTAGCGCTCCCACGCGAGCATGCAGGCTTTGCGCATGACCGACAGGCGTTCGACCTGGTGGCGGCCGAGGCCACCATAGAGAACGGTGGGGATCGCGGGCAGGAGGTAGCGCACCGCGTCGTTCATGCGGCTGATGTGCGACTGCTGGACCGGGAAGCCATCGGCCGCGAGGCGGCGGGCCAACTCGGACTGGCTCAGGGTGGTGTCGCTCTCCTGCTCGTAGAACTCGCGGGCTTTTTCAACGCCGAGGGCGCGCTCGATGAACGTGAGTCCGCCGCGCAGCTCGTTTTCGGCCAGACGGCCGGTCAGCATGACCACTTCGCCACGGCTGGGCCACGGCCGGAACAGGCACGCGATGCGGAAGAACTGCTCGTCCTTCGTCTCCGACCACAGTTCACGCAGGATCGCCAGGCGTGTGTTGCCGCCGTTCCTGATGATGTAGTGATCCTCGCCGGGGCGCCGGGTAATGGCCGGTGCCGCGTCGAGGCCGCGCTCGCGGATCGAAGCCTTGATGTCCTCGTAGGCCGGATTGCGCTTCTTGCACGGATCGTGGTCGTGGGGGCGCAACTGATCCAGGGTCACGATCATCGGCGTGTCGGCGATCGGATCGCTCAAGGCAGTGGCCGATGAGCCACTGCGCTCGAACCCGGCGGCGAGCAGTTTGCCGACCATGTCCTGGGAGGTCATCTCAGCCATGAACATCTCCCCGCGTCAGGGCTTCGCGCTCGGCACGGCGTATCTGCGCGCGGGCGTTCAGGTTCGCCCGGTGGTCGCTCGCCGTCGAACTGGTGTAGATCGCGGCGCAGCCCGGCTTGGTGAACTTGAGGTGTCCGCCCGGCGTGCGCTTGACGTGCCAGCCTTCGCCCACGGCGAACTCGATCAAGGTGCGCAGTCGCTTGTGGCCCCGTGCCAGTTCATGTGCGTTCGCCATGGGGCCTCCCGGTATCAAGAGGGCGCGGCGAACGACCGGACACCTGGGCAAATCTTTCCTGCCACTGCGGGAACAATTCATCGGCCAGGCAGCGCATGGTGTCTAGCGCCGCCGGCGCGACTCTGCCCGGCGGCTGGCGATGTTCGACCCGATGCACCGGCAAGCCGCGCGTCGCGGCGCGCGGGTAGGCTTCGATGGTCGGCACATCGGTGGCCAGCACGCGGATGCCGGTGTGGTCCTGGAACAGGTCGCGCAGGGCCTGCTGGATCAGCCGTGCGTTGGCGGACACCGGGTGGACGCGGTTGATGAGCAGGTGCAGCAGCGGCGGCTCGATTCCCAGGTGCCGATATAGGGCGATGTCCTCCAGCAGCTGGATGGTGCCTCGTCGCAGTTCGCGCGCGGCGAGGATTTCCGGGGTGACGGGCGACAGCGCCTGGTCTGAGGCCAGCACGGCCATCTCCAACAACACGGAACGGGCGCCCTGGGTGTCGATCAGTACCAGGTCATAGATGGGCGCAAGCGTCGGCAGCAGATGCCGCAGCCGCAGGCGACCGTCCGGCGCGTGCAGCAGCAGCGTGCTCAACTCGCCGCGGTGATCGTTCGAGAGCACCAAGTCCAGCCCCGCGATGATTGTGCTGGACACGAGTTGGCCGAGGTCCCGCTCATTGAAGGCCAGCAGCTCGTAGATGCCGCCGGGCGCGCGGTGGGCCAGCTCGTAGTACGACGACAGCGTGGGCTGTACGTCGAGGTCAAGCAGCAGCACGCGCAGGCCCGCATCGGCGGCAAGTCCGCCGAGGTTTGCGGCCGTGGTGGTCTTGCCGACGCCACCTTTCGTTGAAATGATGGATACGACTTGCATGGCGTTCTCCGTGTGAGGATGGGAAGTCCGCGGGAGAACGGGTCAGGCCCGGTTGTTGACGCGTTCGGCGATCCACTGGTCGATCTCGATCGAATCCCAGCCGACCGCTCGCACGCCCAGGCGCAGCGCCTTCGGAAACAGGCCTTTGCGCATCAAGTTGTAGATGTGGGCGCGTTTGAAGCCGGATTTGGTTTCGACTTCATCAAGCCGCAGGATGCGGCGCTCGCTTGCGGGCAGTGCTGGTGTCTGCGACATGGCGGTCACTCCTGAACGCTCAGTGGCGTTTGTTGGCGTGACCTCTATTCAATAGACATGGCTGCGGAAAGACATTGCAAATGCAATCTCCACGACTGCACATACAAGCTGGAAAATTTCACAGGGAGGCGCTACGCAGCCGACGCCTGGCCGTGGCGAACTTGCCGTTCAACGTCCGCTCCGCAATCCCCATGGCACCGCTGTGATGAGCGACCAGTGCGCTGACCACAGCCTCCTGTGTCCTGAAGCTGGAGTACGGCGTGCCCGAGGGCGACTGGCCGAGCATCAGCTCCAGCATGCCCCCGATGATGTTCAGGTAGGTGGTCTCGGCACGGTCGTTGATCGGGCATTGCGCGCAAGCGGGAATCACCGTGGACTGCTTGAGCAGCGCGTCGTGCTTGTCCTGTAGCTCGCGAAGTTGGCGCCTGGACTGCTCCAAAGCTGATTTGAGAGCCTGTCGTTCGACCAACATGGCTTGCCCGGTCTCCAATGAGATTACGGGATGAGCAATTCGTTCGCTGCGGGAGAAGAGGAAGCCGGGCCTGTGCTCAGGGTAGTACTGGCATATCCAGCGCTTCAGATCTATGTGACGAACCGTCAGATCAGGGGAGTCGATCAATGCGGCATCCTGCTCCGTGACGCCGTTCCGGCCAAACGGCAGCTCTCCATTGAGGATGCCATCGTAAATGCGATCCGTGTACAACCGTAGCTCGCCCCATCGTGTGCAGTCCAACGACTGGGGCAGATTTCTCTGCGACGAGATCGCGGCCAGGATGGCACGCTTGAAGCGCAACAGACCCGCCCAGCGGATAGATGCCTCGATTGGACGATAGAAGACCTTCGATGGCGGTGCATTGTCGTACATGCTCCCTTCTCCTTCCAGGAGAACTACATGGCACGCTCCTTTGTGACCAACACCCGATTGGCCAGTAGTTCTTGCCTGAGCGTGAATCCCAGGCATTTTTTGCTGAGGGAAAAGACGGAGCACTTTCCCGGTGACCGTCTTTGTCGGAAGCAATCACGTAAGCAACATGCAGATAACTCACTCGTTGCCAGGAAGGCTGCGGGTGACGATGCAAGTGCGATGGCGATGCTCACGATACCAGCGTCATCAGTCACACTGATCTTGGCAAAACCTATTTGGTATGACCTGATATACCAACGGTTTCACAGAGCACGAATGGTGGCCGATGTTCCGCAGCCTCCAAGATGGGCCAAAGAAATTTGTTGTCGCCATGCCTGCTCGGTATGAGCACATAGCGAGACAGCATCACCCCCGGATCATGGCATTGCGGCCGAAGACCGTGGATTCAGCGCTCCACAGCATGCCGTGAAACCTGTCCATCTTTGGATGACACTGTCCCTTGGTGACACATCTCAATGGACTGCCAGATCATCTGATACATCGACGTTCATGCTGTTTTTCACCAGCAGTTGAGCCGCTTGCATAGCAGGCGCCGGAAACTCAGATTGCACTGCAAGTTTGCCGGCCTCACGACTTTGCGCAGCCACGAGTCGAGCCGCAAGATGCAGGTTCGTCGGGCCGACGGCCTCGATTGCTGGCAGCTTGCCCAAAGCATCGTAGGGCCGAAGAAGTGCATGGTAAATGTGCCAAGTATTGATGCTTCGTGGCACCTGCTTCAGGATGGCCTGAATCAGCTTGTGCTTGATGGGATCGAGTTGCCAGTCCGGGACGCGCTGCCCACGATTTCCCATGTGAATTGACAGCAGATTGCCCGCCTGAATCTCGTAGGTGATCCAGCGGCGTGATTTTCCGACCAGTTTGGCGTACTCGGCGACAGGCAAATTGTGCGGTGCCTCGAATGTTTCAAGCAATTGCATCCGCTCGCGCTGCACTTCCGAGAGCCGGGGTCGCGCGTACTCGGGAAGATGTACGGCAGACAGCCGGTGCACGGAAGCTGGTACGAGCGGCGCATCGGGGGTTGGAGCCACGACTAACTGAGGTGCGTTGGGGTTCATGGCGGGCGGATGAGCGGCGGCCTGTCCGGGAATGGTAGGCAGACCTTGTAGCGTGATGGTCAGGTGTGTGCTGGCTGCCTCAATCTGATTTTGCTCGAACAGGTCCAGACGATCAGCCCAATCCTGCATCATGACGCGGCGCTGCTCGACGTATTCGGCATGGTTGTAGGTCGCACTGATCTTGTCCGGGTCGGCATGCGAGAGTTGGGCATCCACCCATTTCGGCGGATAGCCCAGTTCATTCAACGCCGTCGAAATCGTGGCGCGAATGCCATGCCCGGTGAGTTGGTCCTCGTACCCCATGCGCTTGAGTGCGCCGTTGAACGTGTTCTCGCTGATGCGGCTCTTGAGGTTCCAATCACCGGGGATGAGATAGACCTGCGCCGGCTTGAACATCTCCAGCAGATGCCGAACGATTTCCTGCGCCTGCAACGACAACGGCACGATGTACGGTGGAATGTCAGAGAAACGCTGGCGCTTCTTCGTGAGCTGCTTGCGTTGCTTAAGCCTGACCACGGGGATGATCCACAGACCTCGCTCCATATCGAACTGATCTGGCGTGGCATAGCGCAGCTCGCCGGTGCGCACGCCTGTCAGCATCAGCAACCGCAATCCCAGGCGTGTATTGGGCCGGCCACGGTACGTGCGCAGCGTCTGCAACATCGTCGGCAGTTCGGGCATGCGCAGAAATGGGTTGTTTTCGACCGGCGGCAGTGGCATCGCCACCACAGCCAGATCCTTGGACGGGTTGTCACCCATGTCGGGCACCACCACCGATGCATACGTGAAGAGCTGCGCGAACCATGTGCGCAGCTTCTCGGCCACTGAAAAAGAGCCGCGTTCTTCCACCCGACCGATGATGTCCAACAAGTGGGCGCGGGTCACGTCGTAGATGGCCATGTGGCGTAGCAGAGGAAAGACGTCCTTCTTGAAAACGCGTTCGATCTGCTTGGGCGTGCTTTGCCGTCCCTCGTTTTCCAGTGACAGGCTGCGGTGCGCCAGCCACTTGTCATAGACAGCCTTGAAGGTGTGGTCGCCGGCCAGCACGATCGCGTGGCGCTTGCGCTTGCGGTCGGAGTGCGGATTGACACCCTTGGCCAGCAGTGCCCGGGCCTCGTCACGCAGTTCGCGGGCCTCTTTCAGGGAAAGGGCCGGATAGCCGCCGAAGGAAATGCGTTCGCGCTTGCCGCCCCACGAGAAGCGGAAGTGCCACGCCTTGAAGCCGGTGGCTGAAATGTTGAGGTAGAGGCCGTCGAAATCGGCGATTGCATACGACTTGCCAGTTATCCTGGCTTGTCGAGCTTTGAGGTCTGTCAGCATGAGCCCAACTCCTGCGAAGCGAGTTGGATGCATGTTCCCCAGCGGGTAGCAGCTCCTCCAGCAACAATGCGGAGTTGGGAACCACCGCATTGCCGATGTACCACTCAATGTACCAGTCTGAAGCGGCTGGGAGTGGATTTTGCTGGATGTCACTGGATGAGAGTTGGCTAAAAATTCTCAACCCCGACAATGACTTGCGACGCTCCCTGGCGTTCGATGGAAGGCCATGGAAAGTCGAAGTGGAGCGGGCGATGGGAATCGAACCCACGTCTTGAGCTTGGGAAGCTCAGGTCCTGCCATTGAACGACGCCCGCAGGGCAAAGACTTGCAAAGCGCGCGATTCTATATCGCAGGCTTGTGCCGCAGGCGCAGACCTAGAATGCACGGCTTTTCCTCTTGCCATTTCATTCACCCCACGAGGTTTTCCCCATGAACGACTGCAATTGCGACTGCGACAGCGGCGGCAGCCAGCGCCTGGCCATCAACCGCCGCAGCGCCAACATCACCCAGGGCAAGGCGCGCGCGCCCAACCGCAGCATGTACTACGCCATGGGCTACGAGGAAAGCGATTTCCAGAAACCCATGATCGGCGTGGCCAATGGCTACAGCACCATCACGCCGTGCAACAGCGGCCTGCAAAAGCTCGCGGACGCGGCCATTGCCGGCATTCGCGAAGCGGGCGGCAACGCCCAGGTGTTTGGCACGCCCACCATTTCAGACGGCATGGCCATGGGCACCGAAGGCATGAAATACAGCCTGGTCAGCCGCGAAGTCATTTCCGACTGCGTGGAAACCTGCGTGCAGGGCCAGTGGATGGACGGCGTGGTCGTCATTGGCGGCTGCGACAAGAACATGCCCGGCGGCATGATGGGCCTGCTGCGCGCCAACGTGCCGGGCATTTACGTGTATGGCGGCACCATCCTGCCGGGCAAGCTGCACGGGCAAGACCTGAACATCGTCAGCGTGTTTGAAGCCGTGGGCGAAAACGCCGCCGGCAAGATCAGCGACCAAGAGCTGAAAGACGTGGAGCAGCACGCCATTCCCGGCACCGGCTCCTGCGGCGGCATGTACACGGCCAACACCATGTCGGCCGCCTTCGAGGCCATGGGCATGAGCCTGCCGTACTCCAGCACCATGGCCAATCCGCACGACGAAAAACAAAACTCCGCGCGCGAATCGGCCAAAGCCGTCATCGAAGCCGTCAAAAAAGACCTCAAGCCGCGCGACATCGTCACCCGCCAATCCATCGAAAACGCCGTGGCCGTCATCATGGCCACGGGCGGCTCCACCAACGCCGTGCTGCACTTTCTGGCCATCGCCCACGCGGCGGGCGTGGACTGGAGCATCGACGACTTCGAGCGCATGCGCAAGAAAGTGCCCGTCTTTTGCGACCTCAAGCCCAGCGGCAAATACCTTGCCGTCGATCTGCACCGCGCCGGCGGCGTGCCGCAAGTGATGAAGATGCTGCTGAACGCGGGCCTGCTGCACGGCGACTGCATCACCATCACCGGCAAAACCGTGGCCGAAAACCTCAAGGACGTGCCCGATGAGCCGCCCGCCGGGCAAGACGTGATCCGCCCCTTTGACGCCCCGCTCTACAAGCAAGGCCACCTGGCCATCCTCAAAGGCAACCTCTCGCCCGAAGGCGCCGTGGCCAAAATCACCGGCCTGAAAAACCCCGTCATTACCGGCCCCGCCCGCGTGTTCAACGACGAGCAAGGCGCCCTCAAGGCCATTCTGGATGGCCGCATCAAGGCGGGCGACGTCATGGTGCTGCGCTACCTCGGCCCCAAAGGCGGCCCCGGCATGCCCGAAATGCTCGCCCCCACAGGCGCGCTCATCGGTGCGGGCCTGGGCGAAAGCGTGGGCCTGATCACCGACGGGCGCTTTTCCGGCGGCACCTGGGGCATGGTCGTCGGCCACGTGGCCCCTGAAGCCGCAGCAGGCGGCGCCATCGCCCTGGTGGAAGAAGGCGACAGCATCACCATCGACGCCACCCGGCTGCTGCTGCAACTGAACGTGCCCGAAGCCGAAATCGCCCGCCGCCGCGCCCAGTGGCAAGCCCCCCCGCCGCGCTACACGCGCGGCGTGCTCGCCAAATTCGCCTTCAACGCCTCCAGCGCCAGCAAGGGGGCGGTGCTCGACAATTTCTGACGGCTCCCGCCAGCCTTGCAAAAACGCGCCTTCAAGGCGCGTTTTCTATGAGCGCCCCCAATCCCCAAGTGCAACACTGCCAAGGAATTGAGAGGCCCTGAGAGGCCCTGAACCACCAAGCCTGCATACCAATCAGCGAACCAGAACGCCACGCCCTGGCGCCGGGGCGCAAG
>ERZ773077.67-NODE-67-length-70371-cov-3.812262_pt1 | contig 70371 bp, 65 predicted proteins | sample MGYA00580612_ERZ773077 | MGnify/ENA primary metagenome ERZ773077 (study PRJEB29015, sample SAMEA2737971) | human oral metagenome | biome: human oral; feature: human-associated habitat; material: dental | place: China | collected 2021 ...
GCGCGGCGTGAACGCAGCAGTAGTCAAACTCGATGCCCTGACCGATGCGGTTCGGACCGCCGCCGATAATGAGGACCTTTTTATTATCTTTTGAAATTTTACGGCTTGCGATGGCGGGCGTTATGTTGGTACTGGAGTACAGATACGGAGTAAGCGCCGCAAACTCGCCCGCACAAGTATCTACTTCGTTGTATTCAAGACCGATGCCCTGCCTGGCGCAGGCAAAATGGATGTCGTTTTGCGTAAGGCCCAGATTGTCCTTTTTGTTGATCAAATTTGCGATCATCTTATCGCTAAAGCCCCAGCTTTTGGCCTGTCTCAGAAGCGCCGCATCGTTGATGATCTCCATATCGATGCGCTCTTCAAATTTTACGATCTGCTCGATCTGGCTCAAAAACCAACGATCGATCTTGCTAAGCTCGTAAATTTGATCCACGCTCATACCCGCTCTAAAGCCCTGAGCGATATATAAAATTCTATCTTGCTGCGCGTTGCGAAGCCCGAAGATGAGATCTTTTTCGCTTAAATTTAGCTCCACGAAGCCGAAGTAGCCCTTCTCCAGCGAGCACAGCGCCTTTTGAATACTCTCTTTAAAGCTGCGCCCGATCGCCATTACTTCACCGATACTTTTCATCGCAGTGCCGAGATACGGGTTTGCGCCGGGGAATTTCTCAAACGCAAAGCGCGGAATTTTAGTAACGATATAATCGATCACGGGCTCGAAGCTCGCGGGCGTGCCGGTGATGTCGTTTTTGATCTCATCCAGGCTAAAGCCCACCGCCAGCATCGTAGCGACCTTGGCGATCGGATAGCCCGTGGCTTTGGACGCGAGAGCCGAGCTGCGGCTTACGCGCGGGTTCATCTCGATGACGATCATCCGCCCCGTTTGCGGATTTACTGCAAACTGCACGTTTGAGCCGCCCGTATCCACGCCGATCTCGCGTAAAATTTTAAAGCTCGCGTCGCGCATCGCCTGGTATTCTTTATCGGTAAGCGTAAGAGCGGGCGCGACCGTGATGGAATCGCCCGTATGCACCCCCATCGGATCGAAATTTTCGATCGAGCAGACGATGATGCAGTTGTCCTTGTGATCGCGGATCACCTCCATTTCGAACTCTTTCCATCCAAGCAGGCTCTCTTCGATCAAAATTTCATTTATTGGGCTCACATCTAGCCCGTTTTGCGCGACCTCTTTAAACTCGTCGATATTGTATGCCACGCCGCTGCCTGCGCCGCCTAGGGTGTAGCTAGCGCGGATAATGAGCGGAAAGCCGATCTCATTTGCAGCAGCCATAGCTTCTTCGATATTGTAGGCGTATTTGGATTTGGGCAGATCCATTCCGATCTTAATCATCGCCTCTTTAAATTTCACCCTATCCTCGCCCTTTTTGATCGCTTCAGGCTTGGCGCCCAGAAATTTTACTCCCTCTAGCTCACCGCTTTCGTAAGCCTCCATCGCGACGTTTAGCGCGACCTGTCCGCCCATCGTAGGCAGGATCGCATCGACGCCCTCGCGCTTTATGATGCGCAAAATGCTCTCTTTGGTAATCGGCTCGATATAGGTAGCGTCGGCAAAATCGGGATCGGTCATAATGGTAGCGGGGTTAGAGTTTATTAGCACTACGCGGTATCCAAGGCTTTTTAGCGTCTTAGCCGCCTGCGTGCCGCTGTAATCAAACTCGCACGCCTGCCCGATTACGATCGGACCGCTGCCGATCAGCAAAATCGTCTTAATATCATCTCTTTTGGGCATCAATTTTCCTTTGTAACGACATACAAAAACGCCGGCATACTCGGATTTACGTACGGCTCCAGTACGGCGCTTTTGTATAACTTTCCGTTTTGAATCTCTTTGACCTTCCCCACCGGCACGCCGGCAAAGAAAATTTCATCCTTCCCGCTCGTAAAGACCTCGTCGCCCACCTTGGGATCGAGCCATTGCGGGATGTATCTGACTACGAGCTCGTTTTTTTCGCCGCCCGCGACGCCTGGAATTTGAGCATCTCCTATGAAAACGGAGAAGTTGCTCTTTTCGTCGCGCTGTAAGATCGCTAGCGGGCGCCCGTCTTTATTCACTAAAATTCCTGCGGTCTTGCCCTCGCTGATCAGGCCGTAAACCTTGCTTGGGTTAAAATTTTCAAAATTTACGAAGAATTTGTTGTAGTCGTTTAAATTTGCATAGCTCATCGCCTTTACGAGCTGAACCTTGGGCTCGTAAACGGAGCTGTTTTTATCGATCAAAATTTTATTGAGCTCGCCCGCGAACGTGCTAAGCAACATCGCCGATTTTTTCAGCTCGGCGTTCTCTTCTCGTAGAGCCTTGATCGTCTCGGCTTGGTTAAAATGCTCGTTCACGGCACTTTTAATCCTGCCGCTTACGCCGTAATACACCTCTAAAATTCCGCCGGAAAATCCGATAAATTTACCGTGGATATATGAGCCGAACGTAAGCGAAACGGCCACTAACAAGACTGCGACGAGAAGCAGTTTGAGATTAGTCATTTGCCGTTTGTTTTAGCGTTTTAATCTCTTCTAGGGCTTTACCGGTGCCGTTTGCGACGCACAGAAGCGGTTCGTCCGCGACAAAAACCGGAAGCTTCACTGTGTCGCTTAGATACTTATCCAATCCTCGAATAAGCGCGCCGCCGCCCGTTAGCACGACGCCGTTTTCGACGATATCGGCGGCGACCTCAGGCTGGATACTTTCTAGTACAAATTTTAACGCATCGGCAATCTCTCTTATCGAATCTTTGATCGCCTCCCTAACGTCCTCGCTAGTAAGATCGACCGAGCTTAAAAGCCCGCTGATCTGGTCTTTTCCTTTAACGGCATAGGTTAGATCTTTTTGCTGCTGCACCGCCGTGCCGATCTTAATCTTAATCTCCTCAGCCGCGCGTTCGGATATAAGCAGGCTATATTTTTCCTTGACGTAGTTAACGATGCTAGCGTCGATCTTATCGCCCGCGACGCGGACGGATTTAGCGCTAATAATACCGCCTAGAGAAATGACGCCGATCTCGGTGGTACCGCCGCCGATATCTACGACCAGCGAGCCGCGCGCTTCATTGACCGGCAAACCCGCACCAATCGCCGCAGCCATCGGCTCTTCGATTAGATAAACCTCGCGCGCGCCCGCTATCATCGCGCTTTCTCGCACGGCTTTGCGCTCGACCTGAGTTAGTCCATACGGTACCGAGATGATAATGCGCGGGCTTACGAAAAAGCGGCGCTTGTGGGTCTTTTCGATGAAATACCTAATCATCTTCTCCGTCATATCGAAATCCGCGATAACGCCGTCCTTCATCGGGCGCACCGCCTCGATGTCGCCCGGAGTTCGTCCGAGCATCTCTTTGGCTTCGGCGCCCACGGCGATGATTCTTTGCTTGCCGTAGCGCTCATTTTGTACCGCGACGACGCTCGGCTCGTTGATGATGATGCCTTTATCTTTTAGTAGCACCAACGTGTTTGCCGTGCCCAAATCGATGCCCATATCCCTTGAAAATAATCCTAGAATCGAATCAAGTAACATTTATCCCCCTTAAATTTATGCAGTTAAATTTTGTTTTACAAGTATCGGCTTAGAGACGCCGTCTACGACTTCTTTTGAGATGATGACGTCATAGCCTTTAAGCTCAGGCAGATCAAACATAATATCGATCATGATCTCCTCGATTATGCTGCGAAGCCCGCGCGCACCGGTTTTACGCTTGATCGCAAGGCTTGCGACCTCCCTTAGCGCGTCGTCGTCAAATTTTAAATTTGCGCCGTCTATCGCAAAGAGCTTTTGATATTGCTTCAAGATCGCATTCTTCGGCTCGGTTAAAATTCTAACCATCGCCTTTTCGTCGATCTCATTTAGCGTAGCCACTACGTGCAAGCGCCCGATGAGCTCGGGGATTATGCCGTAATGCACTAGATCGTCGGCCTCGACCATGTTTAGCAAATTTAAACTCTCTTTTTTGCTGCGCTTGGTTTGGTTAAACCCTAACACGTTCTGCCCGATGCGGCGGTTGATGATCTCGTTTAGCCCATCGAATGCGCCGCCGCAGACAAATAGAATATTAGTAGTATCAATCTGGATGAAGTCCTGATTCGGATGCTTGCGGCCGCCCTTTGGAGGGATATTTACGACGCTTCCTTCGATGATCTTAAGCAGCGCTTGCTGTACCCCTTCGCCGCTTACGTCGCGCGTGATGCTGCGATTTTCGCTCATTCGCGCGATCTTATCAATCTCATCTACGAATACGATACCGCGCTGCGCCTTTTCTACATCGCCGTCCGCGGCCTGCAAAAGGCGGGTGAGGATATTTTCTACGTCCTCGCCGACGTAGCCCGCTTCCGTTAGGCTCGTAGCGTCGCTAATGGCGATCGGCACGTCCAAAAATTTCGCCAAGGTCTGCGCCATAAGCGTCTTACCGCTGCCGGTAGGCCCGATAAGCAAGATATTTGATTTTGAAATTTCGGTATCGTCGCCCTTCGCGTCGGTCTGCCTGAAAATTCTTTTATAGTGGTTGTAAACGCCGACGCTAAAAATTTTCTTAGCGCGCTCCTGACCGATGACGTAGCGGTTGAGAACCTCCATCAGCGCCTTTGGCTTGATGGCCTCGAAATCGATCTCTTTATTTTGATTTTGTATCGCCTCGTTTTGGCCCTCGCTGCCGTGGATGGCGGCGTACGCCATATCGATACAATAGCTGCAGATAGCCGCCGTACCGTCGTCGTTAGGATAGATACGACGCCCGTCTGCGCCCGTCTCACCGCAAAAACTGCACTTATTTGCCATTAAATTTTACCTTTATCTAGCGGAATTCCGCGTTTTGTGTTGATTATAAACTCGCACATCTTGCGCACGTTTTGATCGCTCGTTTCGTTTAATAAAATTTGCGCCTGCTCCTTTAAACCCCCGCCTTGGTTGAATAAAAATTTATACGCCCGATTTATCGTCTCGACCGTCTCTTTATCGAAACGGCGGCGGATACCCGTTAAATTTAGGCCGCGAATATAGGCGCGATTTCCCTCGGCTAGGCAAAACGGCACCACGTCCTGACTAAGCGCGCTAGCCCCTGCGATCATGCAGCTCTCGCCGATTTGGACGAACTGATGCACGGGGGTAAGCCCGCCGATAACGGCATAATCGTCCATTACGACGTGGCCTGCGAGCGTGGCGTTGTTGGCTAGGATTATGTTGCTGCCCAGCACGCAATCGTGCGCGATGTGGCAATACGCCATCATAAATAGATTATCGCCGATGCGCGTAAATCCGTCGCCCTTATGCGAGCCCGAGCTAATCGTGCAAAACTCGTGAATCGTAGCGTTTTTGCCGATGACTAACCCCGTGCGCTCGCCATCCTCAAAGCTCATATCCTGCGGAATTTCGCCCACGATCGCGTATGAAAAAATTTTAGAGCCCTCGCCGATTTGCGTATCGCCAATGATGCGCGCGCCTTGCTTGATCGTGCAGCCGTCGCCGATTTTAGCCTGCGCGCTTATGAAAGCATACGGCTCAATCACAACCTCGGCTCCGATCTGCGCGCCGTCCTCGATGATCGCCGTGTGGTGAACTTTAGCCATCATTTATCCATTATCATCGCTTGAAGTTCAGCCTGTGCGGCCAGTGTGGCGCCGTCGTTGATATAGGCTTCGCCCTTTAGCACCCAGATGCGTCCGCGATGTTTGATTACGCTGATGCGATATTCAAGCTTGTCGCCGGGGCGGACGGGACTTCTAAATTTAGCGTTATCGATACTCATAAAATACACGACTTTATCGCTTAGATCAACGCCCTCTTTCTCCATGCTCTTAAACGCCAGCACGCCGCCCGCCTGCGCTAAGCCCTCGATTATCATTACGCCCGGATAGATCGGGTGGCCTGGGAAGTGACCCTGAAAGATCTGCTCGTTGTAGGTTACGTTTTTATAGGCCTTGATACTTTCGCCTATGCTGAGCTCTTCGACGCGATCTATCAGCAAAAACGGAAAACGATGAGGTAGGATGGAGAGGATTTCGTTTATATCTATCATTGATCTGCCTTTTTTAGAAATTTTAGAATCTTATCAAATTCTTACTAAAATTTCCCTAACGTCTAAAAATATGCGCGAGAGCCCGTAAATTTGAACTTTGGCGGCTCTTATCTCGTCCGTGACGATGATCGGCGAGAGCGAGCCCGCAGCGCACAGGGCGGCACGAGCTTTATTTTGGCGCGCAAGACTCGGCGGGTTTTTTAGCATTTCGGATACGCTTTTGAAATTTGATCTTGAAATTTCGTTAAATTTCGCCAGGTTTAAAATTTTAATCTCGCCCTTGTCGCTGCAAAAAATTTCGCACTCCCGCTCTATGCTAAACTTCACGTTTTCGCGCGTAAAATGCGAGCCAAATAGCACAAACGAAGGCGCGACCTTGCCGTCAAATTTAATCCATGCACGGAGCAGGCGGTAATTTAAAAACCGATCGCGCAGCACGCTGAATTTCACACCTTTTTTTTCGAGCGAGCAAAGCTTTTTATAAAATTTCAGCTTCTCCTCTACCGAAGCGGGCAAAATTTGCCGATCGATCGGCGACATTAGCTCGTAAATTTCGGCATCGCAGGCTAAATTTCGCCTCAAATCCGCCGTCAAACTTCCGCCGAAATCCCGCTCAGCCTTTCGCTGTTCATTCCGCTGTGCCGCAAGCGCATAGATACAGCCGCAGTAGTTTTGATGATAGAGCGCGTCTTTTTTCGCAAGCGCAAACTGCTCGTTCGTGCCGCCATTTTTGCGAAAATCGGGCGCGATAAACTCCAGTCCGCAGCACTCACAAATACGCTGTAGCGAGGCGCAAAGCTGAGAGTGCGATTTTTTGGGACTCATAAGAAGAGTCGTGGTGATTTTACGCTCGCCCAAGCTTAGCGCGAGCTCGGCCGTTTTTTGCATGCGAAAATCAAAGCAAAACTCGCAGCGCGCGCCTTTTTCGGGCTCGTTTTCAAGCCCGCGCGCGCCGTCTAGCCAGCCCTGAAAATCATACTCGCCCGGGATAAATTTAATCCCTAAATTCTCGCAAACCCGCTTCGCGTCGTACATTCTAAGAACATATTCGCCGCAAGGGTGGATATTTGGATCGTAGAAATAGCCTATTAGCGGCTCTTGCGTGAGCTCTTTCAAGCGGCGCAAAAAATAATCGCAATCGACCGAGCAACAGATGTGAACCAGCAAAATTTAACCCTTTGCACGAAATTTTTGGATATAATTTTACGCTATCAAAATTAATGAGCGGAAAAATGAAAAATTTTTTTATAAAACACCGACGTAAGTTTGCTTGCGGCTTGAGCGGATTTGCGCTATTTTACGTGCTCGCGGGCTTTTTCGGCGTGCCGCTTTTTATCGAAAAAGCGCTGCCTAAAATTTTAGAGGGCAGAGCAAGCTTTAGCGTGCAGGACGCCAAATTTAACCCCTTTACCTACGAGCTAAACGTCACCAAGCCGGAGCTTAGCACCTTTAAGCCGCTGTTTAGCGCCGATGAGATAAATTTAAAAATCGGTTTTTCGAAGCTTTTTAAAAAGACTCTCGCGGTAGAAATTTTACATCTTAAATCGCCTAAATTCCACGTCGAGCGCGAGCAAAACGGCACCTTCAATTTCGAGCCGCTACTTTCGGAGCAAAAGAGCGAAAGCAAAGATGAAAACTCCAGCTCCAACGTCACGCTGAATAATTTTAAGATCGAGCGCGGCTCTCTGGGCTACGTCGATAACTCCCTGAAAAAGCCGTTTTCGCTCGTCTCGACCGAGCTAAATTATGAGATCAACGGACTAAGCTTAAAGGACGAAACGATCGGCGAGCACGATTTAAGCGCCGTTTCGCGTACATACGACGCGCTGAGCTTCGATGGAGCCATCGACCTGGCGCCTCTTCGTCTACACGGCAAGGTAGATATCTCGCGGCTGAAAATTGATCCGTTTTGGCTATCATACCTCGATCCTAGCGGCGTGCGGTTTAAAAACGGCTTCCTTTCCGCCGAGCTGAATTACCGATTGAGCCTCGATGAAAATATAAAATTTGCGCTTGAAAACTCAAAGCTCGAGCTGCAAAGCCTAGAAATTTTGCAAGATCAAAATTTAATTTCGCTAGACTCGCTAAAAATCCCGAGCTTTGAGCTAAATACGGACGTTTCGGATGAAATTTCAGGCAAAGTGATGATTCCGCAAGTGCTAGTTTCGGGCGCAAAATACGATATGAACGAAACCAAAATTTCCACAGGCTTTGATGGCGCGCGGGTCGCGGATTTTGCGCTGGATTTTAATAAAACGGGGGCAAACTTGCGGCTAAACTCCGCCGTAAAAAGCGTAGATCTAAACCGCTCAAGCTTTGCAAACCCGCAAATTTCGGTCGTCTCAAACGATACTAAAATCACGGGAAATTTTTTAAAATTTAACGCCGAAGGTAACGATACGGCCCTTCATACGGGCTTTGGCGCCTTTAGTATCGCGGATACGCAGATTACGCTAGCGCGCAGCGATAAAATTTCGGTCGCCGCAACCGAGCTGGGCGCATTTAGCTACGACAAAGAGGGCGCTCAAAACGGCGTAAGCCTGGAATTTACTAAAATTTCAAACTCCAAAATCGCAAACAAAAACGGAATTTTTAGCGGATTTGAAAGCTTCGGCGTGCAAGGGGTTAAATTTAACGTCGCGGATCTAAATCTCGGCGTGGATAAAATTTTGCTAAACGCGCCGTTTTTCAACTCGGAAGTGGGCGTTAACGGCGCCAAAAGCATAAACGATCTGGCGATTTTAAGCGCGATTTCTAAAAATTCTGCGAGCTCCAAAAAAACGGCGAGCCCTAGCGCCGTAAGCCAAGCGGACGCAAATTCTACGGCAAGCGGCGCAAATTCGGATTCTAAAAAGTCCGCCAAAAGCCCCGCTTTAAAATTTAAGATCAGCGAGGCCTCTATAACGGGCGCAAAGGCTAAGATCAGCGAGAGCTTTATCGTTAAAAACAACGTGCACGAGATCAAGGATTTCAGCGCCACGCTAAGCGGGCTAAGCTCAAATTTCGCCGAGCCTTTCGGCATCAAAGCAAGCCTTATCACGGGCGAAATCACCGCTAGCGCGGACGGCAAGGCTAGCATCGCGCCGCTTAACGTAGGCGTGAGCTTTAGCCTAAATGCGCCGAACTTGGGCGTCTTTAACAAATATATGGCGGAATTTATCACGGGCTTCATCGCGGGTGAGCTCGCTACGCAAGGGCAGCTGAAGCTTTCAAACGCCTTCTCGCTCGAAGCAAAGCTATCGGGCAAGGGCTTGGCGTTAAGCTCGGGCAGGGATAAAATTTTCTCGCTTGCATCGCTGAATGTCGCTCAAATCGCACTAAGCCCAAACTCTCTCACGCTAAATAAGATCACTCTTGGCTCACCCGCGGCAAATATCTCGCTAAATAAAGACAGGCGTTTAAATTTGCTCTCGCTGATAAAGCCCGCCGCGCAGGCAAAACAGGCCGCAAAGCCCGCCGAAGCTGCGCCTAGCAGATCCGCAAAAAGCAAGGCAAACTTTGCGTGGAGCGTAAAAAATATCTCGCTTAACGGCGGAAGTTTAAATTTCACCGATGAGAGTCTAGCAACGCCCTTTAAACTGCGCATCAGCGATATGAAAGCAAGCATCAGCGAGATCAGCCCGAAGCGAGCGGCGGATATCAAGCTTAGCTCGCTCGTAAGCGGAAGCGGGCTAGCGAGCATCACGGCGCGCGCCTATCCGCTGGATTTTAAACGAAAAAGCGATATAAACGTCGTCTTAAAGGAGATTCCGCTTGTGCCCGCATCGCCCTATACCGCCAAGTATATCGGCAATGAAATCGCAGGCGGTAAGTTAAATTTAAAACTCGCCTACAAAATCGACGATGGCAAGCTAAACGCAAGCAATGATCTAAATTTAGACCGCTTCGAGCTCGGCAAAGAGGTGCAGAGCAAGGACGCGCTGAGGCTTCCGATCGGCCTAGTCGTATCGATCCTAAAGGATAGCGACGATCAGATCGATATTAGCTTGCCTCTAAGCGGCACGCTAAGCGATCCGAAATTTAGCTACGGCGCGCTCGTTTGGGGCGCGGTCAAAAAGCTGCTCTCTGACATCGTGTTAAGCCCGTTTAGATTTATGGGAAAAATCGCGGGCGTAGATACGAAAAAGCTCGAAAGTATCGATTTTGAGGCGGCAAGCAGTGAAATTTTAATCAGCGAAACCTCCAAAATAGATGATTTGACCAAGGTCGCAAAAGCCAAGCCCGAACTTAAGATCATTCTAAACTCTGCGTATAACGAAAAGCTCGATACTCACGAGTTTAAAAGGCGCTCGCTGCAAAATACCCTCACACTGATGTCCAATAAACAAGGCCTATCCACAGATGAAGCCATAGCGGCGCTTAAGGTCAAATACGGCATCAAATCCGGCGGCGATGAGGCGATGGAGGAGCTGATAGCAGCGCAGAAATTTACCCGTTCGCGTCTTGATGAGTTAGCCCTTGCCAGGGCGACTGCCGTGCAAGCGGCACTCGTGCAGCGCGGCGTAAGCGCCTCTCGCATAGAGATCAAAAAACCAAGCGAAGCCGAGCTTAAACAAAACAGCTTCATCCCGCTAAATCTCGGCGTAGAGAGGTAGTGTAAGCAAAATTTGGCTATACTAAGCGGATTAAAATTTAAAATTTAAGGAGCGGTGATGATAAATATAGGAATTCACGGCGGAAGCGGCAGAATGGGCACGATGATCTACGAGTGCCTGAAAAATTTCGATCAGGCGCGAGCAAACGTGATCTACACGATCGCGCCTCTTGATTATACGCCAAACTGCGCCGTAACGAACAGCTACGACGAGCTTTTTAGCGGCTGCGACGTCGTGATAGACTTTACAATCCGAGACGGCGCAATAAGCTTAATGAAATTTGCGCTTTCGCACCCAAAGCCGCTTTGCATCGGCACGACGGCTCTGGGCGAAGAGGGCGAGCGGCTACTGCGCGAATGCGGCGCGAAGATGCCCGTACTGCACGCTACGAATATGAGCCTGGGCGTCGCGGTGTTAAATAAACTCGTAGCGCTTGCCAGCAGGAGCCTGCGCGATTTTGACTGCGAAATTTTAGAGATGCACCACCGCCACAAAAAAGACGCTCCGAGCGGCACGGCGATGAGCCTTGCGGAAAGCGCCGCAAGCGCACGCGAGCTAAACTTAAAAGACGTGCGCGTAAGCGGTCGCGACGGGCTCATCGGCGAGCGCGGTAAGGACGAGATCGCCGTGATGTCGCTGCGCGGAGGCGATATAGTCGGGCGCCACACCGTGGGATTTTACGGAGATGGCGAATTTATCGAGCTAAATCATACGGCAACTTCGCGCGCGACCTTTGCCATAGGCGCGATAAAGGCGGCAGTTTGGCTAGCGCCCCAAAATAGCGGGCTTTACGGTATCGACGACTGCTTAGGAATCTAGGCCTTTGCGGCTAAATTTAAGAGGAAAAGATGCCAACCAAAGATGAAATTTTAAATTTTTTGCGCGAGCTAAAGCCCGAGCTTGAAAGCTTTGGAATTTACAAAGTCGGTCTATTCGGCAGCTACGCCAGAGGCGGAGAGAATATCGCCTCGGATATCGACGTAACTATCGAAAGTAGCGAACAAACAATCGCTCGTCTTGGCGGCGGTATGCGAGCGTTTATATATTTAGACGAGCTAAGAGGGCGCATCGCTAATAAATTTAAAATTTCGGTAGATATATGCGATACTGCATCGATGAGCGATGAAAAGAAGCTAAAGCTACTAGAAGGGGCTATCTATGTATAATAAGAGGAATTTACAAAGGCTTGAGTTGATCTGCGAAAAGATAGACGCGATACAACAAATCTGTAAAATCGGTGTTGAAAAAGCGCTTGCTGACGAACTTCGCGACCGACCGGCGATAATAATGCATCTAATCTCTTGCAACGAGCAACTGCAAAAAATTCAAGATAGCGGCGATATAGAAATTCTAAGTATATTCGCACCAAGCGATATAGCAGGATTTCGCGGGATCAGAAACGCTTCGGCGCACGATTACGAAGGATTAAATTTAGCCATCGTTCAAAGCGTAATTAGCGACCACCTGCCGAGTATAAAACAAAATATAGATAAATTTCTAAAAAATAAAATTTAAGAGGTTAGAAAATGTGCGCAATCGTGGGAGTCATAAATTCCGAAGGTGCGGCGAAGACCGCGTATTACGGGCTTTTTGCTATGCAGCACCGCGGCCAGGAGGCAAGCGGCATCAGCTCGAGCTTCAACCATCATATCAAAACGATTAAAGCCACAGGGCTCGTGACGGAGGTTTTTAGCCCTGCGAGTTTTGAGCTTTTAAAGGGCAACATCGCGATCGGCCACAACCGCTACGGCACCGCGGGCGCAGATAGCCTAAAGGACGCGCAGCCTGTTGCGGGCAACTACGCGCTAGGGGAGATCTCGATCGTTCATAACGGAAATTTGATCAACAAAGACGAAATCCGCCGCAAGCTCGTAAGCGAGGGCGCTATCTTTCAGTCCGGCATGGACACCGAAAACATCCTGCACCTCATCGCGCGCTGCAGGCAGGAGCATCTAAAAGACCGTATCATCGAAGCGCTGCAACAATGCGTGGGCGCGTATTCTCTTCTGATCCTGAGCCGCTCGAAGATGTTTGCCGTGCGCGATCGCTACGGCGTGCGTCCGCTCAGCATCGGCAGGCTCAAAGACGGCGGCTACATCGTCGCGAGCGAAACCTGCGCGTTTGATCTCGTAGGAGCCGAGTTCGTCCGCGACGTAAAGCCCGGCGAGATGGTGATCTTCGAAGAGGGCAAGGACGAGTTCAGCTCGGTTCAAATTTTAAAAGCCGCGGAGGCTAGAATTTGCGCGTTTGAATACATCTACTTTGCGCGCCCCGACAGCGTCGTAGAGGGCAAAAACGTATACGAAGTCAGAAAAAAACTGGGCGCGGCGCTCGCGCGAAAATGTAAAGAGCTAAAAGCCGATTTCGTCGTGCCCGTGCCCGATAGCGGCGTGCCGGCGGCGCTAGGTTTCGCGCAAGAGAGCAAGCTGCCCTTCGAGATGGCGATCGTGCGCAACCACTACATCGGTCGCACCTTCATCGAGCCGACGCAAGAGGTGCGAAATTTGAAGGTCAAACTCAAGCTAAACCCGATCGGCGCGGTACTGCACGGCAAGAGCGTCGTTGTCGTGGACGATAGCATCGTACGCGGCACTACGAGCAAAAAGATCGTCGAGCTTCTGCGCCATGCGGGCGCGGCGCGCGTGCATATGTGTATCGCGAGCCCGGAGCTAAAGTATCCCGAGCGCTACGGCATCGATACGCCGAGCGTGCGCGAACTGATCGCCGCAAATATGAGCACGGATGAAATTTGCAAATTTATAGGCGCCGACAGCCTCACGTTCCTTAGCGTGCCTGAGCTCGTAGAAGCGCTTGGGAGCGAGCGCAAATACTCGCTCGTAAGCTTCGACGGCGATTATTTTATCAAGGATTAACGGGGGTTCCGTATCGCCGCCGCTACTTGCATCTCTTTCGGCGTTGCGAGTTGCCGGGCGGCGCGTTAGAATTTCAAATTTACCGCGCGGCTGCGGCAGATGAAGTGCGCCTCCTTTAATCTGTGCGGACTTGCATTTCAAATTTTACCATGCGACTTCGACGGGGCGCCGTAGATAGAATTTTAAAATTTATCTCGCCCATCCCGCCGCGCGAAATTTTGTCGCAAAACGGTTAAAATTTTGAGGCGACGTTAAATTTTGCAAGCTTTTAACCGAACAAAATTTCGTCTTGCGCACGCGGAATTTGCTGCGCCGCATGAAATTTACCGCGACATGCGTCGTAAAATTTTATCTCAAAGCGCTTGAGAATTTTTCGCGACGATTGAATTTAACGTGAGGCGTTGTAAAATTTTACCGCAAGTGCGCCGGTTACGGTGCCGATGCGATATTTTGCGGCGTAAATTTAAACTAAAGGGGCCCGCATGCCAAAATTTAAAATCAAACGCGTTTATGAAAAACTGAGTGAAAACGACGGATTTTTGGTGCTTTGCGACAGGCTTTGGCCGCGCGGCGTGAAAAAAGAGGCGCTGCCGATCGATATGTGGGCGAAAGAGATAACACCGAGCACCGAGATACGCAAGCTTTTCGCGCATAAGCCTGAGAATTTCGCCCATTTTAAGGAGCTTTACCTGGCTGAACTTGAGCAAAATCTCGCCGTGGAGGAGTTTTTGAAAGTGGTCAAAAATGAGCCACTAGTTACTCTACTGTACGCCGCAAAGGACGAGCAGTGCAACCACGCGATGATTTTACGCGATTTCTTGCAAAGCAAGGTGCGCTAAAGGCGCTGTTTTGCAAACCGGGCGGCGAAATTTACGCCGCAATTAGGCAAAAATTTTGAAATTTTACAAAAAGCGGGGTCGTAATCCAAACAAAATCGCTCAAATTTATATATGCAAATTTAGAACTTGATTAATTTTTTAAATTCATTTTTTGCTACGCGAGCTGTAAATTTAAAGACGCAATCAATATAATTTCTCAACAAACTAAATTAATTTCTTACATCCGACATTTTTAAATTTCATTTAAGAATTTGCCGCTAATATTCGCCCATAATTTTTTATGAAGGAGCCAAAAATGGCAATCAGTGCAAGAAATCAACTTAACGTTGTGATCACAGAGGTAAAAACAGGTGCGGTAAACTCGCTAATCGTAGGCAAAACCAAGGGCGGCGACGTGCTAAAAGCGACCGTCACGACCGATTCTGAAAAAGGTCTAGATCTAAAAGCGGGCAAAGAGGCGGTATTTTTATTCAAAGCCCCAAGCGTCATCATCTCCAAAGGCGAGAACGATCTACGCTTAAGCGCGACCAACCAAATAAAGGGCAAAATCACCGCCGTTAAAGAGGGCGCGGTAAATGCCGAGATCAGCGTCAGAAGCGCCGGCGGCGAGAATTTAAGCGCAACCGTCACGAACGAATCGGTTAAGAATTTAGCTCTTAAAAAAGATGATGAAGTAACCGCGATCATCAAAGCTACTCAAATCATCGTCGGCGTGAAATAATCAGCCGTTCAAGCGGGGCGACATCCGCGCCCCTAAATTTTCAAATCCTAAATTTCAATAAAATTTTAGCTGCGAGCGGGGATGCCGCGGATATTCTTTAAATTTTTCAGCGCCACATTTAATCACATCTATTTAGTTTGCGATAGAGTTATATCGCGTACAAACCCTTGCTAGCGCCTTTTAGGCACAGCGCGGAAAATAAATTTGACGATAGCCGCCTGCAAAAACGCGCCGCAAAATGCTACAGGTTTTTTCACGCTCGCGCCGCAAAGCGAACTCCCGCGTTCGCCTAAAATTCTAAAATTTGTCTGGCGATTAGGCTTTGTGCGCCCTCCTCTTTTACGCTGCAAAGTATTAAATTTCTCTGCTCAAAAAAGGCCTCCAGCCGCTCGCCTTCGCTAAGAACGATCTCGCTTACGATCCGCCCGACGCTTGGCAAAAAGCGCCAAACGCCGTTTTCGCTCTGCAAAAGCAGCGACTTTTCGTCCGCGCTAAGGCACATCTGCTTAAATTTAACTCCCGTATCCCACTCTTTCCGCGCTCCGTCCGCGCCGAGCATTAAAATTTTACCAGATAAGATCATCCGCGCGCCCTCGCCGTGCCCGTCGCAAATTTTAGCAGGAACGTAAATTGCGGGGTGAAAGTACCAATTTCCCGCATTATCAAGCTGCGCAGCGTCAAAGGTACCGACCTCAAAGAGTACCTCGACTCTACCTTTTGCGACATCGTATCGCTGCACGCAGCCCCGCACCGGCGATGCGATGAGATAGCGCTCACCGCTGCCGCGCAGTAGCAGGCGACAACCCTCATCCTTCAGTCGCTTTTTGCTCACGCCGCCCTGCGCGTAGTTAAAGGCCGCAACGCTGCCGGCCGAGCGGTTTAACAAAACAAGCGTGCCCTGCTCGTCCCCCGCGACGAAGTCGGAGTATTTAGGCACGCCTTTTTCGTATTTTTCCTCTATCTGCAGCGAGCCCCTATGCAGGCGGTAAATTTTGTTATCGGTCACGGCGAAAATGTGCTGCGCGTCTGCGCTAAAATGCATGCAGCGCACGGCATTTCGAAGCAGCGCGCTAGCCGTTTCCTCGCCCGTAGCAAAGCTCATGCGGCGCAGGCGCATCGAAGCGTAAGAGCCGCCCCAGCCGTCCGCGACATAAAATACGTCTGCGTCGAACGGATCCTGCGTAGGCGCGATACCGCCGAATATGCCGTTTTCAAGTCGCTTCCGCCATAAAATTTCGGTCCTGAGTTTTAGCTGTGCCATTTTTCTCCTTTGCGCGCGCACCTGGCGTAAATTTTATAAATTTATTCGCTACGGCGGGTGGGTTTTAAATTTAGCTCGCGCAAAATTATATCACGAGCCGCTAAATTTAAGCCTCTTCGCGCGGCTCGTTTCGCGTGCAGCTGCGGCGCGGGACGAAATTTCATCCAAGCAAGGATAAATTTATGAAAAAAGATTAAAATTTAGCCACAACTCGGGCTACGAGCCCGAAAATTTCAAAAAAAAAGGACACAATATGCAGAGGAAAACACAGATCGAAGGCGAGTTTAGCGCGGAGGATCGCGAGCGCAAAATCACGCTGCAAGCGGGAGATGCGGCGCCCGAGTTTAGCTTGCAAAACGCCGACGGAGCGAGCGTCGCGCTAAAGGACTTTGCGGGAAAAAAGGTCGCGCTGTATTTTTACCCCAAGGATAACACCCCCGGCTGCACGACCGAAGCGTGCGAATTTAGCGCCGCGTACGATGATTTTATCGCCGCAGACTGCGTGATCGTCGGCATCAGCCCCGACAGCGCTAAATCCCACGCGGGCTTCATCGCCAAGCAGAGCCTAAAGCACATCCTGCTGAGCGATCCGCAGCACGAGGTAGCCAAGCTATACGGCGCGTGGCAGGTGCGCAAAAACTACGGGCGCGAGTATCTGGGCATCGTGCGCTCGACCTTTCTGATCGGTGCGGACGGCAAAATTTTAAAGGTTTATAAAAGCGTCAAGGCAAAGGATCACGCGGCAAAGGTGCTCGCGGATCTGCTAGCTGCGGGGAAATAAAGCGCCAAGCTAGCGTTTTGAAATAGGGCCCCGGCGCATTTGGGCGCTAAATTTTAATATATGAAATTTATGCACTGAATTTACTATGGAATTCGGCGTCAAATTTAGGCGCCGAAGCTTCGGCATTAAAATTTGGCCTTGAAATTTTATCTTAGAATTCCGCCGCTAATTTGAAAATGAAATTTCAAAGCGGAGCTCTATCTGCGATTTTAGCGGCAAATTTTATCGCCCCACACCAAAATTTTAAAGGAAAAATATGAAAAATTTAATCATTCTAGCTCATCCCGACATCGAAAATTCGCTCATAAACAAGCGGTTTTTGAAAGAGGCCGCAGCACAGAATTTCGCCGTGCGCGACCTGGCGTGCGAGTATCCTAGTGGCGAGATAGACGGCGAGCGCGAGCGCGCGATAATCAAAGCTCATGACGCACTGGTGCTGCAATTTCCGCTGCATAATTTCTCCTCGCCCGCGATTTTAAAAAGCTGGATCGATGCGACGATGACGTATGGATTTGCCTACGGGCGCACGAGCGAGGGCATTCGCGGTCGCGCCGTGGCGCTGGCGGTGAGCGCGGGCATCAAGCGCGCCGACTACGCACCTAGCGGGCGGTATCATTTCACGATGGAGCAGATTTTAGCGTCGTTTGAGCTGGCATTTCGCTACTATTTTCATGCCGACTGGCGCGGATTTTTCGCGTTTTACGGCGCCGAGGAGACGCCGGGCGTAGATTACGAAAGTAGCGCCGAACAGATAGAAAAAGGCGCGGCGGAGTACGCGGAATTTTTAAGAAATTTAGGCGCAAAGGGCGGTGCGGGTAAAAAATTTTAAGTTAAAAGCAAACTCGATTTTGGGGCTAAACTTTAAATTTAAGCCTCTTTTCGGGCTTGAATTGCGCCCTTGGAACAAGAGGGCTGCGATGAAATTTTAAACGGTATGCTTAAATTTAGCCCTCTCCGCTTGCCGCAGCTTACTTAATGCGACAAGCTGCAAGAATGCGCGGTCGCGCCGTCTGAAAAGAGCATTAAAGGCGCAATAATGGATGAGCCGTAAAGCAGACGCGGCAAAATTTTACAACGCGCCTTTTTGAACTTGCTAGGCCGCGCGCTCAGTAGGGCAAAGCAAAATTTCATAGCCGCCTGAAATTCCGCCCAGTAAAACAAAATTCTGCCTTGCTCGGCAAAATTCCGTCCGCTAGATAAAATTCCGCCGAGCAGAGTAAAATTTCGCGGTGGAATGAACGAGCTAAATTTAAAATCAAATCTACGTGCGGAGCAGAAAGCGGACGAGCTAAGCTTGCGCCTCTTTTGCCGCTAGCGTTATGATCCGCTTAACCACTTCGCTCGCCGCTTTTAAAGAGCCTACGGGCAGATACTCGTAGATCGAGTGGAAATTGTGCCCGCCGGTGAAGAGGTTCGGGCACGGCAGCCTCTTTGCAGAGATGACGGCGCCGTCGTAGCCGCCTCGCATAGGCTTGATCTTGGGCTCGATGTTTAGGCTTTTAAAAGCCTGCTTCGCAAACCGAATTGCCGGCGCGTCGTCGTTTTTCAAAAAGTTATAGACGTTTTTGTAGCGATCGTTTAGCGAAATTTCGATCCGATCGCCCCAGATCGCGCGAAGCCCGTCCGCAGTTTTTTGCAAAAATTCCATACGCTGCTCGTATCTTTTCTCGTCAAATTCCCTCACGTCGATCTTTAGGACTGTCTTTGCGCTGTTGCCGCTAAGCTCCTTAACCCAAAAATAGCCCTCCTTGCCCTCGGTGTATTCGGGCGCCTCGCCCGCGGGCAGCAGCGAGATGAACTTATGCGCCAAAAGCAAGGAATTTACGAGCTTGCCCTTGGCGTTCATCGGATGAGCGGACTGGCCTTTGAAGGTAACGACGCAATCGCCCGCGTTCCAATTCTCGTAGATAAACTCGCCGATGCCGCAGCAATCAAGGCAGTAGCCAAAATCCGCGCCTACCTCGCTTACGTCCAGCGCCTTTGCGCCCCGCAAGCCCTGCTCCTCGTCCGGCACGAAGCAGGCGATTATCTCGCCGTGTTTGATCTGCGGATTTTGGACGAAAAATTCCAGCGCATTTACGATCGCTGCGATCGCCGCCTTGTCGTCGGCGCCTAGCAAGCTGGTGCCGTCCGTTACGATGATCTCATCTCCTTTATAATCTTGCAGCTCCTCATTTTCGCTCTCTTTAAGATAGATCTCTAGCTCTTTATTCAGGCAGATATCGCCGCCTTCGTATCTTACGATCTGAGCCTTGGTATCGCTGCTCTGCTCGGCACTGGTATCAAGATGGGCAAAAAACGCTATGCTCGCAGCGGGCGCGTCTAAATTTGAGGGAATTTTAGCGATTAAAATCGACCTCTCGCTGAGGCTGATATTTTTTATGCCCAGAGCTTCGAGCTCGCTTTTTATGAGGCCTGCAAGCTCAAGCTCCTTGGGGTTTGAGGGCATTATGCCAGCAGTACCCGCGGCCCTATTCGTGGTAGTGTTTATCTTGGTGTAGTTTAAAAACCTCTGCACGATATCCACAAATAAGCCTTTTATAAAATGACAAATGCGATGACGCAGACGGATAGAAACATCCCTAGAGCCGTTCTTTTAGCGATCTGAATAGGACTTACCATCGCAAGTCCCGCGCAAACGATGCAAGCGCCCGCGATCGGCGATGCGCTCCTGCCTAGCGCGCCGCTTATCGCAACCGCCATACCGAGCTTATCTTGCTCAAAACCCAGCGCGTCGGCGTGCACGGTCACGGCGGTGTTAAACGCCATCGACGCCGCATCTCCCGAGCCCGTTACGATGCCCATAAAAAACGGCACGAAGGTTCCGCCGAATTTTACGTAGCCCTGCTCGTTCTTAAGCCACTCGATTACGAAATCGATCGCTCCGCATGCGCTAAGACCCGCGACGAAGACGCCCGCTGCGATGATGATACCTATGATCTCGGCATACGCGCTACCCATTCCTTTGAAAAATTCCTTCGTAATTTTTTGAGGATCGGTTAGAGTAACGGCGATGGTGAGGATAGCACCCAGCAGCATCGCTTCGGCAACGCCCATCTTCGTCCATTTTAGGAAAGAGACCTGATTTAGGCTCGTGCCGCCGATTACCAAGATCACTAGAGGCACTAACGGCATAAGCGCGTATAAGACGTTTATCTTTTGAGGCTGCGCGTCTAAATTTGAACCGTCGGCGGAATTTGACGCAACGGAATTTACACCGTCCTCTCTTTGCGCTAGATAATTCACCCCCTTGGTGTAGTCTTTGCAAACTATCGCCGTTATACTCATTACGATCAAAACCACGATCAAAGCGGTAATCGCGCTAGAAAACTGCACCCCGATGACGTCTTGAACCGTGTAAGATGGGTTGTGCGCCTTTACCATATCGGCTACAAATACGTTGTGCGCCGAGCCCGGGCTTAAAACGCTACCGAAAGTTCCCGCAAATACCGCAGCTCCCGCCATCTCTGGTTTAACGCCCGCAGCCATCATTACGGGAATCAGCGTAGCGCCGACCGCAGCCGAGCAGCCCGCAGCGGAAGGAATCGCGATATTGATAAAATATGTAAGCGCCACGACGATAGGGATCAACAAAAATCCGATATTTCCAAGAGGCCTGGTGAGTAAATTTACGAGCGCGCGGTCGCAGCCGGTAAATTTCATCACGAAAGCAAAACCCATACTGGCGCAGATCGCCTTAATAAGACCTGCCTTAGTCATATACGAGGTAAAGGCGCCCAGCCCGTCCAGCGGCTTTAGACAAAGCACGCACAGCACCAAACCCACGCCGATAAGCACGGTTTTAGTATCCTTCTTCATGATCAGTAAAGCGACAACTGCGACGATACCCGCAAGCGCCAAAAATAGCCTAAACGTCTGCACGATAACTCCTTTTAAATTTTAAATTTACTTCCCACGGCGATGCGCGAGATCTCTTTTTTGTACTCGAATTTCAGCACGTCCGCATATCCCATCACCTCACACTCGTTTCCATTTATCAAAAACGCGCTGCCCTCGGGCATAGCGTAGACGCTGTCGTTTTGATTGACGATCAAAAACTCCTCCAGCCGCTCCTCCCTGCTCTCGCCGTTGTGGTTTGAAATTTTACCGCTTATGAAATGCGGATTGATCTGGTGCGGAAAGATCCCAAGAGCTACCGGCGAGGGCGGGAAGACGATCGGCATGTCGTTGGTAGTCATCATCGTCTTGCCCGCGACGTTTGCGCCAGCAGACCAGCCAAAATACGGCGTACCGCCGTCCACGGCGTCTTTGATCGCGCCTAAAAGATCAAATTTATAAAGCTCGTTTAGCAGCACGAAGGTATTTCCGCCGCCGATGCAGATCGATTTGGCATTTTTAACGGCGGCTTTCATATCGGCAAATCGGTGGATCGATCTGATATTGTTGCTCTCCAAGCAGTCTGCGACCTTCTGCTCGTATTGCTCGTTTGTGCGCCTAACGCCCGCAAATGGAATGAATAAAATTTCATCCTCCCAAAGACCCCCTAAAAATTCTTTGATCCACCCCTTGCAGTGGTTCAGATAACCGCTGTCTTTATAACTAGAAGCGCTTAGAAGTAGTGCTCTTTTCATACCGCTCTCCTTAAATTTTGCCGTTTAGCTTATACGCGCAGCGCAGATACACGTCCACTCCCGCAAGCAGCGAGTCCTCGTCGAAGTCAAATTTGCCGTTGTGATGCCCCGCCGCAAGCGTCGTGCCGATCATCAGATATCCGCTGTTGCCTCCCGCGTCCTGCACCGAGCGCATAAAATGCGCGAAGTCCTCGCATGCGCCGAAGCTTAGCTCCCTTACGATCTTATCGTTATCGATAAACGGCGATGCCTTCGCCGCATCCTCGTAAAGCTGCGTGGTGGCCTCGTCGCTATCGCCGCCTGCCGTGCCGCCCGTGACCTGCACGTCGTAGCTGACGCCGTAAATTTTAGAAACGCCCTCCACTATGTCCATGCACTTGGCCTTCATAAACTCATTTAGCTCCGTGCTCTCGCCGCGCGTCTCGCACGCAAGATAGCCGTTAGGCGCGATGACGTTGCGTCCTTCACCCGCGCGCAGCACGCCTACGTTGATACGCGTGACGCCGTCTGCATGCCTCGTGATGCCGTGCATATCAAGCGCCATTTCGGCTGCGGCAAGCAGAGCGTTGGCTCCGTTTTGCGGTGCACCCGCGGCGTGAGCGGACTTGCCTTGTAAGCTTACGTCAAATTTAGTGGTCGCAAGTAGCTTTTTAGTGCCGCAGATGATGCCTCTCATCGTAGTCGCCTGGAAGCCTATATGACCGCCCAGCAGATAATCCACGCCCTTGGTGACGCCCGCAGCTTCCATACCTACGGCGCCTCTGGTGCCCTCCTCGGCGGTTTGGAAGATAAATCTAAATTTACCGCTAAAATCGTCTAGGCTATGTGCGATCAGCTTTGCTAAAGCAAGCCCCATCGTGATATGCCCGTCGTGCCCGCACGCATGCGTGATGCCGCTAATGTCGGAGCGAAAGCCCTCCTTAAAAGGGCGGTGATCCGCGTCCGTGCTCTCGGTCACGTCTACGCCGTCTATATCAAATCTAAAAGCGACCGTCTTGCCCGCGCGCCCCGTGTCTATTTCGGCCACTAGACCCGTTAGCCCGTCCTCCATCGCATCAAGAAATTTTATCTGATCTGCGTTTAGCAGCTCTTTGGCGCGCTGCTTCGCCTTCTCGCAGGCATCCTTGCTGCCTACGCCCTGCCTGGCTTCTGCCTTTACCACCTCGCGACCGAGCTTTATCTCATAGCCCAAGCGCTGCATACGATCTGCGATAACCGCGGTCGTAAAAAAGGTAAACCAGCCCGTCTCGGGATGCGAGTGAAAAAACCTGCGATCCCCGATCATCTCGCCCTTGAGCGCCTCTACTTTTTGTGCGATAGTATCCATCTTCTCTCCTTTATTCCTTGGCTAAGCTTAACATCGCCGCGGCTAAAACCTTCGTAGCGGCAAACGCGTCGTGCCAGTTTATACTTTCATTTACGTTGTGGCTGATGCCGTCCTTGCACGGCACGAAAAGCATCCCCACGCGATCCGCAAGCTCCGTCATATTCATCGCGTCGTGTCCCGCGCCGCTAGGAAGCCTTAGGCTTGGAATTTTAAGCTCGCAGGCACAGCTCTCAAGCAGAGCGATCATCTCCTCGCTTAGCTTTACGGGGCGATCTTTGATGAGATTTTTTAGTTCAAATCTGCACCCTCGGCGAGCGCAAATTTCACCTATCGCGGCGCAAATTTGATCATCCGCCGCCCTAAGCGCATCCTCGTCTATATCGCGTATATCAAGACCTAGCGTGCAGGCGCCGGGGATCACGTTTAGCACGCCGGGTATCGCATTTGCATAGCCCGTCGTCGCAACCGTGGTTTTGCCCGCCTTTGCGATCCTCTCCGCGCTTAAAATGATCTCGCTAGCGCAAGCCAGAGCGTCGCAGCGCATATCCATCGGCGTAGCGCCGCTGTGATCGGCTCTGCCCTCGATCCGCAGCTCGTATCGCACGGGCGCGGCGATACCCGTGACGATGCCCACGGGGATACCCCGCCTCTGCAATACCGGCCCCTGCTCGATATGAAGCTCGATATAGCTATGAAAGCTGGATTTGGGCAGGACACAGCTTTTTAAATTTGCGGGATTTAACCCGAAATCCTGCATGGCGTCAAATAGCGAAATTCCGTCTTTATCCTTTAGCTCGCCTAGCCGCTCTTGCGAGAGCTTGCCGCTGATTATCTTGCTGCCTACGGTCGCCATTTTAAAGCGGCTTAACTCCTCGCAAACAAAGACGATGAGCTCCAGCGGTCGCGTAATCTTTTCGCCGCTATCTCGCACCGCGCGGATCGCTTCCAAAGCGGCCATGACGCCTAGCGTGCCGTCGTAAAAGCCGCCCTGCGGCACGCTATCGATATGCGAGCCAGCACTTACGGGCGGCAGATCGGGATTTTTAACGCCGCTAAATTTAGCGAAAATATTGCCCGCATCGTCGATTTTGATCTTGAAATTTTCTTTTTGAAGTAGCGATATGAGGAAGTCGCGCGCCGCTTTATCCTCGCGCGAAAATGCAAGCCGCGTAAGCCCGCCGCCCGCCAAAGCCCCAAAGCGGCTTATCTGCTCGAACTCGCTTTTAAGGCGCTGCATGTTTATCTCCATAAATTCCCCTTTTTTTAAAAATTTATGAGTACGGCATTTTAATATCAAATTTATATAACGAAGCTGAAATTTGCCTATCGCGGCGGCAAATGGGCGCTAAAACGGCGCGCGAGCAAAGCCACTTTAAGATAACGCTATAAATTTTAAATTTTGCCTTTTGGGCTTTAAAATCGCGATAAGCTACTTAGCTTCAGATTAAACGGATATAATTATCACAAAATTTAACGAGGAGCGCAGATGAAACAGAGCTCGCTAGAGGGGCTTTATGAAAAGCTAAGACAATTTGATAGGCTGGCGGATAAAGAGGAGTATCTGTTTGATGCGATAAAGGGCGCCATCGAGGCGGAAAATTTTGACTTTGCCGCGCAAATTTGCGACTTTGTGCTAAACGAGGAATTTGAAAAATTCGGCGCGGTTTTAAGAACGAGGGTGCTCTTATGGCTCACGGACTACATCGCGCAAAATTTAAAAGAAAGCGAATACCCAAATTTCGGCGACTTTACGGATTGCCTATGGAAATTTAAATGGATCGTCTCGGGCGTCGCCAAAAGCTCCGTGATCGAAAAGGAGCTCATAGATGAGGTAAACGAAGCGATGCTGTTTTACTACGAGAGCATAGAAGGGCTCTCGTTATCACGCTATTACAATGCTTTGACGAATCAAAACATTGACATGGGCGAGTCTAAAGAGGCGAAAGCGAACTACAAGATGTGGAAAAAGCTAGCCAAAGACGATATGGCCGACTGCGAAGCATGCGAGGCATCGGGTGAGATCGCCTATTTAAATTTTGCCGGCGAGCACGCAGCGGCGCTGGAGCTTGCCGCGCCGATACTCTCAGGCGAGCTAACTTGTGCCGAAGTACCTCACACGACCTACGCGCCGATACTTTTTAGCATGATTAAAACAGGCAAGATAGAAGAGGCAAAAACCCTGCTACCAAAGGCCGCGGCGACGATCGAGTCAAATCCTCGCGTCATAAACGAGATCGCGCCGCTAATCGAGATCGCCGTTAGGCTGGACGAGCGCGAGACGGCGTTAAATTTAGCGCGCAAACACTCCGCAGCAATCCTTGACGGCAACGACGATCTAAACGACCTGCGATTTTTCATCGCAGTTAGCGCGTTTGGCGACGAAAACGACTACAAAACGGCTTTGGAGCTGGCGGGCAAATTTGACGCCAGAAACGGCAATACCTACTACTCTGACTACCTGAACGAATTTTACGCTGAGTTTGGTTTTTAGCTTTTGCAGGTTAAATTTTATGGATAAATTTGGCAAATTTGACCGAGATAAATTTAGCAAATTTTACTCGCCGAGACCAGCATCTCGACGATAGTAAATTTGGCTTGGTTAATTTTAGGTTTTTTGCTTCATGTAAAAGAGATGGAGGGGGGGTGGATGGCGCTCTGTTGGCAACCCCCAAAGGAAGTGCAAGCGCAAAGTGAGGTAAAACCGAAGCAAAAGAGCTCCTTAGCAATTTATCTGTTTTCTTTTCTTTGGGAGAGGAAGGGGCTCTACTTACGGTCTGCTTGCAGCTACGAGCGAAGCAAAGTAGAGCGTCGCCTTCCTTTGCTTCGGCTTTGCCTCGCAACTGCAAAGCAGACTCTCTCCCATGCCCTCTCTAACCCCACTGCACGTTAGAAGTTGCTGCACTGCGTGCAGGTTAAATTTGGCGCTGACGTGCCGCGTATTTTAAATTTACATTTTCAAGATGCGGGTCTCGGTGGATAAAATTTGAAGCCGAAATTCGCAAATTTGAACGTAAAACGATAAGGCGAAGTATTTTGTAGAAACATTTTGCTTCGCAAAAACGCTACGCTTATTTTGAGATGGATTTGAATGTTGCGACGAAATTTTCGGCCGAAGATAGAACATGTAGTTCATCGAGGGAGAAAATTTCTAGCTCATTCAAAGACACTCAAAAGACAAGCCGCAACAAGAAATTTACAATTTTATTCGCTCGGCTTAGTTAGCTCATAGGAGAAATTTATCTTCTTGCTCTCATTTGGCTTAAGCGCAAATTTCCACGTTACCTTGCCGTCTTTACCTATCTCGTTTTCTTTCGGGTCGTTTTTCACGCTCACGCTTACGCTCTCGTGCGCGCTGACGGGCACTTGCTCCTCTAAAACCACGTCCCAAGCGAGCTTCGAGCCGTTTTTGATGCTGTATTTATACCCGCGCGAGATCTTGTTTTTCGAGCCGAAAAACGACTCCTTCGTATATTCGCCGTTAGCTTCTTTTTTCACGCTAACAAGCTCGTTTTTGCCGAAAAACTCCTTCGCCTCCTCACCAGCGGCGTATCCTACGTATCTTTTGCCGATATTTATACCGTCAATCTTAAACTCGCTTTGCGCGCCCTCTATGCTTCTCTCGGGCTTAAACGCGGCCCTAACGAACGCGCCCGCGCTGCCGTAGCCGTCGATCACGAGGTCAAATTTAGCATCCAGACTCTGCTTGTCGTAGGCAAAGTCCGCCGTTTCGTCCGCTTTTAGACTCACGCCCTCGATTCGCCACGCGTTTGCGAGCGCGTTTTGATCGTTGTTGGCTTGCACGTCTTTGACGCTATTTTTCTTTGCGTATGCCTTTCGCGGCGCCATATCGGCACTAGCCTCCATCATCGGCGCGGCTGCTAGCGGCATCATATTTCGCAGCGCCGGTTTGCCTTCGTAGCGCGGATAAAACGGCGCGGGCGTCAAATTTGACGAGTAGTAAAACGGATAAAGCGCGATGGTTAGGGAGTTTAGATCGATGCCCAGAGGATTTGTCACGGTTAAATTTTGCGAGATTTCGACCTTGCCTTTTGCGACGTCGGCATGGATTTTATTTTTCAAATTTACGCTAACGCTCACGGGATAGGAGATCTTGACCTGTTTTGGGTCGCATTCAAATTTCAAATCAAGCTTTTGAAAATTTTTAACCTCAGCCTTGTTCATTTTCTTTTTCAGCTCGTCGATTTGCTTTTTGGTTTGCGAAATTTGAGCTAGATTTTTTAGCACCGCTTCGTAAAATTTATCGCCGTCGGCGTCCAAATTTGCGACGCTTTGCTCTTTAAAGGCCGGGAAGTTATTCAAAAAAGCGTTTTTGGAGTTTAGCGCGTTTAGTTTATCGTTTAGCTCCCCAAGCTCTTTTTCGTTTTGCTTAAATTTAGCGTAGGCCTCGTTTTCTGCGGGCTTTGCTTCGTTTAAATTTAGGCTCACTAGCTCGCAAGACGAGGCCACGTCAATATCCTCAAGCTCGACGAAATCGGGCAAATTTAAACTAAATTCGCTTTTTTGGTCGGTGAAGTTTTGATGTATAAATGAGGCGTTTTTATAGATTTCTATCAGGTTGCTTTCGGCGCTCGCGATCAGGGCAAACGCCGAAACTAAGGCTATCTCTCTCATTTTTTCTCCTTTGGGTAAATTTAAGAGATTATAGCCTTACATAGATAAATTTTAGCCTAGCAAGATAATCGTAAAGACGATCAGAACTAAAATTTGTATCGCGATAAAGGGCACCACGCCGCGGTAGATGTCGGAGGTCTTGACCTCTGCCGGCGCCACGCCTTTTAGATAAAAGAGGCTAAAGCCAAACGGCGGCGTGAGGAACGAAGTCTGTAAATTCATCGCGATGACGATAGCAAAATAGAGCGGATTTATGCCTAAATTTACCGCAATCGGCGCTAAAATCGGTAGCACGATATACGAAATCTCGACGAAATCTATAAAAAATCCTAGCGCAAAAATCGTAATCATGGCTAAGATGATAAAGCCCCATTTTTCGCCCGGCAAACTAGACATCACTTCCTCAACGATCTCGTCGCCGCCGGTGTAACTAAACACCATCGAAAACGCGGTCGCTCCGATAAGGATAGTAAAGACGACAGCCGTGGTTTTGACGCTCTCTTCGAGTGCTTCTTTTAGCATCTTAAACGAAAAAGTTCTGTAAAAAACCGAAAGCAAGATCGCACCCACGCAGCCAAACGCCGAGCTCTCCGTCGGCGTAGCGATGCCTTCAAATATCGAGCCGAGCACCAACACGACAAGTACTAGCGGCGGCAAAATCGCAAGGATAGCGTTTAAAATTTGCTTTGATTTAGGCACATCGCTCTCTACTACGACGGGCGGCGCGTAGTCCTTTTTCACGTAAGCTACGATGAGAATATAAGCTACATAAGCACCAACTAGCGCAAGTCCCGGATATATCGCCTCTCGGAAAAGATCGCCCACAGGCACCGTAAAGACGTCGCCTAGGATAATTAGAACGATAGAAGGCGGGATGATCTGTCCAAGCGTTCCCGAAGCGCAGATAGTGCCGCAGCCTAGAGCCTTGTTGTAGTTGTACTTTAGCATCACGGGTAGGCTCATAACGCCCATGGCTACGACGCTAGCGCCCACAACGCCCGTAGATGCGGCTAGCAGCGCGCCCACCAAAACTGTGCTAATTGCCACGCCGCCGCGAATCTCGCCGAATAAAAACGCCATAGACTCGAGCAATCTCTCGGCTAGCTTGGTCTTTTGCAAAATAATGCCCATAAAAACAAAAAGCGGCACGGCGATGAGGATTTTATTTTCCATTATCGAGTAGATGCGGTAAGGCATGAAGTTAAACGTCTCTTTAAATATCTCAAGCCCGCCTATAAAGCCGTTGCCGTCGCCAAAGCTCTCGACCATGCCGCCGATGAGTCCGAAAATGACGGCTATCGCGCCAAATGTAAATGCGACGCTAAAGCCGATAGCAAGCATAAAAAGCGCGGCTAAAAACATTACGATACCGGTCATTTTCCCTCTCCTTGTTGCGCAGTTTGGTTTAAATTTGCGTCAAATTTGCCCGCCTCGCTTAAATTTGAACGAGCGTCCAGATAGACGTTTAGCCACTTTATAAAGTAGCCGACGCTAAAAAATATAAGCAGCCAAAAGCTAAACGGGATAAAGGCCTTGATAACCCAGCGATACGGCAAGCCGCCGGGATCCGCGCTACCTTCGCCGCTCTCATACGCCTCCACGACGTAGTCCCAGCTCAGCCACGCGACTAAAAGCGCAAGCGGCAGGATAAAAAGGATAACGCCAGCCATATTTATGAGCGCTCTTTTCTTTACGCTCATCTTTTCATAAAATATATCCACTCGCACGTGCGCGTCGTCTTTTAGCGCGTAGCTCATGCCAAGCAGGATTATGATGCTAAAAAAATGCCACTCAAGCTCTTGCAGGCCTACGTTGCCGTATTTGAAAAAATATCTCGCCGTGACATTAAAAAAAACGTCCGCGATCATCAAAAACATCACGAGTATACAGACGTAGCCCGTGACGTCGCCTAATTTACCGAAAAATCGCTCTACTTTTTTTAAATTTCGTTCCATTTAACTCCCCAAAATTTGTCTTATCATTATAGCTAAAATGCAAATCGGCGCGACGAATCGCAGTAAAAAATACCAAATTTCAAAAACCGCCCTACCCATATACGGCAAAAATAGCTCCTCTAGGCTGCCTCTTTTCATCGCGTAACCGACAAATACCGCGATCACGATACCGCCCAGCGGCAGCATGATATTTGAGCTAAGATAGTCTAAAACGTCAAAAAATCCCTTGCCGAAAAACGTGAGCGCGTCTTTAAATTCGGCGATGTTTGAAAGCGCGCAAAGCGTGCCTAGGCAATAAACGCAGACGCCAACGATCGCGATCGCGCCTAGGCGAGGGATCTTAAACTCGTTTATGAGATAAAAAACGAGCGGCTCGACCATCGAGATAGCCGACGTAAGCCCCGCAAAAATAAGCGCGGTAAAAAACGTAAAACTTAAGACGTTTCCCATCGCTCCTAGCTTAGCAAACAGCGTCGGTAGCGAGATAAATGCAAGTCCTACGCCCTGGCTAGGCTGCTCGCCGTACTCGAAAACAAAGGTAAAAACGATAAGCCCGATGACGACGCTAACGATGATGTTCAGCGCGACGACGTAGAGCGAAGAGGTGAAAAGATTAGTCTTGTCATCTAGGCTAACCGAATACGTAGCTATCGCGCCGATACCCACGCACATCGTAAAAAACGCTAACCCAAGAGCTACAAATACCGCCTCGCTCGTGATCTTAGAAAAATCAGGCACTAGCAAAAACTCTGCCGCCTGCGAAAATCCGCCCATCTGCATCGAGTAAATCAGCATAAAAATAAGTAGCAAAAAAAGCGTCGGCAAAAGCCATAAATTTATACGCTCGATGCCGCCTTTTATGCCCTTTGAGAGGATGAAAAAATAGGCCGCAAACGCGATGCTAAAGTATAAAATTTGACCCGAGATATCAGAGCTTATAAATTTGCCGAAATTTTCGCCCGAAACCGCGATACTTTGCGGAAGCTCGCCAAGAGATAAGACCGAATACCTAATAACCCAGCCGATGATGACCGTATAAAATGACGCGACTAAAACGCCCGTTATCATTATGACGCCGGCGTAGCCCCAAAATTTGCCATTTTTAGGAGCGAGCGAGCGAAAGGCGTTAACGGGATCGGCGTTTGAAATTTTACCCATCGCCATCTCCGCAAAAAATATACTAAGCCCGACCGCAACGGCAAAAACAAGATACAAAAGCACGAACGCAGAACCGCCGTTTGCGCCGACCATGTATGGAAATTTCCACGCATTGCCAAGTCCGATCGCAGCACCCACGATGGATAATATAAATCCGATTTTAGAAAATTTATCGTTTGACACGCTTAGCCCCTTAGCGCATTTATCGTGATGATAACGATGCTGATGGGAGCCACGAATCTAATCATAAAATACCAAATTTCAAATACGACCCTGCTCATATACGGTCCAAAAAGTATGTAAAGCGCGTCTTTTTTGATGACAAACCCGACGAAAATCGACACCGTGATGCCGCCGATAGGCATGATGACGTTTGAGCTGAGAAAATCAAGGCAGTCAAAAAAGCTCTTGCCAAAAAACGTCAAATTTTCTTTAACGCCCTCGATACTTGAAAGTATGCACAAAATGCCCATGCAGTAGATGAAAGCGCCGATTAGCGCGAGGGCTTTTTTACGAGAGAAGCCAAATTCTCGGATGAGATAGTGCGTGAAAGGCTCCAGCATCGAGATGGCCGAGGTAATGCCCGCAAAAAGCAGAGCCGAGAAAAACGCGAACGCCAGCACGTGTCCGAGCGTGTCCAGCTTCGCAAATAGCGTAGGCAGCGAGATAAACACGAGCCCCACGCCCTGACTAGGCGTCGCGCCAAACTCAAACACGAAGGTAAAGATAACAAGCCCCATCAAAATGCCCATCACGACGTTTATCACGACGATGATGATCGAGGAGCTAACTAGATTCGTATTATCAGGCAGCGACGCAGAGTAAACGATGATAACGCCGACACCTAGAGATAGCGTAAAAAACGCGAGTCCAAGCGCGGTTAAAATGCTACTCACGCCTAGTTTTGAAAAATCCGGAACCAGCAAAAATTTAGCCGACTGCACGAAGCCGTCCATCGTAAACGAGTAGCTAAGCATGATGATAAGCAAGATAAGAAGCGAAGGCATCATCCAGACGTTTACGCGCTCGATGCCGCTTTTTATGCCCTTTGATACGATAAAAATACAAAGGAAAAACACGATCGTGAAGTAAAAAATTTGAGATGCGGCGTCGTTGGCGTAGAAATTACCGAAAATTTTCTCCGAAGCCTCGACGTCTTTTGGAAGTTCTGTTATTACCATTACTGCGTATTTTAGTATCCATCCGATGATAACCGTGTAAAAAGAGGCGATGATGATCGCGCCTATCATCGTAAAACCCGCAAATTTCCACGTTTCTTTGTGTTTTGGAGCAAGCTTTTTAAAGGCATTTACAGGGTCAGACTCGGAAAGCTTACCGATAGCTATCTCGCCGAAAAATATCGCAAGTCCGATAAAAAAAGTCATAAAAAGATACAAAAGCACGAAGGCCGAACCGCCGTTTTGACCGACTAAATACGGGAATTTCCACGCGTTTCCAAGCCCCACCGCAGAGCCTGCGACGGCTAAGATAAAGCCGATTTTTGAAAATTTATCCTGCGCCAAATTTAACCTTAGTATTTAAAATTTCAGAAGCGAGGCTAGCATAAAAAAGCTTTTAAAATTCTAATTTTTAAATAAATTCGTAGAAAAACGAAACACGGCTGAAATTTTTTGTAAATTTGTAGCACTACGCGGCGGCAAATTTGACGAGTAGAAAATTTATGAAATTTTTTCTCGGTTTTAAGTAACTCAAAGCTAAATTTTTATAAAATGCGCTCTCAAAGCTTCAAAGTAGGGGTCTGATCCGAAATGGCTTAAATTTACAAGGAGACTTTATGAAAAAAGTTGTTTTCTTAATGATGGCTCTTGCTAGCTTTGCGTTTGCGGGCGACGGCGAGATGCTAAGATCTTACTCTGTTCTTGCAGCAGCAGTCGGTCTAGGTCTAGCGGCTCTTGGCGGCGCTATTGGTATGGGAAATACCGCTTCTGCGACAATCTCAGGAACAGCTAGAAACCCTGGCGTGGGTAGCAAGCTAACTACGACGATGTTCGTTGCTCTTGCGATGATTGAAGCGCAAGTTATCTACGCACTAGTTATCGCGCTAATCGTTCTTTACGCAAACCCAATGTTTTAATATCGGGCGGGTTCGTCCCGCTCTTTATGTTTTTTAATCCACGTGCGACCTTGGTGGAACGGTAGACACGCTACTTTGAGGTGGTAGTGCCGAAGGGTGTGCGAGTTCAAATCTCGCAGGTCGCACCATAATTCTTATTTAATTCCAACAAAAATCTTCCGAGCCATCAATGATTTTCCAACTTCAAAAACACTGATTACATCAAAACAAGTCGATATTATTCGCTAGAATCATGTTCTTGCACTAGTGTCTCCCATTACCCCTAAAGAGTCAAATTTGCTGCGAATACTCAAAATACTTGAGATTGCTTTGGTACTGCATTTCTCATAAGAAGCGAATCGCATCTTTACATAGCAGACCAGCACAACCAAATCTAAAAGGAAGTTTTTGCAAAATTTGAAATAGTTTTTACTAAGTTTTACCGCTTATAAGCTTCTCGAATAACCACAAAAATAAATTTAGTTTTAAAAAATAGTCAAAAAGTAGTAGTCTAACAAGATAAATTTAATCCTCTATTGCTAGTATCTAAATTTAAAAATAAGTGCAAAACGATAAGGAATGAAATAAAAATCTAAAATTTAATCAGCAAGCGCCCGAAGTCAGTCACAAAATTAAAAAAGCAACCGACCTCTTATAAAAGGCCAGTCACTTAAATTTACCTCGGAGCCAAACGTCAAATTTAAAAATTTGGCTACGAACTGTGTCCTACATAAAGACTGGTATCGTCGTATTTTTAAGGAAATACCTCGAAGTACCGCTCAAAAATATCTCCAAAAAGCCGTTTTCGCCGTATCTACCGGCCACGATCAGGTCAAATCCACCATCTTTAGCGTTTCGCAGCAGAGCTTCGCCCGGTACCGAAGTCGTGCTAACAACCTCGTAAGTCGCCTGTATGCCGTGCAGTTTTAGATACTCTTCTAGTTTTTTTAGATTTTCCTCTGCGCTACCGTCGCCCGAATGCGGCATGCAAGTGATACAATGCACCTTTTTAGCCTTTTTTAGTAGCTCGATGGAGCTGCTCACGGCGCGAGAGTTTTGCGTCGAGCCGTTCCAGCTAACTAGGATGTTATCAGCCTTAAAGCTCGTTATGCGCCTTGGTATCGTGATGGCCGTTTTGCCGCTTTTTAGCACCGCCGCCTCAAACGTGCCAGTGATCTTACCGTCAAGCGGTACTGCGGCAACTACCATATCGCAAAATTTAGACTCCTGCTCGACCACCACGCTTCGTTTACCGCTTTTAGTGACAAATTTAGCCGTCGTCTTGCCCTCGATCGGCTCGTCGCTAACCTGCACGTCGAGCTCTTCGCAAAGTTTATAAAAAATAGTCTCGTTACGCTCGTGTTCGACGCCAAGCTCAGCCTTCGCCGCCTTTAAAAACTCATCGTAAAGAACTCCGCCCCTAAGCGTCATTTTCATATTATAAACGACGCCTGGATCTAGCTGGCAAGCCAAAATCTCGATGTGGCTGTTAAAATGCTTAGCGACCAGCAAAGCCCCCCTGATACGCTCTTTTACGTCGTCGCCCGCGCCGATTGGGAAAAATATTTTTTTATACTGCATCGGTTCTCCTTTAAATTTATTGCGCTAGAGAAAGGGAAATTTTGTGCCCTTTTTGCTCGCTGATTTTTACTTTAACCTTATCGCCGGCTTTTAGAGGCGTTTTGATTTTTGAGATATGCAAAAGTCCGTCCACGCCGCCAGGAAGTCCGATAAAGGCGCCAAATTCTACCACGCTTTTTACCTCGCCTTCAAATTCGTCTCCGATATTAAACTCAGGCGTCTTTTGTGGCTTGCCGTCTTTGCCACCTCTTTTGCCGCCAAAGCCCTTGCCGTTGTCTTTTGAAACGATTTGGATGATGTAGTCTTTAGCCGCGTCAACGCTTGATTTTTGCGCGCCGGCGATCTTTACTTCGCCTTTTTCGCGATCTAGATCGATGGCGACGTCAAATTTTTCGATGATCTCTTTTATCGTTTTGCCCGCTTGCCCGATGATGTCAACGATCTTGCCCGGATCAACGCTAAAGAGCTCTAGTTTAGGGAGTATATCTTCATTTACTGAGATATTTTCGTTTGCTTTTTCCATCAAATTTAATATATGCAGCCTACCCTCACGCGCCTGCAAAAGCGCCTCTTTTAGCACGTCAAGGCTGATACCGCCCAGCTTTATATCCATCTGAAGCGCTGTTATGCCGTCTTTGCTACCTGCGACTTTAAAGTCCATGTCGCCGTCGTGATCCTCTAGCCCCATGATATCGGTTAGCACGGCGTGTTTTTCACCCTCGAAAATCAGCCCCATCGCAACGCCCGCAACTAATTTTGGCGTATCGACGCCTGCGGCTCTCAGTGCCAAAGAGCCGCCGCAAACGCTAGCCATCGAGCTTGAGCCGTTACTTTCTAAAATTTCAGAAACAAGTCTAATGGTATAAGGCGAATTGACGTCGATACTAGGCGCAAGGGCACGCTTAGCGAGGTTGCCGTGTCCTAGCTCGCGTCTGCCCGGAGCCTTTAGCGGGCTAGCCTCGCCGACGCTAAAGCCGGGGAAGTTGTAGTTAAACATAAATTTATCCGTCACGGCGCCTTTTTCCGTTAGCATATCATACATCTGCGCGTCGCCGTCGGTACCTAAAGTCGCCACCACGAGAGCTTGCGTCTGGCCGCGGGTAAAGAGGCAGCTACCGTGAGCGTTTGGCAGAATATTTGTCTCGATGCTGATCGGGCGGACCTCTTTAAGCTCCCTACCGTCGGCGCGCACGCCCTCGTTTATGATCTGCTCGCGGACGATTTTTTTCTTAAATTTAGCCAGGACGTTAGAGACGACCTCCTCCTCCCAGCCCTCTTTTTGCGCTACTTCGTCGGTTAAAATTTGCTTTGCGATCTTGGTTAGCTCGCTGGCGCGCTCACTTTTAGCCATCTGATTTATAGCGGCTTTTACGTCATTTTTGTAAAATTCGTTTAGATAGACGGCGACGCTCTCGTTTTCGATCTCCGGTTTTAGCTCGAGTTGCGCGTCTTCTTTTTTATGCTGGCTAAATGCTTCTTCATAAGCGTTTGAGGCGCGAAGTATCGCCTTGCCAGCTTCTGCGATCGCCTCCACGATGAGATCCTCGCTAAATTCGTTCATATCCTGCATCGCTATAGCGCCGCTTAAATTCGGATCCATCATAGGATCTAGCGCGATAGGCACTATCTCGTTTTTTTCGGTCGGGATACTTCTCATCTCGATCATCAAAAGTTCGTCTTTAACGCCGGCTACGTAAAGATCGAGAGCCGAAGTTTTTAGCTCAGAGTTGCTAGGGTTGATTACGAATTTATTATCTATATAGCCTACGCGCACGCCGCAAACAGGCGCATTTACGGGGATGTCGCTAAGATAGAGTGCTACTGAAGCGGCGTTTAGACCGACGACTTGCAAATCAACCTCAGGATCGCAAGATAACACCATCACGACTATTTGCGTCGGATACGCGTAGCCCTTTGGAAAGAGCGGGCGCAGCGAGCGGTCGATGATGCGCGAAGTTAGCGTCTCAAAATCCCCAGGCTTTGTTTCTCTTTTTACGTAGCCGCCCGGGATCTTGCCCGCAGCGTAACTTTTTTCGATGTATTGCACCGTTAGCGGTAAAAAATCCTCGCTAACTTGCGTGTCTTCGCGAGCGACGGTAGCTAAAACGACGGTGTTTTTTACGCGCAAAAGCACCGCGCCGCTAGCTTGTTTGGCGACCTTGTTTATATCGTAAATTTCAACTTGATTATTGACTTCTATTGAATACTGCATGCCCTAATATCTCCTTGTTTTTGTAATGGTATATAAAATGGACTCTCCTCTAATATTGAAAGCACGGTTTCTGGTTTTGGTTCGATTTTGTTTTCGTAGTAAAAATCCACTTCGATAAAATTCGCGATCTTGTGCACGGCATAAATTTCATCCACCAGCGGCGCGATAGCTGCGGCGACGTCGGTAGCGATGAGCGGCGTAGCGTAGGTGACTGATTTTACCCGCTCGCGCATGAGCGTTTTTAGGCAGGTTAGCGCTGTAAGACCCGTCTCACAGCCCTCGTCGACGAGCAGGATATTTCTATCCTTTAGATCGCCGATTAAATTTCCTTTTCTAAATTTATATACGTTTTTTAGGATTTTTTCGTCGTACTTACGGTCGGCCTCGCCGTAAACGAAGTCGTAACTAATGCCAAAGCTCTTAATAAGCTCGTCGTTTAGCACCACGTCATCCTTTTCGCTAACCATCGCGATCTCACACTCCGGGTTATTCGGCGCAAGAATACGTTCACAAAACAACATCTCATAGCTCAAATTTAGCCCGCGAGCCACGCTATCGACCATGATAACAGAGTCTATAGAGCCACATATTATCAGATATTCACCTGCAACCAGTTCTTTTTTGGGCAAAATTTCGAGCAACTTTTCGGCTGCTTCGAGCTGGTTTTCAAACATAAGATCCCGGTAATTGCTCATCAGCTACCTTGCGTCGTCTGTCCTACCGAAAAGTCGTAATGTACGCCGCCCATCGGATAGAAATTTATAAAGAAGTAAACACCTCTTGATTTTTTGGCGGCCGTTCCGCTGGTAGTCGTAGTCGGTTCAAGCTCCTCTTCGTAGACAAACGTGTAGTTCCAGCATTTTCTGCGGTGAGAGACGCCTAGCTGCCACTGCTTATTATAGTCGCGCTCAAGGTCATACTGAGTACCGCTAAATAGCCTATAGTTATGCGGAAGCTCGACGTAGCCGTTTAGGTGCAGATAGTTTTGCTTTTCCTGTGCATTTTTTCTTTGCATTGTGTGCCAGAGGCTAGCGCCGAATTTATCATGCGTATAGCTCGCACCGCTTTGAACTTTTTCAAAGTATTTATTGTTATAAGAGTACTCAAGCCTGTTGTAAAAAGACAAATTCGGTAGCGGATACCAGCCGATGATGTTTTTCAAATTTGAGCGTTTGTTCTCTTTGGTGTAATAACCCTGCGAAATCGTATGGCGCAAAAATTTTCTTCCGTCTTCGTTAAAGAAATACTGCGTCGCTCTGGCCGAAACCTCGTCTCTAGTGTGCTGAGGATTGATAAAGCTCTGATATTTTCGTCCAAGCATATCGTAGACGTATACGTTGCCGTCATCTTCGGCTGTCTCATATCTATCTGGCAGGTCACCTTCATTATAAGCTTTAACTACGTAATCCACGCCCAAATTTAAACTATGATAGAAGCTCTCGTAAGCCTTAGCTAAGTCGGTCTGGAGCGAAAATTTATGATAATTTTCTATGTAGTTTGCGCTCCTATCCTCGTCTCCGGTCGGACGGTACATTTTCTTTGCATAGTCCACGTGGGTAGCGTATAAATAGTGATAATACGAGAATTTCAGATAATCGTCCGCTAAAGGCAAATGAAATGAAACCGGCAGGTTAAATTCGTACTGCGTCGCCTTTACGCCAATTTTTCTCGTGTAGTTGTGCGAGTGGAGATCGACAGAGTAAAGCACGTTCGGCAAAATAAAGCTATCGGTAAATTTATGATATTGAAAGCTCGGATACTCTTGAAGCGTGTCTTTATTTTCGTTCGGACTACCGATCTTTGACGTATCCGTGTAATACCTCGCATATGCGCCGAAGTAATGCTTGTCACTGCTTAAGAAATAGTTTAGTTTTGAGGTCACGAGAGGGTTATCGTCGCTACCTGAGCCTCGCTTTTTCAAATTTATATAGTCGATATCGTTTAGAGCCGTCGCATCGAGCCACAAGCCCTCTTGCAAATCCTCGTTTATCAGGTGCTTAACGAGTCTATCGCGCTCATATTTTACGTCAGCACCCTTGTGCGTTTTATTTTTTAACGGGAGTCTTAGCGAGTTTTTCTCGATCTGTCTTTGTCGGTAGCCCTCGGTATCTCTAAATGCGCCAAATGTCACAGAGCCTCTAGAATAAGGTGAATCGGCAAATCTAAACGTACCGTATATGCCTGTACCGCGTCTAGTGCGAATTTGCGGATCAAACTGTAAGTCCCAGCTGTCGTATTCGGCGATATAGATCGGTTGTTTGTAGTAAAATCCGTCGTTTTTGCCGTAACCAAACTCAGGCGGTAAAAGGCCTGTGCGTCTGCGAGTGTCTGTAGAAAAGCCAAAATACGGCAGATAAAATACGGGGACGTTTCCTACGTAAAACACGGGATTAAAAAGGTGTAAAAATTTACTCTCGCGGTTTAGCTTGCCGCTGCTAAATTTGATCTTCCAATCAGGGTCTTGGACGTTACAGCTCGATACGACCGCGCCGTTTACCTCGTAAAATTTAGAAGTACTATTGCTCTCGTCGCTTTGCATCCACACTTCCATGTCGCGGTTCATCATAAATAGCGTTTCGTAGTTACTATCTTTACTATTTAGGTCGATCTTTGCGTATGAGCAGTGCGAGATTTCGTCTTTGTTTCTTATTAAATTTACATTACCGAAAAGCTCCAAAATTTCTTTTTGCTGATCGTAAACAGCTCTGTCTGCGCTCATCAAATAATCTTGCGAATACACAAGTACGTTTTTATCTGCAGTAACTATACCCTTATCGCGTTTTACGTCATCAGCCAAAAGCTCGAAATTTTGAGCCGCAAAGCAACTAAAAGCCCCAAACATTAGTAACAAAAAAATTCTAGTAAACATTTATAACTACCGTTTTCGCGGCTTTATCTTGCCACGTTTGAAATAATGGATTTGAAAACGCCCATGCAAAACCTAGGAAAAATGCGTTTTCACCGATGATGCGAACCAAAGATCGAGTGAGAGAATTTAGCAAGCCTGGCTTATCGAGCAGATCGATATCCACGCACACGATCTTCATCGCGACCTTGCCGATACTAGCGCCGCAGTACCACGTAAAAAACGTCTGATAAATAACCTCGAGCAAAACGATCTGCGGTATCATTTCCATAGCTAGCGCACCGATCTGCTCATAGTCCAGCCCATCAAATTTTTCGTAGTAGACGGCATAAAACAAAACCGAGATTAAAAACTTATCTATCCCCCACGCGACGGCTCTTTTACCGACGCTAGCGAGCGTGATATTTTCATTTTCGAGCTTGTCTATGACGCTCCTGCTCATTCGCGTCCTTTTAGCATTTGCCAGGCAATATCTTTTCGGTACTGCGCGCCGTCAAATTCTACGTTTTCGCAAAGCTCATAGGCCTTTTGCTGCGCCTGTTTTATGCTTTTGCCAAGCCCCACGCACACGAGTACTCGTCCACCGTCAGCATAGATCTCGCCGCCCTGCTCGCTCACTCCTGCGTATGCTATGTGCGAGTTTTCCGGAACGTTTTTTACGCTGATTTTAGCCTTAGGCGAGCTTGAAAAAGGATAGTTTTTACTAGCCATCACGACTCCGACAGCAAATTCGTCCTTTAGTTTTACCGGTTTTAGATCGCCTTTTGCCGCGTTTAGTAAAATTTCACCCAGATCGCCATCAATCAGCGGCATTAGCACTTCACACTCAGGATCGCCGAAACGCACGTTAAACTCAAGTACGTACGGCACGCCCTTAACCACCATAAGCCCTACAAAAAGCACGCCGCAGAAAGGATTTCCCTCGGCTTTCATGCCTTTTAGAGTCGGTTTTACTACCTCTTCTTCAACCTGTTTTATTAGCTCTTGGCTTGCTAGCGGACTAGGAGCGTACGCACCCATGCCGCCCGTATTTGGTCCCTCGTCGTTATCTCTTAGGCGTTTATGATCCTGCGCTACGGGCATGCTGACGAAATTTTCGCCGTCGCAAATAGCAAAAAAGCTAAGCTCGAATCCGTCTAAAAACTCCTCCACGACCACACGTTTACCTGCCTCGCCGAAGCTCTCACCGCTTAGCATATCGCGAGCCGCGGCTTTTGCTTCATCGCGGCTTTGGGCGATTATCACCCCTTTGCCAGCGCACAGTCCGTCGGCCTTAACGACGACGGGAGCGGTAAGAGAGTCTATAAATTTAGCCGCAGCATCGTAATCATCGGTATTTAGATAAGCAGCGGTTCGGATAGCGTTTCTAGCTAAAAAATCCTTCATAAACGCCTTGCTGCCCTCGAGTCTAGCCGCAGCCTTGCTCGGTCCGAAAATATTTAAATTTCGCACCTTAAAGATATCCACGACGCCGCCATTTAGCGGTGCTTCGGGGCCGACGATCGTTAGTTCTATTTGCTCGGTCTTAGCAAATTCTGCGAGCTGATTATAGTCTTTGGAGTTTAGATTCGTGCCGAGCTTTGAGGTGGCACCGTTGCCTGGAGCAAAGAAAAGCTCGTGCTTGCAGGATTCTTGAAGTTTTAGAGCTATTGAGTACTCGCGCCCGCCGCTTCCGATTATCAAAATTTTCATAATTTCTCCAAAAATAAAAAACCCAAGTGAGCGGTGCGCATATAAGTGGCCCGAAAATTCAAAGCCAACCTTGCAAATAGGCGGTTCCTTTAGGTCGCAACTTCTCGCGCTCGCACGCTCAAACGAAGCCGCGTCGCACGGTCGCCGCACATCTTCGCCAAAACTAATGTGTTGGACCCTATAAAAATACGCTGCCAAATCACTCAGGCAAGGTTATTATATAAAATTTTAGCTTAAAGTAGCGTTTTTGCGAGGCTTACGCAGGAATTTATATTTTGCTGAGCGCTCACTGCGGGCGAGGTAAAAATTTTCAGCTCTTTTGCCGTCGTAAGCCCGATAGCGACGGCTTTATAGCTCTCATCCCAGCCGAAATTTCGAGTAAAATTTCGCACCGCCGAGGGAGCCGTAAAAATAATCGCAGAGTTTTTGGGCGGTTTTTGCTCCTCGTTAAGCGGTTTAAAAACGTTTTCGTAAGCGATTATTTGCGTCAAATTTACGCCGCTATCCCGCAAAATTTCACCCACGCTCGAAGCCGTCTCGCGCGCTCTTAAAAATAGCGTTTTTTTGCCCTTTAAAAACGGTGCGATCTCGGCGGCAAAGTCGTTTCCGTGAGCGTTTTTTGCAGTGTAAATTTGAGCAAAGCCAAACTCGCTAGCCGCACGGCTAGTGCCGTCGCCGATGGAGTAAATTTGTAAACTAGCGGGCGAAATTTGATTAAATTTTAGCGCATTTACGGAGTTTTTGGAGGTCAAAACCAGAGCGTCAAATTCGGCTAAATTCACGCTAAATTTATTAAATTTTATCTCGTTTAAAACCAGCGTCTTTACGCCCTCAAATTCCAAATTTGACCCGACTAGATAGATCATTTTCGCCCTTAAATTTATGATTTTGCGGCCGAATTTTACCGCAAATCCTCAAATTTTAAAAGTCGCTGTCCGCGGCCAAAAAGCAAATTTTATTTCGCCGCGTCGCGCCTGCTTAGATACTCTTTTGCCTTTTGTTTTAGCGCTTTATACAGCTTGCCGGCATCGTCTGCGCCGTATTTTTTAACCAGTCCGTTGTGAAAATCGCCCAAATTTTTACTCTCAAACGCGATTTTTCTAATCTCTTGTTTTTTAACCTCGTCTATCTTGATCGAGAGCTGCGCTTTTGCCGTATTTTCAGCTTTATTTTTTACTTCGTTTTGCAGCGCGGGAGCTTGTTTTGATTTTTGCGGCGGACGCTTGTTTGATAAATTTTGCCCTTTCCCATCAGCTTTAAGACCCTCGCTAGAAGCTTTGACGCTAAAATTTTGCTCCGCATCTTTTGGCTGCTCGGTAGGACCCGGATCATCGCTCAAATTTGCTTCTACGGCTTTGGTTTCTTGTAAATTTTCATTATTTGTCGCTACGCCGTTTTCGCTCTCTAAGGGTTGCGATTTTTCGGACTCCGAACTTTGCACTATTTGCGAGCGATTTTCTAAATTTTGCTCTTTTGTCTGAACGCTTTGGGTATGTAGAGCCTCGCCGCTTAAATTTAACTCTGTTTGCGGTTTTTCTCGCTCGTCAAATTTTTGCTCGTCGCCTTGCGTCGCCGGCCTAGATTTTGCGGAATTTGGCGCTGCGATACGCTTTACTTCACCTTTTTGCGAGTTTTCAATTTGAGGTTTTTTGTAAATTTTCCTCGCGTCCTCTTTTAGCGCGTTATACACGCCCGCGCCGTTTTTGCTGCCGAATTTTGAGATAAATTTCATATGAAGCTCGCTGAGGCTGCCCGAGTTTCGTATCAAGATCGCGATTTCGTCTTGATTTTCTTCGATGAGCTGTGCCGTGTGCGAACGATTAAAGTCAAATTTGAGTTTATGAAATTTGCCGCCGTTTTTATCTTGTTTATTAAAAAAATCTATCACGTCGTCGTAAAATTTATCATTGCTGACGATGTAAATTTTGTCTTTTTTATGTGAGAGTTTGCCCATTAAAAACGTAATTATTTTATCGGCATAGTCCTTGTGAGCGCTTTGTAAAAGTATGATTTTTATTTTGATTTTTCGCGCTAGAAACCACGCCAAAACGGAGATGCTTAGCTTTTGTCTATCGTTAGTTACGATATAAATTTTATCTTTTCGGTCTAGCTTTTTTAGCGTCGCTAGATTATCTACGCTTATGTTTTCGTCATCTATTATAAATCTTGCCATATATTTCCTAAACGAGTCGGGGCAAGCGCCCCGAAACTCTACATCTTATCTTTTGTCACGATAAGCAGCATTTTAAATTTTTCCGGGATCTTTAGCCCGTGCGGGATTTTACCCGGAAGCACGATAGTATCGCCTTTTTTGATATCAAAATGCTCATCGCCGATAGTTAGCTTCATCTCGCCATCAAGCGCAACCAAAAGAGCGTCGCCCGGAGCTGCGTGAGTAGATAGCTGTTGGTCCTTTGAAAACGATAGTAACGACATCGAGCCGTTTTCGTTTTTGACGAGCGTTTTGCTTACGATTTTGCCTTCTTCGTATTCGACCGCATCCACTAGGCTAAAAATAGCCGCCTTAGGTAAATGATCTATCATTAAGTCCTCCTTAAAATCGATTGAGACGTATTTCGTCGGTTCGTTAAAAACTAGTTTTCGCCATACTTTTTTCTCTATCAGGCAGGCCTGTTCGCCGCCTAAGCGCATCTGCTTTTCGCCGTAGTGCAGGCTCGCGCCGCCCTCTACGACCCACGCGAGGCTGTCGCAAAATAGCATCTCGTGATCTAGCTCCTCGCCCGTATCAAAGGCAAACACGTCGACGTGAGCGTTTTCGCAGTCAAAAATTCTCTTGCTAACGACACTTTTTGCGATCACTTTCGTATCGGCGTTTAGATTGTAAATTTTACTCATTTTTCTTCCTTTCGTAAATTTACGTGTCATTGTAGCTAAAATTTTCGGACGATTTATTGATAAAGATTATCTCTTTTTAGTAAATTTTGAATCGGTTTTAAACAAAATTTAGGTGCGAAAACGCCTAAATCTTACACCAGCTTGCTATATTTATTAATGTTGTTTTATGCACGCTACATAAAACAAATACCTTATATTGCGAAATATGGCCTATTTATTCATTCCACACATTATCTAAAATATTAACTTTAACTTTTTCTTCTAGATCAAATCCGGTATTAGTTTTATACTTTTTATTGATTGCTACAATAATATAATAAAAAGCATCTACAATATCTTCAAACGATGAGTATTCACCAACTTTAAATTTTTCATTTACATGAGCTATATTGTTTCTTATTTTGTCTGTATATTCATGTAAAAAAGTAGCCGCATCACTTTCAATTTTTCTACTTAATGAACCATCAAAATTATCAATATTTTGCGTAAGCTCTAGATTGCTTAAAAACTCACTGTCACCCAAGATTTCTTGAAATAAATCCTTATAATATCCATTTAGTTTATCTTTATGTAAAAATTCAAAATGTATATGTCTTTCTAACGTTTTCTTGTTAATATTTTCTTTTAGTAATTTAAAAAAAGCATCAAAAGACTTATTCTTATCTTTATTTTTATCTTCAAATATAAACTTAATTTGCGACTCGTTATCGGAAAATATTAAATGAGCAATTCTCTCCGATAGATCTGTAAATTTTACACCTACCTTTTCTTTATTGTAAATATAATTATCTATAAGATCTTTTAAGAAGTTTTCAAATGTAGTAAAAACAGACAAGTATAATGAGTTTTTCAATAAATTTTTTGCCAACTCTGAATTTATTTCCCCATCCAAGCTAGGCAGAATCTTATTGTATATATCCTTATATGATTGATATTTTTCATTAATTTCATAAAGCACGAATTACGCCTCGTTTAAAATACTAGAAAGATTTTTTCCCCATTCATACCTTTTTTCAACATTTGTTGTATTATTTGTAGCTCTCAAGAAAATATTTTCATCACTATCTTTTAAAAAATCCTCGAATGATTTTTTTATCTTACTCTTATTTTTTACTACTTCGTCCATACTAAATTTCGATAAAACTACCAATTGTAGCTCAGCAATTGTTTTATTAATACTTGTAGAGCCGATCTTATTGATTCTAATAAAAGCATCATTTCCAAATACAGTATTAACTTTATTTATAGAATCTTTAATAAAGTTTGTTAAATTTAAGGCTTCTTTCATATCATTTCTATACTCTTTAAGATATTCCAATATTGCCGTATTAAGTCTACCATTGTAAGTACGGTATTCTTTATTTAAATAATTTTTATTTTCTACTTTTATTTCCTTTAATGTCCAATCAAAACCATCAACAAAACCCTCCATAACTTTGGCTCTTAGTAGAATCTCGTGGTATCCGAATCGTTTTTTGAGAACCGGTCTGCTTCCGAATAGTTTATCAACACTTTTTTCTTGCGATGCAGTATTTAATGAGTCTATTAATTTTCCACGATACATAACGTTGAGCAACTCTTGGTTGTTTAATTTTATCGAACCGCTATTTATTCTTGAAAATATATCGTATTTAATATCTTCTGTCGAATCCTTTTTTATGATTACAACTGGGAGTGAAACATTATTAAATTTTCTTTGCATTTCAACCATATCATAGTAATTTTTTTTATTGAATTGCTTTAAAGTTTCTAAGCCATTTAGCACCAAAGTATCCAAATCGCGTAAATTAGTTGGCAACTTTTCAATTTCATTGACAACCAATTTGGATTTCATAAAAGAAAATATAGTGGTAAGTCGCTGTTGCCCATCAATAACCTCGAATGTATCATCGCCATTTTCCGCTAAAAAAATAGTTGGAATCGGTATTGACAGCAATAGAGATTCAATAAACTTAGACATTGTTCTTTTATCCCAAACAAATCTTCTTTGGTAGTCGGGCTGCAAATTTAGCTCGCCTTCAACTATCATTCTAAATAAATCTGAAGTAGACTTATCAACTTTATCAACATAAAGTTTTCGTTTATCATCTTCGTTTAGGTCAACTTCAGACTCTGTTTCCATCTCTAAATCAATGTCAGTTGAATCTATTTTCTCTAATAAATTTACTTCCGAATATCTATTTTTCGTATTATTCATTTCTACTCCATAATCCATATCAGAAACCTTAACAATATTTTCAAATTATCAACTCAACATATTTTTCATAATATCACCGAAAATCTCTTCCTTTTACTCCCACTCTATCGTTGCAGGCGGTTTGCTCGAGATGTCATAAACTACGCGGTTGATGCCGTCTACTTCGTTTATGATGCGGCGAGATACGTTTTCTAGCAGGTCGTACGGTAGGCGTGAGAAGCTAGCCGTCATGCCGTCGCTAGCGTCCACTACGCGTATGCACACGGCGTTTTCGTAGGTGCGGTTATCGCCCATGACGCCGACGGAATGCACGTTTAGCAGCACGCAAAACGCCTGCCACGTTTTGTTGTACCAACCGCTTGATTTTAGCTCGTCGCGCAGGATCACGTCGGCTTTGCGTAGTAGCTCAAGGCTTGGCGTATTTACCTCGCCCATTATGCGGATCGCAAGGCCCGGTCCAGGGAATGGATGACGAAACACGAGCTCACGCGAAAGACCGAGCTCAAGGCCTAGCTGGCGCACCTCGTCTTTAAAAATCTCTCTTAAAGGCTCAATTAGCTCAAAGCTCATCCAATCAGGCAGTCCGCCCACGTTATGGTGGCTTTTGATCGTCTTGCTAGAGCCCGCGACCGAGCTTTCGATGATATCGGTGTAGAGCGTACCCTGAGCTAAAAATTTGACGTTATCGTGCTTTTTGGCCTCTTTTTCAAAAATTTCGATGAAAGTTTCGCCGATGATCTTGCGTTTTTTCTCTGGATCGGTTACGCCCGCGAGCCTTTCTAGGAAAGTTTTACTCGCGTCTATGCTAACTAGCTCGACTCCGAGCTTTGTCCTAAAAGTCGCCTCAACCTGCTCGCGCTCACCAGTTCTGAGTAGTCCGTTATCGACAAAAACCAGGATCAAATTTTGCGGTATAGCAGCAGCCAAAAGCGCGGCGGTAACGGAGCTATCTACACCACCGCTAACGGCGCAAAGGACTTTTTTATTGCCCACGGTTTCTTTGATTTTAGCGATCTGGGTTTTAGCAAAGCTGCCCATATTCCACGTGCTTCCACATCCGCAGATATATTTGGCGAAATTTTTTAAAATTTGAGTACCAAACTCGCTGTGCTGCACCTCCGGGTGAAACTGCAAAGCATAAAATTTGCGCTTTTCATCGCCAAATACGCAATAAGGCGAATTTTCGCTCGTCGCGATCGCTTCAAAGCCGTTTGGTAAATTTTTTACGAGGTCGGAGTGACTCATCCAGACGGTTTGCTTTTCAGGCGTATCGGTAAAAAGCGGATGAGATTTTAAGACGCTAAGGCTTGCCTTGCCGTACTCTTTGTGAGAAGCCGGAGCGACTTCGGCGCCAAATTTATGCGCCAAAAGCTGCATGCCGTAGCAAATGCCCAAAATCGGCAGCTTTAGCTTAAATACGCCCTCATCGCAAAAATATGCATCAGGAGCATAAACGCTAGCAGGACCGCCGCTTAGGATTATGCCTTTTGGTTTTTTTGCTTTGATCTCCTCGACCTTAGCGTTAAAAGGCAAAATTTCGGTATAAACACCTTGCTCGCGCAGGCGTCTAGCGATGAGCTGAGTATACTGCGAGCCAAAATCCAAAACTATTATCGTGTTATTCATGATTGCCCTTTAAAAATATAAATGAAAAATTTCAAACTGTATGTACCAGATCACGACAGATACGATATAGCCGGCAACCACGGTCCAAGCGTATTTCATATGTGCGCCGAAGGTGTAGATACCCTTTAGTTTACCCATGACGCCAACGCCTGCTGCAGAACCGAAGCTAATCATCGAGCCGCCGATACCGGCAGTCAAGGTAACTAGCAGCCACTGGCTTAAATTTTCGCCCGCATCAGCACCCATCATAGGATTTGCTTTTAGCACGGCAGACATAACAGGGACGTTATCCACGATAGCAGATAGGAAGCCGACGCCGATATTTACAGCAGTGGCGCCGAATTTATCATAAAGCGAAACGGCGTAGTTTAAAAATCCGACGAAGTGTAGCGCGCCCACGGCCGCAAGGATACCGAAAAAGAATAAAAGCGTGTTGTTTTCGATCTTTGACATATAGTGAAAGACATGCATAGGCTCTTCGTTTTTGTTTGTTTTTTTGTAGATGTAGGTGTAAATACTAAGAAGCGAGAAGCCAAACATCATGCCCCACATCGCAGGCAAGTGGAAAAGCTGGTGCATCATAACGGCCGAAAATATCGTAAATGCGCCAAGCCCGATAACGACTTTACCGCCTTTTTTGATGCTTACTTTCGGCTCTGCGGCCGGATCAAAGTGCGGGCTCCCAGCGGGCACTATGCGCACTAGCAAAAACGCTGTAACTAGCCAGCCGATAACAGAAGCAGGAAAAAGTGCAAAAAAGTCGATAAATGGCGCCTTGCCCGCAGCCCACGCCATTAGCGTCGTGATATCGCCAAACGGACTCCATGCGCCGCCTGCATTTGCGGCTACGACGATGTTTATCGCGCCTGCGACTAGGAAATTCGTGTTGTTCTTATCTATCGTTAAAAGTACAGTGGAGAGGATAAGAGCAGTGGTTAGGTTGTCAGCGACAGGACTAATGAAAAACGCCAAAACGCCCGTTAGCCAAAAGAGTCTTTTGTATGTATAGCCCTTTGAGACGAGGTTGTATTTTAGCGCGTTAAACACGTCACGCTCGATGAGCGCCTCGATATAGGTCATAGCTACCATGAGGAAAAATACGATCTGCGAAATCTCTAAAATCAGGTGATTTACCTCATTTTGCAACAAATGCACGTCTAGGCCGTTTGCCAGCATATAAAAGCCGATAAGTAGGAACATAAAAGTGCCGATAAATATGGCCGGCTTAGCCTTATCGATGTGAAAATTTTCCTCCGTAGCGATGAAAAAATATCCCACGACGAAAATGATGAGGCTCGCGATACCCACCCACGTAGTCGTTAAATTTAAAGCCTCGCCCGCAGCGTCGCCGCTACCGAAGGCCAAAGCGAAAAACAGACTCAAAAGTCCGACGATCTTCATTTGTTCTCCTTGATTTATAGTTTATTTATTTTTTCGGTTTTGCTGTTTGACGGCTCGGACGGCGCTTCGTAGAACGGATCACCCTTGTGGCCGCAGCCTGCTATAAAAATTAACAAAAAAAATGCTAAAATCGCCTTATGAAAGAGGCTAAGACTATTATTCGACATATTGTTGATAATCCTTTTTATAAAGAGTTAAAAAACCGTAGCGAATGCGGAGAATTTTTACAGCTTTTAAGCCTAAATCATCGCAGGCTCATCGCCTTTTGCTACGAGAAAAACGGCATTTTGTTTTTTGCCCTGTTTCATCCGCTAGGACTTCAGGAATTAAAAAGCGATAGTAGTATAAAAATGTTAAAAGGCTTATTAAAAATCTATTCTAGCGTAAATTTTGACGGCAGGCTCGCTCGCGTGACGGATATTAAATTTTTTGTGACAAAGCATTTAAAATTTAAAAAAGCGACCGACCCATACGAAAAAAAACGAATTTTTACCTACGCCGAGCCGGCCAAGGGCGAGTTTGTAAATTTAGCCAAAAGCGAGCGGATTTTTGAGGGATTTGAAAAAATTCGCCTTGCCATAAAGCAAAATTTAGCCAAAGAATCAAGCGGGGCGCGATGAATCAAATTTGGCCGAATTTAATCCAAAGCTCAAATTTACTAGCGGGAGCTAAAATTTGCTAATCGACGAGATCCGCTCGCTACCTGCCCAGCCCGGCGTTTATCAGTATTTCGACAAGGCCGGCAAGCTTCTTTACGTCGGCAAGGCTAAAATTTTAAAAAACCGCGTTAAAAGTTACTTTTCGTTTACGCCCGCGCTCGCCCCCTCGCCCAAGGTCAGCCCGCGCATACACAAGATGATCAGTGAGGCCGTGCACCTCGAGTACATCGTCACTCCCAGCGAGGCCGACGCGCTGATACTAGAAAACTCCTTCATCAAGCAACTACGGCCAAAATACAACATCTTATTGCGCGACGACAAGACCTATCCATACATCTACGTAAATTTGGACGAGGATTTCCCACGCTTTGAGATCACGCGAAAGATCGTCCGAGGCAAAAATGTCAAGTATTTTGGCCCCTATTTTCGCGGTGCGCGCGAGCTTTTGGATGCGCTTAGGCTGAGCTTTAAACTCGTGCAAAGCAAAAGCGCGCTCAAAGCCACTGGCGCCTATCTGCCCTACCAGATCGGCTATTCAGAAGCTCCTCTCATCAGCAAAATTTCGCCCGCAGACTACGCCAAGGTCGTAGAGAGCGCGATTGCAGCGCTAAATAATCCTCTTTCTATGCTGCCAAAGCTCGTGAATTTGATGAGCAAATACGCCCAAAACGAAAACTACGAGCAAGCCGCCCTCGTGCGCGATAAAATCAACGCGATCAAAGACCTAGACGTCAAAATCGAGGTCGATCTAGCTAAGCTCGAGGACTTTGAGGTTTTTGCCGTGGGCGCGGAGCAAAATTTACTTTGCGCGGTGCGTTTTAGCGTGCACGGCGGCAAGATCAGCGGCGTGTATCAAAACATCACAAACGCCAAAATGAGCTCGCAAGGCGACCTAAACGATGCGTACAAGCAAATCGTTTTAGAGAGCTTCCCGGCCGGCGCGCCCGTCGTGAGCGCCAAAATTTACACGCTAGAAGCCTTTGAGGACGCAAGTCTAGTAGAAGAGATCTTGAGCGCTCGCCACGGCCGTAAATTTAGCATCTCCGTGCCTAAAATCGGCGAGAAAAAGCGCATCTGCGAGATGGCGCTAACAAACGCGCAGGTCTTTATCCAAAAGTACCTAAAAACCCACGACGACGCGTTTTTGGACGAGCTAAAGGAGTATTTCGGCCTAGCCTGCGCGCCGCATGTCATCGAGACTTTCGACAACTCGCATATGTTCGGTGCGGCCGCGGTCGGCGCAATGGTACGCTTTGAGCACGGAAACTTCGCCAAGGAGCACTACCGCCACATGCACCTCTCCCACGCAAACGACTACGATCAGATGCGCCAGATGCTTACAGAGCGCGCCTTGCGGTTTGACAAGCTTAGCCCGCCCGATCTCTGGCTCATCGACGGCGGTCAGGCGCTACTAGACCTCGCCTCGGACATCATCGCTAGCAGCGGCGCAAATGTCGATATACTCGCTATCTCAAAAGAAAAAATAGATGCCAAAGCCCACCGCGCAAAAGGCGGCGCGAGGGATAAAATTTACGCTAGTAGCGGCGTATTTACGCTGCCAACAGGCGACAGACGACTTCAGTTTTTCCAGCGACTTCGCGACGAGGCGCACCGATTTGCCATTACCTTTCATCAAAAAACCAAGCGCAAGGAGGATCTGGGTGCTAGCAAGCTAGCAGACGCGGGCGTATCGGCGGGCAGTATCGCAAAGCTGGTCAAATTTTACGGTAGCTTTGAAGCGATAATGACCGCAACGAGCGAGGAAATAGAAAAGGTGACGAATAGGAGCGTAGCGGCCAAGATCGAGCAACTAAAAGAGAGTGAAATTTGAAGCTTATTCTGTAAAATTTGCCCTGAAATTTGAGCTAAATTTGACGTATTTGTTTTCGTTGAATTTAGCTCAAATTTAACTCGCCGCTTTTGAGTAAATTTCGCCGCGGTTATTCGCAAATCAACCCGTCAAATTTGACGCAAAAAGCGATCAAATTTTCGCGCTAAACCTAAAATTTACGCGGGCGATTACGTAGCGCAAATTTAAATTCCACGCCGCCGCCAAGGTCTGCTTCGGCAAATTTAGCGTTTTGCCGCTTTTTCTATCGCTTCCGCCGCTTTGCAGCCGTCGTTCCAGCCGTAGGCGCACGCCTTTTGCAGATAGTTTTTTGCGCTAGTTACGTCTTTTTCGCCAAGCATTGCGTTGTAGTAGAGTACGCCCAGATTAAAGCAAGACATCCCATCCTTTGCTTCACAGGCCTTGCACCAGATTTCGCCCGCTTTTTGCGCGTCTTTTTTGACGCCGAGTCCCTGCTCGTAAAGCGAGCCTAAATTTGCGCAACCTAGCAAATAACCGCTATCGCAGGCTTTTTTATAGAGCTTGGCGGCCTTTGGTTCGTCCTTTTTAACCCCTTCGCCTTTGCGATACGCTACGCCCAAATTTACGCAGGCTCGCACATACTCCCCGTCGCACGCCTTTTTAAACAGCGCGAACGCCTTTTTGTAGTTTTTGTCCATGTCGCACTCCTCAAGCTTGATGCCGATGTAGGCAAGGCCTAAGTTGTCGCAGCTCTCAAAATCGCCCGCGTCGCAACCTCTTTGCAGTCCGCTCGTATCGCACTCCGCCGCATTTAAAGAAACCGCCGCAAAAATAGCTAAAAATATAAATTTATTCATCTTGTATTTTAATCACCGAATTTAACGCGCCGTTTTACAACAAACGCAAATTTGAGCCCGAATGGCTCGGCAATCTAACGAAAGATCAGGCCGCTAAAAGGCAAAATTTGACGTAAATTTACGCCTTTTTGCTCTTTTTCTTGCCTTTGCTATCGGCCTCTTCGCCCTTAAACCACCCTTTTATCTTGTCCAAGATTCCTTCGTCTTCTTCTTCGTCGTAGCTCGCCTTGCCCGCCTTGATACCAAAGCTCTCTTGTAGCTGATTTAGTAGAGAGATTTGCTCGCCCGTTAGCTCTTTTGGCGTTTTTACGGAGATTTGCGCTACGAGCCTGCCGTACCTTTTGCTATTTACGCTTTTTATGCCGAGCCCGTCAAATACGAACTGCTGCTTGTCTTTTGCGCCGACTGGCAGTTTTAGCTCGGTCGTACCTTTTAGCGTTGGGATCGTGATCGTCTCGCCCAAAATCGCCTGCGTGAAAAATACCGGAATCTCGATATAAACGTCGCTTTCGTGACGCACGAAATGCTCGTCGGCTTCAACCTCGATATGCACGTACAAATCGCCTCTGGCGCCCGTTGAGGAGACGTTGCCCTTTTCGCTCACGCGCATACGCATGCCGTCGTCGATGCCCTCTGGGATATTTACTTTGACGCTTTGGCGTTCTTCTTTATAGCCGCTGCCGCCGCAATCAGAGCATCTATCCTTGACCGTTTCGCCCGTGCCGTTACAGTACGGACACTCCTGCACGAAGCTCATAAAGCCCCTTTGCTGCGATATCCGGCCTCTACCCTCGCAGTGCGGACATGTGTGTGTTTTGCCGTCTTTCGAGCCGCTACCTTTGCACGTCTGGCACGGTTTTTTTATCGTAAAATCTATCTCTTTTTCGGCGCCAAACACCGCTTCGCTAAATTTGATCCTAAGAGCTATCTCTAGATCGAGCGGATATTTGTCGCTGCTTCTTTTGCGGCTGCTTGCGCCAGAGCTAAATCCACCGCCAAAAAACGAGTTAAATATGTCGCCCAAATCAAAATCAGCGCTAAATCCGCTAGAGCTAAAGCCGCCTCTGCCCTCAAGCCCGGCCTTGCCGTATCTATCGTATATCGCGCGCTTTTCCTCGTCGCCTAGCACCTGGTAGGCTTCGTTTACCTTTTTAAAATTTTCTTCCGCTTCTTTGTTGCCTTGATTGCGGTCGGGATGGTACTTTAGCGCTAGTTTTCTAAATGCTTTTTTTATGGTTTCAGAGTCGCTATTTTTGCTGATTTCTAAAATTTCGTAGTAGTCTATTTCCACAAAATCTCCTAAATTTTTTAAATTTAAAGGGCGATTTTATCTTATTATTTATAAAAATTCAAAGCGGGGGAGAATTTTAAACGAGGATAGTAAATTCGGAAAAAAAATTTAACTTTTTTTGGTTATAATCATTTTCGTTAAATCTATTTGAAAGGCTTAAAATGATTAATGTTTTAATGATTGAAGACGATCCGGAATTCGCGCAAATCCTATCCGAGTACTTGAGCGATTTTAATATAAAAGTAACAAATTTCGAAGATCCTTATTTGGGACTAAGCGCGGGAGTAAAAAATTTCGACCTGCTTATCCTAGACCTTACACTACCTGGCATGGACGGCCTTGAGGTGTGCAAAGAGATCCGCAGCAAATACAACATCCCTATCATCATCTCCTCTGCTCGCAGCGATATCAGCGACAAGGTCGTGGGCCTGCAGCTAGGCGCGGACGACTATCTGCCAAAACCGTACGATCCAAAGGAAATGTACGCGCGCATAATGAGCCTAATCCGCCGCTACAAAAAGACCAACGAAGTACAAGAAGAGGTCGTTGATACGCTATTTAGGATAGACGAGCGCAGACACGAAATCTACTACAACAACGAAAGCCTAACGCTAACGCCGGCCGAGTACGAGATCTTGAGCTATCTTATCAAACAACACAGCTTTTCAGTCTCTCGCGAGCAGCTAGTTTATAACTGCAAAAGCCTAAAAGACAAAGACTCAAAGAGCCTAGACGTCATCATCGGCAGACTAAGAACCAAGATCGGCGACAGCTCAAAAGCGCCTAAACATATATTTTCGGTACGCGGAATAGGCTATAAACTCATAGGATGAGATACTCCTTAACCACGAAGATATCGGTAGTTTTCGCGCTGGCGTTTTCGCTTGTTTGTATCTTATTCTACACGTTTGCGAGCATACAGCTAGATAACGCGCTAGAAAAGATAAAAAACAAGCAGCTAAACGCGATAAACTACCTCATCGCCTCATACGAAAAGTCAAATCCGCCTAGCGATTTGACTAATTATTTTAGAAATTTCGGACTAACCTATGTTAAAAGCGACAAAACCGTCGCAAACGTCATCAGCACCGGCAAGACAGTCTTTGCCAAGCAAACGCAGCTGGGACTCTTTCAGTCGCTGCTTTTTCAGGATACTTTGTATCTGCAGATCAAAAATCCTTCGTTTCAAATTTTACTCGAAAGCGACGATACGAAAAACATAAATGACCCGATTTGGGTGGGCTTTATACTCACGACGGCGCTTCTAGTGTCGCTTTACGTTTCGGTAATGAAGTCTCTGATACCGCTTAAAAAACTAAGCTCTGATATCAGGAAATTTGGTGCCGGAAATATGGACGTAAATATCGCCAAACCCGACTCCGACGACGAGATCGCCAAGGTCGCGATAGAATTTGACGCCGCAGCTAGCAAAATCAGGGAGCTTTTGCGCTCTAGACAGCTGTTTTTGCGCACGATCATGCACGAGCTAAAAACGCCGATCGGCAAAGGTCGCATAGTCTCTGAAATGGTGCAAAATCCTACGCACAAAACCCGCTTGATAGCGATATTTGAGCGCCTTGACATGCTCATAAACGAGTTTGGCAAGATCGAGCAGCTGCTATCCAAAAACTACGCGCTAAACTATCAGGAGTCGTACTTTTCAAACATCCTTGACCAGGCGCGCGACATGCTGATGCTCGATAAATTTGAAGAAAAAGTGAGCGTAGATATCCGCCGAGATATATTGCTACGCGTGGATTTCGGACTCTTTTCGCTCGCGATCAAAAACCTCATAGATAACGCCCTAAAATACGCCGACGACAAAAAGGCACAGGTCATCTGCGACATAGACGGCATAGTCGTGAGAAATCTAGGCCAACCGCTACAAAATCCTATCGAGTACTACATGCAAGCCTTTATCCGCGAAAAGGGCAGCAAAAGCAGCGGCATGGGGCTAGGCCTCTACATCATCGACCACATCTGCCGCATGCACAAATTTAGCCTAAAATACTCCTACGAGGATGGCTTCCACTCATTTAAAATTTGCACCAATCCAAAGGAAAGCGTTGAAAAAAGGGCTTGAGAAATTTAACGAGCTCGTAGCGGCCTTTGAGCGACTGCCTGGCGTGGGCAAAAAGTCCGCCCAGCGCTACGCCTATCACGTCTGCCTAAAGGATAGCTTCGGCGGACTAAAGCTCGCTCAAAGCATCGAGGACGCCGTGAGATTTACGGGCAAATGTCAAATTTGCGGCGGGCTTAGCGAGGACGAGATTTGCGACATTTGCAGCGACGAGACGCGAGATAAGGAGCTACTAGCAGTCGTAGAAAGCCCAAAGGATATCCTAGTTTTCGAGCAAAGCGCGATCTACCGCGGTCGCTACTTCGTGCTTGAGGAGATAACGCCAGAGCAAACCGAGAAACTGCGCGAGGTCATCCGCCAAAACGGCGTAACTGAGATCATTTTTGCACTAACGCCCGGGCTTAGCAGCGATGCGGTGATGGTTTTTATCGAGGATAAGCTAAGTGATTTGGGCGTTAAATTTAGCAAGATAGCCCAAGGCGTACCAACAGGCGTAAATCTCGAAAATATCGACCTTCTATCGCTTATGAAGGCGCTTGATAGCAGAACTGAGCTGTAAATTTAACTCTGGCGCATAAAGCTTTTTGGAAATTTACGTTGCGTTTTTAAATTCTCTCAAATTCAAATTTAAGACTATTCAAGCAAATTTGACACCGCATTTCACACAGGCACCTCCTCAAATTTAACCCGCCGCCAAAGCTAATCAAATTTGCAACGACTCAAATTTGACGCGTAGCCTCAAAATCAAATTTTACAAGCACGATAAAGAATAAAAAGAAAAATTTAAAAAGAGAAATTTACGACCAGAAGGCCGTAAATTTAAGCCGCACGAAACGAGCGACGAGAAGTTACTTCGTAGTTTTTTGGATATATGAGAACTCGGAAATTTTCGTCCACTCACGAGCTTTAGCTAAAAACGCTCTTTGAGAGTCCAATATCTCCTTAAATAGCGGATCTTTGGCCGCTTCTTCGTCTAGGATCTCGTCGCTTGCTTTTCTAAGCGCGTCCATAACGTCTTGCGGGAACGAGCGAACCTCGATATCGGGATACTCGGCTTTCATCTTCGCCCAGTACTCGGCGTTATCAAAGAACGATCGGCTATTTAGCATGCTAGCTACCTCGTTAGCCGCAGCCTCGATCACGGCCTGAAGGTCGGCAGGTAGCTTCTCATAGGTCTTTTTATTTACGAAAAACTGAGTCTGACCGCTCGGCTCTTGCCAGCCCGTGTAGTAGTATTTAGCGATCTTGTGAAAGCCTAAGCCCATATCAAACGCAGGGCTAACCCACTCGACCGAGTCGATCGTGCCCATCTCTAGCGCCATATATAGCTCGCCGGTCGGGATAGTGTTTATCGTCGCTCCCACGCGCGCCATAACCTCGCCGCCAAAGCCGGGGATCCTGATTTTTAGGCCTTTTAGATCATCTACGCTTTTGATCTCTTTTTTAAACCAGCCGCCCATTTGCGTGCCGGTATCCCCCGCAAGGAAAACTTTGATGTTGTATTTGTCGTAAACTTTTTCCTCTAGCTGCTTGCCGCCGCCGAATTCATACCAAGCGCGAAGCTCAGTCGCGGTCATACCAAAAGGCACGGCGGTAAAAAACATAGTATTCGCGTCCTTGCCCTTGTAGTAGTAAGACGCCGTGTAGCCGATATCGTACTGGCCGCCCTTAACGAAGTCTAGGATACCAAACGGGGATTTGTGCTTAGAGGGATAGTCTATCCTCACCTCTAGTCTGCCATCGCTTAGCGTCTCGACGACGCGCTTAAATTCTTTCGCTGCGTCGCCCAAAACCGGAGTCGTGCTCTCCCAGGTGCTGGCTAGCTTTAGCTTATAGGTTTTGTCCGCTGCGTTCGCGCTTAGCGCTAAACCGAAAGCAGCCAAAACCGCTAAAAACTTTTTCATTTTTGCTCCTTAAAATAAATTGGCCGATTATACTTATTTTTTTTAAAAATTTGGTAAAATTGCGCAAAAAAGGGGCATCCATGAATAAAAAAACCAAAATCCTAGCCACGGTCGGACCAGCCAGCGAATCCATAGAGGTTATGGAGCAATTAGTTTTAGCAGGAGTCAATGCTTTTAGGCTAAATTTTAGCCACGGCACTCACGAATATCACAAATCAAATATCGATAAAATCAGGCAAGTAGAGGCGAAGCTCGGGCGGAAAATAGGCATATTTCAGGATATCTGCGGCCCAAAAATAAGAGTCGGCAAACTAGACAGAAGCGAATTTAAACTAAAAATCGGCGATACACTTATCTTTGTAAAAGATGAAATAATCGGCGAGCAAATAGACGAAAATCACTATAAGCTTTGCATAAACCAGCCTCAAATTTTAGCCGCTCTAAAAACGGGCGAGTACATATACCTATGCGACGGACAAATCCGAGCCAAAATCACGGAAGCAAGCGCCCAAAAAGTAGAAGCCGTGGTGGAAAACGACGGGATACTCCGATCAAACAAAGGCGTAAATTTCCCAAACACCAAGCTTAATATCGAAGTCATAACGCCAAAAGATTTAAAAGATCTAGAATTTGGCGCAAAAAACGGCGTGCATTTCGTCGCGATCTCTTTCGTACAAAACGCAAACGACATAAGAAAAGCTAGAGAAATCCTAAAGGGCTTTGGCTCCAAAGCTCAAATTTACGCCAAAATAGAAAAATTTGACGCCGTAGAGAATATCGACGAGATCATAGAGGCGAGCGACGGCGTGATGGTCGCTCGCGGAGATCTAGGTATCGAGGTGCCCTACTACAAGGTACCGACGATCCAAAAACTCATCATCAAAAAAGCAAACGAAGCAGTTAAGCCAGTCATCACCGCTACACAGATGATGCTAAGCATGGCCGAGCACGAAACAGCTACTAGAGCCGAGATCAGCGACGTGGCAAACGCCGTACTAGACGGCACCGACGTAGTCATGCTAAGCGAAGAAAGCGCAGTCGGCATCAACCCCGTAGCCGTCGTAGAAGCGATGAGCAACACCATAATCCAAACGCAGCAAATTTATCCTTTTAACAAATTTGATTTTGACCGCTACGACGATACCGATATGATCGCATCTAGTACCGCCAGGCTCGCCTCCGCGCTAAAAGTTGACGGCATCATCGCGCTAACATCATCGGGCGGTTCGGCAGCAAAACTAGCCAGATACCGCACCGATATAGATATCATCGCTATAACGCACAACGAGCAGGCCGCGTATAGGCTGACTCTTTGCTGGGGCATAACGGCGGCATTCGTGATAGAAAAAGAAGAAAGACTGCACACGCTCATGGCTAAATCGATCAAAGCCGCAGTCGAAAAAGGCTACATAAAAGACGACAAAAGCTACATCATGACCGCTGGCTATCCGACGGGAGTGGCGGGTAGCTCAGACTTGATCAGAATTTTAAGAAAAGCTCAGATAGATTATTATCTAGAAGAAGCCGATAAATAGAGGGCTTTTCGCATCGAGGCCTCGATTTTAGCCTCGTCAAGCGAGCCCTCAAAAAATAAATTTAACGCTAAAACCGCCTGAAAAAGTAGCATCTCTGAGCCGTCTTTATGCGCGAGCCCGCTAGCGGCGGCTAAATTTAAAAAAGGCGTTTTCTTGCCGTAAATAACGTCAAAGGCAAATTTGCTTTCATCAAAAATCGGACGCAAAATCTCGATCGGTGCGGGCAAATTTTTATCTTTTAACCCCGCCGAGGTCGTATTTACGACGAGGTCAAATTTGCCGCCTTTAAATTCGCCGAAATCCGCCCAGCTAAATTTTTCAAATTCGGCAAAATTTGCTAGCCTCTCCTCGCTTCTATTTAGCACGCAAACTCGCACGTCGCGGCTTTTTAGCGCATATGCGACCGCTCTAGCCGTTCCGCCGGCACCCAAAATGAGAGCTGAATTTATCTGCCCAAAACTCTCTATCGCTCGTAAAAATCCTGGTGCATCTGTGTTGTAGCCGTAAATTTTATCGCCGCGAGCTACGAGAGTATTTACGGAGCCGATTTTAACAGCCGTTTCGTCTGGGGTGTCGCACTGCGCGAGCGCTGCTTCTTTGTGAGGTACGGTTACGTTTGCGCCGCTTAGTTTTAGTTCTTTAAATTTAGAGATGAGTTGCGAGCCGTCCGCTAGCTCGTAACGAGTATAGAGGGCTTCGTGAGATAGGCCCAGCTCGCCGAGGGCTAGGTTGTGTAGCCTCGGCGAAACGGAGTGAGAGATAGGATTGCCGAAAACGGCAAAAATCATCATTTTATATTTACGATAAAGGCGTTCGGAGCGGCACTTTGCTTGATTTTAGCAAGCTCGCTTTTTAGCTGCTCGCCGCTGTAAGGGCCGACTAGCACCTTGATGATTTCATTGCCGTTTACATTCGTCCTGTATAGCTTATAGGTGTATCCTGCGGCTTTTAGTTTGCCAAGCTCAGGCGCTTTTTCATTAAAGTGCTTAACGGCGAAAACTTGCACGTAACTACCGCTGTGAGCATCGCCGCCACTAGCTGCAGGAGCTTGTTTGGCCGGCTTTTGTTTTGCTGGTTTTTCTTTGGCCGCATCGTTTTTAGGCTGTTTTGCAGCTTTTTCTTGTTTAGGCTCTTTTTGTTTTACTACGTTTACGTGTTGCTTAGGCTCGGCTTTTGGTTCGCCTGGCTGAGCGCTTGGAGCGTCATTTTGCTTTAAAGCACCTTGTATAGTAGAAGACTCGGTCGGCGTAGGAGCTGTCGCGCCTGCATCTTGCTGCCTTTTATCCTCTTTTTCCTTAAGCGCTTTTACCATATCCTCAAAGCTATCTTGGCCTTTGTTTTCAGGCACGATAGGCACCTGCTCAAAGGTAGGATTTGGCTGCTGCGCCTGAGGTTCGGATGGAGGAGGCGGAGCGACTGGCGGGACGTTAGCTTGTGCTACTTGCGGCGCAGGCTCGTTAGGCGGCGTAGCAGGCACGCTCACTTGCTGAGGGATACTTCGTGTATTGTCCGGCTCAGGCGGCAAAACCAGCCTAGAATCAGTTTGTGCAATCTGATCGTTAGTTTCGGAGGAATTTAAAAATTTCATCACGATGAGAACAGCTAAAAAGATGATGACAAAAACTGCGATGAGGATTAGTATCCTCTTAACGCTTTTGCTCTTTTTATCCTCGTTATTATCAAGCATGATATCTCTTAGCTCGTTATATTCCATTTTCACTCCTTACATATGTTTTGACCAGCTTGCGCCGCGCTCTTTTTGATAAACTTTGTACGGCAACGTCAAGATATTAAATTCTTTCGGTAACTCCATCGTCGGAAACACTCTCCACTCTTTAACCAAACGCGAACTAAGCAACATAGATAGTTTATTCGCTATCTGATAGCCCTCATTTAGCGTCGTGTGCCCTTTGTGTATATAAAGGTGCAAGTGTCCCGGTGTCTTGCTCTCGTAGGCGGTAAAATTTATAAATCCCTCCTCGCGGAGCAAAAGCTGAGCACGGTGCCAAAAGCGCTCAGGCATCCTGCCGTTGTAGTCAAAGACGATATTTTCTACCTTGTCGCCAGGCAGTATCAGCGAGTGCGCGACAGTGATCTTGCCCTCGTCGTGATCTTTTATCACCTGATAGCTTAGAGGCTCATTTATGAGCTCAAATTTGTTGAAAAACGTCCGTCCCTTGTACTCAATCTTACTTACGATATTATCGCGTTTGATCCAGTAGTGGCTCGTGTTCATTTTGATTAGCGCGGTGTCTATGCTCTGCATCAATAAGTCGCCTTATCATAGATGATAAATTTGCCCGCAAGCTCTTTTAGTTCGGCTTTTACTTTTTCTTGAAGCGCTGCGTTATTGATATCGCTTAGCACGTCGGCGATTTTGTTTGCGATGATCTCAAATTCCGCTTCTTTCATGCCGGGAGCCGTAAGCGCCGGACTTCCGATGCGGATACCGCTTGTAACAAACGGGCTTCTAGTTTCGCCCGGAACCGTATTTTTATTTACCGTTATGCCTGCGTTTCCAAGAGCGATGTCGGCATCTTTACCGCTAAATTCACGATTTAAAAAGCTCATTAAAACCAGGTGATTATCCGTACCGCCGCTAACTAGGTCAAAGCCACGTTTTACCAAAACATCAGCTAGTTTTTTGATGTTTGCCTTAACTTGCTTGGCGTAAATTTTCCATTCAGGCGAAAGGTTATGTTTAAAACCTACCGCCTTTGCCGCGATAACGTGAACGAGCGGTCCGCCCTGAATGCCAGGGAAAATAGACGAATTTATCCTTTTAGCGTACTCTTCGTTGTTTGTCATAATGATACCGCCGCGAGGTCCGCGAAGGGTCTTGTGCGTAGTTGAGCTCACCACGTCGCAGTGCGGAAAAGGACTCTGATGCTCGCCAGCTACGACTAGGCCCGCGATGTGCGCCACATCGGCAAAGAGTATAGCGCCGACGGCGTCAGCTATCTCGCGGAATTTCTTAAATTCGATCTCGCGAGTATATGCGCTCGCGCCGCACACGATCATCTTAGGTTTTACGATTTGCGCGATTTCCATCACTTTGTCGTAGTTTATTCGTCCGTCAAGCTCCACGCCGTAGAAAAAGCTCTGATAAATTTTACCAGAGCTGCTTACTTTTGCGCCGTGAGTTAGGTGTCCGCCATGGCTTAGATCCATGCCTAAAATTTTATCGCCCGGATTTAAAAGCGCGCCGTAAACACCCTGGTTTGCCTGCGAGCCTGAGTTTGGCTGTACGTTTGCAAATTCGCAACCAAAAAGCTCTTTGCAGCGATCTATCGCTAGCTGCTCAATCTGATCGACGTATTCGCAGCCGCCGTAGTAGCGTTTGCCTGGATAGCCTTCCGCGTATTTATTGGTTAGAATCGAGCCCATTACTTCCATTACTTCAGGATAGGTAAAATTTTCACTCGCGATCATCTCGAGGTGGTCGCATTGGCGTTTTAATTCCAAATTTACTAAATCAAAAATTTCTTTATCATAACTTTGCAAACTCATTAATTCTCCTTGGTTTCGTTTTTTTGCGGTCTCATCGCCGGGAAAAGTACCACGTCGCGGATGGATTTTTTATTGGTTAGTAGCATCACGAGCCTATCTATACCGATGCCCTGCCCCGCAGTCGGAGGCATCGCGTAGCCAAGAGCCCTCACATAGTCCTCGTCCATCTCGTGAGCTTCATCGTCTCCTGCATTTTTAGCTTCGATTTGTGAAGCGAAGCGGCCGTATTGATCAATCGGATCGTTTAACTCGTTAAAGCCATTTGCTAGCTCGCGCCCTGCGATAAACAGCTCAAATCTCTCCGCGATATTAGGATCTGCATCACTTCTGCGAGAAAGCGGGCTGATCGAAATCGGATAGTCTATGATAAACGTCGGATCGGTTAGCTTGCTTTCTACATAGTTATCAAAAAGCTCGGCTTGCAAATGCCCTAAATCAAGCTTTGCGTTTGCCTCAAAGCCGTCCGCCTTGAGCTTAGCTAAAATTTTATCTTTATCGTCAATGATAGTTTCGTCTAGTCCGCCAATTTCTACGAGCGCTTTTTTGTAGCTTATACGTCTAAACGGTTTACTAAAATCGATCTGCATACCGTCAAATTCGATGATTTTAGGCATATCGAGTTTATCAAGAAGCACGTTAAATAGCTCCTCGGTTAGCCCCATCAAATCGTGATAGGTATGCCATGCCCAGTAAAACTCGATGCTTGTAAATTCGGGATTATGCGTTAAGTCCATACCTTCGTTGCGGAAATTCCTATTCATCTCATAAACAGCATCAAAACCGCCCACGATGAGACGCTTTAGATAAAGCTCGGGCGCGATGCGCAAAAATCTCTCGACGCCAAGTGCGTTGTGAAACGTAACGAAAGGCTTAGCGTTAGCTCCGCCAGGTATCGGGTGCATCATAGGAGTCTCGACTTCCAAAAAGCCCTTGTCCTCGAAAAATCTGCGAATCGTACTAACTATAACAGAGCGGCGCTTAAAATCAGCCCTAACCTCGGGGTTCATTATCATATCTAGGTATCTTTGGCGATATCTAGTCTCTATATCCGTTAGTCCGTGGAATTTCTCCGGAAGCGGCGAAATAGCCTTTGATGCCAAAGTTAGCTCGCTAACGTGCATCGAAAATTCGCCCGTTCGCGTGACGAAGGCATATCCGCGTACATATATGATGTCGCCTACTTCGATATTTTTCTTTACGACCTTAAACCAGTCTGGATCAAGAGTTTTATTGCTAAAGTAAATTTGAAGATTGCCATCCTCGTCCTCGATATTGGCAAATATCGCTTTGCCAGCATCCCTAATGAGCTTAACGCGTCCGGCAAGGCTTACTAGCTGACCTTCAGCGCTCTTTTCTTCGGTGTCTATAATGTGTTTAAATTTAAGTCTAAATTTAGTTATATCCATATCGCGGCGTAAAAAATGCGGATAGGGATTTACGCCCGCGCTTCTTAGTTCGTTTGCCGTCTCTAATCTTTGTATTTCTAATTGATTTTCAAATATCACTTGCCACCCTTTGCCTCTTTAGCAACACACTCTTTACATACTCCGTAAAGCTGCATCATGTGTCCAGTTAGCTTAAAGCCGTGCTCTTTCGCTATGTTTGCTTGTCTTTTTTCTATGGTTGCGTCTTCAAATTCTATGATGGTTCCGCACCTGCGGCATATCATGTGATCATGGTGAGGCTTGGTTGCAAGCTCGAATTTTTTACCTTGCGAACCGAAGCTGATAGAGGTTACCATCTCGGCCTCTTCGAGCAAATTTAGCGTCCTATAAACGGTCGCAATGCCGACATTTAAGTCAGGATAGGTCTCTTTAATGAAAAAATAAAGTCTCTCCGGAGTGAAGTGCTCGTCGTTGTTGTAGAGCGTCTTTAGTAGAACTTCTCGCTGTTGCGTGTATTTTAGCCCATTATCTCTCAAAATTTTTTTAAATTTCTCAAGAAGCGCGTCGTATTCTAAATTCTCAATCATTATTTATACTCCTTAATCGTCGAATTTATCTCCAAATTTGGTCTTTGCTCCTGCATAGATGCGTCAAACGGCGTCTCGATATTTCCTACTCCGCTTGCTATGCCTTTTACGTCCACGTTCATTATCCATTTGCCCGTATCCAGCAAAATCGGGTACAGTTTACTTCCCCTAAAATACGGCTCTATTTTGTTGTTTAAAACTTGAATATTTGAAATAGTCACTATCAAAACCGCAAAAACTAGGAAAATTTTAGTGCTTCCGATGACAAATCCGCCCATTTTATCCAAAAATCCAAGTCCGCTTAACCCTACTAATCTCGATAAAAATGCGCCGATACCCAAGCAAAGTATCCAGAATACGATAAGCGTCGTTAAAAATCCAGCAAAAAATAAAATAGAATCGCCCTCTATTTTATAAACATTATCGCTTATTAGATGACCGACTCTAATACCGAATCTACTAGCCACCACGATACCGCCGATTAGACCGATGAGGCCAAATATTTCCTTTACCAGTCCGCTTATCACGCCTTTTATACCCAGTATCAAAACCAATGAAACGACGACTACGTCAAATAGAGTAACAAAATCCATTACATACCTAACAATGGCGCGAGTTCTTGCTGATTGGTTGAATATCTCATCGCCATTTCTTTCGTGATTTGATTTGCTCTAATAGCTTTCATTAAAGACTGCGTTTGCGTCATCATGCCGGTTACTTGTTGGTTTAGCTGCATTTGGGAGTAAATTTGATGCACCTTGTTTTCTCGAATAAGGTTTGCGATAGCATTATTGTTAATTAGTATTTCGTGTATAGCAAGTCGTCCGCTGCCTATTTTTGGAAGTAAGCTTTGCGATATAACCGCCGTTAACGAAACCGAGAGCATATTTCGCACCTGAAGCTGCTCGCCGCCCTCAAAACTATCTATAATACGGTTGATAGTCTGAATAGCCGAGTTTGTGTGCAGCGTGCCAAATACCAAGTGGCCAGTCTCTGCTGCCGTAATAGCCGTAGATATCGTTTCTCTATCTCGAAGCTCGCCCACCAAAATAATATCAGGATCTTCACGAAGTGCGCTTTTGAGCGCCTTGGCATAAGACTTGGTATCCACGCCAACGTTTCTATGAGAAAAAAGACCTTTTTTATTCGTGTGTACGAACTCGACAGGATCTTCTACGGTAATAATATGCTTTCTCTCATTTAAATTTATCTCGTTTAGCATCGCGGCAAGCGTCGTCGATTTACCGCTACCCGTAGGTCCGGTGACCAAAATTAGTCCTTTTTCGCGCTTTACCACTTCTTTAAAAATAGCAGGCGCTCTAAGGTCGTCAAGAGACGGAATATCTGTCGGAATAATACGAAATGCGGCAGCCAAATCGCCGTTCATAGTATAGTAATAGTTTCCTCTAAAACGTCCGACGCCGGGAAGCTCTATTGCGAAGTCAAGCTCCCTATTTTCCTCAAGATCGCTTTTTTGCACGTCGGTTATGAGCGCATAGCAGATATCTTGTATATCGTGCCCTTTTAGCACGCCGAGCTCAAGCGGCCTCAAAGTTCCGTCTATTCTGATCTGCGGCTCGCTTCTTGCGACAAGGTGCAAGTCGCTGGCCTTATTGTGGACGACCGTTTTTAATAACGTCTCCAAGCTTACGTCTATCTTCTTGGGCTCTAAGCTATCATTTTGAGTTTCTTGCCTTATTTGCTCCATATAAAATTTCCTTATTCTATAATTTTCGGCACGACAAAGAAGTGTTCGCTACTCATTGGAGCGTTTTTAAGTATAGTTTCTATCACGTCAGAGCTCACGCTTACGTCTTCTCTTAACGGAGTTCCGCCCTCTCTAGAGCTTACTACTGCTTGAGAAGCGCTTAAATCAAGCTCGTCTAGTATACCCGCAAAACTCAAAATTTCACTGAGTTGACCTTCGATTTCCCTTCGCTTGTCGCTCTCGACTTTGAGCGAACTAAGCTTTTCAAGTTTGGTTAATAAAGTATCGTCTATCTGCATAAAACCTCGTCAAATTTTTAAAATTTTCCGCATTATAACACAATTTGCCTTGATTTTTATGCTGTTTTATATTTATTATGCTACAATTACGAACTTTCAATAACTAAAATTTAAGGAACAAACTTGGCCATCAAAGATGATATTGATTCTATAAAGGAAGAGTTAAATACTCAAGAACAATTTTTAGAAAACATAATCAAAAGCGAAAGATTTTTTAAAAAATATAAAAAAATTATCATCGGCGCAGTCGCTTTGGGCGTCATCGGTGCGGCGGGATACTATATAAACGGCGCTTTAAAAGAAAAAGAGTTTAAAGCCGCAAACGCCGCATATGCAAAACTGATACTTAATCCAAAAGACGAGCAAGCAAAGGCTGAACTAAAGCAAAAAGACGCCTCGCTCTACGCGCTTTACGAGTTTAAAAGAGCACTTGATAACAACGACACAAACGCGCTAAAATCGCTAGCAAACGAGCAAATAGATCCGCTTTTAAAAGATATCGTAAAATCCCAGATAAACGAGCCTAGCGGTCAAATTTTGACTTCATATAAGGCCGTTGTTAGAGGGTATGAGCTAATGAAAGAAAATAAAATCGACGAAGCAAAAAACGAATTTAAAAAGGTTCCTTTAAATTCTCAGCTTCAATCCATCGTCAAAAATTTAGAACACTATCAAGGAAATGCAAAATGAGAAAATTTCAAGCTATTTTAGCGGCTGCGCTCTGCGTCGCGGTACTCGGCGGATGCAGTACGAAAAGGCAGTATTTCGAACCGACCGATGTGCAAAATGAAAAAATTTCAGAAAACAGGCTGCCGGCGAGCATCGCGACGGCGAGCATAAACGGAGCGGTGCTAAAAAACGGTATGGCGATAACTAAAAACGGCCTACTCTCGCCCGAGATAAAGCTGCCAAAGGGTGCAACCTTGTTAAATTCCGCCGACGGTAAATTTATCAGCTCCGATTTGGATGGAAATTTGATCGTTGCAAACAGCTCAAACGAAATTTTATTTCAAAGAAGCTTCAATGAAGCAATCGTTTCAGCCGCTCTAGAAGATAATAAGCTAGCCCTTTTAAGCGCGGGCAATGTCATATATCTCATCGACATTGCAACAAACGATACTTTGCTCGAGTTTGAAAGCTCAAACGTCTATGCGCAGGACTCTCGCGTCGCTGCGCCGTTATTTATGAGCTCGCTCGTTATATTTCCTACGCTTGACGGTAAGATCATGATCGCGGATAAAAACCAAGGCCGAATTTTACGTGACGTGGTTGTGAGTAGCGAGCAGTTTTTTAACAACATCATCTCGCTCAACGTCGTAAACGACACGATGATAGCCGCCACAGGCAAGCGTATCGTCTCGATAAATCCGGAAAAAACGGTTTACTATAACGGCGAGATAAAAGACATCGTCATAAACGGCGAATATGTATATATCTTGCTAAAAGACGGCAAAATCGTGCTTAGCGACCTAAATTTGAAACAAATCAAAGACGTATATTTTAAATTCGCCATCTTTTCAAGCGCCACCGTCTATAACGGCTCGCTTTATATAATGGAAAAAACAGGATATCTCATCAAGACAGATCTAGCGCTCGACAATGCCAAAATTTACGAGCTTTCAGACGAGGTTGAGAGCCAAATTTTCGCCGGAGCGAAAGAATTTTTCTACGACGATTACAGCTTAGAGCTTAAATGACGAAGCAAGAAATTTATCAAGTTCTGGAAGCCAAAAAGATTATTTTAAAAAATCTAACCTGGGTTGAGCTTGATAAATTTACTAAAAAAAAGACCCTTGCCGCGCTTACGGGAGTTGATATGAAAGGCTTTTATACGCTTTTATTTTTTCGCAGCGCAAAGGCAAGATTTTTGAGCAAAGAATTTGAAGCGATTGATGAAATAGCTAGCAAAATCGCCGAACAAACGGGTATAAATTTTAAGAAAAAGGCTATTTTTTATAGCTCGGATATTTGCTCAAAAACCGTAAATTTGATGAAAGAAAACGGCTACAAACATGACTCTATGTGACGTAGGCAATACTAACGCCACCTTTTTTGAAAACGGTAAAATCACCAAAATCAGGATTGAAAATTTTAAATATTTTAGAAGCGATGAGAAGATTTATTTTATCAGCGTAAACGACGAAGTAACCAAAAGGTTGCAAAATTCGCCTAGATTCGTAAATTTGGAGCCCTATTTTGAACTAGATACTATCTATAAAGGCCTTGGTATCGACCGCGTGGCTAGCTGTTATGCTGTAAAAAATGGTCTTATTGTCGATGCAGGTAGTGCCGTAACTATAGACGTTATGATGGACTCTATGCACCTTGGCGGCGCGATAGTGCCTGGTATTTCGCACATCCTAAAAGCTTGCGAAGCAATTTCGCCGAGGCTAAAAATCTCGCTAAATTCGCAGATCGACCTCGACGCACTCCCGCAAAAAACGACCGACGCGGTGAGTTACGGCATCATCAAACCGATCCTGCTTCTCATAGAAAACATGGCAAACGGCTCGAAAATCTACTTCACGGGCGGCGACGGCGAGTTTTTATCGCGCTTTTTTACCACGAGTATCTACGACCGCATGCTCGTATTTCGCGGGATGCAAAAACTAATCGAACAAAAAAAGGACATCTTATGCTAACGGTTGCTTTGCCAAAAGGCCGCATCGCTGACGAAACTCTCGCGATTTTTAGGAAAATTTTTCAAAGCTCGTTTGAGTTTGAGGACAGAAAACTGTTGATGAGCGAGGGTGATTTTAAATTTCTAATGGTTCGCAACCAAGACATCCCGACCTACGTCGTAAACGGTGCTGCAGATATCGGCGTGGTGGGTCTTGACGTACTTGAAGAGCACCGTCCTGACGTCGTGCGCCTACTTGATCTAAAAATCGGCAAATGCCGCGTCTGCGTAGGTATAAAAGAGGGCGAGGAGCTAAATTTAAACGCTCCCGAGCTAAAGATCGCCACCAAAATGCCGCACATCTCGCGCAACTATTTCGCCGCAAAGGCGACCGCGCTAAAGATCATCAAACTATACGGCTCGATCGAGTTAGCACCGCTGGTCGGGCTAGCCGACGCAATCGTGGACGTCGTTGAAACTGGCACTACGATGAAGCAAAACGGGCTAAGAGTCGCCGAGACCATCATGCACAGCTCCGCTCACCTCATCGCAAATAAAAGTAGCTTTATCATCAAAAAAGACGAAATTTTATCGCTTTACGAAAAAATCAAAGCGCAAATTTAAGCTAAATTTGTAAGTCGAATTAACCTGCGTCTTTACGATGCAGGCCGCTAAATTTAGCTTTTTTATTTCTGTAAAAAATATCTTGAAATTTGATAGTTTATAATCACAATACTCGGCGATCAATCTTGATAAAATTTAAACCATACAAAGCTCGCGAGCCAAACTACAAAAACCAATTATACTTATTTTTGGGCGCATAGTCTTTGAACATTCCGACCTGCAACACCTCGTCGCACCACGCCA
>ERZ773077.70-NODE-70-length-69827-cov-8.035630_pt1 | contig 69827 bp, 55 predicted proteins | sample MGYA00580612_ERZ773077 | MGnify/ENA primary metagenome ERZ773077 (study PRJEB29015, sample SAMEA2737971) | human oral metagenome | biome: human oral; feature: human-associated habitat; material: dental | place: China | collected 2021 ...
GGAAGAGCTCGGGTGTGATTGCGCTAAGCAGTCACACCCGAGTCGCTTTTATAGCCGAAGCCGAAGCCAAAGCCAAAACCTGCGAGCAAGGATACTCCCATCGGATCCGAGAGCAAGCCTAAGGGCTTCTGTCGCCTCCTGTCGCCTCCTATCGCCTCCTGTCGCCTGTCTACCACCTCCTATCGCCTTCTGCTAGCTCCTGCCAGCTTCTATGCCTGCGCAACCCGCAGGTAGCTTACTCCATTCCTATACCAACTATATATTGCTATACAGAGGAACTCCTCTAGTATGTGCTTTCTTCTGATCTTCTAGCTCTCTTTTGTCCATTCTCCTAGCCATGCTCTAGAGGGTTGCATGTCTGTGCCTTCTTCGTATCTTATCAGCCCTCTCTTACTTATCAGCCCTATTTCTCCTTTTATATTCGTATTCTGATTAGGGCTAGCTGCTCTGTTGCTTAGTGCCGACTCTTTGGTTGGGGGAGGAGATCAGACTTGCAGGTGAGTGAGCAGGAAGGCTTGTATTTAGGGGCTAATATTCGCCTATTCCTTGCCTTGAGTAATTCCATTAAGGGAAGCCTGCAAAAGCCCTAGAAAGGGGCTGTATAGGCCTCCTCATGCCTTTCTGGGGATGGGGCGCAAACTTGGGGGCTCTACTTTGCTTGCTTTTATATAGGGAAGTCCTTATATTTGTATGTGAATTTCGTTTAACTTATTAATACTCATTGACGCATATAAGGGTGATCGTTACCCGCCCTTGACTGTGTCATAAATCAGAAGTAATTATGGTTTGGGGTTATCACATACTCCGTTGCGTCCTTGGCTTTCTTTTCGGGATGCTGCTTTATCTGCTCTATGTAGGCGCATTCCCTGAGGAGACCTTGCATCTATGGGTCGGGGCTTTGGTAGGGGGAAGTGTCGCAGTAGGGTGTATTCTTTCGATAGTTATGGATCGGTTCCTACGCTAAGCGTTAGTTGAGATCCTAGCACTATTTAACTCTCTTGGCGGGATAGTTAAGTTGCCTTTATACACGAGTCGTTTGGGGCTATCCTGCTTTACTTGGGTCTTGAGCTAATGGCGGATCTAGCTCCCTCTATGGAGCTCTCGAAGAGATCTATCTTAGGCGAGTTACAGATGTACAGCTACTAGGCTCACGTACCTTTCGTTCATCCTTTTATATCTGTCCGAAAACTACTCAAACTGAAACGAACTACTCATATATACGCGACGAGGGCGCACCAAGATCTCTTGGTGCGCCCTCGTCTTTTCTTTTGACCCTAGGCGGTCTGCTGGGATCGAGTTTGTCGGGAGCTTATTGTCTTCCCTCGGTCTCTACCTCGGGGGCAATCTTCTTGACGAGCCCCTGCAGGACGGCACCTGGCCCTACTTCGACGAAGCGGCTAGCACCGTCTGCGACCATTGCCTTTACGCTCTCTGTCCAGCGTACAGGAGCGGTGAGCTGTGCGATGAGATTACGACGGATCGTGTCGATGTCTGTCGTGGGGGCAGCGGTGACGTTCTGATAGATCGGGCAACGTGGAGCGTGGAACTCCGTGGCCTCGATCGCAGCCTCCAGCTCTACACGGGCTGGCTCCATCAGAGGAGAGTGGAAGGCACCGCCGACGTTGAGGCGAAGGGCACGCTTAGCACCAGCCTCCTTGAGCAGTTCGCAAGCCTTGTCTACGCCCTCGATGCTCCCTGAGATGACGAGCTGACCTGGGCAGTTGAAGTTTGCAGCTACGACGACAGCTCCCTCGATGCTCTTGACGACCTCCTCGACCTTCTCATCGGGCAGACCGAGTACGGCAGCCATCGTGCCGGGGTTAGCTTCGCAGGCAGCCTGCATCGCCAGGGCACGCTTGGAGACGAGGCGAAGCCCATCCTCGAAGCTAAGGGCGCCAGAGGCTACGAGTGCAGAGAACTCCCCGAGCGAGTGCCCTGCTACCATATCGGGCTGGAACTCCTCGCCGAGGCATACTGCACGGATGACCGAGTGTAGGAAGACGGCAGGCTGTGTGACCTTGGTCTGCTTGAGCTCCTCGTCTGTCCCATCGAACATGATGTCCGTGATGCGGAAGCCAAGGATCTCATTGGCCTTATCAAATAGCTCCTTGGCGACAGGGTGGCTCGAGTAGAGCTCCTTCCCCATGCCTACGAACTGTGCCCCTTGTCCGGGGAATACATAAGCTGTTTTACTCATTTACTTCTCTGTTTGTTTGACTAGTTATGGGTTATGGTGATTATACTAATTCTAATGCTCTCTTGAGGATGCGCCAAGTGCGCTCTACCGAAGCGATGTGTACCTTCTCATCAGGTGAGTGTGGTGAGCGGATGTCGGGGCCGATGGAGATCATATCCATATTGGGCATGGCTCCCTGGATGATACCGCACTCCAGCCCTGCGTGGATGACGGTGACCTCGGGGGTCTTACCGAGCACCTCTTCGCTGGCTTTGCTGAGGGTCTTGAGGATGGGAGAGGAGGCATTGGGTGCCCAGCCGTTGTAGGCACCGGAGAAGTCTACGTTGGCACCGGCTAGGTTCATGATGCTCTCGATCTCGGAGGCTACTTCCTCCTTCCTCGTCTCGGAGGAGCTGCGTACGAAGAACTTCGCCGAGAACTTCCCTTCGCCGAAGGTCACACGAGCCATATTCGTCGAAGCCTCGACTATGCCTGCGAAGTCCGTGAGCATGCTCTGTACGCCATTGACGCAGCCTACGAGGGCGTTGATGATCGCATCTTGAATCTCCTCGGGGATGACCGTCTTGGGCATCTCGGTGCGCTCTAGGGTCAAGCTGATCGACTCCTCTATGCCCTTGTACTCCGTGCGCAGGGTGTCGAGGAAGTCTGAGGCGAGCTCCCACAGCCCATCGGCATCTGCCTCGGGGAGGGTAACGACGGCAAAGCATTCACGTGGAATAGCATTACGAGCCGATCCCCCGTCGAAGGAGACGAGGCGAGCACCATAGTCGGCGATGGCATACTTCAGTAGTCGGGCGAGCTGCTTATTGGCATTGGCACGACCGAGGTGGATGTCCATCCCTGAGTGTCCGCCACGTAGCCCCGTCAGGGCGATGCGTACGGCGATATCGCCCTCGGGTGTGGGCTCTTGGTCCTTATACTCTAGGTTTACATTGACGTCTATCCCACCAGCGCAGCCTACGAAGAGGAGTCCCTCCTCCTCACTGTCGAGGTTGATGAGGATATCCCCCTTGGAGAAGTCTGATTGTAGACCATTTGCTCCTACCATACCGACCTCTTCGTCGATGGTGAAGAGTGCTTCTATGGGGCCATGCTTGAGGGTGTTGTCTGCTAGTACAGCCATCGCGTAGGCTGCTCCGATACCGTTGTCAGCTCCGAGGGTCGTGTCGCGAGCTGTTACCCACTCACCATCGATATAGGCATCTATGGGGTCACGAGTGAAGTCGTGCTGGATGTGGCTGTTCTTCTGGGGTACCATATCTAGGTGTGCCTGTAGGGTGACTACTGGGCGCCCCTCTAGCCCTGCTGTGGCAGGTTTGCGAATGAGTACGTTGCCCGTCGCATCTCGGTGTGTCTCCAGCCCTAGTCGCTTGCCCAGCTCGAGCACATACTCCTGTACGGCTTGTGTATGGCCAGTGGGGCGAGGGATCTGGGTCAGGTCATAGAAGAAGCTCCATACGGACTGTGGAGCGAGGGATTTGATTTCTGTTGCCATAGCTTCTGTTCGTTGCGAGAGTGAGTGAAATAGGTTTAGTTAGTTATCTGTAGTCTCGGGGCTAGGCTGGGGGCCTCGTACCCGCTTGTAGTGTCTATTGATGATGGGCAGGGCGATGATCGCTCCGAGCCCGATGAGTGTGATCCATAGGGTCTGTGCCGTATGGACGATGAAGGCGAAGTCCTTGGCGGGCTGCTCGGCCATACCGAAGGTCGTGAAGGTGATGATCACCGCTGCATGCCATGCCCCCATCCCTGCCTGTACCGGTACGATCACCGACATACTGCTCATGGCGAAGGCGATACACGCTACCGAGAAGGGGATGTGCTGGGTCGCTTCAAAGGCAAAGAGCGCCAAGTAGAAGTAGAAGAAGTAGCCTACCCAGATCATAGCCGTGAGGAAGAGGAACTTCCCCCTCTGAGGCATGTGCTGGATGCTCACCATCCCCTCCCAGATATGGACGAAGAAGCGTGCTATCCTGCTCTCCCGACGGCATCTGAGTAGCCACACGAGTAGTGCCAGCGACCCCAGCCCGATGGCTATGAGTAGGAAGAACCATACCGACTGCACGAAGTCCATAAGCCCCAGCCACACCTCGGGGTGTGCTGCGAGGTAGTCTCTGAAGAAGTCTGTACTGCTCAGCACGATCACCACGAGGATCATCGAGAGCATACACACGTCCACCAGACGATCCACGATGAGCGTGCCGAAGAGTCCTGCGAAGGGTAGATCCTCCCGACGCTCCATCTCCACACACCGCCATACCTCGCCTGAGCGGGGGATGCCCATATTGACTGTATAGGAGCCGAGCACGGTGCAGACAGCATTGATGCGCCTAGGGGGTGCGCCATCGCTGACTATGGGACGAACGAGGAGCTCCCAGCGAAGTCCTCGGCAGAGGTTGCTCATCAGCCCAAAGAGTAGGCTAAAGAGCAGGATAGGATAGTTAACCCCCGTACGCAGCGTCGTCATCAGCTCCTGCCAGTCCGTGTCTCGGTATAGGCCATAGAAGCCCAGCCCACCTAGGGCTAGTGGGATGACGATCCATAGGATCGACTTGAGTGTGGGGTTAATCTTCATATCTTCATCGCTCCTCGGGGGCAGTCACTAGACCTCTCGGAGCTCTTCTGTGGAGGTACATCTAGCAAAAAGTACTACTTTCGTCTGAACAAATGTAATAAGTTTTATTGATTTCTCATGCAGCAAGTTAAAGCGAAGAAGGCTTTGGGCCAACATTTCCTCACCGATCTCTCCATCGCAGAGCGTATTGCGGACACGCTACGTCCCTACCAGCAGCTCCCTGTCCTAGAGATCGGCCCAGGGATGGGGGTGCTCACTCAGTTCCTCCTCGCTGGTGGGTATGATACGCGGGTCATCGAGCTTGATGCCGAGAGTGTAGCCTACCTTCACGAACATTTCCCCCAGCTGGAGGGACGCATTATACAGGGCGACTTCCTGCGTATCCCCGTAGAGGACTATATGCCCGATGGAGCATTCAGCTTCATTGGGAATTACCCCTACAATATCTCTTCGCAGATCTTCTTTCGTCTACTGGACTATCGGGAGCGTATCCCGTGCTGTGCGGGTATGCTCCAGCGTGAGGTCGCCCGGCGTCTGGCCTCGCCCCCGGGCAACAAGGACTATGGTATCCTAAGCGTCCTCCTGCAGGCTTGGTACGATGTCGAGTACCTCTTCACCGTGGACGAGCACGTCTTCAATCCGCCCCCCAAGGTCAAGAGCGGTGTCATCCGTCTCGTGCGCAACGAGCGTACCGAGCTCGGCTGCTCGGAGTCGCTCTTCAAGCAAGTCGTCAAGACGGGCTTCAACCAGCGTCGCAAGACCCTGCGCAATTCCCTACGAGCCCTCTTTGGCTCCGACTACGATTACTCCGCCCCGATCTTTGGCCAGCGTCCTGAGCAGCTCGGTGTAGAGGAGTTCATCTCCCTAACGCTCCGCCTAGAGGAGCTCCAGGCGAAGGCTTAGGGCGCATCCCTCCTTCCCTGCCTCGTCCAGCATGTAGGCTCACCAGTTACTCAAAGTAAGCCTTCCCCCTCCGTCCTCTATTCCCCTTATGGCGACAAGCAAACTGACGATCCGCAGGAGCACGCTCACCGACCTTCCTCGCCTGCTGGAGGTCACAGCACGTGCCCGAGCATTCATGGCCGAGACGGGCAACCCTACGCAGTGGCGGGATGGTTATCCTACCGAGGCTGTCCTACGTGAGGACATCACGCTGGGCAGGGGCTACGTGTGCGAGACGGAGGAGGGGCGAGTCGTGGGCTCGTTCTGCTTCGCTCTAGGTGAGGATCCCACCTATCGGGAGATTACGGGGGCTTGGCTGAGCGAAGAGCCCTATGGGGTGATCCATCGCTTGGCCTCTAGTGGGGAGGTAGGGGGGATTGCACGCTTGGTCTTTGGCTGGTGCTTCGAGCAGATCCCCAATATCCGTGTCGATACGCATGCGGACAATCAGTTGATGCAGTCGCTCTTGACAGGTCTTGGCTTTGTCGTCTGCGGTACGATCATAGCGGGGGATGGCTATCCACGCATTGCCTATCAGCGCCTCTCCCGAGGGGGCTAGAGTGCTCTTACTTATATCGCTCCAACGCTCCTATAAAGAACGTCCTCGTCACCTTACATAGGTGACGAGGACGTTCTTTATAGGAGCGCACTTGCGCTCTCGGTAAGATCACTTTGCCCCTCTCGGGGTGTTTGATACAGAGTGGGTTAGTTTGGGACTTGTAGGGCTATTTCTCCAACCTCGAGAACAGGTAGGCTAAAGAGTGACTGAGCGGAGGTGAGGTGTTGGGACAAAGAGGTATTTTCCTCTATTTGGAGTAGAGGTAAGGTTGGGGGAAGAGGGAGGAATGGAGGTGGGAGGTGGAGGTAGATCTATCCCTTGGGGGGATTAGTAAGGTAGTGGCTGGGGCGACAGAGGCAGGGGCTATGCTGGGCGAAGCTCCGAGAGTAGGAGGAGTGCCTTCAGCGCATGACCCCAATAGTAGCCCCCTAGGGTGTTGCTCGTGGGAAGCACTCGGTGGCAGGGGACGAAGGGGGCAAGGGGATTATCCCCGACAGCCGTCCCGACAGCTCGTGTAGCCTTAGGCCGGCCGATGTAGTCTGCCAGCGTATGATAGTGCACACAGCTCCCCCGTGGGATGAGGGTAAGAGCCTCCCATATACTGCGCTGGAAGGGTGTCCCCAGCAGATGTAGGGGTGGTAGCTCGGGGTGAGGGTCGGTGCTGGATAGGGAGCGTAGCGCTCCTTCGTGCCAAGGGTGCTGTGCCCGACGTAGCTCCAGTGGTCGTAGCTCCCTGCGTACACGCTCCAGCGTCCCTGCTGGATCGCCGTAGGTGAAGGGGCTCATGCACAGCCCCCGCTCACTGCAGACGAGTAGGAGCTCGCCGTATGGGCTGTCATAGTAGTCGTATAGGAGGGTGAGCTCCTCTGCTTCGCTTCGCTCCGAATGGATGAGCTCTAGCCTAGCGTGAGGGCTGAGTGGAGCGATGAGTGAGGCGAGGTGCTCGGGGGTGAGTAGAGGCAGGAGCTGGGAGGCGGGTTGGCCTAGCGCTCCTAGGAAGGCTTGGTCTAGCTCCTCGGCTTGGCAGCCGAGGGCTGTGGCAATCTGTGCGGGGCTGGGCTGTGCCTTGCCTCGGGGATTGAGAAGGGCGAGGGCTTCTAGGACGAGTCGCCTAGCTTGAGCGTCACACATTGGCTAGGTAGAGGAGGATGGGGGAGTGGGTCTCCACTCGGATGACGTCCTCCTCGGCACAGTTCAGAGAGCCACTCCAGAGCTGGGGGAGGACATCTCCTCGTAGCGGCCAGCGTACACCAGAGAGGGAGACGGGGGTCTGAGAGAAGTTGAAGATAGAGACCTGCTGGCCTATCGTTACCTCGACCTCAGAGGGCTCCGAGAGGAGGATGAAGTAGCCTTCGTCCGTGAGCATGATGAGCTCTTCGGTGAGTGTAGCATAGCTGGGTAGGAGGGCGAGGTTAGCTAGGAGGTGGTCCTCACGTCCTCCGCTTGCTCCGAGGAGGGTGATGGCATGTGTCCCTCGGGTGCTATGCAGGAAGTGCATGGTCTTCGTCAGGTCGTTGGTGTCCTGATCGGGGAAGCGGTGTACACGCTCCCCGAGGAGTGCTCGTAGGGCAGGGGATACGGAGTCTAGGTCGCCGACGACGGCATCGGGTAGGATGCTGGTGTAGCGACGAAGCTTATTCACCGCCCCATCACAGCAGGTCAGCGTGTAGCCCTCTTGGCCTAGGCTCCAGCGGTCGAGCAGGGCAAGTGGCGTAGGGGCAGTGGGGAAGGCTCCATTAGCGAGGACGAGGTCTCGGGGGAGAGTCTCTTTGGTGTAGAGTGGGTAGTGTTTCATGCGTTTTTCTCTATCCTTATTGTTCCGTCTTGGCTTGACCCTTCATGAGTCGAGACCACTTGTGGTAGCCAAAGAAGGCGGTGACAAAGTTCACGACATAGACGAAGGTCGAGAGGTAGTCCTCGGCATTGAGGAGCGAGATGACCCCCGCAGCGTTGGCGATGATCCAGCAGATCCAGTGCTGGCGCCATCCACGTGCCATCCAGACCATCCCCACTATGGAGGATAGGGTGAGTAGGGCATCAGCCCAGGGGATTCTCCACTCAGGTAGATAGCCCGAGAGCCAGATCAGGGCTCCGTAGGCTACGGGCATACCGAGGAGTGTATAGCCCAGTGTTCGACGGGGTATGTCGGTGATAGGAGCTTCCTGCTCTCCCTCCTTGCGCCCACGGCGTAGCCAAGCGATCCATCCCCATATACTCGTGATGAGGTAGTAGATGTTGATGGCAAGCATCCCGTAGAGATGAGCTCGCCAAGCGATCGGTATCCAGAGCAGGGGGAGGATAATGCCTACGGGCCAAAGCCAGATACTCGCTCGATACTCGAGGTAGAGCCAGAGTAGGGAGACGAAGACTGTGATGACCTCTAGGCGATGAGCGGCTAGGTAGGAGAGCAGGAATTCCATAGTGTAAAGATAGAGGAAATCCGTTAGAGCGAGATCGTTGTACCCATCAGGAAGTGGATGCCAGCCTGTGGGTAGAACTTCACTTCGCTGTAGTCGGGACCTGTCTGAGCCTTGGCGTAGTCATTGACATAGCCGTTGCTGGCGTACTTCGCATTCAGTAGGTTATTGACCTGCAGATGCAGAGACCAGTGGCGTAGGAAGCTAACAGGTAGGGTATAGCCCAGACGTAGGCTAGAGACCTGGTAGGAGGGTAGAGAGTGAGCCTCTAGCCCGAGGTTGTCTAGGTACTGCTTGCCGACAAACTGATGGGTGAAGGCAGCCTCGAAGCCTCGGTAGGTGTAGCTCAGCGTATTGGTCATCGTGAGCTCAGGAGAGAAGGCGATAGGAGTCTCACGCAGTGTCTGGCTGTAGAGGGGGGCTAGGTAGTTGAAGTCCGTGGCGTTGTCGATCATCGCAGCGTAGTAGGTGTAGTTCTTGATACGGCTACGGCTGAGTGCTAGGGCTGCATCCCAGCGGAGGGAGGGGATGATGAGCCACGAAGCACTTAGCTCGACGCCTGTGCGGTAGCTACGCTTGACATTCTCCTTGAGGAGCTCGCCGACATCGGTGAGCTTGCCATTGGCCACGAGCTGGTCATGATAGTCCATGTAGTAGAGGTTAAGCCCAGCAGAGAACCCTTCGGAGCGGAATGTATAACCTAGCTCGTAGTCGGTGAGTCGCTCGGGACGAGGGTAGTCCTTGGCAGTGACATCGGTATAGGCCTTGCGCGAAGGCTCACGATGAGCCACAGCTACCGAACCATAGAGGGCATGCTGGGGAGCGATCTGCCAGAAGATACCCGCCTTGGGGTTGAGGAAGCTGAAGGTCTTCTTCAGGTCGATCTGCTGCAGGCTCTGGAGTACCTCATTGTAGCCATCGTAGCTACCCTGTATGCGGTAGTCGATGTAGCGATACTGGAGGTCGGCGAAGAGGTTCAGCCCTCGGGTGAGTTCATAGGTCGCCTTAGCGAAGCCCGAGAGATCGGTCTTGTGTGCATCCCCATCGTAGTATCTGTCGGTCGGCTCTACTTGGTAGGGGACAGGGGTGATCGGGGTACGCTCGCCATAGTGGTAGCCATGGTAGTGGTTGCCCGAGAGCCCGATGGTGTACTCGAGTCGCTCGCCCTTGTAGTCGAGGGTAGCGATACCGCCTGAGAAGACGTTGTCGAGGTACTTACGACGTAGTAGGGAGATCTTCTTGACTTTCTTGCCTGAGGTGTCGGTGAAGTTGGGTAGCCCGAACTTGACGAGCTTGCGCCCCGTACGGTACTCATCGGTGAAGCCATAGCCCTGAGTGTGGTGGGCGGTGAGGTTCAGATAGAGGGTAGGGGCGAGGCGCTGTGTGAGCTGAGCCTGATAGTGGTTCTGCTCATAGTTGTCGGTATTGTAGCGGTAGCGAGCCTCGGCCTTGGTGCTACCGGGGTTCATGTGTCCAGCGGAGTTGTAGGTGCGTCCGTACTTGGTCTCCTCCTTGCTGGTGATACCATTCCAAGCAATACCCGTGCGCTGCTTCCCCCCAAAGGCGAGGAGCTTCACGATGGTCTCGTCTGCGAAGTACCCCCCTTGCAGGAAGTAGGAGGTACCCACTGTACCACTGCGATCGACATAGCCGTCGGTCGTGGTCTTGCCCAGCCGAGCCTCTACAGCCCAGTGTCCACCGATACGACCTGTGGAGGCATGGAGCTCACGGCGTAGCGTACCGAAGGACCCCCCGAGGAGGGAGACCGAGGCACGTGGCTCTAGGAGGAAGTTGTCGGTACGTAGGTTGAGGCTAGCCCCGAAGGCCGCAGCACCATTGGAGGAGGTGCCGACCCCACGCTGGAGCTGGGCATCCTCTACGCTGGAGGAGAAGCCAGGCATGTTCGCCCAGAAGACACCTTGGCTCTCGGAGTCGTTGAGAGGCACCCCATTGGTCATCACGTTGATCCCCGTAGCATCTACCCCACGTACACGCAGGTAGGTGTATCCGATCCCTATGCCAGCATCGCTGGTAGAGACGACGGAGGGAGACTGGATGAGGAGGTAGGGGAGGTCAAGGCCTAGAGAGACCTTCTGTAGCTTGGTCTTAGAGATGTTGGTAAAGGTCATCGGGGTCTTAGCCGATGCACGTGTAGCAGTCACCTGAACACCTTCGAGGTAGTGTGTGCGCAGGCTATCCTGCTCAGTGTGAATAGCAGTAGCCGATAGGCCGGGTAGAGGAGCACCTAGTGAGATAGCCACTAGGGGAAGGAGGGATTTTCTCTTCATCATACAATTACTTATAAATGATACGTAACGTGGAGCTGAAGGGAAAGGGAGTGTGTAATGATTGACAATTCCTACGCCAGCATTGACTGGATCAGGTCTTGAGGGTATCATCTCAGCCGAAGGTCTCGTCGTCCCTCCTACAGCGGAGGGGAGAGAGGCCTTGGCACCCCTTTGTCCTTAGTTCTTTTTCGGGTGCAAAGGTAGTGAAGGCTAAGAATAAAAACAAAGTTGCCCCAATTGGGGGCTCCCTCGTTCTATCGGTTTTGGATACTTAAAGAGGTATAAATAATGCCGTGGCGATGAGCGGGTATCGCAGGGCATTCACTGCCGAGGATTGGCGGGAGAGGGACTCTTGATCCACTTGGAAGGGGAGTATACGGGATAGCTCAAACTTGATTATTCGTCAGCTACCTGTGCAGCGTAGGTGCGCCAACGATCCAGTAGGGTAGAGAGGTCTGATGGGAGCTCACTATCGAAGAGGAGTTCCTCGCCTGTCTCGGGATGGACAAAGCCTAGGGTCTTGGCATGGAGTGCCTGGCGGGGGCAGAGCGAGAGACAGTTGTGGACAAACTGCTTGTAGCGGGAGAATTGGTTTCCCCACAGGATCTTGTCCCCGCCGTAGCGTGTGTCAGCGAAGAGTGGGTGCCCGATGTGCTTCATGTGGGCACGTATCTGGTGTGTACGCCCTGTCTCTAGTCTACACTCTACCCAGCTGACGTAGGCCAGCTCCTCGAGCACCTCATAGTGGGTCACTGCGTGCTTGCCCCGCTCACTGCCCTCGGGGTAGACAGCCATCTGTAGGCGGTCACGCTCGTCTCGTCCGATATTCCCTACAATCGTCCCCTTGGGCTCGGAGAAGCGTCCCCAGACGAGAGCTCGATAGGAGCGGTGGGTGGTCTTGTCGAAGAATTGCCGGGCGAGGTGTGCCTTGGTCTCGGGGCGCTTGGCTACGACGAGTAGACCGCTGGTGTCCTTGTCGATGCGGTGCACGAGCCCGACACGAGGGTCGGCAGGATCGTAGTGCGGATCATCCTTGAGGTAGTAGGCAAGGGCATTGACGAGCGTGCCGGAGTAGTTCCCATGCCCAGGGTGGACAACTAGCCCAGCGGGCTTGTTGATTACGAGGAGATAGGGGTCTTCGTAGACTATATCCAGCGGGATATCCTCGGGTATGATCTCGAGGGTATGCTTCGGGCGGCGAAGCTGGAGAGTAACTACGTCAAGTGGCTTAATGCGGTAGTTGGCCTTGACCGCTACACCATTGACGAAGACATAGCCCCCCTCCAGAGCCTGCTGGATGCGACTACGGGAAGAGCCCATCATACGTGAGGCGAGGAACTTGTCCACTCTCAGCAGCGCCTGCCCCTTGTCCGCTACGACACGATAGTGCTCATAGAGTGGCGAGCTATCGGCATGCTGTATGTAGGAGATAGCTTCCTCGGGGGAGAGTAGCTCTACACCTCCCTCTTGATCGAGGGCAAGGAGGTCTTCGTCCTCGCCCCAGTCTTCGTTTTCGTCAAATAGACTTGGCTTCATCCGCCTACCACCACTCGTTGCTAACGCTGCTATCTCTCTTCTGCTCCGTACGGGTGAAGGTGCTATCCATACTCCCCTCACGATTATAGCTCTCTATGAGGCGACCGATACCGAGAGTGTCGATGATCTGACCTGAGACGAGGAGGATAAGCTTCGTGTCTATGCGGAGCTGTGAGCCGACCTCTACGCTACGTCCATCGGCTGTCTGTAGGCCTACCACAGAGCCGACGTAGCCACCTGGTACGACACGCTGGTCGACGGACTCGAAGCCCAGCCCACGTAGGAGGGCTAGGATCTGGCGAGCGGACTGATCCTTGTAGTTGGGGATGGTCTGCTTGCGAGGAGAGAAGCCATTGATGGAGACGAAGAGGATACGTCCAGCCTTGACGTGGCTTCCGGGGGCGGGGACGATATCACGTATTGTCCCAGGGACAGCCGTCTTGGAGTAGGTGGAGTCGTTGATCTCGTAGTCGAGGTCGGCCTTCTTGAGTATGGCACGAGCCTCCTCGAGGGTCTTGCCTCTGAGGTCGGGTACGACAACGCTCTCCCCATGCTGGGTATAGAGGTCAAGCCCGAAGACGAGCAGTATGATGAACACCACGGAGATGATGATCATGAGCATCACGTGGAAAAGCCAAGAGTCTCTGTCGAGGAGCTTTTTCTTTAGGTTCTTGAGGTAGGTCATAGTCGTGGATAGAGCTTAGAGGCGTCCAGCGTTGATGAAGCGCATGACACCCTCGGGGACATCGGGGGAGGCGAGGTCTGCACTAGAGCCTTCCCACTCCTTGAGTCCATTATGGATGTAGATGATCTTGTCCCCGATGGCGTGGACAGAGTTCATGTCATGTGTATTGACGATGGTGGTGATGTTGTACTCCTTCGTGATCTCATAGATGAGCTGGTCGATCACTGTAGAGGTCTTAGGGTCGAGCCCAGAGTTGGGCTCGTCACAGAAGAGGTACTTAGGATTGAGTGCTATGGCACGGGCGATAGCGGTACGCTTCATCATCCCACCACTTATCTCGGCAGGGTACTTCTTGGCAGCGTCGGCGAGGCCTACACGATCTAGTAGCTCTAGGGCTCGGTGATAGGACTTGTCGTGGCTCTGGCTGGAGAACATCTCCATGGGGAAGAGTACGTTCTCGATGACGGTCATGCTGTCGAAGAGTGCAGAGCCCTGGAAGAGCATCCCCATCTCACGCCTTAGGCGAAGTAGGTCGGGCTTGGCCATACCTACTATATCACGTCCGTCGAAGAGTATCTCGCCTTTGTCGGGCTGGATGAGGCCAATCATGCACTTGACGAAGACGGACTTCCCTGCACCACTTCGTCCGATGACGAGGTTGGTCTTCCCCTCCTCGAAGGTCGCATCGATGCCCTTGATGACTTCCTTGTCTGCGAAGGCCTTATAGAGTGACTTTACTTGTATCATGACGTAGTGTCTAGCCTGGGTTAGGTAAGCATGAGGTTCGTCAAGACGAGGTCAAAGAAGAGGATGAGCACACTGCTATTGACCACGGCCTTCGTGCTGGACGATCCAACCTGTAGCGCACCACCCTTCACACAGTATCCGTAGTACGAGGCTACCGATGAGATGATGAAGGCATAGACGAGCGACTTGACCACCGAGTGCGCTACATACGAAGGTGTGAAGTAGAGCTGCAGGCCATAGACATAGTCTTGGTGGGAGAGGCTCTGGGCAAAGTCACACGCTACGTATCCGCCGTAGATACCAGTAGCCATCGAGAAGATCGATAGAATGGGGATGAAGCTCATGAAGCCAACGATCTTGGGGAGGATAAGGAAGTTGGCTGAGTTTACGCCCATGATCTCCATCGCATCTATCTGCTCCGTCACACGCATTGTCCCCAGCTCGGAGGCAATGCTTGAGCCGACCTTACCCGAGAGGATGAGGCACATCACCGTCGAGGAGAACTCCAGGATCATGATCTCACGAGAGGAGTAGCCGATGGTGAAGCGAGGTATGAGGGGGTTCGTCATATTGATCGATAGCTGGATCGTGATGACGGCACCGATGAAGAAGGAGATGATGAAGACGATCCACATCGATCCCAAGCCGAGGCTGTAGGCCTCTCTGAGGACGGAGCGGTGGAACATACGCCAGCGCATCGGCAGCGTGAAGACGCGTCCCATGAGCTGGGTGTACTCACCTATGCTGGTTAAGAACTTTGATTGCATCTATTGTGTACCTCGGGCTGAGGCTGAGGGGGCTATTGGAGGTAATCCTAGGAGGCTATGGGCGCATGCTCTGAGCCTCCTAGAGCTATGTGGTGTGGTGCCTGTGGGGCTAGTGGGCTAACGAAGGTCTACGACCTCACAGCCAGGATAGCTCTTGGCGTTGAGGTAGAAGAACGTCTTGGGTAGAGCCTCTCTGCTCTTGATCTCGGGGACAAGAGCCGTCAGTACACTCCCGTCACGAGCGAGGAAGGTGAGCTGACTGGGCAGGGAGCTCTTGAGGTTAAATGTCGCCTCCATCATTACGATGTTACTCTTCTGCTGGGGGACGAAGCGTACTCGCTGCTGTGTCGTTGTGGACGAGAGCAGCATGGCAGTGAAGCCACGGGCACGTGAGCGAAGGAAGTGCAGGGGATTGATCTGAAGAATCTCGTCTGCCGTAGGGCGGGAGATGGTCAGAGTATGCTCGGCTCTATCGTAGTAGGTGAGGATACCTGAGGAGTAGACCGCCGTGACGGTACCGTACTCCAGTCTGAAGGCTTCCCCCTGTAGGTACATCTTACCTGTGCTGGCTCCTAGGTCTCGACCTGCCTTGTCACGCATCGTCGTGGAGAAGTCTACGACGGTGGCACCTGACTGGTAGAGGGCTCCCTCAGCTCGCTCTAGTAGCTGGGGAATATTTCCCTTGATCTGTGCACTGCCTGTCACTAGGCCGAGCAGCAGGGAAAGTATCAAAGCTATATGTCTCATAATTATATCCAAAGATAAGTGTAATAATCTGTACGTGACCCGAGGTTCCCTCGATTAGAGTCGGTCGAGGAGCTCTTCGAGGCTTGTCTGATCCTTGATGAAGACCTCTCGGGGCTTACTGCCATCCTGTGGGCCGACGATACCAGCACCCTCGAGCTGGTCCATCAGTCGTCCAGCACGGTTATACCCGATGTTGAACTTGCGTTGGATGTTAGAGGTCGATCCGACTTGTGTCTGTACGACCATACGGGCTACCTCGTCGAAGAGGCTGTCCTTCTCGTTGGGGTTGAAGGTCTTTGCACCGCCTTCCTCTCCCTCGGGTATATATTCAGGTAGGATGAGGGCACTATCTGGGCTCTCCTGATGTGCTATGTGTGAGACGATGGCCTCTGTCTCGGGAGAGTCCATGAAGGCGCACTGTACACGTACCATCTCCTTGCCTTGATAGAAGAGCATGTCTCCACGTCCGATGAGCTGGTTGGCTCCGGGGGAGTCTAGGACAGTGCGTGAGTCTACCATCGAGAAGACCTTGAAGGCAATACGGGCGGGGAAGTTTGCCTTGATGAGTCCCGTTATCACGTCTGTCGAGGGACGCTGTGTAGCGATGACCATGTGGATGCCTGCGGCACGAGCCTTCTGAGCCAGACGGGCTATCGGCTGCTCCACTTCCTTGCCTACTGTCATCATGAGGTCGGCAAACTCATCCACGATCAGTACTATATAGGGAAGGAGCTCATGCCCGTCGATACGGCGAAGTTCCCCCGAGCGCACCTGTTCATTATACTCCTTGATGTTGCGCACGGTACGCCCAGCATTCTGGAGTAGGTGGTAGCGGTTGTCCATCTCCACGCATAGGGAGTTGAGGGTAGCGACGACACGCTTCATGTCGGTGATGATGGCCTTGTCAGCATCGGGAAGCTTCGCTAGGAAGTGCTTCTCGATCTCCTCGTAAATGGAGAACTCGAGCATCTTAGGGTCTACCATGACGAACTTGAGTTCCTCGGGACGCTTGCTGTAGAGCAGTGAGGTAATCAGTGCGTTCAGTCCGACACTCTTTCCCTGCCCAGTTGCTCCAGCTATCAGTAGGTGAGGCATCTTAGTTAGGTCAAAGATGAAGGGCTCGTTTGTGATGGTCTTCCCGATCCCGATGGGGAGCTCCATGCGGTCAAGTTGCTCCCTATACTTCTTCGAGGCAAGGATACTGCGCATGGAGACGGTCTGGGGCGAAGCATTCGGCACTTCTATCCCGATCGTCCCTTGGCCAGGCATAGGAGCTATGATACGGACGCCCTCGCTCTTGAGGCTCATGGCTATGTCATCCTCCATGGTCTTGATACGGGAGACCTTGATGCCAGAGTCGGGGATGACTTCGTAGAGGGTGACGGTAGGGCCTACGGTGGCCTTTGAGGGAGTGACACGCATCTTGAAGCTAGCCAGTGTGTCGATGATCTTCTGCTTGTTGCGCTCGATCTCCTGCATATCTATCTGCGTAGCTCCCTGCTCATAGTCTCTGAGGAGGTCTGTCGTAGGCTTCTGATAATGCGCCAGGAGCACCCCGGGGGCAAGCGGAGTAGCAGGCTCGGGGCTGTCCTCTACGAGCTGGTCAGCTGGTGCTAGCTCCACGACCATACCTGGCTCGCCCTCCTTGTCGGATGGCAAGTGGATCGAGGTCTGAGGGGCAGGGCGATGGTGGGGGACATGCTCCTCGTGGGTCTCCTCATGGAGAGCGTCGTGGTGCCCACGGGTTGGTGTCGTGGAGTCACCTTCGTCCTCGGGTTCATCTTCCTCCTCATCCTCGGGGTAGTCCTCCTCCGGGTCTGAGTCTAGCTCCTCGCCCTTGCTACGGGAGAAGAGGCGCACGATACGCTCCCAGAGGGAGGAGGATCTTAGGTGAGGAAGGGGGACAGATGATGTGCGCACCCCTATGAGGGCTCTGTCGCTACAGAGGACGGAGAAGATCAGTAGGCTGAAGATGAGCACTACTAGGAGTCCTGCCATCCGTATATTGCCATATATATAGGTGTAGAGCTGTAAGCCCTGTTTCCCTCCCCATAGCAGGAAGCCATCCGAAGGAAAGAAAGCCTGCAGGGCGGCAGCTGCGGTAGCTGTCCACAGGCAGAGGAAGCCAAAGAAGAGGAAGCGTGATATATAGCGGATCGGGTGTGTCTCGGGAGCCTTCACTAGGTGATAGGCAAGGTAGAGGGCATAGGCAAAGAGGAAGATGACGCCCCAGCCGAAGAGCCCATTGAAGAGGTAGTCGGCGACCTTAGCACCAGGTCGCCCAAAGACGTTGTAGGCATTTTGCTCAGCTTCGGGCAGTGCTTCTCCCTCTGCTAGGGGTGCGATCAGGCTCTGATCCTGCCCGCTCGAGAAGAGGAAGGTCAGGATGGAGAAGAAGGATACGATGATGACAGCTGAGAGGGCAAGCCCCAGCACGGTAGCGATGCGCCTATTTCTGAAGTTCTCCTTAAGCAAGGAGCTAAGTCCCCTCAGTCCTTGGGTCATCCATGTGAAGATAGCCCCTCCGCTCTGAGTGCTGGCACCTGTGCTCCTGCGCTCCCTCGTAGTGCTCCTACGCCCTGATGCTTGCGTTGTCGATTTGCTCATTGATCTTTGCCTTGCTCCGTAGTGCTGTCTGCTAATACCTTATTAGGATACAAAATTACAGAAAGAACGGCATTCGTAGAAATACGCTAAAGGGAAGTCTCTACCCACTTCCTCCCTTGCCCTTTCCCGCCCTTGCTTTACCCCCTCTCGGAGGTGCCCTCAGTACCTCCGATGAGGTATGCCCGCTACCTCTATCGAGGTACTGAGGGTACCTCTCGGCAGGTAGTGGGGCTACCTCCAGAGCCCCTCAGATGGCACCCCGTAGGAGCTCCCCTCGGGCAATATCCTCCGCCAATGAGGATGCCAGCATAGGGGTCGTGAGCAAAAAAGAGTATATTTGTGCTGTGCGAGTTGCCTCCTATCACGAGTCTCCCTCCGTGGAGCTTGTGGGATGGAGGTCGCCGTGTGTACAGCGCAGGCTGGGCAGAACCAGTGCCTGCACGACACCTAATTATATAGAACAAATACATACAGTGCAATGGAAAAGGTAGATGTCCTGCTCGGCCTACAGTGGGGCGACGAAGGTAAGGGAAAGATCGTGGACGTCCTGACGCCCGCCTATGACCTCATCGCCCGCTTCCAGGGTGGACCCAATGCGGGACATACGCTGGAGTTTGAGGGCAACAAGTACATCCTTCGCTCCATACCCTCGGGGATCTTTCAGGGGGATAAGGTCAATGTGATCGGTAGTGGCGTCGTCCTCGATCCTATCCTATTCCGTGAGGAGGCAGAGTCGCTCTCCCGTAGCGGGCATGACCTGAAGGGACGACTCGTTATCTCTCGTAAGGCACATCTAATCCTACCGACACATCGCCTCATAGATGCGGCACAAGAGGCCATGAAGGGCGATGCTAAGGTCGGGACGACAGGCAAGGGGATAGGCCCGACCTATACCGATAAAGTCGCCCGCACCGGCCTGCGTGTCGGAGATACGGAACACGACTTCCCTAAGAAATATCAAGAGGCCAAGCAGCGTCACCTTACCCTGCTTCGTGCCTACGACTATCCCACAGACGGGCTGGAGGCTCTAGAGCGCGAATGGCTTGACGCCATCGAGTATCTCCGTCAGTACTCCTTCGTAGATAGTGAGCAGTACCTAGGCCGTGCCCTACGTGAGGGTCGCCGTGTGCTCGCCGAGGGGGCGCAGGGCTCGATGCTGGACATCGACTTCGGCTCCTATCCCTTCGTTACCTCTAGCAACACAATCGCCGCTGGCTGCTGTACCGGACTGGGGATTGCCCCACGAAGTATCGGCGAGGTCTATGGGATCTTCAAGGCCTATTGTACTCGTGTCGGCTCAGGGCCTTTCCCGACAGAGCTGGAGGACGAGACTGGCGAACGCCTCTGCACCCTCGGGCATGAGTTCGGGTCGGTCACGGGGCGTCGTAGACGCTGCGGCTGGCTCGACCTCGTAGCACTTCGCTATACCATCATGCTGAGCGGAGTGACGAGACTGATCATGATGAAGAGTGATGTCCTCGACACCTTTGACACGATACGTATCTGCACACGCTACCGTATCCACGGCACAGAGACTGAGGATCTACCCTACGAACTAGCAGGGGATGTCGAGCCCATCTATGAGGAGCTCCCCGGCTGGCGATGCGATACCTCTCGTATGACCTCTGCCGAGGAATTCCCACAGGAGCTACGTGACTACATCGCCTTCATTGAGCGGGCGGTCGATGTGCCCATTGCAGTAGTATCAGTAGGACCTGACCGAGAGCAAACCATCACACTGCACCCCACACTCTTGCCTCACTAAGCCCCACGATGACCTATCAGGAGGCACTGCACTTCCTCTATACGGCTACCCCAGTCTTCCAGCGAGATGGCGGTAGTGCCTACAAGCCAGGGCTAGAGACAACCCGAGCCCTCGATGCCTACTACCAGCACCCACACACCGCCTATAAGACGATCCATGTGGCAGGGACGAATGGCAAGGGCTCTACCTCACACAGCCTAGCCAGTATCCTCATGGCCTCAGGCTACCGAGTAGGGCTATTTACCTCACCCCACTTGGTGGACTTCAGGGAGCGTATCCGTGTAGACGGAGAGGTGGTGAGCGAGGAGTTTGTCATCAGCTTTGTAGAGGAAGTACGTCCCCTTGTCGAGCAATACCACCCCTCGTTCTTCGAGCTAACTACCCTCATGGCACTCGTATACTTCCGTCAGGCTCACGTCGATGTCGCTGTGATAGAAGTGGGCATGGGGGGCAGACTTGATAGTACCAACATCATCCAGCCTCTACTCTCCATCATCACGGGGATCAGCCTAGACCATACGCAGTACCTCGGGGATACCCTCACCGAGATCGCAGGGGAGAAGGCTGGGATCATCAAGGCTAAGACCCCAGTGGTCATCGGGCATGCCGAGGAGTCAGAGGTACGCCAAGTCTTCGTACAGAGGGCTCAGGACCTATGTGCACCTATTACCTTCGCTGACGAGGAGGTCGTAGTCTTCACTGCAGAGACTCAGCCCCACGGACAGCTCTTCACCCTCGATCCTTCCTCACCTATCCTTAGCTCACCTCATAGGTTGCTTTCTACCCCCTCGCTATTCTTCGGTTTGCAGGGAGGTGTCCAGCGACTGAACCTAAGGACGATCCTCACGGCTACTCGTATCTTGACCTCCGTGGGGCTCGAAGTCTCGGAGGAGGCTCTACGGGCAGGCCTTCGGGATGTAGCCCAGAGGACGGGGTTAAGAGGACGTTGGGAGATCGTAGAGACAGACCCGCTACTTATATGTGACACGGGACACAACGAGGAGGGCATTCGCTACGTCACAGAGGGACTACGAGCCCTAGAGCGTCCCCTGAGGATCATCTTCGGCATGGTCAGCGACAAGGATATAACCTCCACCCTCTCTGCCCTACCACCCGAGGCAACCTGTTACTTCACCGAGGCTTCTGTCCCTAGGGCAATGCCTGCAGGGGAGCTCCTTCGTCTAGCTACGGAGTGCGGTCTGAAGGGACGGGCATTTTCCACTCTAGCCTCCGCACTAGAGACGGCGAAGGCGGAGCGAGAGCCTCAGGATGTCCTCTTCGTAGGGGGAAGTAACTTCCTCGTGGCAGATCTATTGGAATATCAATCAACTCACAAATTATAATCTCTATGGAACAACTACGTAGCTCCCTCCGAGACAAACCCGCAGCTCGCTGGGGAGCACTAGCACTAGTCTCACTGACGATGTTCTTTGCCTACATGTTCGTTGACGTGCTTTCGCCCGTCAAGATACTTGTAGAGAAGGAGCTCGGGTGGAACTCTACGGTCTTCGGACTCTATGGGGGAAGTGAATTCTTCCTTAACGTATTCGTTGGCTTCCTGATCCTAGCAGGCATCATCCTAGATAAGATGGGAGTCCGCTTCACGGCTCTACTATCAGGATCGCTGATGGTCATAGGGGCAGGACTCAAGGTTTATGCTCTTAGTGCTACCTTCCGTGACGGGGGAATAGGCTATGAGACGATTAGTGGCCTCACCGGAAGTATCAAGAATGTCTTCGGATGGGAACTACCACCGACGGCTCTGCTTGCCTGCCTAGGCTTCATGATCTTTGGTTGTGGTACCGAGATGGCAGGAGTGACAGTATCTCGAGCCATTGTCAAGTGGTTCAAGGGGCGTGACATGGCTCTTGCCATGGGGATCGAGATGGCGCTAGCTCGCTTTGGGGTCTGGATGATCTTCCGTATCTCTCCTTGGCTATCTGAGAAGTTTGAGACGGTACAGGCTCCAGTGATCTTCTGTGCGCTCCTGCTCTGCATTGGCCTGCTCCTCTACGTCGTGTATTGGTTCATGGATCGTGCTCTTGACAAGGAAATCGGTGCAGAGGAAGAGGAGGAAGAGGAACCCTTTAAGTTCAGTGACCTGGGTAAGGTCTTTGGTAAGGGTATCTTCTGGATCGTAGCACTCCTGTGTGTCCTTTACTACTCTGCCATCTTCCCCTTCCAGAAGTTTGCCACCGAGATGCTCCACTATAAGGTGGGCTTCGAGCTAAAGGAAGCTTCGGATATCTTCAGCTACTTCCCTATCGGGGCTATGTTTGTTACCCCCTTCTTGGGTTACTTCCTCGACCGCAAGGGTAAGGGGGCTACCATGCTCATCTTTGGCTCGATCCTGATGATTGTCTGCCACATGACCTTTGCGCTGTATCCCTTTGTGATCGGTAGCTCGTCTAGTACAGCTGTGGCCTTCGCAGCGATTATACTCCTCGGGATTTCCTTCTCACTCGTGCCTGCTACGCTCTGGCCTTCCGTGCCCAAGCTTATAGATAATAAGGTACTGGGGTCTGCCTACTCAGCCATCTTCTGGATACAGAATGTCGGTCTGATGTCTGTGCCTATCATCGTGGGTAGCGTGCTGGACAGCGTGAACAAGAATGTGCCCGAAGGTCAGCCCAAGGACTACACGCTGGCGATGCTCATCTTCGCTAGCTTCGGTGTCGCAGCCTTCGTGCTTAGTGCCTTCCTGAAGGTCGTAGACAAGAAGAAGGGGTACGGGCTAGAGCTCCCCAACGTCAAGAAGTAATCCCCTACTAGGGCGTCCGAAGAGTCACCTCTGAGGTGCCCTCACATCCACTACTGAGGTTCCCCCGTAACCTCCGAGATGTTTCCCCTAGAGACGTCACGGAGGTTACGGGGGAACCTATATGGGGGTACTTATGTATCTTTGTAGGGCGAAACGATTAGACAGACAGATGAGTATAGATATTCAGCCGATCAAGCATCGCTTTGGGATCATAGGCACGAGCCCCCTCCTCGACCATGCTATCCGTATAGCTGTCCAGGTCGCCCCTACGGATATGTCCGTACTCGTTATCGGGGAGAGTGGAGTAGGGAAGGAGAACTTTCCCAAGATCATTCATCAGAACAGCGTCCGCAAGCATGGCCCCTATATCGCCGTGAACTGTGGTGCGATACCTGAGGGGACGATCGACTCGGAGCTATTCGGCCACCTCAAGGGCTCCTTCACGGGAGCTATCACCGATCGTAAGGGCTACTTTCAGGAGGCTTCGGGGGGGACGATCTTCCTCGACGAGGTGGGCGAGCTACCCCTAGCCACACAGGCACGTCTACTGCGTGTGCTGGAGACGGGTGAGTTCATCCCTGTCGGAGCAAGCCAAGCTCAGAAGACGGATGTGCGCATCATAGCTGCCACGAACGTGAACCTACACGAGGCGGTGGAGCGAGGGCGATTCCGTGAAGACTTGCTCTTTCGCCTGAATACAGTCCCTATTGAAGTCCCACCTCTGCGTAGCCGAGTACAGGATATTCCTTTGCTCTTTAGGTTCTTCGCCTCTATGAGTGCTGAGCGATACAACATGCCCGCACTTCGCCTTACCCCAGAGGCAACGGAACTCCTACAGAGCTATCGCTGGCCAGGAAACATACGTGAGCTACGTAACTTCACTGACCGAGTGAGCGTACTGGAGGAGGAGAGACAGGTCACAGCCGAGATCGTGCGCAAGTACCTCCCCCGAACACCCGAAGGGGATTACCATCCAGCCCTTCGCCAGGCAACCTATGCGGGGAGTGAGGGCAATACCTTCGCCAACGAGCGTGAGATCCTCTATCAGGTACTCTTTGATATGAAGAAGGACATGGCAGAGATGAAGAGCCTCGTGGCAAGTATCATGCGAGGCGAGGTGAAGATACCTACTTCACCGACTGCCCACGCAGACTACGGCTCTGCAGACCTGCATCACGCTCTGCCACCTCAACTGCATCCCGCAGAGGAGGGCTATGTCCCAGCCTCCGTACATCACGTAGAGCTCACCCCTAGGGAGACGGTGATCAGTGTGCCAGGGCATCACGCCTCCTCGCACAAGGTACACGACGAAGAGCCCGACTACGAAGAGCAGCCACTCTCGCTGGAGGATGTAGAGCGCAATATGATTATTGCTGCGCTTGCCCGCCATGAGGGAAGACGCAGACCCGCTGCCGAGGATCTCAAGATCTCCGAGCGCACCCTATATAGAAAGATCAAGGAATATGGCATCGATTCGGAATAGACTCTACGCCTTCGTCTCCTGCGCCCTCGTGTGCATCCTCAGCCTGGGCTGTAGTGTGAGCTACAAGTTCAATGGCGGGGCAATAGACTACACCCAGCTCAAGACCATCTCCATAGGAGAAGTCTTCAACAAGGCTCCGATCGTATATCCACCCCTAGCGGCGAGCTTCACCGAACAGCTCAAGGATTACTACGTCAGCCGTACCCGACTAGACCTAGTACCTCAGGCGGGTGACCTAGAGCTCAACTGTACCATCACAGGCTATGACCTAGCACCGATGTCGATAGGACAGGACAACTTCGCCGAGCGTACCGTCTTCACGGTAACGGTACAGGTGAAGTATGTGAACCGAGCTAATGAAAAGGAAAGCTTCGATAGATCCTTCAAGGCCTATCGCGACTTTCCTCGTGCACAGCCCTTCGTAGGCGTGCAGGACGACTTGCTAAGAGAGATCACCGAGGATCTGATCAAGCAGATCTTTAATGCTACCGTAGAGAACTGGTAACGATGCGCCGAGAAGAACTATACAGCTACCTAGCTGACCCCGACCGCTTGACCCCAGAGAGCCTGCCTGCTGTCACTCAGCTCTATGAGGCTTATCCCTATTGTGGGGTCTTCGCCTTCCTATACCTATATAATCTGTGTATAGCAGAGGACGTGCGTTATCCCTCCGAGCTACGTCGGCTGGCACCGATAGTGCCAGACCGAGAGCGGCTCTTCCGCTTGGTCGAAGGACGTCGCCCCACAGCCGATCCAGCGGCTACGACAGAGGCTGAGCCCGACCCCTTCGCCCTCATAGATACCTTCCTCGATGGTGCTCGCTCCTCGGGTGAAGCGCTACCTGATAGCCTCCACCTGGAGGGAGCACCCGTGGCAAATGATTATTTCGCAGCGGAGGATCAGACAGAAAAGGAGACGACGCTTGATGAGCTCCTTCCGACCCTCGACATGGAATCCAAGGCTGCACCTGCTCCCTCTCCTGCCTCCCCGTCAGAGGGGGAAGATGAGGAGGATGGCTTGCTCTCCGAAAGCCTCTCTAAGATCTATATTCAGCAGGGGCATTATGATAAGGCTCTGAGGATTATACGCTCTCTTAGTTTGAATTATCCAGAGAAAAGTCGTTTCTTTGCAGACCAGATACGCTTCTTAGAGCGCATTATAGAGAATAATACAATAGATAAATAGATAGGAATATGTTCTACTTTCTCTCCGTACTCATCCTGCTAGCCTCCCTCGGACTGGTCTTGCTGGTGATCGTACAGAAGTCTAAGGGTGGAGGTCTGGCCTCTCCCTTTGCCTCAACCAATAATATTATGGGGGTGCGTAAGACGACCGATGTACTAGAGAAGGCTACGTGGTGGCTCTTCGGCATCGTCGCCGTCCTCTGTATCGTCTCGACACGCTTTGTCGGCACAGGTACGAGCTCTGCCTCTCGCACCCAAGAGACACTAGAGCAGAATGCTGCCAAGGGCTCTGCCCCAGCTGCTCTGCCTAACTTCGGGGGAGAAGCTCCCGCCACGAGCCCTAGCGCTCCCGCTCAGGGTGCACAGACTCCTGCTGAGGCTCCTGCCCCAGCACCCGTAGAAGCTCCCGCTCCTGCTGCACAGTAATTAGCTTTGCCCCCACAGGGCAGAAGCACTAAGACCTACCCGCACATCCACACCGCATCGAGTGTGGACGTGCGGGTAGCTACGTTTCTAGGGGAAGGGGGTATCTTAAGGGGGCTTTTAGGTTAAGGATTTTTATTACCTTTGTCGCGGACTAATGCAACGAAGCAGAAGTAACTAAACAACATTTACAAGTTTAATGGCAACTAAGATTAGATTGCAACGCCACGGTCGTAAGGCTTATCCCTTCTATAAGATTGTGGTAGCAGACAGTAGAGCGCCACGAGATGGCAAGTTTATTGAGAAGCTCGGTACGTACAACCCCAACACCGAGCCTGCCACAGTAGATTTGGACTTCGAGCGCGCTTTGCATTGGCTACATGTCGGTGCTCAACCCTCCGATACAGCCCGTAGCATCCTCTCCCATGAGGGTGTTCTCCTCAAGAAGCACCTCCTCGCAGGGGTGAAGAAGGGCGCCTTCGACGAAGCTGCGGCTGAAGCGAAGTTCGAGGCCTGGAAGGCTAAGAAGGATGGTGTGCTCGGCACCCTGAAGGATGCTCTAGCTAAGAAGAAGGCAAGCGAAGCCAAGGCAGCCCTCGAGGCTGAGCAGGCTGCTAACAAGGCTAAGGCCGCAGTGGTAGCTGCTAAGAAGCAGGCTGAAGAAGAGGCTAAGGCCGCTGCTGAAGCTCCTGCCGAAGAAGCACAAGATACTCCAGCTACAGAGGAAGCCCCAGCAGAAGCTTAATCGACCTCCTCTCTTGAAATAGAGATGTCTTCGATGGAACATAACGGATACCTGTCCCTTCATACCCCCTACGGGGAGGTGGAGCACGGGTATCCGTTGGCTCTTTTATAAAAGCACCTAAAGGCGCTCATTACTCACTAACGAAGCTCAGCTCTAGGACATCCCACCTGGATGATACAAGCCTCGGGCCTACAGCCCTAGCTTGTCTCCCTCCTCCCTCTCCATCCAAAGACTGATAGAATCACAGACTAAACACAATTCGCACACATGAAGAAGTATTTACTACGTCTCTTCGCTCTAGTGGCAATCAGCCTCTGGGCTCCCTCGCTTTGGGCCCAGGTGACGACCTCGTCTGTCAATGGTACGATCACCGATGACAGCAACAAGGAACTCCTAGTCGGAGCAACAGTCGTCGCCAAGCACCTCCCTACGGGGACGACCTATGGCGCAGTGACGAATGCCAAGGGGAACTTCAGCATCGTAGGGATGCGCCCCGGTGGCCCTTACACGCTCACCGTCTCTTACATTGGCTTTGAGCCGATCACGCTGAGCAATATCCACCTTGCCCTCGGAGAGGCGGAGACCTTCAATATCAAGATGAAGGATGGTGCTACCCAGCTCACGGACGTCGTCGTCACAGGGCAGAAGGGAAGCAACTTCAACCTCCAGAAGACTGGTGCAGGATCGAGCTTCTCTCGCCGTAGCATCGAGCGAGTGCCCTCCGTATCTCGTAGTATCTACGATATCGCTAAGCTCACGCCTCAGTCCAATGGTAATGGCTCCTTCGCTGGTGCCAACAGCCGCTTCAATAGCTTCCAGATCGACGGTGCAGTGAATAACGACGTCTTCGGTCTCGGTACCTCGGGTAAGAATGCTATTTCTCTGGAGGCCATCGATGCTCTTCAGGTCGTCATCGCACCCTTCGACGTCCGTCAGTCTGGCTTCACGGGTGGTGGGATGAACGCTATCACCAAGTCTGGGACGAACGTCTTCCACGGATCGGTCTACGACTACTACTACAATCAGAACTTCTTTGGCTCGACTCCTGGTAAGGACGTCAAGAACCGCAAGAAGCTCGACAAGCAGTATGAGAATACCTTCGGCTTCACCTTCGGTGGTCCGATCATTCAGGATAAGCTCTTCTTCTTTGCCAACGGTGAGTACGTCAAGCAAGTATATCCATCGAACTACATCGCAGGGGAGAGCAACTCCAATATCACTAAGGCCGAGGCTGATCAGGTAGAGCAGAAGCTCAAGGATCTTGGCTATGACGCTGGTGGCTACCTCTCCAAGGACGTGCCTAGCCACACCTACAAGGGGCTTATCCGCCTTGACTGGAATATCAGCCAGGCACATCACCTGACCCTGCGCTATAGCCACATTGATGACAAGCCCTATATCTTTAGCAATACGCCTAATAGACTGAAGTTCTATAATGCGGGGCACTTCAAGCGCAGTATCACCAATACGATTGTCGCTGAGCTGAATTCCAAGCTCTCCTCTACACTCACGAACGAGCTACGTGTGAGCTATAGCGGTATCCGTGATAAGCGTTCCTTCCTTGGTAAGCCCTTCCCCTTCATCTCCATCGACCTCGGTAAGAGCAGGCAGATACAGGCTGGGGTAGACCAATATACGCCTGCTAACGAGCTAGACCAAGACATCTATTCGCTGACGAATAACTTGAGCTTGAACCTCGGTGACCATACGATCACCTTCGGTACGCACAACGAACTCTTCCGCATGCGAAATCTCTTCATCGCCAACCTATATGGTAGCTACGATTATCGTAATAGAGATGAAAAGAACAACATCCTTGGTCTGCATGATTTCCTCACTATTGGCACCCCAGGTGAGGTAGGGCCTCAGGTCTTCCAGATCTCCTCTGTCAATACTGCTGTCACGAATGATGATCGCTGGGCGCCTTCATTCCGTGCTGGTCAGCTAGGCTTCTACGCACAGGATGAGTGGAAGGTGAATAGCAAGCTACGCCTCACCTACGGGCTACGTATCGACATGCCATTCTTCATCGATCGTCCTACTGCAAACGCTGCATTTAATAACTCCACCATTGCTAAGGAGCGTGGGGTGACGAATGATTACCTTCCTCCTCTCAAGCCTCTCTTCTCTCCTCGTTTTGGCTTCCGCTATACGATCGATGACGACAACCGCTATCTCCTGCGTGGGGGAACGGGTATCTTCACAGGCCGTGTGCCCTTCGTATGGATCTCCAATAGCTTCTCCAATACTGGTATCGAGTACGCACGTACCTACCGCAACAAGAAAGATGCTCAGGACAACGTTCGCTTTACACCCGATCCTAACTCAGCTGTAGGGCAGGCAAATCTGCACCCAGGCTCTAGTGAGATCAATATGGTCGGTAAGGACTTTGTCTATCCTCAGGTGTGGAGATCTAACCTAGCCCTTGAGGCTCGCCTACCTTTCGGTATCAAGGCTTCTATCGAAGGTATGTACACGAAGACGCTGAACAACGTTCGCTACGAAGATATAGGTCTCAGAGCGACGAGTACGCTAGACCATGGTAATGGCCTCAAGCGTCCTGTCTACTCTCGTCTCGAAAAGAATAAGTACTCCAACCTCATCTACCTGTCCAACTCAAGCAAGGGATACAGCTACAACATCACCGGTACGCTGAGCAAGGACTTCGGCTTCGGTCTGGATGCTTCTATCGCTTACACCTTCGGCGAATCTAAGGCGGCTAATGATGGTCTTTCTTCGCAGGCTGTGTCGAACTGGAAGTATAACTACTCCTACGACATCAATGGCGATGAGCTTTACTACTCGAACTTCGATATGCGTCATCGTATCGTCGGACAGCTGAACTACCGTGTCGAGTATGCCAAGAACTTTGCTACGACCATTGGTCTGATTTACAATGGTCAGTCTGGTCCTCGCTACTCTGTCCTCTACTCTTCTGATGTCAATGGTGATGGGGAGCGTAATGACCTCGTCTATCTGCCCGGGGCCGCAACGAGCAACCCAGCCTCTAAGGTGACCTATGAGCAGTTCCTCAAGGATCATAAGGATCTAGCTGCCTATCGTGGTAGAGTGATCCCTCGCAATGCGCTGATGGCTCCTTTCTTCCACAAGTTTGACCTTCACTTTGCACAGGACTTCTTCCTCAATGTAGGCGGACGCCGTCACACGCTCCAGCTCAATGCCGATATTATCAACATCGGTAACCTGCTGAACCGAGGTTGGGGTATGGAGCCAACCGTTGGCTACTCAAGTATCACTCCTCTCAAGCGTGAGAACGATGGTACGCATACCTTCTCTGTGGCAAACCCTCACCCCTGGACATACTCTGATATCAACTCTCGCTGGAGAGCACAGGTCGGTATCAAGTACACGTTCTAGGCAGTATTCTTAGGCTATTTAGGCCTTAGGGGCTACACCTCACTTGGGGTGTAGCCCCTTTCTTTTTACTCCCTCGGTCTCCGCTCTAGCTTCCTGTCCTTCACTGCGCCCTACGTCCTCTTCTCCATCGCTTAGCTCGTTCATCTTTCTTTTGCACCCCAACGCTCTCCCTCCACCTTCCCCTCTCTGCCAAGGTGTCGTAATGTGTACGAGGGAGGGGAAAGGGGAGCGTCCCCTCACTGTCCAGGTATCCTAGTGTGCGCTCGGGTAAGGCTCAAGGAGTAGAGCTCCACCCTCTCCGTTAGGGGGAATATCGACCCTCTCGGGAGTGGGTGCACAGACCTATAATGAGCCCAAAAGAGGACTCGGTATGTTCGCCTCCGTCACCTTACATAGGTGACGGAGGCGAACATTATATATTCGGTCAAGTCCTCTCAGTATGTCCTCTAGTGCCCCTTCTCGGAATGTCCTATACGAGTGACTTAGGAGGGAATAGTGTACACGTGTGTATACCATAGTGTACCAACGTGTACACAGAAGTATACACGCGTGTACACTCCATCGCTCTAGGTATGTCCTCTGTGGGACTCTTTCGTCTTACGTTGCTCGGGACTCACGTCTAGTGTTCCAGAGATACGGCTAAGACTCTCATCTGCATGAAGTAAGTCCCCTAAAGAGCCAAAGTGTGGAGCATCCTAAAGGTCGCCATACGCCAGCGCTGAGAGCATACAGCGTTTCCTAGAGTAGCGGTTCGCAGGGATATGACGAATGGGTAGCGGGGGGAATGAGGGTGCGAAGTCGGGAATGTAGAGGTGCCGATAGCTGGGATATGAAGGTAGCGGGGGATGTGAGGGAGCGAAGTGGGTAATGTGTGGGTGCAAAGGCGGGGGGCGGGGGCGATGGTAAGAATGTGGAAGAGTGAGAGCTGAGGGCTGGCAATAGCTGGGATAGGGGCGCACGATGGCGGTTAGGGGTGGAGGTGGATAAAGGCTTTTGTCTACGGGAGATAGGGAGGGGGAGAGGCCTTTTTACGGGAAAAGTAGTATCTTTCGTTATTCTATCGGGCTCTAAGGACAGAGCTCGGAGTATGGACAGACCCTATTATGCGTATCCTTACCCTTATCCCCGCTCGCTATGCCTCGACACGCTTCCCTGGTAAGCCCCTTGTGCTGATCCAGGGCAAGCCCATGATCCTGCATGTCGTAGAGCGGGCTCTCCTCGTGACCCCCGAGGTGGCCGTGGCTACCGATGACCAGCGTATCTATGACGTAGTCACGCAGGCTGGCTATCGGGCAATCCTCACCACGGGCGATCATAGCTCCGGTACCTCCCGTTGCCTAGAGGCCTATGAGCGTCTGGGGCAGGAGGCTGATGTGCTTATCAACCTCCAGGGCGATGAGCCCTTTATCGCCGAGGAGCATATCCGCCAGTTGGTCCGAGCCTTCGATGACCCCGAGACCCAGATCGCTACACTCGCCCAACCCTTCCCCCCGACAGCGACCAATGAGGAGCTTGCCAACCCCAATGCCGTGAAGGTCGTACGTGCCTCCTCGGGGCGAGCCCTCTACTTCAGTCGCTCCGTCATCCCCTATCTGAGAGGGGTAGAGGGGGCTTGGGCTGCACAGCACGAGTATCTCAAGCACATCGGGCTCTATGCCTTCCGCACGAGCCTGCTGGGTCGCCTTGGCTCGCTACCCGCCTCTCCGCTGGAGCAAGGGGAGAGCCTAGAGCAGCTGAGATGGCTCTCGGCAGGCCTACACATACAGGTACAGCTCACCGATGAGCCCACGGTCGGGATCGATACCCCCGAGGACCTTGCACGCATCAGCCAGCTACACCCCTAAGCACCTATACGGCCTTGATCGATCAGCAGACCCGCCAGCGCATCCTCGATACAGCACAGATCTTGGATGTCGTCAGTGACTTCATCAGCCTGCGCCGTCAGGGGGTGAACTATGTCGGTCTATGCCCCTTCCATAGCGATAGGAACCCTTCCTTCTACGTCAATCCCGCCAAGAATATCTGCAAATGCTTCTCCTGTGGAGAGGGAGGTACGCCTCTGAACTTCATCATGAAGCACGAGCAACTCTCCTACGGCGAGGCGCTAAAGTACCTAGCGAAGAAGTACAACATCGAGGTCGTCGAGCGGGAGGAGACCGAGGAGGAGAAGCAACGCAATAATGAGCGAGAGTCGCTCTTTATCCTCAATGACTTTGCGGCGAAGTTCTTCCGTGATCAGCTCCTAGAGAGCGAGGAGGGGCGGGCCGTGGGTCTGGCTTACTTCCGTGAGCGAGGCATCCGAGAGGAGACGATAGAGAAGTTTGGGCTCGGCTACTCACCCGAGGATCGATCGAGCCTAACGACAGCGGCCGAACGGGCAGGCTACTCGCTCAAGCGACTTGTCGAGGTGGGGCTATCCATCCAGCCCGAGGGGCAGACGACAGCCTTCGACCGCTTCCGTGGGCGAGTGATCTTCCCTGTGCGTAACCTCAGTGGACGCTATGTCGCCTTCGGTGGTCGCATCATGGGCAAGCGGGACAAGATCGCTAAGTACCTCAACTCCCCCGAGAGCCTCATCTACTCCAAGAGCCGAGAGCTCTATGGGCTCTACTGGGCAAAGAGCGCCATCTCCAAGGCCAATAAGTGCTACCTCGTGGAGGGCTATACCGATGTGCTCTCCATGCATCAGTCGGGGATCGAGAATGTCGTCTCCTCCTCGGGTACGGCACTGACGATCGAGCAGATACGGCTCATCCGACGCTTCACGACCAATATCACCGTCCTCTATGACGGCGACCAAGCGGGGATCAAGGCTGCCCTTAGGGGGATTGACCTCCTGCTGGAGGAGGGCTTTAGCATCAAGGTCGTCCTACTCCCCGACGGTGAAGACCCCGACTCCTTCGCTCGTAGTCACAGCAGTGCTGAGCTACAGGCTTTCCTCAATGAGCACGAGACAGACTTCATCCACTTCAAGATAGACCTCTTCCGTGATGAGATGGAGCATGACCCGCTCCGTCGAGCCGAGCTCATCTCCGACATCATGCGTAGCATTGCCCTCATCCCCGATATGATCCAGCGAGCAGTGCTGCTCCAGAGCTCTGCGAGCATCCTTAGGATGGATGAGCAGCTCCTGACCTCGGAGGTCAATAAGCTCCGCCGTCAGGGCATCACGGCACAGGGGCACTATACACCACAGCAGCCCTCGACCACTGCTCCTACGCAGTATCCTACCCAGCCACCTGCCTATGAGCCCGATCCCTCCGCCCCGTCGGTCTATGCACCGACAGAGCCCGAGACGGCTGTACATATCCCCACGGCTCAGGTCGTGGATGAGGGAAGTATCGAGCCCTTTGAGCGGGAGCTGATGCAGCTCCTCCTCCTCTATAGTGATCGGATCATCTATGTCCCAGCAGCTATGGGGACACCCGATGAGGGGGGAGCACCCTATCCCCCCGAGGGGACACGCTTCTATCTGAGGGACTTTGTCCACAGAGAGCTGGAGGTAGACGGGGTCGAGGAGTGGTATTCGCCTCTGTTTAGTCTCTTCGTTAGGGAGCTAGAGGGACTCTGTCGGGAGCAAGGGATTGACCCGATCCCACACTTTACCAATCACGAGGATACTCACCTTCGCCTCCTCTCGACTGAGCTTGTCGGGGAGAGTGGACTACTGGAGTTTCGTCCCGACAAGACGGACCTACCTCAGTCCCTACTCGATGCTGTCAAGAATAGCTCGGGGGGCACCTCTTCGGAGGATGAGGCCAGCGAAGAGCGTCTACAGGAGGAGCGTTACCTCGGCTCGATGACCATACGAGCCTGCAATAGCTACAAGATGGCTCTGCTCGTGCGCTATATCGGTCAGCTCCAGGGCGAACTCAAGCAGGCACAGCGTGCCTCCGATGGTGAGCGGATCATGGAGATCCTAGCGGAGCTCTCGGAGCTCAATCGGGAGAAGCAGCGCTTCTCTAACCTCCTCGGTGATCGCACGATCGTAGGCTAAGGCCTTCGTGGGGAGGAGCGTGGGGCTACTTAGCGGGGGAAATAGTATCTTTGTGCTTCTTTTAAAGAATAAGCTAATAAGCATCATTACTATAGACATAGGTGTATGAGAGAAGTAGTATTACACGGTCGTACCTTCGAGCTCTATCTCGAGGCAGAGGTGGTCAATCAGGCAGTACGCCAGCTGGCCCTCCGTCTAAAGGAGGACTTCAAGGGGCGTGACCCACTCTTCGTGTGCATCATGAACGGCTCCTTCATGTTCGCTTCAGAGCTGATGTATGCCATAGATGAGGACTTCGAGGTAGCCTTCGCTCGCTACAGCAGCTACGAGGGAACCAGCAGCACAGGGCAGCTCCGTGAGGTCATGCCCGTGACCCAGTCCCTAGAGGGACGTGTGGTGGTCATCGTGGAGGATCTGATCGATACAGGCTTCACTATGTACTGCCTGCAGAAGCGATTCTATGAGCTAGGAGCCAAGGAGGTACATATCGTCTCCATGCTCTCCAAGCCCGAAGCCCTAAAGTGTGACGTCAAGACCGACTACATCGCCCTAGAGATCGAGAATAAGTTCATCCTCGGGCACGGCCTAGACTACGACAACTACGGGCGTATGTTCAAGGATATTTATCAACTCAAAGACGAAGCATAAGAACCATGTTGAATTTAGTGATCTTCGGAGCTCCAGGCTCTGGCAAGGGCACACAGAGTGAGATCCTGATCGAGCAGTATGGTCTCGACCACATCTCCACGGGCGATATCCTCCGTGGTGAGATCAAGGCAGGCAGCGAGCTAGGAAAGGCTGCCAAGGGATATATAGACGCTGGACAACTCGTACCCGACGGACTGATCATAGATATGATCGAGAAGGTGCTCGGGGAGCGTAAGCCCAAGAAGGGGATCATCCTCGATGGCTTCCCCCGTACGGTAGCTCAGGCAGAGGCACTAGATGCCCTCTTCGCCAAGCTCGGCACCCGCGTACACGCAGTCCTAGACCTGCAGGTCGAGGAGGCTGAGCTCATCGACCGTCTCCTCAAGCGCGGTCAGGAGAGCGGACGTAGCGACGACAACCTCGAGACCATCCAGAAGCGTCTCGGTGTCTACCACGCTCAGACTGCCCCCATCGCAGCGCACTACGCCCAGCAGGGTGTGCACCACGCCATCCAGGGTAGTGGCGCTATCTCCGACATCACCGCTCGTATCGCCCGCGTGCTTGACACGCTAGCTTAATCAGAGCTAGAGGCGATACCTGAGCCCCCATAACGGTTGGAGGGACAAGGCATAGTGGCTGTAGTGTCACGCTTACCCTCACGTCAGGGTAGGGCACTTCAGCCACATGCCTTTCCTTGTATATTCACTTTCTCCCATCTTCACTTAGCGCCACTATGGCTGAATCAAACTTTGTAGACTACGTCAAGATCTACTGCCGCTCGGGTAAGGGTGGCCGTGGCTCGACACACTTCCGTAGAGAGAAGTACATCCCCAAGGGCGGGCCTGATGGCGGTGATGGTGGACGTGGAGGAGATATCTACGTCCGAGCCAACGAGAACTATTGGACGCTACTCCACCTACGCTACCAGCGCCATGTCATCGCTACTGGAGGTGGCAATGGGAGTGGTAAGCGTTCCTCTGGAGCCGACGGGCAGGACCAGATCATCGAGGTGCCAGTCGGCACAGTGATCTACGATGCCGAGACGGGGGAGTTCATCATGGACCTAAGTCGGAATGGACAGCTGGAACTCCTGCTCAAGGGTGGACGAGGAGGGAAGGGCAATACCTTCTTCAAGACCTCTACGAACCAAGCCCCTCGCTATGCCCAGCCTGGCGAACCCGCACGTGAGCGTACCGTCATCCTACAGCTGAAGATGCTCGCTGATGTAGGGCTCGTAGGACTCCCCAACGCAGGGAAGTCCACCCTGCTCTCCGTCCTCACGGCTGCCAAGCCCAAGATCGCCAACTACCCCTTCACGACGCTAGAGCCTAACCTCGGGATGGTGCGCTATCGTGAGGATCGCTCCTTCGTGATGGCCGATATACCGGGTATCATAGAGGGTGCTGCAGAGGGGCGAGGCTTAGGGCTACGCTTCCTTAGGCACATCGAGCGCAATGCCCTCCTACTCTTCATGATCCCAGCGGATACTGAGCGCATAGCCGACGAATATCGCCTGCTACTCGGGGAGCTCACGAAGTACAATGCAGAACTACTGGAGAAGAGGAAGGTACTGGCCATCACCAAGTGTGACCTTATCGATGAGGAGATACAGGGATGGATACGAGAGGAGCTACAGAACGAACTCCCCGAGAACCTCCCCCTAATCTTCATCTCGGGGGCAGCACATCAGGGTCTCTCGGAGCTCAAGGACCTCCTCTGGCACGAACTCAATAGAGAGACCAAGCACCGAGCAGAGAGCATCATCCAGCAGGCGATCGATGTGACGAGTCTCACGTGGGATGACGATGAGGAGCCACTTCCGCCTCTTGACGAGGACGACGAGCCTTGGGATGAAGAGGAGGATGGAGACCTGGAGCTTGACTGGGATGACCTCGAGCCTGCCTCCCCCGAAGACCTCGAGTAAAGGACTACACCCTCCGACATACACAGCACCATATAACGTCACGAGGCGATACCTACACATCGGTAGGTATCGCCTCGTGACATTTAAGCCTCTATAGAGAACGATAAGAGTACTGCTAGGGCTGTGGATACTCGCTAGCTCTTGGGCTTAGCTGCACATAGTAGTAGCTGTCCATGAGGAGGCCATTCTTGATCACAGATAGCCTCTGTATCCCCTCCAGCTGATAGCCAGCCTTCTCTAGGACACGTTGAGACCCCTTGTTGTAGGGAAAGACGAGGGCAAAGATCCTCACGAGCCCCAGCTTACCGAAGGCATAATCGGTCATCTGCCGTACCGCCTCGGTAGCTATCCCTCGCCCCCAGTGGGGCTCACCGAGCCAATAGCCTATCTCTGCTGATAGGCGCTGAATGTCTGTCCCCATAATCACCCCGATGACACCTACCAGTGCGCCCTCAGCTTCGATAGCTAGGCTCAGGTGTGGCTGCTCCTGCTGTGTCATCTGGATGAAGGCCTTGGCGTCGTCGAGGCTGTAGGGATTGGGGAAGTAGTCTCGGAGGTTATCCCAAATCCGCTTGTTGTCCGCTAGGCGAGCTAGGCACGGGGCATCCTTTGGGGTAAGAGGACGTAGCCTTACGCACTCGGCCTTCCTTTGCTCACGGAAGGTCTTGAGCTTCTTCTCGATGAAGCTAAGGTCGTTGATGTCCTTGTCCTTGTCCTTATTTCTGCCGTATCTATCGAACCAAGCCAAGATCCCAAAGGAATAGAAGCAGAAGCCCTCGGGAGTGAGGTCTCTCACACGGATCGCTGTCTCGTCGGTCACTCGCTCCCCTTCGGCTAAGATCCTCCTCGTCGTGAGCCCATTGTCCTGTAGGAAGAGTATGATGTGCTCATAGAGGCGGCGACTACGCTCTTGTTCCTCGGCTGTGTGAGAGTAGGGCGCAGCTAAGCTAGGTTGGGTAAGCCAGCCACACTGAGAGATTATCTGATCCTGCTCGAGCTCGAGGTATTGGTTGGTTAGGGAGGCACGTGTTGGTTTCATACGAAGTCCTTGTGTCGGTGTGTGGAGGGTGAAGTATCGGCTATATAGAGAGATACCCCACAGAGTGACTGCCTAGGCAAGTCCTCTAGTGGGGTATCCGAGATGGGAGCTAAGTAGCCTAGAGGCGACGAGAGCCGTCCGAGATGACTACGTCGTAGAACTTAGGTTCGTGGCCATACTTCGCTGAATAGCGACGGCGAACCTCCTCGACGAAGTGATCGTGGAGATCTTCCTTCAGGAGGTTGATCGTACAGCCTCCGAAGCCACCGCCCATCACACGTGAGCCCGTGACTCCGTACTCCTTAGCCAGGTCGTTGAGGAAGTCTAGCTCCTCACAGCTGACCTCGTAGAGCTTGCTCATGCCATAGTGTGTCTCGTACATCTTCTCTCCTACGGTGGCGTAGTCGCCACGGCCGAGGGCTTCGCAGACAGCGAGTACACGATCTACCTCACCGATGACATACTCAGCACGCTTGTAGTCCTCTTCGCTGATCTCGCTACGTACTTCGTGGAGCATCTCGTGGCTGGCATCACGTAGGAACTTCACCTTGGGGTGACGCTTCGCGATAGCAGCCACTGCACGCTCGCAGCTCTCACGACGCTTGTTGTAGGCGGAGGAGGCTAGCTCGTGCTTGACCACGCTGTCTACGAGCAGGAGGCGGTAGCCCTTGGACTTGGGGTCGAAGGGGAAGTACTCGTATTCGAGGCTCTTGCAGTCGAGGCGGATGAGGTGCCCTGCCTTACCGAAGACGGAGGCAAACTGGTCCATGATACCGCACTTCACCCCGATATAGTTGTGCTCCGTGGCCTGGCCTATCTTGGCGAGCTCGAACTTGTCGATGCCGAGGGATAGGAGGTCATTGAGAGCGAAGGCAAAGGTGCTCTCTAGGGCAGCTGAGGAGGACATGCCAGCTCCGAGGGGTACATCCCCTGCGAAGACTGTGTCGAAGCCCTCGACCTTCTTGCCTCGCTTCTGGATCTCACGGCATACACCGAAGATATAGCGTGCCCAAGACTCCTTGGGGGCATCCTCTTCGTTGAGGCCGAACTCTGCGCTCTCGCCTAGGTCTAGTGCATAGGCACGGATACGATCAGTACCGTTGAGGCGGATCTCGGCTACCATAGCCTTGTCTACGGCTCCTGGGAAGACGAAGGCGCCGTTGTAGTCGGTGTGCTCACCGATGAGGTTGATACGTCCTGGAGAGGTGAAGAGTGTGCCTTCGGCTCCATAGAGCTCTTGGAACTTGCTACGAATACTAGCTGTGTTCATCTGTAGTACTTATATATGATGTGTATAGAGAGGCCTATCCCCTCACCTGGATAGACCAAGCGAGGGGATAGGAGGGATGATGACTAAGGGAGCTGCTTTACCTTGTGTCCGAAGAGGGCATAGTAGAGCAGGTAGGCCTCGCCGATGACGACGATAGCCCATGTCCACTGCCAGCCGTGGAAGCTGTCAGCTAGGAAGCCCTGCAGTAGGGGGAGGATAGCTCCACCCACGATACCCATCATCAGGGCACCAGAGCCTGCAGCGGTGTACTTGCCGAGCTTGTCGATCGCTAGGGCGAAGATAGCCCCCCACATGATGGAGTGGAAGAGACCAGCACCGATGAGGAAGTAGGGGTTGTCAAGTACCATAGCGACGAGGACGAGGATACCAGCCACTGCAGAGGTGAAGGCCAGCTGCTTGCTCGCACTGATGCTGCTGAGGAAGCTACCACAGAGACGACCTACGAGCATGAGCCCCCAGTAGAGAGTAGCTAGCAGGGCGGGGTTGGAGAGACCCTTGTTCTCTGCATAGAGGTTGATGTTGTTCCCTACACAGACCTCGACACCTACGTACATGAAGATAGCGACGACACCAAGAGCTAGGTGGCTGAAGCTCCATACGCTCTTCTCGAGCACTTCGCCTTCCTTCTTCTCTGCGCTCGCGATAGTAGGTAGGTGGATCTGTGTCAGAGCGACGATCAGACCACCGACGAGTACGATCAGTACGAGGAAGGGGATGTAGAGCGAGCTGATCTGGATATCTAGCCCCGTCTTGCCAGCGAAGATCACGTGAGCCACGAGCAGGGGAGCGATGGTAGCCATAGAGGAGTTACCCGTCCCTGCGATGGACTGACGTGTGACCCCCGTCGTCCCCTTGACGCTACAAGCTACGATGTAGGGGTTGAGGACAGCCTGTAGGAAGGTCAGTGCAGATCCTGCTACGAAGGCAGCTACGAGGAAGATGTAGTAGGCCGTAGGGATCACGACTGCACCCTCATACTTGTAGCCTTCGCCTGCAGCACGTGCTGCGTCGATCGTGGGCTGGAAGTTCGCTATATCCATCGTCTCAAAGACGTAGGCGGATAGCTCATAGAGTCCAAAGGCGGCGATCAGACCGAAGAGCCCGAAGATGAGGGTCTGCTTGTAGCCCTTCCGCTCGATGTACTTAGCGCTGGGGACACCCATAGCTAGGTAACCGAAGAAGAAAGCAAAGGTCAGCAGCGTCGTCAGGGTGTTCGTCTGTGCTCCTGCCATCAGCAGGAAGGCTGCCTTCATGGGTGCCTGGAACTGTCCGTTGAGGTTCGTGATAAGCCCTACGAGGGACATCAGCACCACCATGATGATGAAGGGCACTAGATAGCTCTGCGCCTGTTTCTGTTGTGTCATCTGTGAGTTGTTGAGTTATGTAAGTTGTTAGTAGGATTTACTCGAGATTAGTCCGCTAGGGTGAAGCGGAAGGCCGTCACCGACTGGAAGGTCTCCCCAGGGTTGAGACGTGTCGTGGGGTACTCAGGGCGGTTGGGGCTATCGGGGTAGTGCTGCGTCTCTAGGCAGAGGGCGGCACGTGCGGGGTAGCGGTGTCCGTGCTTGCCACGCATATTACCGCTCATCCAGTTGCCTGTGTAGAGCTGTACACCTGGCTGGTCGGTATAGACCTCCATCGTGATACCAGTCTTGGGGGAGGAGCAGCGTGCGGCGAAGCCGAGCTTGCCGAGGGGCTTGTCTAGGATATAGGTGTGGTCATAGCCACGAGCCCAGACGAGCTGATCAATGGGGGTGTCGATACGAGCACCGACCTCGGTGGGCTTGGTGAAGTCCATGGGAGTCCCAGCCACGGCCTCGGGAGCACCATAGGGAATAGCTGTATCGTCTGTGGGGAGGTAGGTGCTAGCGTTGATCTCTAGGAGGTGGTCATGCACGCTGGCATCGCCGTCGCCAGAGAGGTTGAAGTAGCTGTGGTTCGTGAGGTTGAGGATCGTAGGGCGGGTTGTCGTCGCCGTGTACTCGATGGTCAGCTCGTTCTCCTCGGTGAGGGTATAGACGACACGTACATGTAGCTCCCCGGGGTAGCCCTCCTCGCCATCCTTGGAGACGTAGGATAGGGCGAGCTGGTTGTCTGCGAGCTGCTCGGCATCCCAGATCACAGCGTTGAAGCCCTTGAGACCGCCATGTAGGGCATTAGGGCCATTGTTGATAGGTAGGGTATATTCTACGCCGTCGAGGGTGAACTTCCCACGTGCCACACGATTGGCATAGCGACCACAGATCGCTCCGAAGTAAGCCTCTTCGCTATCCAGGTACTCCTGTAGGCTGTCGTGTCCGATGACGACATCCGTCCATCCCGTACGGCTCGGGACGATGAGGGAGACGAGCTTGGCACCTTGGTTGATGATGTGTGCCTCAGCACCTTGGCTATTGTGTAGGGAGTAGAGATGGACGGGCTTGCCATCCACCTGACCCTCGAAGGCTTGAGGGTCGAGATTTGCTTTGTTCTGTGCCATAAAGTAGGCTGTATAGTGCGATGTACTTAATAAAGTATTTTATTTTGACCTCAAATATACGAAAACTTCGCACATCTTGGTACCCTTTCTACTGCTACCTATAGGGCATTCCCACCCATCCCACATACACGTACTGGAGTACCTCCCGAATAAGGCTGATCCTCCTCGGGCTCACGTAGGGCATAGGGGTGGAGCTTTCACGTGCGCGAATACCTTATATAGAGGGGATGGGCATCACTTATATCTTAGGGATGTCCTAAGTATAATGCTATTGGGTATATTCTCTGTGGCTGTGCTGGGGATAGCTGATGGGGGAGGTGTACTACATATAGAGGTGTTTGGCCTATTCTTCATCGTGAGTCGGGTAGGTATCCGAGTGGTGTTTATCTAGGTCTTCCCATTGCCCTGTCCGCCCTATTGGACGCTGGTTATGTCGTAGTGTCGAAACGCTCCGAAAATCCCTCTGCTAACTATCTCTGTATCAATCGTGCTGAGAGGGGGCTTTGCGAACATACCGAGAGCGCAAGTGCGCTCTCGGTATGTTCGCCTCGGCGCTCTTAGTAACATCGTGGAAGCGATCATACCGAGAGCGTGAGTGCGCTCTCGGTAACATCAGTTGGAGGTGCTCAAGGAGGGAGTGATTCCCGAATCACTCTGCCTGCTCGAGTGAAGGTGTGGAGCGGGAGAGTGGGGGACAGCTTCGCTCCCTTGCTCCCGATCCGTGGAAGTGGAGGATGGGTTTACCTTTGTTTATATTGTCAGGGGAGGCGGATGAGGGTGGGGATCCCCCTCTATATCGCCTAGGTGATAGACTTAGGAAGGGGATGAGGGTGTGGAGGTGTTTACATATATTAATCTGCTTGATTGATAGAGTGTTAGGGGGTGCTTTTTCTGCCATGGATTTATTACCTTTGTACGGTAGGTGGGATAATGAGGATACACATATATCCCCATCCCATCTGAAATACACCGCACATATCACAATACTGAGAACCTAATATGATGGATATATTACGACGCTTTAGAGGCTATATGGGTAGTAGGAGCTACCTGCTGCCCCTCTCACTCATCTTTTCAGCGATGAGTGGGTTGCTGTCGCTTGTCCCCTATGTCTTCATCTGGCTTATCGCCCGCACGCTCTTCTCCTTCAAGGTAGAGATCGACTACCAGCTCGTCGTCCGCTATTCCCTTTGGGCGGTGGGTACAACTCTCGGCAGTCTCCTCTGCTACTTCATCTCGGGCATGCTGGCGCATCTGGCTGCCTTCCGTGTGGAGGTCAATATGCGGCATCGTGCTATGCGCACACTGATGAATATGCCTATGGGCTTCTTCGAGGGGAAGAGTGGGGGGCGTATGCGCAAGGTGATCGATGAGAATGCCTCGGAGACCCACACCTTCATCGCACATATCCTCCCAGATCTGATGGGGAGTATCATCGCCCCGATCGTCGTACTGGTGATGATCTTCGTCTTTGACTATCGGCTGGGGATCGCCTGTATCATCCCGATCATCCTAGCGATCCTCGTCATCGCCTCAATGATGGATCCGAAGACCAACGACTTCCAGCGTCGCTATCTACTAGCTCTGGAGGAGATGAGTGAGGAGGCGGTGGAGTACGTGCGGGGAATCCCCGTGGTCAAGGTCTTCCAGCAGACGATCTACTCCTTCAAGCGCTTCCATCAGAGCATCATCAGCTATCGGGATCTGGTCACCCGCTACACGGGGCGGCTACGGGCTCGGATGATCCTCTACCAGATGTTCATCCATGCGATCCCCTATGTCCTCATCCCTGCGGCGATCCTCATCGTCCGCCACGACGGGGACTATAGTCAGACGATCGCCGATACGCTCCTCTACCTCCTACTAGCACCGGTGCTCACGACGAGCATCATGAAGGTGATGAACCTACAGTATACGCTCTTCAACGCAGGCGAGGCAATCACCCGTGTGGAGGCGCTTACCCAGTCGGGTACTCCGCTAGAGGAGCCAGAGGACAGCTCTATCCCGCAGCACTTTGATCTTCACTTTGAGGGGGTCTCCTTCCGCTATCCAGGAGCGACGTCGGACGCCCTACAGGACATCTCCTTCCACGTGCCCGAGGGGAAGATCTATGCCCTCGTAGGCCCCTCTGGGTCGGGGAAGACGACTATTGCCCGACTCGTCCCTCGCTTCTGGGACCCCACTGCAGGGGGCGTCTTCATCGGAGGAATCGACGTGAAGAATATCGCCAAGACGGAGCTGATGCGCGAGGTCTCCTTCGCCTTTCAGGACGCACGCCTCTTCAAGACGACCCTCCGAGAGAACATTATCTACGGTAGTCCCCATGCCTCGGAGGCAGATATCGCACGAGTCATCCGTCTCTCGCAGTGCGAGGAGATCGTCCAGCGCCTACCGCAGGGGCTGATGACCCCCATCGGAGGGGAGCATGGGATCTACCTCTCGGGGGGTGAACAGCAGCGTATCGCCCTGGCACGAGCCCTGCTGAAGGATGCCCCCATCGTCGTCCTCGATGAGGCCACGGCCTTTGCTGACCCCGAGAACGAACACCTCATCCAGCGAGCTCTCTCCGAGCTCATGCGTGGCAAGACCGCCCTAATGATCGCACATCGCCTGACCTCGATCCAGCATGTGGACTGCATCCTCGTCCTCGACCACGGACGTATCGCAGAGCGAGGGACCCATGATGAGCTCCTCGCTCAGCAAGGTCTCTATAGCCGTATGTGGGCCGAGTATCAGCAGGCAATATCGTGGAATATCTAAGCTCCCTATGCCCGTGACATCGATCACCGACTCGTATATAACTACTTATATCGCACATGATATGACTCCACTTCAGCGCCGCTTCGCTCTCTCCCCGACAGGGGCTCGAGATCTCAAGCGAGGCATCCTATATTCGACTCTACTCAACCTCGCCTTTATTCTCCCCTCTATCTTTGTCTTTATCTTCTTCACTGACTTTCTTCCTCCCGCCTTTGGCAGGGGGGAGGCAAGGTATGGCTGGGAGCTCTATCTGAGCCTAGCCGTCGCCTTCTCCCTCGTGACGGCACTGATCGCCTACATGCAGTACACCAGTACCTTCATGGCTGTCTATCGGGAGAGTGCTGATCGGCGGATCCGGGTAGCAGAGAAACTGCGCCGACTACCGCTGGCCTTCTTCGGGCGGCACGACCTCTCCGACCTGACCTCGACGATCATGGCGGACAATACGGAGCTGGAGCATACCTTCTCTCATGCTGTTCCTCAGCTCTTCGCCTCTCTGATCAGCGTGGTCTTGATCATCCTCTCGCTGTGCTTCTACGACTGGCGCCTCTCGGTAGCCCTGCTGGCACCTCTCCCTCTGGCTGTCCTCATCCATCTCGGGACACGACGCCTACTGCGGGGACGCTTCCAGGAGAACTATCGACTGAAGCGTCAGGTGACAGAGGATATCCAGCAGGGACTAGAGAATATCTGTGAGATCAAGGCCTATAGCGGAGAGGAAGCCTACCTAGAGGCGCTGGATCACTCCCTGCATGTGCTCGAGGGCGAGATGATCCGAGACGAGCTCCTAGCGAGTGCGTGTATGCATTCGTCTGTGATACTCCTCCGCCTAGGGTTGGCCTTCGTAGCGATCCTCGGGGCTTCGCTCCTACAGGCTGGTGAGCTGGATCTGGTGGCTTATCTGGTCTTCTTGGTCTTTGGCTCCTCGGTCTATATCCCTATTGAGGAGGTGCTGAACTACTCCATCCTCCTGAGCTATCTGGATGTGCGTATCTCTCGCATGCGACAGATCGATGAGATGCCGACCCAGACGGGGAAGACAGAGGTCTCGGTGCGTCGCTATGATATTACCTTCAATCACGTCACCTTTGCCTATCAGGAGGGGCAGGAGGTGCTTCACGATATCTCCTTCACCGCTCGGCAGGGTCAGGTGACGGCACTCGTGGGAGCTTCGGGGGGAGGTAAGAGTACGATCGCCAAGCTGGCTGCCCGATTCTGGGATATAGAGGAGGGACGTATTACGCTCGGAGGACGGGATATATCGCAGATTGATCCCGAGGCACTGCTGGCACACTTCGCCATCGTCTTTCAGGATGTGGTGCTCTTCGATGCTTCGGTAATGGATAATATCCGCATTGGTCGCTCGGGGGCTACTGATGAGGAGGTGATAGAGGCTGCTCGCCTAGCACGCTGTGAGGAGTTCGTCAGCCGGCTCCCCGAGGGCTATGATACGCTCATCGGAGAGAATGGGCAGAAGCTCTCGGGTGGCGAACGTCAGCGAATCAGCATTGCCCGAGCCCTACTGAAGGATGCCCCAGTGATCCTCCTCGATGAGGCTACCGCCAGCCTCGATGTGGAGAATGAGACCCTGCTGCAGCAGGGCATCAGCGAGCTAGTGCGTGACAAGACCGTCCTAATCATCGCCCATCGTATGCGTACCATTCGCCGAGCAGATCAAGTGATCGTCCTGCGTGAAGGGCGAATCACCGAGAGTGGTAGCCCCGAGGAGCTCCTCGCTCAAGGTGGGGACTTCGCCGCTATGGTCGCCCAGCAGATGAAGGAGCGGGGAAGGTAGTGGGGGGGGGATACTACCGCTCATACTCCTAAGAGGGATCAGTATGGGATACTGCTACTTACTATATAGTCACTCATTGAGCTAGCTATATCCGTCGAGTCCACCTTCCCGTGATATATCTAAGCGGATTGTAGTCGAATTATACCCTGATGGATCGCAAGCCAAGGCGGACGTTAGGTAAAATGCCTAAGGGTCGAAAGTCGACGAAAGGACATAAAAATCTAGGGGGCACAGTACATACTCGTACTATGCCCCCTAGGCCACTTTATGAGCGCAGTGAAGAGGTCGCTACCTACTCTGCTTTGGCAGAGCCTAAGTAGTAGTAGGAGCAGTGGGGATATTCATAGAGGTCAAGCCCCAGGTAGTCTACCCTAGGCTGGTAGATACGGCCATCCTCTTCTATAGTATGCTCAGATGGGAGCAGTCGGAAGTAAGCCTTGATGTAGAGTGTATGAGAGCCTAGGCCTAGGGTCTGTGAGCGCTTCTCGTAGCTTTCAGCCCGATCTGCGGGGACACTAATGAAGGGGACTACCTTCTCTGTGCTGAGGGAGAGCGTGATGCCTTCGCTCCCGGGTGTCGAGAGGGTGGGAAGAAGCATCCCGAGCAAGCGATCCCAGGGATAGGCCGAACGAGTAAAGTCGTATTCCTTCGTGAAGAGCTTATGCCGTACGTAGTAAATCTGATCCAGCTTAAACCTCTCGACTGCACCCTTTAGCTTCTCCAGTAGAGCTGTTCGCTGTCTCTGATATCCGAATGGATTATCTATGAGGGCTCTCGCAGAGTCGATATTCCCTGAGGCTTGGGTGTATGCTTTGATCGCTACATCTGTATAGGTCATGTAGCCAGCCTTGATGAGTGCAGGGACGTAATCTGCAGGGCTTAGCTCGATAGCTTCAGGATATATCGTCTCATGCTCCGTCGGGGCAGTGATGATCTCCCCCTTGCATATCGCCTCGGACAAATGGACGATGAGACTATCCTTGGGGAATTGTGGGAGACTCAGGAAATATATGGTATCAGGATCCCCTATGATGTCTCCGAAGAAAGTCTTTGGAGGAGTAATATGTCTCATTAGCTTACCCTTCGTAAAGGCTGGGATCATCAGATCTCTCTGCGACCACTCCATCGTCTCATGCCTCTGCCCCGGCATGTAAGGTAGGCCGACGGTAAGGCTATCACCGAGGTGGAGCGTCTTTCCATGGATGGTGAGGGCAGGCGTCTGGGCTGTGACGGAGCTACTCCCTAGTAGAAGGAGTAAGAATAGATAGATGTAATTGCGCATAGCACTTGATACATTAGAATTGTAGAGCATTCTCTGAGTACTCAGAGGATGTTGGTCTCCACTGCGAACACTATTGACACTGAGGTGTAAGGTTATGGATGTGCCAGATGATCTACTAACTGCAAGTCCCCTCTTTGTCTGAATCAATGCTCTTGGTTGGGGCTGTTTTTTGCTTTAGGAGATCCCTAGATGGAGGGGGAATAAAATGCATATATACCTTTCATTTTAGCTGAACACATAGCCTTCCTTACGGCACTGCAAAGATACAATTAGCAATCGCTTATTCTCTATATATCTCTTTAGGGGGTGAGCTCGTAGGGATAGGAAAGGGGGGCATGAGGCTCTATATGTATTCCGAAGAGGGTATAAGTGATCAGATATTAGGTATCTAGCCTCCTATATGTCGTATAACTAGATATGGAGGATTCGCCTTGCCTCCTAGGATGATTTCCATTCTAGGGTGGACAATGAAGACGGCACTAGATACCTCCACTGGGACAAATAAAAGAGGTAGAGCTCTGATATATCAGAGCTCTACCTCTTTGCTTGTATAATTAGGAGGAGTAAAAAGTGTAGTCCGTCTTCTCTCCTATTACTCTAGCTCTCTAGTGTGCCATTAGGCGCATTACCTCCAGGGCAAAGGCCAGGGTGATGGGGATCGTGAGGAAAAGGGCTGCATTGAGGAAGCCAATCCCTTCATGGAAGATCTTCTCAGAGCTGCGGTAGCCCGTGCTGAGGATATTGTGGCGTACCCCGCTATATATGCGGTAGACTAGTAGGCCCACGAGGAGGCCGATTATGACCCCAGCGAGACAGTCCGAGGGGAAGTGTGCTCCTATATATACCCTGCTGTAAACGACCCATCCAACGAGTAGGAAGAGCAGGAGGGAGAAGAGGTGGTTGCGGAAGGTCAAGGCCAGCAAGGTCGCTACAGCAGCGTAGTTGGCCGAGTGCCCCGAGAAGAACCCATAGAGATGCCCCTTGTATCCGAAGACCGAGTGTAGCTCATCCTCGAGCCAAGGGGTATGTGTCGGACGTAGTCGGCCGAAAAAGGGCTTGGCAAGGTGTGAGCTAAGTAGATCACCGAAGGCGATACAGAGCCCTATGGCGAGTAGCAGTAGGATGGCCTCACTCTTCGGTCGCTTCCAAAAGAGGAAGATCAATAGAGCTATGGAGGGGAAGACCCACGAGGCGAAGTTGGAGATCAGCCACATCGCTGCATCCCAGTAAGCCGAGTGGTTGCCATTGATACTCTTCAGTAGCCCGATCTCTCCGGGTATAAAAGGAACGGAAAAAGAAGTCATACGCATTCTCGTTTGTCGTTAGGCTATCGGGGGAGTACAGCCTCCACCGATGAATTCTTCACCCAGCCTCGTCTCCCATCAGCTAGGGTGATCGTCTGCCACTCGCCCTGTGCCTTCCCTGTCAGCTTCACACGAGAGCCTTCGTGCAGGGTGAAGGCGACCTCAGAGCTAGCCTCTGCCGAGGTGTAGACATTTGTCTCAGGGCTGGTGATGACCGCTAGACTCTGGTAGGCTCTATCCGCATAGATCCAGTGTAGGATGAGCGCATTGGCAGAGAGTGAGACGATCATACAGCCTAACCCAAGGTAGAAGTACAGACGTCTGCTACCCCGAGCACGAGCAAGGAAGAAGAGCACCCCGAAGAAGAGTGCCCCAGCGAAGAAGCCTATACCTAGGGCTACGAGTGCAGGCATAGGAAGCAGATAGGCAATCTGCTCTCCGATAGTGGCGAACCAGTTCTTGCCATCCGAGAGTCTATCTATCGTCTTGCGTAGGGTGAGATCCCTATTGTGTCGGGCGGCCTCATGACGAGGGTCAAGGTGCAGACAACGCTCGTAGGCCAGCACGGCATGCCCGAGGTCGCCGAGCTCGTAGTAGCTCGTCCCGAGGTCGTAGTACAGCCCCGAGTGTGGCCCCCGCTTCTGTAGGAGTGATTCGTAGAGCGTGACAGCCCCCTTGTAGTCCCCTTGCTGGAAGAGGATCTTAGCCCTAGCTATATCCTCAGCTGCCATAGAGCGGTCGAGGGAGCAGAGGACAAGGAGACAGAGCAATAGGGTGCGCATCATCAGGCGACTATAATGGATGAGGCTCATGAGATCTAGTGTATGAGGCGGATCGGATATTCCTAATAGGGTAGGGACGGAGACTACTTGTGGAGCTCATGGCTATCTATCTGACCGATGATGCCTGCTGCTCGGTCGTAGAGATGCTGCATATCCCCCTCTCGGACTGGAGCAAAGCGGGCAAACTCCGCTTCGTCAATGACGGCGGTGAGCTCTCCGATCAAGGACTGCTCTAGACCTCTGTCGGAGAGGATCTGGCTGACGGAGGCTCTGCTGAGCTCGGAGACAGGTAGACGGAGCTTGTCGCCTAAGTACCCCCAGAGGGCACGCATGAGTTCCTCGTAGAAGGCATCACGACTACCCTCCCGCATGAGCTTGTGAGCCTGGCGTAGACGCTTCGTGGCGACACTATTGGCTCGTGAGGCATTGTAGCTGAGGCTGTCAGCACGCAGACGACGAGAGCGAGCCAGGAGGGTATAGCCTCCACAGGCTAGTGCAAACAGCGCGAGATAGAGGGCTGGATAGCCTAGGCTCTTGATGAGACCGAACAGAGGTATACCATCTTCCCCGAGTTCTCCACGTACAGGGAGCATCCCCTGCTGGTGAACGATAGCTCCATCAGCACCCTCACCAGCGAGAGCAGAGGAGGCCTTACCCTGCTTGATATCCAGAGTGAAGGACTGGGAATGGAGTGTCTCGTAGCGACGAGTCTGGGGGTTGAAGAACGAGAAGGAGACCGAGGGGATCGTGACCTTGCCCACACGGCGGGGGATGGCGAAGTACTCGATGACTTTCTTGCCACGGACATTGTTCGATGAGATACTCTGCTCGTAGCTCTCCTTAGGGTCGTAGACCTCAAAGGATTCGGGGAACTGGAGCCGAGGAGCCTTAGCGAGCTTTAGGTTGCCTGTTCCCTCAAGGGTGAAGCGTATGGTGACGGATTCGTTGGTCTTCGGTGCTTTGGTCAGGAGTTCAGCCTTCATGCGGAAGGCTCCCACTGCTCCAGAGAAGTCACTAGGCTTACCCTCTGTGGGGAGCGGACGTACCTCAATGGGGATGGGTGTGGTGCGTAGATCCTTATCGACAATGGTCGTCGAGCCAAAGAAGGGATCATCATCCTGCCCGTGTAGGGGGATGCGGATGCCGATCTCACTTACCGGTAAATGCAGAGTGCCTGCACGCTGGGGGAAGAGGACATCTTCACGGATGACCACTGTGCGATAGTTCGTGCCCTGATAGTTCTCTAGTACGAGCTGTCGGCGTCCGTCGTCTTCTGCTTCGCTCGCAGAGATGAAGCCATCATACTCGGGAGCCTTGAGGCTTGAGATCTCGAACTCTGTGGTCGCGTAGAGCTTGTACTGGACGGGAATAGCCTGCTGCTCATAGACGGAGGTCACACCAGGAATCGCTCGGTAGAGGTAGCGTCCGCTACCCGTGGCGGATGACTCTGCAGCTCCCCCCTTTCTGGGGAGGACACGTACATTGGCTCCCTGTATCTGTACCTTGCGCCCGCCGATTACGGCTGTGGTAGGGGCGACGGAGTAGTTGCTCGCCTGCTCAGCTAGGAGTGTGTAGGTTAGGCTTGTGGAGGAGCTAGAGGTCGATCGACCATTGACGCTATGGAAGCTACTCATCGTCTGTCGGGCAGGGCCGTAGAGTACCTTGAGCCCATTGAGCTTCGGGTTATCAAAGCGCTCAATCTCCGCCTCGCCCTGTATAGTATAGACGAGCTGGAAGGGAGTCCCTTGGATCACCGTCGGTGGTACCTCCACTCGTACATTCTGGCTGTGCAGGGTGTAGGTAGAGGCTAGTAGGGAGACTAGCGAGGCTAGACTATAGAGGATAGCCTTGCGGTATAATGCAGGTAGGGTTACCATCGCTTTTTATCCTTAGTGCGACTTCTTTGTTGTTTCTCCTCACGTAGGCGCTGCTCGACACGTTGGCGAGTCGCCTCATCATCCGAGCGGAAGGCATTGAGGATCTGCTCAGCTTGCTCCTTGGTCATCTGTTGATCCTTCTGATCAAGAGCTTGTCCTTGCTTATCATTGCCTTGCTTAGGGGGCTGCTTCTGCTGATCCTTATCCTTGTCCTGCTTCTGCTTGGGTGGCTGCTTGTCCTGCTTGTTCTGGTCGGGCTGGCCGCCTCCACCACCTCCCCCCTTCTGCTGCTGTTGCTGTAGCAGGCGCTGGGCTAAGGCGAGGTTATAGCGAGTGTCGTCACTCCCTGGATCAGCGATGAGTGACTCTTCGTAGAGACGTACGGCCTCCTCGTACTTCTTGGCCTTCATCGCCACATTACCTAGGTTGTGTAGGGTGGCGGAGGCTTGTGTAGGGGTGAGGCGGGTATCCTTGAGAGCACGCTCTAGGTATCGACTGGACTCCTCGTAGCGTCCCTGCTCGTAGGCCGAGGCAGCGATCCCGAAGTTGGCCTTGCCAGAGAGACTATCTAGGAGTAGTGCCTTGCGGTAGGCCGTCTCTGCCTCGGGGAAGTTCTTGGCCTTGTAGAGAGAGTTGCCTTGGCGGAGCTTGCTCTTGATCCCTTGTGCAGGGGCAAGGATGCAGGCGGAGAGGAGTAGGCCGAGGAAGATGATCTTACTTCTCATGTCCAAAGATGCTATGGCGGATGAGGAACTTGTTCTTACGTCCCATGATGAAGAACTCAATGAGGAGGAGGAAGAGGGCTACACGTAGCCAGGGCTCATAGTTCTCGATATTGCCATTCTCTAGCTTGGAATTGACCGAGGCTCGAGGAAGCTCATCGAGCTGCTTGCGGATGGCCTTGACGGCAGAGGCCGGAGACTCGGCAGAGACATAGATCCCTTTACCGGCATCAGCTATCTGACGGCACATATCCTGATTGACCTTGGTGACGACCATATTACCCGAATCATCGGTGAGCTGTCCGTTCTCTGTCGGGATAGGAGCTCCAGTGCTGGTACCGATACCGACGACATTGATACGTACACCTGCTTGAGCGGCTTCGGTGGCGACCTCTAGGGTGTTGCTCTCGAAGTCCTCTCCATCTGTTAGGATCACGATCGCCTTACCTAGATCCTTTCTTTCGGAGAAGGACTGGCGAGCGAGGGTGATGGCTTGCCCGATGGCAGTCCCTTGGTCAGAGAGCATCCCAGGGGAGGCCTCTGCGAGGAATTCCTGTGCGGTAGAGAGGTCGGTGGTGATGGGGAGCTGCACGAAGGCACTACCTGCGAAGACGATGAGCCCCACCTTGTCAGAGGGCATCTCCTCGAGGAGCTTCGTAATCGTCCGCTTGGCGAAGTCTAGACGACTAGGAGCGATGTCCTGGGCGAGCATGGAGTTGGAGATGTCGAGGCAGATCATCGCTTCGATCCCCTTATCATCTTCCTTAGAGCCGCTGGAGGTGCGCCCGGGTACCTGAGGACGAGCTAGGACGACGATAAGAAGCCCTAGAGCGACGAGGAAGAGGAGATCACGTAGGAGTTGTCTCTTGCCCGAGGCTAGTGGCATCAGTTCGTCTTTCATCTCTCGACTCGTGAAGCGTGCCAAGAGTTTCCTTCGCCTATAGAAGGCAAAGAGTGAGAGCAGAGCCAGCGGAATAAGCCCGAAGAGTAGGTACAGATACTCTGGGGAGTAGAATAGGATATTCATGGCCTTACGGGTTTGTCTTGAATAGGGTAGAGCGAAGGATGAACTCCAGAAGTAGTAGGAGAGATGCAGCTAAGACGAATAAGAAGAACTCCTCATAGACCGTCCTATAATTCTTGGTCGAGAGCTTGGTCTTCTCCATCTGGTCAATCTCCTTGTATATTGACGCTAGGGAAGCATTGTCCGTTGCACGGAAGTAGGCGCCTCCCGATACCTCTGCTATCTGCTTCATCGTAGGCTCATCAAGGTCAACGGGCATATTACGCACCACGGTGCCGAAGGGGGTCTCGATAGGATAGGGTGCTTCGCCTGTGGCTGATCCTACACCGATGGTATAGACGGCTATCCCAAAGGTCTTAGCAAGATCTGCAGCCATCTTGGGGGAGATGTTCCCCGTGTTGTTCGCTCCATCCGTCAGGAGGATGACGACCTTGCTCTTGGTCTTACTTTCCTTGAGACGGTTCACAGCGGTAGCGATCCCCGAGCCAATGGCGGTCTGATCTTGGATGATACCGGGCTTCATGTCCTGAAGGCGGTTGATCAGCGTCGCATGGTCTTGGGTCAGAGGACAAGCCGTAAAGCTCTCCCCTGCGAAGACGACGAGCCCAATATTGTCGTTGGGGCGGCTCGAGATGAAGCGCATCGCTACCTCCTTGGCTGCCTCTACGCGGTTGGGCTGAAAGTCCATCGCCAGCATACTCGTGGAGATGTCCATCGTGAGCATGATGTCGATCCCCTCGACACGATCTTCGGTCCAGCTAGAGGAGCTCTGTGGTCGAGCAAGTGCTACGATGATGAGGCCTATGGCCAGAAGCCTTAGGATGAAGACGGAGTGTCGGAGGTAAGCCCTTAGTCCACCTCCGTGTCCCTTTAGCCCACGCAGAGAGGGCAGGAGCACAGTTGCCTCTTGCTTCCTGCGCCATAGTATATAGACGAGCAGGAGCAGGGGAAGTAGGAGTAGTCCCCAGAGTAGGTGTGGGTATAGGAAGGTCATCGCTTCACCTCCTTTCTTTCTTTTGCTTGAGCTTCGAATGCCGTGAGGGTTGCCTCGATGGACTCGGCAAGGCTTAGGCTAGCCTTGCGCATGGCCAAGGCATCACCTTGGGTAGGAAGGCTCTTGGCGAACTTGACAAAGCTTGCTCCCGATAGGATGTGTTCCAGCCGTGCGAGTTGCTCGCCACCGAGGGGTTGGGAGCGAAGAGTCTCTATGACCTCATCCGTCGTCATCTCCATAGCGTCGAAGTGTAGACGCTTGCCGAGGTAGCCTCTCAGATTGTCCGTGACGAACGAGTAGTAGTGCTTGAAGTCCTCCTGCGTCTCTAGGTGGGCATTGTCGAGTGTCGCCAGCTGTGCCCTTAGCTGCTCGAGCAGGGGCACTGGTGGAGCTTCGGGCTCTGGCTCTACGACCTCAGGGTGTCGGGCTCTGTGCAGATACTCATAGATAAGTAGAGCGATGAGCAGGAGTCCAGCTATGGTATAGAAGATCCAAGAGGTGAAGATGAGCACCAGGAGATCCATTAGGGTAAATGGCTCATCCCATGGCGCAACGATCGGGCGGAAGTTCTCGGGCTGAGAGACGTCCACCTGTGGGGAGATGACATTCAGGGCTAGAGGCTTCGTCATAGCATGCCCTGAAGGACTCTCCACAACAATCGGAGGAAGGGTGATAAGGGTAGAGTCGAAGGAGGTCACGATCATCTGAGCCTTGATCTCCTGTACTCCATGTCCTATGTCTATGGTATCAGTTGCTCCGAAGGCCAATACACGATAGCGCTCCTCGCCTCCCGTACTATCCTGTAGGAGGTAGAAGCGCGTACGTGCTAGATCATCTGTGCGGATCGTCAGGTCAATGGCTGCCCGCTCCCCGATCTTGATCTCGGGACGATCTAGTCGTGCTTGGATCGAGACATTCTGCCCAAGAGCCTCAGCACACCAGGTGCAAAGCAAGAGGAGGCAATATGCTAAATACTTCATCTAATAGGTGCCTATACCTAAGCAAATATAGGACTTTCAGCGTGGCATCCGACCGGCAGGAGTAGTGTCCTTGCTGGTGAAGACTTACTTTTCTTTGTATATCAGTGGCTTAGGGAGTGGTGATTCTCCCTCTATGGGGCTTCTCCGTCAGAGCCTAGGGAGGGCTAGGCGGAGAATACCCACAGATTAGCGTCGTGCTCCGAAGAGCTTGATGAGCTCAGGGACGTAGTCCTTACCCGTGCAGACCTCGATCTGATCCACGCCTGAGCGTAGGCAGGCAGTGTGGAAGGTCTCCAGCTGCTTGGCAATGCTCTCTCGGTAGGCTTTTCTCAGACGAGAGGAGGAGGTATCGATGTAGCGTTCCTCACCGCTCTCGGCGTCAAGGAATCGAACGAGCCCCAGCTGTGGGAGTTCGACTGCCCCTTCGTCGTAGGTGCGGATCGCTACTAGGTCGTGCTTACGTGCAGAGAGCGTCAGAGTCTGGCTATAGGGCTCTCCCCACTGGAAGAAATCCGAGATGAGGAAGGCCGTACAACGTCTCTTGATCAAGCGGTTGAGGTAGGAGAGGGGGACATTGAGGTTTGTCTCCCTACTCTTAGGCTCGAAGCTCAGTAGCTCACGGATGAGGTAGAGGATGTGCTTCTTCCCACTGCGTGCCGGGATGAAGAGTTCTACTTCATCGGTGAAGAGGATAGCCCCTACCTTATCATTATTCTGAATGGCAGAGAAGGCGAGGGTAGCAGCGATCTCGGCATTCAGTTCTCGCTTGCTCTCGCTACGAGTTCCGAAGGCAGTGCTCCCCGTCATATCTACCAAAAGCATGACGGTGAGCTCTCGTTCCTCCTCGAAGACCTTGATAAAGGGGGCTGCGTAGCGAGCGGTGACATTCCAGTCGATGTCTCGTACATCGTCCCCTACCTGATAGCCTCGTACTTCGCTGAAGGCCATCCCACGACCTCGGAAGGCCGAGTGGTACTGCCCAGCGAAGACCTGCTCGGAGAGTCCCCGAGCCTTGATCTCGATACGCCGTACCTTCTTCAGGAGGTCCGAGGTTTGCAGTCTTGACTTCATCTATGCAGAAGGGCTGGGGGAGAGGCTAGGGTACCTCTACCTTGTTGAGGATCTCCTTGATGATTTCATCTGCCGTGAGGTCATTCGCCTCTGCCTCATAGGATAGCCCGATGCGGTGACGTAGGACGTCGTAACTGACTGCTCGGATATCCTCTGGGATCACGTAGCCACGCTTCTTGAGAAGTGCGTAGGAGCGTGCTGCCAAAGCAAGGTTAATTGACGCACGAGGTGATGCTCCGAAGGTGATGAAGGGTCGTAGTGACTCCAGTCCATACTCCTCTGGACGTCGTGTGGCGAAGACGATATCGACGATATAGCGTTCGATCTTTTCGTCCACGTAGACCATAGAGGCCAGCTTGCGTAGCTCGAGGATGTCGGCTACGGAGAGTACTGGAGCTACACGATCCGCATGGTCGGGGCGAATTTGCTGGCGAATGATCAGAGCCTCTTCCTCACGCTTGGGGTAGGAGATGAGTACCTTGAGCATGAAACGGTCCACCTGAGCTTCGGGAAGGGGATAAGTACCTTCCTGCTCGATGGGGTTCTGTGTCGCCATGACAAGGAATGGGTTGGGCAGGCGGAAGGTCTGCTCCCCGATGGTCACCTGGTGCTCCTGCATGGCTTCCAGCAGTGCGCTCTGTACCTTGGCTGGGGCACGGTTGATTTCGTCGGCGAGGATGAAGTTAGAGAAGATAGGACCTTTCTTTACTTGGAAGTCCTCTTCCCTCTGGCTATACATCAGTGTCCCTACGACGTCCGCTGGTAGGAGGTCGGGGGTAAACTGGATACGCTTGTAGTCAGCCTGTATGAGCTGTGCCAGGGTCTTGATTGCAAGGGTTTTAGCGAGACCTGGTAGCCCCTCTAGGAGGATGTGCCCCCCAGAGAGCAAGCCGATCAGCAGGGAGTCTAGGAGGTGAGCTTGGCCGACGATGGCCTGCTGCATACCCTGGCGTAGCTGTTCGATGAGACGACTTCTACGCTCGATCTCCTCGGTGAGGATACGGATGTCTGTTGATTCCATTATTGATATATCCTTGTCTTAGTTTTTGTGGTCTTTTATAATACGAGTGCGGGGTTACTCTTTGCGTAGTGAGTGCTGTAGTTCTAACGCTTTATTGATAGAATTCGTATCACGGGCATTGATCTCGTACTTCTTAGCTGGAGGTAGGACGATGGTGATGCCTACGGGGAGGTTGTTGGGGTCTTTGATCTTAGACTTGTTCTCCTGATAGATGTACACCCAGAAGGCCTTGTGCCCGTATTTCTTTAGGGCGAAGACGGTGAGGCGGTCGCCTGCCTGTACCTGAACTCGGGTGGTCTCACTATTGATGACTCGCTGGGAGGTCTCCGCCTTGGGTTCTTCCTTTGGCTGGCTCTCTGGGATGGTGTCTACGGGTACATCTTGTAGCGTGTCTGCGGGCAGGGTCAAGCTATCGGGCAGTATATCCATGCTGGAGGGAACGATCTCGACTGAAGCCATTTGTTGGGCATTCTTAGCCGCCGAACGTGAGGGAGAAGCATCTTTCTTCTGCTTGTTATTCATGAAGAAGATGATGAGGAGCACCCCGATGACCAGCACTGCTCCCATAGCGATCCAAGTGAGGTATTCTTTCGTTCGGTTTGCGGAAGGCTTCGAGTCAGATGGTGGGGGCGTCTGCTGGCTCTCTTCCTCAGGAAGGCTGGGAGCTGGCTGGGCTGGAGGTGTTGGGGGAAGTGGGGGCTCCTGGGCTGGCTCTTCCCTTTTAGCCTCTATGGACTGTGGGGCAGGGGTCGCCGTAGGCTCTTCGTGAGCTGGCATGTATCTTTCGTTGCTCGCTACCTCAGGCTGTGGGGCAGGGGTCACTGTGGGCTCTTCGGGAGCTGGTGCATAGCTCTCATTGCTCACTACCTCGGGTTGTGGGGCAGGAGTGTAGATAGGCTCTTCGGGAGTTGGCATGTATCTTTCGTTGCTCGCTACCTCAGACTGTGGGGCAGGAGTGACGAAGGGCTCTTCGGGAGCTGGCATGTAGCTTTCATTGCTCGCTACCTCGGGTTGTGGGGTAGGTGTGGCAATAGGCTCTTCTGATACTGGCGCATAGTCCTCATGGTGCACTACTTCGGCCTCTGAGGCAGGAGTGATGGCGAACGTCTCGGGCTCTTGTGCAGAGGCTTCACCGCAAACGCACTCGTGTTCAGAGGCTGGAGTGATGGCAAATGTCTCAGGCTCTTGCTCGCAGGCTTCGCTGCTTGTCCCCTCGGGCTGACCGTTGGGCGTGATGGTAAAGACTGGGAGCTCTGCTTCGGTCTCTTCCGTAGTTTCGCCTAGTGGGCTTCTATTGGGAATGATCTCGAAGGTTGGGGGCTCTACGGGCTTGGTAGCCTGCATCATTTCGTGTGAGCGTACGGCAGTGTTGATCTCGAAGGTCGGTAGAGCTTCCTCGCCGTTGCCCCCGCTTGTCTGCTCGGGCTCTCGGTCGGTGTCTGCGAGTGGCTCTTCGCATACCTCCGTAGCGGGATCGGGCTGGGGCTCCTCGGGCGTGTGAAGAGCGGGCTCCTGAGGTGCTACTGTAACCTCTCGAGAGGTATCGGGGATACCTGCTTCGGGGTTGTGGGGGATCCTCTCCTCAGGTGCTACTGCTACCTCCACTGGGGGGGCTGGGGAGGCCTCTACGGGAGCAGCTGGGATGCTTGCCTTGGGCTCCTCGGCAGGAGTGCTGGGGGCTTTGCTTGGTGTGGGCTCGACCTTTGGCTCCTCTCCCTCTCTAGGGAGGCGGATCTTGATCGAACGGGTTACACGGATCTCCTCCAGATCCTTTACCTCACGTATCTCGAGCCCCTGCTGAATCCTCTCCGCAGGGATCTCTATGGGTGAGAACATGCAGAAGGGCTTGTTAAGGCTCTCTGCGAAGCTCTGATGAGGGGTGAAGGCATAGCCGACCAGCTCCGTAGAGTCTTCGGAGCGAATGGCCTCGAAGACCCCTATGCGAGGCCAGGTCACTGACCCGCCTGCCTCTAGCAGGTCAAGCCAGAGATGTGGGATGCAGTCGATCCACTTGTCGATGAACTCTATCTTCAGCTTCGTCGTATGACTAAGCGCTTCTCTTAGGAAGATGAGAGAGAGCGACCGTTCGCCCCCTGGTATGGAGGGCGTCGAGTAGATTGTGAGGGTGAGACGAGGAGGGATCAGGAAGTAACGCCCATCGGGTAATAGGGCGATGAACTCCCGCTCCTGCTGGGTACTAAAGACTCCGATGTGGGGGAAAGCGATCCCTACACCCGTAAGTAGTCTTTGCTCGATCTGAGAATAAAGTGTCCCCCAGAGCTGATGGGAAGTCGTGGGCTGTAGAGAGGACGATACAGCTAGACGTATAGACCAGAGTTCCTCTTGTAGCATAGCAATGTGTGTTAATGGACGCGCCCGTAGAGGTCAAATGTATCTGCTGAAAGTATCTCCACGGGATAGAAGTTACCGACCACTAGGTCGGGGTGCTCATTACGGGCGATGAGCACCTCTCCGTCTACCTCGGGAGAGTCGTATTCTGTACGGCCGACGAAGTACTCCTCCTCGGCACGATCTATGAGTGTGCGTAGGGTCTTTCCGACCTTGGCGGTATTGAGTTCCCCTGCGATCTGCTCCTGCGTCTGCATGAGACGATCCATGCGGTCTTGCTTGACAGCTAGGGGGATGTGGTCTTCATATTCTTCGTAGGCATAGGTGCCACTCTCATGAGAGTAGACGAAGGCCCCCATGCGCTCAAAGCGTATATCCTGGACAAACTGTATGAGCTCATCGAAGTCCTCTTCTGCCTCCTGAGGGTGCCCCGTCATTAGGGTCGTCCTAAGGTGGATACCGGGGACACTCTGACGGATGTCGTGCAGGAGCTCATAGGTCTCTGCCTTGGTCACTCGGCGACGCATAGCTCGTAGCATGCGGTCACTGATATGTTGTAGGGCTATGTCGAGATAGTTGCAGATGTTATCTCGCTCCCTCATCACCCTAAGGATCTCTCTAGGAAAATCCGCAGGATAGGCATAGTGCAGACGTAGCCACTCGAGCCCCTGCACGTCCGATAGACGCTCTAGGAGCTCTGCTAGGCTGTTGCGCCGATAGATGTCTAGCCCGTAGAAGGTCAGGTCCTGGGCGATGAGCTGTATCTCCTTCACCCCCGAGGCGACTAGAGCCTCAGCTTCGGCTACGAGTTCGCCCATGGGGCGGGACTTGTGCTTCCCTGTGATGATGGGTATAGCACAGTAGGAGCAGCTGCGGTTGCAGCCCTCCGAGATCTTCATGTAGGCATAGTGGGCAGGTGTCGTAATGCTCCTATTGCCACCTAGCGGGTCATGATGGTAGGCTTTGCCTAGATCGGTGAGGAGGTTTTTCCAGTTAAACTTCCCATAGTATCCGTCTACCTCGGGAATCTCTTTCTTCAGTTCGTCCATGAAACGTTCCGTTAGACAGCCCATGACATAGACCTGCCCAATGCGGCCGGACTTCTTGGCCTCGACCATCTGGAGTATCATGTTTATCGATTCCTCCTGTGCGTCGCCAATGAAGCCACAGGTGTTTAGGACAACGATCTCACCATTGACCGCAGAGGAGTTATGACTTACTCTGTAGCCATTGGCTAGGAACTGGCGTATGAGCTGCTCAGAGTCTACTAGGTTCTTGGAGCAGCCGAGCGTGATGACGTCTACTTGATTCTTTCTCATTCTCCGAATAGGGAGTCCACAAATTCTTTCTTACGGAAGAGCTGAAGGTCTTCGATACCTTCACCTAATCCTATGTACTTGACTGGGATCTTAAACTGATCCGATATACCGATGACGACACCGCCCTTAGCAGTGCCATCGAGCTTGGTGATGGCTAGCGCATTGACCTCCGTGGCTGCTGTAAACTGCTTGGCCTGCTCGAAGGCATTCTGCCCCGTGCTCCCGTCTAACACCAGCAGGACTTCCTGTGGTGCCTCAGGGACGACCTTCTGCATGACACGGCGGATCTTGGATAGCTCATTCATCAGACCTACCTTGTTATGTAGGCGGCCGGCAGTGTCGATGATGACGACATCGGAGCCCGCCTTCACTGCTGCACTTAGCGTGTCAAAGGCGACTGAGGCTGGATCGGCAGACATATGCTGCTTGATGATAGGCACACCGACACGTCCTGCCCAGATGGCCAGCTGCTCGATCGCTGCTGCTCGGAAGGTGTCTCCCGCACCAAGCATCACCTGGTAGCCGTTCTTCTTGAACTGATAGGCTAGCTTACCTATGGTGGTTGTTTTGCCTACACCATTGACCCCGACGACCATAATGACGTAGGGGCGACGCTCCGAGGGAGGGAGGGCAAATTCCTCGCCATCCTTGGCGCCGTTCTCGGTGAGGAGTGCGGCGATCTCGCTCCGCAGGATGCCCGTGAGCTCCGAGGTAGAGACGTACTTGTCTCTAGCGACACGCTCCTGGATGCGGCGGATGATTTTCAGTGTAGTCTCTACGCCTACGTCGCTGGTGACTAGTACGTCCTCCAGCTCATCGAGTACGTCGTCATCGATCGTAGTGCGCCCTGCTACAGCACGTGCAATACGCGAGAAGACCGTCTCCTTGGTCTTAGAGAGGCCCTCGTCGAGGTCCTCCTTTTTCTTCTTTGAGAATAGTCCGAATAGTCCCATAATCCTTGCTTGATAGACGTGAGTAAGGGTGCTTTCACACCTCTGTGGGGGTAGCGAGCCTACCTGCTCGGAGGTAGTGGGCATACCTCACAGGAGGTATCGGGGATACCTCCTGTGGGGTAGCGAGGGTACCTCTACGAGGGGTGCGGGCAGGCTGCTTCATAGGGTCACTCTAGGCCTCGCAGCTGGTGCAGGTGACGAGGTTGGTGATCATGTCCTTAGAGACACTGTTACTTCGCTGGTAATACAGACCCTTGATACCGAGCTTCCAGGCCTCGATGATTAGGCGGTTCACCTCCTTGATGGGCATCTCTGGTGGGATGTTGAGATTGAGGCTCTGTGACTGGTCGATGAACTTCTGTCGGATGGAGGCCTGTACGATGATGTCCTTTTGGGATATCTCGCGGAAGGTCTTGAAGACCTCCTTCTCCTCTGGTGTGAGGAAGTCCAGATGCTGTACCGAGCCTGCGTTCATCATGATCTCACGCCAGACCTCATATGTATCCTTACCCTTCGACTCTAGGAGCTGACGGAGATAGATATTCTTGCGGATGAAGTTGCCCTTAGCTAGACCGACCTTATAGTAGTTACTTGAGTAGGGTTCTATACCGGGACTGACCTGACCAAGTATGGAGGACGAGGAGGTGGTAGGAGCGATAGCCAGACGAGTGGTGTTGCGGTACTTGACCCCAGGATAGCCTCCTTCCTCGAAGATGGGGGCGGGGCCAAGGAGCTCGGCTAGACGGCGACTCTCCTCCGTAGTCTTCTCCTGTATCGAGCGGAAGATCTCGGTGGTCAGTGCGTTGGCTCTTAGGGAGCCGAAGGGGATCATCTTGCTCTGTAGGTAGGAGTGCCATCCGAGGACACCGATACCGATGGCACGGTGGCGCTTGGCGAAGTTTGCTGCGTACTTCAGGAACTTCTTTCCATCAGTCTTAGCGATATACTCCGAGAGGATCCCGTCGAGGAACATCACCGCTAGCTCGGGGAGGTTGCTATCCTTCCATTCGTCGTAGAGGGCGAGGTTCAGCGAGCAGAGACAGCAGATAAAGGTCTCCTTGTCTGCGTCGGGGAGTGCGATCTCGCTACAGAGGTTGCTGTGGGTAATATTACAGCCTAGATACTGATAGATCTCGGGCTTATTGATGTTGTTTGTGTCACTGAACCAGATATAGGGTAGCCCCTTCTGCACACGAGACTCCAGCACACGAGCCCAGATACGTCTCTTCTCTGCATCTCCCTCGATCATCTCTACCATCCAGTAGTCGGGTACACAGACCGCGTAGAAGATGTTCTGTAGGTCACTGCCTATATCCTTAATGCGAAGGAACTCCTCGATATCGGGGTGGTCAATGTCTAGGTAGGCGGCAAAAGATCCCCTACGTGAGCCCTGTGTCACTACGGTCATTACCGTGTCAAAGAGCTTCATGAAAGACACAGCACCTGAGGACTTCCCATTATTGGTAATGGAAGCACCTCTCCCTCGAAGGTTGCCGAAGTATGCGGAGGTACCTGCGCCGAGCTTGGTGTGCATCATCACCTCACCTAGCTTGGTCGTGATATCGGAGATACTATCGCCGATGTAGCAGCCTTGGCAGGAAATCGGCAGGCCACGTGACGTGCCTGCGTTCGTCCAGATAGGAGAGGAGAGGGATAGCCACCCCTTGTAGATAGCATCCTTGAAAGCCTCCTTGACCTCCTCTGTACCTACCAGCTCACCTAGGTGATGACATACGGAGGAGGTTATCCGATCGATAGCGTCATGGATGGTCTCACCATTAAGTAGGTACCCACGGTCGAGGACGGCTTTAGACTCCTCGTTGTACCACCAGGGCTCTTGTCTAGAATAGGTCATTGGCTGTAATGGGTTTGTCGTGCTTAGTGTAGGCAGTTGGGCGTTTAGCGAAGAAGTCGTCTAAGTCGTTAGCATAGACATATTCATCGAACCACTGCATGGGAAGATACGCCTCTGTCGGTATGTTATATACCTTGGGATAGCCCATCTGGGTAAGAGCGTTATCTACACGATGCTTCATGAAGGCAAGCATGTCAGCCTGCGAGTAAAACTCCAGTTCACCTGGCTCGTAGATCCATGCTAGGAGCTCCTCTTCATAGGCTAGGTAGTGCCTGACCATCCTCTCCACCTCTTGGCTGGGAAGTCGTCGGTCAGGATACTCCTGGAAGATCTGATTGATGATATAGACTCCTGCATCGGCGTGGCACTGCTCATCCACGCTACTCCATGAGACCATGTTGGCGGTATTCTTGAGGATGCCACGGAAGTGGGAGAAGGCCACCATGTTGGCAAACTGCGAGAAGAGCGAGGAGTTCTCTATGACGATAGTGAAGAAGAAGAGCTTATGGATGAAGTCCTGCTCTCCCCCTAGATGTTCATCTGTGAGATCGAGCTTACGTCGGAAGACGGGGATCTCTAGGAGCTTCTTAAATTCCCCTTCTAACCCTACGACCTCCAGCAGGCGAGCATAGGCAGAGGAGTGTCGGCACTCCGACTCACTGAATGTCGCTCCTAGGTCATTGAATTCGGGCTTGGGTAGGAACTCGTAGAGCTTGCCCCAGAAGGTCTTTACCGTCACCTCTACCTGAGCGATAGCCAGCAGACTGCGCTTGATGACCTCCCGCTCACTATCACTAAGGAGCGTCTTGAAGTCCTGGATGTCGTCACTGAAGTCTACCTCGGAGTGCACCCAGAAGGTACGGTTCATGTTGTCTATGAACCGCTGCACCTCGGGATACTCAAAGGGCTTGTACTCCGTACGTTTGTCGAAGATCATGTTGTCTCGTTACTTGTATTTGGTTAATAGTCTCGCTTTAGTCCATGCGCTCCCGATAGTCCTCGTAGGTATAGGTGCGCAGTGTCTCGATGGTGCCATCGGTGCGCAGGAGGGCGATACGGGGGTGCGTGATGCCATTGAACATCGTTGTCTTGACGGTCGTATAGTGGAGCATATCCTCGAAGATGATCTCCTGCCCGACCTCTAGTGGCTCGTCAAACTCCCAGTAGCCTACGAAGTCACCACTCAGACAGCTACACCCGCCGATGCGGTAGCTGTATGCCTCGGGGCGGTGCTCACTTGTACTCCTAGCCCCTCGGATAGCAGGCTGGTAAGGCATCTCCAGGCAGTCGGGCATGTGGCAGGTGAAGGATACGTCTACGATAGCCGTACGTATCCCGTGATGCTCCACGATGTCTACAATGCTACTGGTGAGGAAGCCTGCCTGCCAAGCGAAGGCACTTCCTGGCTCTAGTATCAAGTGCAGATGCGGGTGACGCTCCCTGAAGGCACGCAGGACAGTGATCAGATGCTCTACGTCATAGCCCTGACGAGTCATCAGGTGTCCCCCACCCATGTTGAGCCACTTGACCTGAGGGAGGATGTGGGCAAAGTTGCGCTCGATGATCCCGAGTGTCTGCTCTAGGTCTTCGGCTGACCCCTCACAGAGGGAATGGAAGTGCAGTCCCTCGATCCCCTCGGGTAGTGTGGTCAGCTCACTAGCGGGGACTCCGAAGCGTGAGCCGGGGGCACAGGGGTTATATAGATCCGTCTCTACGGCTGAGTATTCGGGGTTAATCCGTAGCCCGAAGGACGTACTCCCATCCCGAGGCATCAAGGGACGCATACGTTCGATCTGCGAGAGGGAGTTGAAGGTGATGTGAGAGCTGTAGCGCAGCAGTGCAGGGAACTCCTCCTCCGTGTAGGCGGGGGAGAAGGTGTGGGCTCGTGCCCCCATCTCCTCATAGGCTAGCTGCGCCTCCCATATGGAGCTGGCCGTACTCGTGGGTACATACTCTCGGATGATCGGGAAGGTACGCCACAGGGCATACGCCTTGAAGGCAAGAATGATCTCCACCCCAGCCCGCTCCGCTACATTGCGAATGAGTGCTAGGTTGTCCCGCAGACGCTTTTCCTCTAGTATATATGCGGGGGAGGGATACCCCGATCTCGTTGTTGCCAAAGCTCAGTATATATAGTTTGTCCCAATTAAAGGTACAAAGATAATCAAACTATGCCTCCTTCCTCTCCCTGCACCCTCTCCTTCGGAGCCTCCTCTCCCTCTGCACCTTTGTCCCCTCTCGGTGGGCAAAGGACAGAGGGAAGCTCCTAGATACGAGTCCTCAAGGTCTCCTAAGAGGTAGCCTCACTACCTCTCTTGAGGTTACGGGCATACCTTGTGAGAGGTTACGGGGCTACTTCGTCAGGGGTTGTGGGGCAACCTTATTCTGGCAATTTAGGATCAGCTCCCGAAGGATAGCCCAAGAGCCTTTGGGGATGAGCTAGACTTGTCGCCGAAGGGAAGCGAAAGAGCCATACAGGCAGGAGGCTAGTAATCTTTTCGGCAGGGAGCGAGGAGACAGCAGAGAAGGGGTAAGGCGACCTTTGGTGAGCGTGTAAGGAGGCCTTTGGATAGAGCGTAGGGAAGCCGTGGGGGATAAGAATGGGACAACTTTGGGCGAGAGAGGAGCCAACTTCGGGAAGGGAAGGGGCGAGGGCGAAATTCCCTTTCTCCCTCTAGCGTGATAGTGGATGCGGGACTAGAAAAGGAAAGCTCCTGCCCGAGCGTCATGGACGCTGGAGCAGGAGCCGATGGGGAGGGAAAGATGCGTGTGGAGGAAGGGTAGTGAGGGCTAGCCCTTGCGGTAAGGCGAGACGATCTTGAAGCCTTGCCCTCGGAGCACGACTTGCCTATCCCTTACTTCCTCGACGTAGACTGTGTACTCACCTTCACGCTTGAGTGGGTGTCCCTGGTAGAGGGCTTCGGCGTCAAGCCAAGAGATCTGCACCTTGTGGGCTTCGCCGACTACGGGGCTGACGATCTCGGGGGAGAGCGTGAGGGCTCTGTTGATGCGAGCCCCAGGCGTCAAGCCACTTTTCGTGCGAAGGACAGGGATGGAGCTCTCGCTAAAGCGGACATACTGCCCCTCACGCCGTGCTACAATTCGACAGGGAAAGAGCTGGCTGAGCTGACGGGAATTGGTCATGTAGACCCCTAGGCGGTCAGCTGTACCTACACAGCGTACCTTGACGAGGATTTCCTTAGTGGTCTTGCGGTCTTCGCTGGTGGCGATGAGCTTGATGTCCCCTTCATACTTGGCCTTGATCTTGACGAGACCCGAGGAGGCTTCCCACTGGATGTCTGCCGCCTTCTCTGGGTCTTCAATCTTGAGGGTGGCACGTGCACCTCCACCAGAGAGGCTGAGGGTCTGCACATTATCTCCAGGGTGTAGGGTCACGACGTCTTCGTTGGAAGCGAAGGGTGGGGGGACGACCTTCACCCGCACACGACGTACTTCATCGTGGGAGCGGATGGTGAGCGAAGTCTCTCCATAGAGTATCCCAGAGACCCGAAGGGTATCCCGGCTAATGCTGGAGGAGGCGATACGGGCATCCTCGATGGTGGCGGAGTACTTCCCATCGCCACCCTTGAGGAGGATCATCCGTGTCTCAGACTGGGTAACCTGTAGCTCCTTGGCATCCTCCTCTCCGAGACGTAGTGGGGTGACGGGGCGGTCACTCTCCTTGTGACAAGAGGCAAAGAAGAGGAGCAGGCTAAGTAGGGTTATGATCTTTTTCATCTCAGGATTTTACTTGACGGTGACGAGGTACTCCAGCTCCCAAGTGCGGTCGGGAGCCTCTACGATCTGTACACGGAGCGTATGTTCGCCCGTGGAGGGGAAGACGAGGATGCGTCCTTCGGGTTCGGTGAGGACGTCATCTATGTAATAGAGGCACTTGGCCTGAGGGTTACTTAGCTCCATATAATGGAGTGGTAGGCGAAGAGGACATGAGCCATCCTCACCAATCCAGTAGAGGAAGGGAATCTGCCCACCTGGGAACTCCCCTAGAGCCTGCGTCTCGAGGGTGAGGGGGGCAGAGTACTCGGAGTACACACCATCGGCTAGAGCTCTTAGGCGTACCGTATAGTCGTGTCCGGGCTCTAGTCCCTCGAGGAGGTAGGTGGTCTTGTCGGTAGAGAGCGTCTTAGTGCTAAGGACGTTCTTCCCCTTCTTTTGTACGACCTCTAGTTCATAGGTGGCGTTCTTTAGCTCGCTGGCGGGCCAAGAGAGGCTACACTCCCGCTGGAGATAAGGCTGGGGAAGGCGAGTGGGGGTAGCGGGGACGTTGGGCTTGGGCTTGGAGGGCTGATCCTCGCCTTCTGCCCCCTTGACGAGGGTCATGGTGATGTCGTCAAACTCGAGGAGGTAGTTGGCGATGTCGCTCTCATTGTGTGGGAATACCAGCTCGAAGGTCATCTTCTCAGCGTTCTCTGGGGCTTCGACGATCATGTACTTCTCTCTCCAAGTCTTCATCTCACTATCTCTAAGGTCCATGCCGATGAGCTGATTGAAGAAACCATCCTTGGCGTACTCCTTCCCCGCTTCTCGTGCATCTACCCAAGACTTCCCTGCGGGAGCAAGTTCCTTCCCCCCGAGCTTCAGCGCCTTGCCTGCCTTAGGGAACCACGTGATCTTGACGACAGCCAGCTTGGCAGCTAGGCGATTAGCTCCTTCGCTGGACTTGGGGAGGTTGCCTCGGTACCAGTAGGAGACGAGGTACTTAGCCTTCTGTCGGACAAGTAGGGGATCGGGATAGGTGTATATCTGATGATCGACACTGAAGTAGCCCGAGATCCTCATCGCAGCCTTCCCGCTATGTGCACCACTGAAGGTGCGGGCAAACTGGTTGCTGGATGTGGTACTCTGTGAGGGATAGAGCCACCAGCCCGTAGGACGAGCTTTCTCAAATGCCTGCAGCGCCTTTAGGTAGGCAACGTAGGCATCGACAAAGGCTTTGAACCTCTTGATTTGCTCGTCTGAGTATTCGATGCCATGCTGGTCACCATAGTCAAGGATCTTCTCATAGATCCCTCCCTCCTTTGCGTCTTCGTCCTCGTAGAAGACGTCGTCGGGTGTCCTCGGGATGCATTCCTCGGGGTAGTCACTTGGACGGGTAGGCTTGGGGGGAAGGGCTGTGGCAGCGGGATCTTCGAGACCTCCATTAGGGAGGATACTTGCCCCTACTGTCTCGGGACGAGTCGCAGGCCTATTTCGGCTCGCTTGCCCCCATAGGCTCGCACTACCTAGGAGGAGTGCTAGAGCTAGGGCGGCGTGTCTGAATCTGTTCTGTATCATTGTCTTGTTATAGGATCTTCTTAGGGTATCTAGGAGAGGGGAGGGCTTAGAGCCTTGTAGGGAGACTAAGGGCAAAGGTCGAGGAGAGACTACGGGCGACCTTGTCTAGGCGCTCCCTAAGCGAGCTATCCCACAGCCCTTCTCCCGCCTTGAGGGAAGCGATGAGACTCTTGACCTCCTCATGCGAAAGGTAGGGCTCACCACTGGGGTGACGTGTGAACTGCAGAGCGTAGAGGTAGCCGACACCCCGTGAGACGAAGCGGAAGGCATCCTCGGGGCGCTCGTTGAGGTTGGCTAGGGTATTCCTTCCCACGAGTTCCTCTAGGGCTCGAGCAGCGACAGCCTGTGCAAGTAGGGCACGGATACTACGTAGGTGCGATAGAGCCTCCTCGTAGCGGTATTCGGTGATAGCGAGGCGTCCTAGGGCAAAGGCATTGAAGAGCTTTGTCTCTGATCCCCTTAGTCCCGTGAGGCTGTTTGACTGGAGGAGTTTTTGGGCTTGTAGGTAGTAGCCATAGGCAAGATCCCATGTATGCTCCAGTGCCGTATAGCTATGCCCTGGGACAAGCTGTGGGGCTTCGTGTGCCTGGATAAGCGTCTTATCGGTGAGGAACTTCTCGTCAAGGTATTCCCCAAGAGCCTTGTCTAGGTACACCGCACCTAAGGTCATCCCTCGGTAAAGCTCCGAGGGAGCGAAGCCATCGGTAGTGACGAAGAAGCGATCGTTGTCCCCTTGGTTGTAGCCGATAAATCCTGTTTGTCCTTTGCTGGCTCTGCGGTTATACCGCTCGGTAGCATACGTCTCTCCGTCGTAGCCAGCAGCCCTGCGTACATCATCTAGGATCTGAGCGAAGTCCGACTGAATTGCTGAGCGATACTTACTCTGCCGAGCAGAGGAAGCGATGAGTGGCTCTAAGGCAATCTCATTGTTACCCCCTTGGGCAAAGAGCTGCTTGAGTTCCTGCCAACGTGCACCATTGAGTATATAGGCCGTGCGAAGGAATCGTGAGTAAAGTGTCTCAGAGGCAGAGGCAGCTTGCTGAGGTAGGAGTAGGTCTACACTGCTCGTACCCTGACGCTGAAACGTGTAGGTGGGATCGGGGACGAGTGGAGCCTGGTATTGGCTCTCGACCACCTCACCTTCCCAGCGTGAGCAGGCAGGAGTGATAGCGGAGAGTGCCAAGAGGAGTGCCCAAGAGCGGACCGAGGTATAAGGCTTCATTTGCACTAAGGAAGTATAATGTACTTGCAGAAGGGAGC